>Ga0209415_10008243_pt1 | contig 18104 bp, 14 predicted proteins | sample PeaSoiSIISIP2007_FD_187696 | JGI IMG/M metagenome (GOLD analysis project Ga0209415, IMG submission 187696) | Peat soil microbial communities from Weissenstadt, Germany - SII-SIP-2007 (SPAdes) (version 2) | ecosystem: Environmental > Terrestrial > Soil > Wetlands > Peat | place: Germany... | reverse complement strand
GAGCCATTCCGGATGATGGTCATGCACCCATTCAGGACGATTGCTGACCCACCAAGCGCGCTCGTGCCAGGCGTGATGTTCGTCGTAATCGCCATATACCACCACAGCAGGTGCTGGGGCTGCGTAGCCATAGGCAGGTTCCACATGGCGAGGTTCTTCGTAAAAACAGCCCTGGAACGCCAGCATCCCAAGCACTAGCGCCGACGTTCCTAAAGTCAGGAAGCTCTTGCTAGTCATGATCGTCTACCTCGCCCGATAGATCGAGCATTAAGAATGCCAGCCAAAACGGCCCAAAATTACCGCATTTTCCGGGAGTGGTGTGTAAGCAGTAACCGTAATCAGGTCCTAACTGCTGCAAGGGCCGCCAAGCGGCGCCGTTTTGCTTCGGGCCCCATCACATGAGCATCGACGCGCTTCTAGTGATAGAAGCAAAAACTCCAGATTGGTATAAAGTTTCCGGCCATGAAGTGAGAAGGAGCCAGAGCGTTACGCGACCGGTGCCGATCGGATCGGCGTTCGATACACCAGTCGATTTAAGCTTCTGCTGAAGGAGCTTCCAGATGAGCAAACCTAAAGAAGTCTCACCGGCGGCGAAGGTGGAGCAATCGCGCGCGCTGCACGAGCGGGCGAGCAACGTGATGCCGGCGGGGGTCGGCGGGCAGAGCCAGTACCGCCCACCCCATCCGATCTATATCGCCCGCGCGCGTGGCTCGCGCCTCTACGACCGTGACGGTAACGAGTATATCGACTTCATGATCGGCGCGGGCTCGCTGATCCACGGCCATGCCCATCCCGCGATTATGCGCGCGGTGCGCGACGCGCTGGAGGAGGGCGTGCCGAACCTGAGCGCGACCGAGCGCCAGATCGAGTTGGCCGAGCGCCTGGTGCGCTACGTGCCGAGCATCGAGCGGATTCGCTTCGTGCCGTCGGGCAGCGAGGGCGTTCAATCGATTATCCGACTCGCGCGCGCCTTCACCGGCCGCGATAAGATCGCCAAGTTCGAGGGCGCCTATCACGGCTCGGGCGAGAACGTGCTGGTCTCGTGCACCGCGGACAAATCGTCGCGCGGGCCGCGGCACGAGCCGCGCGCGGTTGCGTTCCACACGCGCACGCCCGAAGAGGTGCTGAAGCTCACCGTGATTCTGCCGTTCAACGATATCGACGCGTCAGTTGCGCTGATCGAAAAGCACGCGCGAGAGCTGGCGCTGGTGATAGCCGAGCCGGTGCTGGGATTCGGCGGCGCGATTCCCGCCGATCGCGAGTATCTCGCCGCGATTCGCGAGGTCACGCGCAAGCACGGAATCCTGCTCGCCTTCGACGAGGTGATCACCGCTTTTCGCTCGCGGATGGGCGGAATCCAGGACGAATACGGTCTCCGTCCCGATCTCACGGTGTTGGGCAAGGTTATCGCGGGCGGCTACCCGATGGCGGCGTTCGGCGGCCGCGCCGATGTGATGGAAATGCTGTCGTCGGAAAAGCGTCCCGAGGATTACGTGTTCCAGTCGGGCACCTTCAGCGCGTTTCCGCTAAGCGTCGCCGCCGGGCTCGCCTCGCTCAAAGTGATGGAGGACTCCGCCGTCTTCCCGCGCATGAACGAACTCGGTGACCGGATGCGGCGCGGCTTGAAGCAAGCGGCGGAGGCCGCCGGCTATGCGATCGACGTAACCGGCATCGGCTCGATCTTTCATACTCACTTCACCAAAGAGCAGGTTCGCTCGGTGCGCCAGGCGGAAGACGCCGACCAGGATCTGCTGCGCGAGTTGCATGTCCGGATGCTCGCTCATGGAATCTTCCTCTATCAGGGGCACGTAGGATTCATCTCCTCGGCGCATAGCGAGGCGGATATCGACAAGGCGCTCGCGGCCGCGGGCGAGGTGCTGCGGACGATGAAGCGCGAGGGGCGCTGACCTGTCCACGACGGCATTCCATGTCGGCGGATTTTTCACAGACTGCTCCCGTTGGTCGAGTTGGTTGGAAATTAAGAAGAGTCGAGCGAAGCGAGCGGTCGGCGAAAAACTCGCGTTGCTGAGGTAAGTGGCAAGACTCGCGAATGCCGCGATCTATACGGCTTCGAAGCGTCCTGCTATGGATCGCGATAACCTCAGGAAGAACGAGGAATCATCGATGGCGCTGACGGAAGGAACGACGAGAAGCGGAGCGCGCGATACCCAAACCCGCTTCGAGCTTGACGCTGACCGATTGATCGAGCTTGACCGCAAGCACAAGCTGCCGGGATTCGCGCCGCTCGACGAGCACGCGCGTGAAGGCCCGCTGGTGATCGTCAGGGGCAAAGGCGTTTTCGTCTGGGATGTGCGCGGCAAGCAATACCTGGACGGCAGCTCGGCGATCTGGAACGTCAATCTGGGCTACGGCCAGAGCGAAGTGGCGGAGGCAGTGCGCGACCAGTTGGAGAAGCTTTCGTTCCATATTGGACTGCTCAATATGTCGACCCCGCCGGCGATCGAGCTCGCGGCGAAGCTCGCGTCGCTCGCGCCCAAGGGGCTAAGCCGTGTGTTTTTCACCAGCGGCGGGTCGGAGTCGAACGAGACCGTGATTCGGCTTAGCCGGCTCTACTTCAAGCTCAAGGGCTACAAGAACAAGATCACCGCGATCGCGCGTATTCGCGGCTATCACGGCTCCTCGACCGGCGCGGCGAGCCTGACCGGAATCGACCATTTCCACGAGTACTTCGAGCCGATGCTGCCGAAGGTCCGTCATATCGATCCACCGTATTGCTACCGATGCCCGTGGAAGAAGGAATATCCGTCGTGCGGCGTGGTATGCGCCGACGAGCTCGAAAAGGCGATCCTAGAGGAAGGACCGGACAACGTCGCGTTCTTTATCGCCGAGCCGGTGATGGGCGCGGGCGGCGTGATCTCGGCGCCGCCCGAGTACTTTCCGCGGATCCGCCAGATCTGCGATCGCTACGACGTGCTGATGGTGGTCGACGAGGTGATCACCGGCACCGGACGCACCGGTAAAATGTGGGGGATCGAGCATTGGGGCGTGACCCCCGATATCATCTCGACCGCCAAGGGAATCAGCAGCGGCTATCTGCCGCTGGGCGCGGTGATCGTTCACGACAAGATTTACGAGACCTTGCTCAGTTCGCCCAAGGGCACGGCGATGTGGCACGGCTACACCAACACCGGTAATCCGGCGTGCTGCGCCGCGGCTCTCAAAGTGCTCGAGATCATCGAGCGCGACGGTCTGATCGAGCACGCGGCGAAGATGGGCGCGCGCCTGCACGAAGGACTGCGGAAGTTGCGCTCGTCGCCGATCGTGGGCGATATCCGCGGGCTCGGCCTGATGGCGGCGGTCGAGCTGGTGCGCAACCAGCAGACCCGCGAGGCTTTTCCCGAGGCGGCGGCGATCGGCGTCCAATTCCGCCGCGCGGCGCTCGAGGCCGGGCTGCTGATTCGGGCGATCGGCGATAGCATCTGCATGTCGCCGCCGCTGATAATCTCGGCGCCGGAAATCGACCTGCTAATCGAGCGGCTGGGAATCGCGCTAGCGAAGACCGAGGCCTGGGCCCGCTCGCAAAAGCTGATCTAACGGCATTCCATGCCGGCGGCGGCATTTCATGCCGTCGGAGCACTGCGCTCGCGTTGCTCGGGTGGGTGGCAAGACTCGAAACCGCATAAAGCAGGCTTCTGTGCCCCTTCCCCGCTGGGGAAGGGGCCGGGGGTTAGGTCGACCGCTCACCCTAACCCTAGCGATACTGTCGATTTTCTCAAGTTCAGTCCTTTTTCTCGGTCATCCCGCGCCCATTCGACTGCCCTGAGCTCAGGGGCTCGGAATGACAGACGGAAAGCAGGCGCAAAAGGATCAAGAACCGCGAAAATCGACAGTCCCCATAGGGAGAGGGCAACGGGGGCAAGCTCTAGCGCGCCGAGCGTGACAGCCTGCGGCGGCGCCGCCGCCGTCTAAGCCGCGCCAGCGAGGCTGGATGGCGCGGCTCAGATGAAGTGGTGTTCGATATAGGTCAGCGCATTTTCCAAGTCGGGCAAAATCTTGGTGCAGAACCGCACCATCCACGGCGAGCAATCGGCGAACTCGAACGGGCTGAAGGCGATCACGAACTTGCCGAGCTGATGGCCGGCGTAGAAGACTTCCATCGCGGTGCCGATCGAGGGCTTGGAATAGTTGACTAAGAGCAGGTCGGCGTCGCGTACGTCCTGAAGGTCGAACTCGACGATTTCGTTGGCGGAGTCAATCTCGTGGTCGCGAAAATTGCGTCTCAGCGGGTCGAGCAGGATAAAACGCCCGGCCAGCCGTTCCTTGGCGCGCGTGCGCCAGTCCTTGGCCTTGGGCCCCTCCTGGTCCATAATCGGACCGCACAAATAGATCTTCTTCGATTCCGCCATCGACGCCGGAATCTAGCATAGCCCGGCGGCGCAAGCATCCGCGCGCGGTCACTGGAGCCAGCTCCAAGTGTTTGCAACCGGAAAGTTCTGATAGCGTAAGGAGATTAGAAGGCGCAGCCAAGCGCCCCCCCATGATGGCCAAACCTGAGCAAGCACAAGCGTATATCCCGGACACTGCGACTCGGCCGGTTCCAGCGGCTCAGCCCGCTAAGGGCGCCCTTGAGGGGCGCGGACTAGTCAAGAGCTACAGCGGTCGAGTGGTGGTGAATAACGTCTGCGTCAAGATTAATCGCGGAGAGGTGGTCGGCTTCCTCGGCCCGAACGGTGCCGGCAAGACTACTACCTTTTACATGCTGGCGGGTTTGCTCAAGCCCGACTCCGGCCAGATCGTCCTGGGAGGCGAAGAGATCACGACGCTGCCGATGTACCAGCGGGCGCGGCGCGGGATCAGCTACCTGCCCCAGGAGCCCTCCGTCTTCCGCAAGATGACGGTGGAGGAAAACCTTCGCGCGGTGCTGGAAACGCTGCCGCTCAACGCCGAGGAACGCGAGGCACGGCTTCAATCGCTGCTCGACGAGCTCGATATCGCCCATCTGGCCAAGTCCAAGGCCAGTGTGCTCTCGGGCGGAGAACGCCGCAAAGTCGAAATCACCCGAGCGCTGGTGCTCGATCCGCTGTTCCTGTGCCTGGACGAGCCGTTTGCCGGAATCGATCCGATCACGGTGCTCGAGATCCAGCGGATCATCACTTATCTGCGCGCGCGCGGGATCGGAGTGTTGATGTCCGATCACAACGTGCACGAGACGCTGACGGTTATCGACCGCGCCTATATCATCCACGAGGGCCGGATTCTCACCGAGGGCACGCCCGATCAGATCGTCGATAGCGCGCAAGTTCGCGAGGTGTTCCTGGGCGAACGCTTCCGCCTGCGTTAGCAGCGGCATTCCGTGCCGGCGGAGCGAGCCGGCCGGATGGGTGAGGACGCTCGGTCAGGCGGGAATACTAGCGATTGCCTGGCTCAGGGAGACCAAGCGGTCCCATAACTCGTGCGCGCTTGGCAATGCGCAGCCCGTCATGGTCGCGACCAGGTTGGCAAGGGCGACTGTGAACGCAAGTACAACGATGCGCCGGACGATCCGCGCGCGCCGTTCCGCTGACGGGTGATTACGCTTGCACACTTTGCCCGAGATGAAATCTTCACCGTCCATAGATAAGAAGCATACATCGCGAACCGGCTCTACGCAAATCTAAGTGTTAGGATAATCCGTCAAATTGTAGGGTTGAAACCGCGGACTCCGTGCTCGTGGCCCGCTTTCGCCGCGCCCCGCGCTAATCCCGCCGGTCCGGCAGCAGCTTGAGCCGGCCCTGCGAAGCCGGCCGCTTTGCCCCACCGCCCGCGGGCCTTCCTTTCTTGCCAGAGGCATCTTTGGCGCGCCCTGCGCCCGTGCCGGCGGCGCGGGCGCTGCCGGGCGGCGGCGCCGGCGCACGCTCCGAATCGAGGCCAAGCACGCGGCGTTCGAGTACCTTGATTCGGTCGCGCAACTCCGCCGCGCGCTCGTAATCGAGGTCGTTGGCAGCGCGCATCATCTCGCGCCGAAGCTCGCTGATCCGGTCCGGCAGTTCGTGAATCGGAATGAACTCTTCCTCGCCCGCTGCCTTCGCTTCGATCTCCGGCACGATCGCCCATTCGGGCGAATACATCTCGACCAGCGAAGCGTCGATCGCCTTGACGATCGACTTGGGCGTGATGCCGTGCTCCTGGTTGTAGGCGAGCTGCTTGGCCCGGCGCCGATCGGTCTCGTCGATCGCCCGGCGCATCGACGCGGTCATCACGTCGGCGTACATGATCACCTTGCCATGAAGATTGCGCGCCGCGCGCCCGATGGTCTGGATCAGCGAGCGCGCCGAGCGCAAGAACCCCTCCTTGTCGGCGTCCAGGATCGCGACCAGTGAAACCTCCGGCAGGTCCAGACCCTCGCGCAGCAGATTGATCCCGACCAGCACGTCGAATTCGCCTTTGCGCAGGCTGCGGATTATTTCCACGCGCTCGATGGTCTCGATATCCGAGTGCAGATAGCGCACGCGCACAGCCAGTTCCTGATAGTAGTCGGTCAGGTCCTCGGCCATCTTCTTGGTCAGGCACGTGACCAGCACGCGCTCGCCGGCCTCGACGCGCTTGCGGATCTCGTCGAGCAGGTCGTCGACCTGGGTCCCGGCCTTGCGCACCTCGATCTCGGGGTCGACCAGTCCGGTCGGACGAATCAACTGCTCGACCACCAGGCCGCTCGATTTTCGAAGCTCGTAGTCGCCGGGCGTGGCCGAAACGTAGATCGCCTGGTTGATAAAGCCCTCCCACTCCTCGAAGTTGAGCGGCCGATTGTCGAGCGCGGACGGCAGCCGGAAGCCGAACTCGACCAGGGTCTGCTTGCGCGAGCGGTCGCCGCGGTACATCCCGCCGAGCTGCGGGATGGTGACATGGCTTTCGTCGATGAACATCAGGAAGTTCTTCGGGAAGTAGTCGAGCAGCGTCGGCGGCGGCTGGCCCGGCGCGCGGCCGGTCAGATGGCGCGAGTAGTTCTCGATTCCCGGGCAGAACCCCATCTCGGCCAGCAGCTCCAGGTCGTAGAGCGTGCGCTGCTCCAGGCGCTGCGCTTCGAGCAGCTTGTTCTCGCGACGCAGCAGCTCGAGCCGCTGCTTGAGCTCGTCGCGGATATTCTTGACCGCGATCTCCATCCGGTCCTCGGTGGTGACGTAGTGCGAGGCCGGGTAGATCGCCACGCTCTGCAATTTGCGGATCACCTTGCCGCGCAGCGGATCGATCTCGTAGAGCGCCTCGATCTGGTCGCCGAAGAACTCGATCCGCACCGCGCGGCTTTCCTCGTACGCCGGGAACACTTCGACGGTGTCGCCGCGCACGCGGAAGGTGCCGCGATGGAAGTCGTAGTCGTTGCGCTGGTACTGGATATCGACCAGCTTGCGCAGCATCCGGTCGCGCTCGACCGGCTGCCCCTCCTCGACGAACACCAGCATCTCGAAGTAGACCTCGGGCTCGCCCAGGCCGTAGATGCATGAGACCGAGGCCACGATCAGCACGTCGTTGCGCTCCAGCAGCGCCTTGGTCGCCGAGTGGCGGAGCTTGTCGATCTCGTCGTTGATGCTGGCGTCCTTCTCGATATAGGTGTCGGTCGAGGGGACGTAGGCTTCGGGCTGATAGTAGTCGTAGTAGGAGACGAAGTAGCGGACCGCATTTTCCGGAAACAGGCTCTTGAACTCGTTGTAGAGCTGGGCGGCGAGGGTCTTATTGGGCGCGATCACCAGCGTCGGCCGGTTCACGCGCGCGACCACGTTGGCCATCGTGAAGGTCTTGCCCGAACCGGTGACGCCGAGCAGCACCTGATGGGGCACGGCGTCGCCGAGGTTGGCCGCCAGCGCCTCGATCGCGGCCGGCTGATCGCCCTCGGGCTGATAGCCCGAGGCCAGCTTGAAAGACCCTTCCTTACCGCGCGCCAACGACAGCATGAGTGTGGATTATGTCAAACGGTAGCGGAACCTTGACCGAGAAGAATTTCGCCGGCAGCCGAACCTCGGGCGCTGCGGCCTGCGCGACCGCAACCAGCCCGGCGTCGCGAAGCACGGCGTCGAGCGTGCCCCGCTCGTAACAGCTCATCGGAAACGACGCCAGCGCGTCGACGATGTTGCCCCGAGCTTCTTCCCTAGTCCGGCCCTGCGAATATACGTCGAGCAACGGACACGACGAGACGTACCATTTGCCTTTTTTCTTGATCGTCGCCGGAAGCTCCCACTCCATTTTGATCTTCATTGTTCGTCACTCCCGGCAGTCTCGGCGCCCTCTCGGTCAAACTAGCATAGCGCACGACAGCATGAATGCCATCTGACGCTATCGGAAGCAGTTCTTGTAGGCGCGCTGTCTCTTTCCGACCCAGCTTTCGTGACGCTGGAGATGCGTTGATCTAACGCCTTTTTCATTAGGCCGTTCATACTTCTTCCATTAGGCCGCAGGATTTTTGGCATTCGATTGCCTTCTGACGAAGCGTCGGGCCACTAGTGATCGTCGTCTAAGGCTTGGCCCAAGGTTTGCGCCTGTCGATGCGCGCCAGAGGCGTCGATATGAAGCTCGTGGTTTCGGCGGTGTTCGAAGACACGTTCCTGGAGAGGCTCGCGCCGTGACCGCTCTATGAGGAAATCTCGGATGGCACGGCCATGCGGCAATCGGAATCGAGGCATCGAGCCCAATTGGGTGGGGCTATCAACGCTGGCCGTGGTCTTGGCTAGCCTGATGGCCGTCTGGGTCAACGGCTGCGAAAGCGAAGAGCGCAATCACGCGCACGATCACATGCATCAGGAATCGGCTCGACAAGAGGATCTCGCTTCCCGGCCGTATGTCGCGATTAGCCTGGCGGAACTCGAGCTCCATCCAGTCGGCGGAGTCAGGTTTGGCTTGCCGCTGAATATACCTAACCTGGGCCAACTGCCCGCCGATACTCACATCAAGAGCATCGTCAAGTACAGTGCCTCTCATCTTGATACTACACCCGGTCTCGAAAATGTCGCCGAAGAGCATCGCGTTATCCCACCCGGAGCGAGCGAACCGATTACCGCATACTCTCAAGAACCGATTAGTGCGGGGCAGGCCGATGATATTCAGCGCGGCCGCGGCTGGATTTATCTGGTCGCGCAAGTTTTGTACAACGGACACGCGACCAGAGTTTGTCAGGAGTTCCCGATAATCGCCGCCAAGCCGAACGGCGCTTCCAATAAGCCCACTCCGGCGCAACTCGCCCGCTACGCTCTGTGCGGCGAATCAGAATCCAATCACTTCGATTAGTGTGGTGCGTGACGCCACGCGCTCTCGGCGGTGAGGGCAGCGGCTAAAATGGGGCTACACCGCGCGCAGTGGGCTCTCGCCGTGCAGATAGTAGAGCCCGGTCGGATCGACCTCGCAGGCGATTCCCGTTTGCAGCCATCCTTCACTCACGTCTCCGCCCGCCGGCGCAAGCGCCGATCGGACGCCGAGTTCGGCCTGCGCGACCGAATCCCATCCGATACTCACCGGCGTTCGGTCGGCGGGATTGAGCGGACGGGTGTCGACGTTGGGTAGCGGTATGCCGGCGGCGTCGTCGAGGAACCAGGTGGGATGGCTGCCGAGCACCGGACCGAGGTCGTTGCGTCCCAAAAGCGTGAGCACCGGCGTTCCGAGCCGTCGCGCGATGCGCCGGCGGCGGGAGACGCTGAACGGCCCTTCGATCGCGACGATCGCGCCGGCGCCGATTCGCGATGGGAGCCGCCGCTCGGGTCCGTCCTCGAGAAATTTGCCGGCGCCATTCCAACCGCAGACCACATAGTCGGCCCGATCGGGGAGCGGACACGGGTGTGTGCCCCAGGCCGCCCATGCTGTGGCGCCGCGATGCAGCGCGCCGAGCATCAGCGCCAGCGTATACCAGGTCGTCGGCGGTTCGAGCAGCACGACACGGCTGCCCTCTTCGAGCATGTAAAACGCGCCAACCGCGATCGCGGTCGCGACCAGCGTGCGATGGTTGTGCAGGACTTCGCCGCGCCCGTCGGGTCGCGCAAGCGCGAGCAGAGGCTTCCTTAAATCCGGACGCTGGGTGCGCTCTGTGCCGGATGAGGCCAGCAGCTCGGAAAAACTCAGCGACTCCGCGCCGGCACCTTGTGCCGCCCCGATTATCAGCTCGGGCTTGAACGCGCTGAGCGCTTGCGGCTGCGGCGTTTCGGCGCTCACAAGGTTAAGCGTCTCCGCCTCGAAGGCGGCCAAGGCCGCTACTATCAACTCGGCCGGATCGCTGAGCGCGATCGCGACCCGGCCACCGCGCTGGCATCGATTGCGCAGCGCCTCTGAGAAGCGCCGCGCCTTCCGCGAGAGTTCTCCGTAGGTGAGCGTTCCACTGGCGCTCACCAGAGCAGGCCGCTCGGCCGCGCTCTCCGCAAGCGGATAAATCGTAACGTCAGCGACGGTCTTGAGCGGAATATGCGCGTAGCGCGGCGTATCTTCCGGCCAGTACGCCGACAGCAGTCCCAGGGAGCCCTTGCTCATAGTGCAGCCGCGACCTCCGACTCCGAAAGGATCGGCGGAACGCCCTTGAAACGAAGCGGCAACTCACGTACCGCGACGATCTCGACCGGCACCTCGAATCGCCGCGCGAGCCGGATGCGGGCCTCCTCCAACAGGACGCTGGCCGCTTGTTCGGGCTCGATCAGTAGCAGCCTGAGCCGCCCGTGCGCCAGCCCCTCGCGGCCGATCACGCACGCCGCTCCGTTCAGCTCTGGCACCTCCTGTTCGAGCGCGAGCTGAATATCGTATGGCAGCAGCGTGCGCGCGCCGAGCTTGAAGCGGTCCTCCCATCGGCCGAAGATCTTGATTCGCGGCGACGCGAGCCCGCATCGGCACGGCGCGTGATCGATCATTCCCACGTCGCCGGCGTCGTAGCGCAGGAATAGCGAGCCCGCCGGAATCAGCGCCGAACTCACCATCATGCCCGGCTCGCCGTCGGCGACCGGCTGGTGGCTCTCGGGATCGAGAACCTCGGCGTAGCAGGTGTCGGGCACCACGTGCAGGCCCTCGGCGCGCGCGCAATCGACGGCGAGCAGGTTTTCGCTGGTGCCGGCGATCTCGGCCACTCGAGCGACGCCGGTCAGCACGCTCAGATGACGCCGCATGCCGGGCGTGATCGGCGCTCCGGTCACGACCAGGGCGTCGACGCCCGCGAACAGTTGCTTGCCGCTGAGCCCCTGGCGCCGCCCCGCCGCGATAATCGAAAACACCATCGGCAGGAACATCGTCACGAAGCGCGGCCGGAAGTTGCGGATCGCGTCGACGATTCGGTCCGCGAAGCGCGGCAAATAGGTGCCCGACACCACCACGCAGCGCATCCCGAAGTGCTGCGCGACGAACGGCTGGATCGCGGCATAGCTGTGCCAGGCCGGCGCCGACAGGATCAACGATCCGCCGTGACGAAGTCCCGCCCACCAGTGCGCGCGGCAGGCAGACAGCCCCTGCAGGCGGCGCCATCGCGGAGTATGCGCGATATAAGTCGTGCCCGAGGTTCCCGAACTGAGGCTCAAGGTAACGCCCGGTTGGTCGCCCAGCCCGCGTTCGATACCGACCACATGACTCCCCGCCTGGCGCTGGGCGGCCAGCACGTCCGCCTTGGTCAAGATCGGCACCGCTTGGAGATCGTCGAGGCCGCGAAACCGGGCGGGATCGAATCCGGCGCGCGCGAAGCGCTCGGCGTAGGCAGGCAATTCGGCGGCCGCGATTTTCAGGACCGATCGCAGCCGGCGCGTCCACCATCGCCCGAGTTCGGCGGGCGAAAGGCGATCGAGAGCGTCGAAAGGCTCGGCGACGCCGCGGCCTTCGCTCAGTTGCACTTGATTCGCCGCGCGCGCGGCTCGCGCGGACATCCCGCGTTGACCAACTCGGCTGCGCCGATGTTGTAACCAACGGCGGGACAGATGCGAGCAAAGCTGGTTGTGATGGTGACCTCGCCCGGCGCACCCGCCTGCGCCTCATAAGCGGAGTCGAGATGAAAACAGCCGCACTCGGGACATTCGCCGGCGAGCAGGAAGGCGCCGTCCGCGCGCAGCACCCGATAGACCGGCACCCCGAAGCTGTTGGCGAAGCGCGCGACTTCTTCCCGCGCCGGAACGCCCTCGGGCTCGCTCACCGCGGCCCATCGCACGCGGCCGGTTAACTTCACTCCGGCGGTTTCGAGCGCCGCGGCGAACGGCGCCAAAAGATCGCGTCTCAAGATCACTGCCGCCGGCTTGACGGTCTCGATGATCCCGGCCATCCGCGCCGCCATCGTCGCTACGCCGTCGTTGCAGATCGCGGTGACGCCGAGCCGATCAGCCGCGCCGCGCCTGAGATAGGCCATGTAGCTCGACGACGCGAGCAGTACCAGCGGGCTCGACCCGTAATCGAAAAACGCAATCGTCTCGCCCGCGGCGAGGCCCCAGCGCTGCCACATCCGAGCCAGCACCTGCGCCCACCGGTCGACCTCGCCAACGTCGAGCGCGCCCCACACCGGAGGCCCGCCGGTTGCTTCGATTTGAAGCGCAACTTTGGGAGCCGCGCCGGCCAGCACGCGACCAGCAAAAGGATCGCCGGGATGATCGGCGGCGAATTCTTCAAGGTCCGCCAGCGTCCACGCAGCCGGTGCGCCTCCCGCCACGATCCGTGAGCGGTAGAACGGACGGTCCGCTAGATTGAGGCCCACGATTGCCGCACCGCGCTAGTGCCGTTCCAAGATGGCGTGGCGCATTGGCCAGGGAACCTTTGCCGCAAATAGTCGCAACGGCATTAGAAGGTGGCCATCGCACCGCCCAGGGCCGCCAGCAGCGAGAGCGTCAGATTGACGTAAGCGAGGCGGTCCTGCCAGCCGGAAATCCGCTCCTGCGCCGCGCGCCGCTCCTCGAGGTCGCGCAAACCCGCCGAGTAGGGCATCTTCTGGGTTAAAATCCCGGTGTACCAGATGTTCGAGATCGTCGCGGTGATCGCTAGACCCATCCACGCCACCGCCATCAGCGCCACCCATTCAAGGTAGGGATTGCCGAATACCTCACGCGAAAACAAGTACCCCAGTTGCCCCTTGAGATAGGCGCGCACGAAACCGGTGACGCCGAGCAGGACGACCGCGCTGCCGCCCTCGGTCATCAGCCCGTAGCCGATTTTTCCGCTCACGACCGCCGAATGCGCCGGCGGGATCCGCCGCAGCGCGGGCATCAGCACGGTCGTGTTCATGATGATCTCGCCGACGAGGACGATCGCCGCGTAGATGTGGACGACCCGCAGGATGTGGAGCCAAGTGCCGATGGTCACGCCGGCGCCTCAGTCATGCCATATCTTCGACCGATTCCGAATGCGGTCGTTGATGTAACCGGCCTTGTAGTAACGGTCGTAGAATTCCTCGTCGACGTTATGGATCACCGCGCCGAAGTGCGCCTGCATCGGATTGTAGGTGACCGGCCACTGGCCGAAGGTCTTCACGCAATAGTCGATATAGGCGGTCAGCGCTTCCTGGACCCATTCGCCGGGCCGAGTCCTGGGATGGGCGATGACCTCTTCCGTGGTATCTTTTTTCCACGGCGACGCTACCTTGCGCAGATAGTTGTCCTCGCCGCGATGGAGCGTGCCGCCGGGGCCGTACTTTTCGTTGAACCAGTGTTTAACCAACTGTTCGGCGCTCTTGAAGCGCGGCGACGGAACGTAGGTGGCTTCCATGACGTCCTTGATACCGAAGATCTTGAGCTGGCCGGTCGAAATCGGAGCCTTGGGATTGGGCGCTTCGATATGGAAACCAAGCCCGCGCGTGATCTCCGGCGACGCTCCCATCAGGATTTCCGGGTTGAAGCCGCAGAACACCCACGCGCCTAGTCCCATCGCTTCGGTGGCGAGCCGGATATTCTGGACCATGCATCCGGTCGGATACGCCTCGACCTCGAAAATCAACTGCTCCTCGCCGGCGATCGAAACCGGCAGCTCGAGCATCCCTTCGCGAATCCATTTCTCGACCCCGGCCGGGCGTCCGCCGTTCCACTCGTCGATCGGGTAGTAGTGCCATGCGTCCATGAAGTTGATCAGCGCCGAGTTGAGCCATCCCGCGTCGGTAATCGGGATGATCCAGGTCGAGCCGGGCATGTTGACGTTGATCTGATACGGCCCCATCAGCGTCGCGTGCGGCGCGCCGGGTACCCGCAGCGCGTGATCGATGTCGGGGCGCTCGTCGAGAATCTGGATCAGCCCTTCGTCGTACCACTTCAAGACCTTGTCGTAGTCGGCCTCGGACTGGATCTCGATCGGGCCGGAGCGCTTCATCGAAGGCTTGTAGATGTAGGCGCCTGAATCGTTGATCACCAGCAAGTGGGTTGCGCACGAATTACCCGGCTGGGGCGCGGTGCGGCCCGCGATCCAGGTGAGCTCGTGAAAGCCGCCGTCCAGCGAGATATCCCACGCGACCAGCCCCGACGGACCGCAAGCCGCCCAGCAGATCAGCGCCTCCTCTAGGCGGGTCAGCGGCTTGGGCTGCTTCTGCGAGATGAACTTCATCGGACCGGCCGCCTGCTTCAGCGTCCGGCCGGTTACCGGATGCTTGTACTCGGTGCCGGAGTCGATACGATAACCCTGCCCCACGCGCCGGCTGCGCACCGTGCTGAGGAGCTGAAATACGCTCGGGCTCTTCTCGAACGCCCACTTGAGCCGTTCACGATCGTCCATCGTATTTACCTCGATTCAGCGCCGCGTACCGCGCGGCTCGCTGATTTATAGAGCAAGCCGGACTTATTCAGGCTCGATATACCCAGTCGCCCACGCTCAAGTCAAACTCGGCGCGGCGGCATTCCATGCCGTCGCTTATTTCACAGACTGCTCCCGTTGGTCGATTCCGTTGAGAGACTCGATTGCCTCGGCTTCGCCTTCTACGCGACAGCTCGCGCCTTGCGAAGCCGCGCTACATCGAATTCGACCTCTCCGGCTCACCGCGACGCCGGTTTGCATGATCGGAGGGGTGTGCAGTATGTCGCTTTCATGATCTGACAACCCAGCCTATCTTTTCGCGCCGCCGAGACCGGCGAGCTAATGCCGCCGAGGGAGGAATCACGATGGCTACTGTCAACACTGTTCTCGGACCGATCGACGCCAATCAGCTTGGCGAGACCATGTCCCACGTGCACCTGACGATCGACGTCATGTGCTGGTTCCATCCGCCGGATTCGGGCGTGCTCCGCGGCTTGAGCGAACAGAAGCTCAGTATGCGGAACCTGGGGTTGGCGCGGCGCAACGCGATGCTTATCAAAGATAACCTCGTTCAGGACGACCTCGACCTGACGATTCGCGAGGCCGAGGAGTACAAGCTGGCCGGCGGCCACACTCTCATCAACTGTGACCTGGCTGGAATGGGACGCGACCCGATGGCGCTTCGCAAGATCGCCCGCGCCACCGGGCTCAATATCGTCGCTTCCACCGGATGGTACGTGCAGGCGTCGCATCCGCTGGATATGCGGGGCAAGAGCGTCGCGGAGCTCGCCGACATCATGATCAAGGAGATCACGGTTGGCATCGGCAACACCGGCATCAAGGCCGGCAACATCGGCGAGATCGCGATGAGTGGCCAGCCGCATGAGCCTTTCCAGCCGGGCGAGGAAAAGGTGCTCAGGGCCGCCGCGCGCGCCCAGAAAGCAACCGGCGTGTCGCTGACCGTCCATCCCAACTTCCTCGGCGATCACTGGGACACCTACATCGACGTCCTCGAGAAGGAAGGCGCGAACCTCGGCAAGTGCTACATGTCGCATCTCGGCCTCTATCCCGACGCCAAAGTGGCGATACGCATCCTCAAGCGCGGCGTCGGTTTCGTTTCATACGATCAGCTCGGGCACGAGGAATTGTTCGAAAACGTGATGGGGCCCGGCCGGGGATTCTCGCCCGACAAGGAAGAGGTGCGCTGCGTGATGGAACTCCTTAACGCCGGATACGCCGACCGCACGCTGCTCTGCGCCGAAGTGGCGATGAAGACCTGCCTTAAGGAATACGGCGGATGGGGTTACTCGCACGTGCACGAGAACGTCATCCCGTGGCTCAAGTCGCTTGGCGCCTCGGACGAGCAGGTCCGTTCGATGATGGTCGGTAATCCGCGCCGCCTGCACGCACTGGGCTAAAGCGTCGCGCGCAACGCGCGTTCGAGATTCGCCATGTAATGGAGTTTTGAGCAGGCACAGCGGACCGCGCAACCGACCAAGACTCATTGCCGGGCGGAATCTCGCTGTTCCGAATAGGTGGCGCGGCTATGAAGCTCGGCTCGACACGATGGAAGCTCGTCTGGCTGCTCACGCTTATCGCGGTCGTCCGCAGCATGGATGCGGTGAACTTCTCAGTCGCGGCCAAACAGATCATGCCGGAATACGGGCTGAGCAACGTCAGGGTGGGAGTACTCTACACCATGTACATGCTCGGCTATGCGATGTTCCATCTGCCCGGCGGCCTGCTCGCCGACACCGTCGGGCCGCGCAAAGTCGTGGGTGCGGCCCTGCTCTGGTGGTCAATCTTCACCGGACTGACGGCCGTGGCGCCGCGCCTGCCAGGGCTCTCGTTACTTGGACCGTTCTACGCGTTCATGGTGGTGCGTTTTCTGATTGGTATGGCCGAGGGCGCATGCTATCCGGCGACCAGCCGCATGATTTCCAACTGGATGACGGTCGATGAACGCGGCTCCGCGATAGGGCTGGCGTTAAGTGGCGCCGGTATCGGATATGCTATCGCGCCCCCGGTCGTGGCTTTCCTGATGGTCCACTTCGGATGGCGCCTGCCCTTCTATGTGTTCGCGGGCGTCGGCGTCGCGCTGGCGGCTTGGTGGTATTCCTACGCGACTGACGATCCCCGAGCGCATCCCGCAGTGACCGCCGAGGAATTAGCGCTGATCCAGGCGGGCGGCGCACGGTCAGCGGCAACCGAACGTGCGATCCCCTGGCGCGCGATAGTGCTTGACCGCAACGTTCTGCTGCTCGGCGCCACCGGGTTCTGCGTCGGCTATGGAATATTTACCTACCAGTCGTGGTTTTACCTGTATCTGGTCAATGTACGCGGCTTCTCCCAGGTGAGCGGCGGCTTTTTTTCCACCGGTCCATTCCTGTCAATCGTGGTGCTGAGTCCCGCGGGCGGCATCGTTTCCGACGCGATGGTCAGGCGTTACGGCCGCACGCCGGGACGTCGTATCCCTGGTATTCTCGGGCTATTGCTCAGCGCGTCATGCATCGGACTGGGCGCTGGAGCATCGAATGCCTATCTGACGGTGGCGCTGTTGTCGCTGGCCAACGGCCTTCTGTACTTCTCCGTTTCCTCGGCTTTTGGCGCGATTATCGACATCGCAGGCCCGTTTGCGGGCGTGACGTACGGTTTCGCGGTCACCCTGCTCCAATGTGGCGGTGTGATTGCTCCCACGCTTACGCCGGTGCTGGCGAATCGCTTCGGTTGGGCGTTCGCGATTTACGTGCTGGGACTTTTGGCAATCGTCGGTTCGCTGCTGTGGCTGCTGATAAGAGCGGGCGACAGCCTCCATCTGCCCGAAGAGTCCGTAATCGCAGTGGGAGCCCGCCAGCCGAGCTTGCCCTAATGTAAGGTCCATACGCAAACTGCGCCGCCGGATCGGGATGCCGAAACTCAGGCGGGAAGAGCTAAAGACCGCGGCACATGCGGGAGTTAGGCGGCCTGCTGGGCGTTCGCAGCGGCGGGCCGAATCCTGCGATCTCGCGAACGGGGTTCGCCACCTGCGGCATCCGCGCGTTGATCTCGACTCCGCGGCCGGCAAGCCCGGTGCGGCGCGACTAGAGCTTGGCCGGCGCTTGGGCGCTCTTCATGGTTTCGATCCAGTGTTCGAGCGTTTTGCGGTCGGCCTGGTTGCGTACTGGAATGCTGAACTCAACATTGGTAACGAGACGGCCGTAGCGCTCATTGATTTTCGCGCCGATCTCGTCGAACGTCCCGATCGTGGCGTAGGTGTTGAGCACGTCGTCCGAGATATAGGCGGGCATTTCTTCCCAGCGCTGCTCCCTGGAAAGAAACTTTAGCTGGTTCGCAAGATCGGCCAGACCGTGGATTTGGAATGCCGCGATGTAGCTCGGCGTCGAAGCATAAAAGGCGACCCGGGCTCGGACATCGCGGATTTTTTCCCGCAGCGCCTCGGTATCGGGCGCCGTCGCGATAAGCGGCTT
>Ga0209415_10008242_pt1 | contig 18105 bp, 17 predicted proteins | sample PeaSoiSIISIP2007_FD_187696 | JGI IMG/M metagenome (GOLD analysis project Ga0209415, IMG submission 187696) | Peat soil microbial communities from Weissenstadt, Germany - SII-SIP-2007 (SPAdes) (version 2) | ecosystem: Environmental > Terrestrial > Soil > Wetlands > Peat | place: Germany... | reverse complement strand
GGCGTATCGCAAGGCGCCGCCCGGCTCCTGCGCGCGGTTCGCCAAAGAATTCGCAAAGGTGACACAGGAAAAAGCTGCCGGTCATCGAAGCTTTTACTAGACGATAAAGTATGTTGTCGTCTGGCAAAATGGCCCCTCGTCCCGGCCGTCATCTCCTCGGCGCAGGCAGCAATCGAGAAGCTTTGGTTTGAAAGCGGCGGCCGGCGGCGGAACGGCCGGCAATTCCATATCAAACACGACCCACGTCATCAGATCACGATCCGCTCCACCGCATCCCAGCGAAATCTCCTGCACCCAGGGGGGATAAGTTCGAGGCTCATAGGATTCCAAGAAGGCGCCACCAGTCCCGCGCCGCATGCAAGACACGCACGACCGACACGCCGCCGCCCGGTCGAGGCAAATAGAGAATGAGAACATTCTCAAACCCGCTAACCACCCATTTGCGTAACCCGGTCAGCCTTCGGTGTCCGAAAGGCCAGCCGGGCGCCCATTTCGGGATGCCGGGAGAGATCGCCGAAACTCTTATCGGCGTTCACCAGGAACCGTTCGGCGGTCTCCATACCCGCATGCTCGGCGAGGTAGACGTAATGTTCGAACAGGTCCCGCTTGGCGCGGGCGCGCCTATGGACCAAGAGCCGCCATCAGCTCTTCTTTTTGCGGCGCTTGAGTTCGGCCCTGGCCTCTTTGCGGATATGCTCGAAATCCTGCCGTGTGAGCTCGCTCTCTTCGCCTTCCAAACCCGCCAGCAACAGCGCCTCCAGACGCTCTTCGGCTTTGCGTTTCTCGTCGTCGCGGATCAGCTCGCGGATGTACTCGCTGACGCTGCTGTAGCGTCCCTCAGCGATCTGATGATCGACGAAATCCTTCAGCGGATCGGGCAGTGAGATATTCATGGTCTGCATGGCAGCGAACTCCTCACTCTGGCATCTTAATCTTGCATGGCAAAGATTGTCAATTGTTGCTATCTGGCGAATCTGGCGACGGTGACTCCTGACGATACTTTAAGCACGACGAAATTCATCACGGTGTTCGGCTGGCGTTATCCGCCGGCACTGGGGCGCAGGGTTTCCAGAAGGGCCACCGCAGGGAGCAGCGCGGGGCACGCTCGCCGCCAGGAAGCGTTCGCCTGCCCTCCGCGTTCCCGGGATCCAAACCGACCCCCTACCTGCCGGGCTACGGCTTCTTGAGATCTTCCTTGATATTGAGCGTGCGGATCAGCCGGTGCAGGTTGCTGGGATGCAGATGCAAGTGCCTGGCGGCCTCCGCATAACTGCCCCCGGCCTCCTGCAGGGTGCGCACCACAATCTGTTTCTTGGCGTCCCGCACCAAGTCGTGAAAGCCGCCGTCCGCCGCCATCGCCGGGACTTCCGCCTCTAACAGGCTTTCCGGCAGATCCTCGGGAAGAATCCACTCCGTAGAACCCAAAACCACGGCGCGCTCCATGGCATTCTCCAACTCCCGCACATTGCCCGGCCACTCGTAATTCACCAGGTACTGGCGCGCTTCTTCCGACAGACCCAGCACATGGCGGTTGGTATTCCGGGCGTGCTTGGAAACCAGGTAGCCGGCCAGCGGCACGATGTCCTCGCGGCGTTGCCGGAGGGGCGGAAGGACGATCGAAACCACGTTCAGCCGGTAGTAGAGATCGCGCCGGAAAGCTCCCGTGCGCACGGCCTCTTCCAGGTCGCGGTTGGTGGCCGCGATCAGGCGGATATCGGCTTTGATCGGGCGCGTGCCGCCCACGCGCTCGAATTCGCGCTCCTGCAGCACGCGCAGCAGCTTGGCTTGAAGAGCGGGAGCCATCTCCCCCAATTCGTCCAGGAACACCGAGCCGCCGGCCGCCTCTTCCAGTTTGCCGCGCTTCTGCACTACCGCCCCGGTGAAGGCGCCTCGCTCGTGGCCGAACAGCTCGCTTTCGAGCAGCGTTTCGCTGAGCGCCGCGCAGTTGATGGCCACGAACGGTTTGTCCCTTCTGGGACTGTTGCGGTGGATGGCCCGCGCCACCAGCTCCTTGCCCGTTCCGCTCTCCCCGCGGATCAGCACGGTCGAGCCGGACGGCGCCACCTTGGCGATGAACTCGAACACGTGCCGCATGCGCGGGCTGTTGCCCACCATATCGTGTTCGATGTTGATCTCGGCTTGCAGGCGATGGTTCTCGCGCTCCAGCGTCCCGACGATCAGCGCATTTTCCAGCGCCGCCGCGGCGATCCCCGCGATCCCCGTGAGCAATTGCAGGTCTTCCTGCTCGAAGCACCGCCCGCTGGTCTGCGAATCCAGATAGATCGCTCCCAGGGTCTTCTCGAAGGCCACCAGCGGCACCGCCAGCAGCGAGCTGATGCGCGCGCGGATGATGCTCTCCGCGCCGGCGGCGTCCTGCAGCACGTCGTTACTCCACAGGCCCACGCCTTCGCTCATCACCCGTTCCAGGATGGTCCGGGAGACCTGCATGGGCCGGTCCGTGGGGGACTGCTGGCGGCTCCAGTAGCAGCTCGAAACCAGGTCTTCGGGCTGCTTGCCGCCCAGCAGGATAGCGCCCCGCTCGGCGGGAATCACTTCAAAAATCAGTTGCAGCAATTTCCGCTGGAGCGCCTCCAGACCGCGGATGGAGGCCACCGCCGAGCCGATTTCCAGCAGGATCTCCAGGTTGCGGACCGTGCGGCCCGTCTCGGGAAGCGGGCGGTTCTGCAAATACAGCGCATCTTCCGCCTTGAGCAGCACGGTAGTGGCGGCCATCGTATCTCCGGCCTCCAATTCCACCGCTACCGGCGCGGGCCGCGGGGCGCCGTCTCCCTCCACGAACAGGAACACCGACCCCCCCACCTTGACCTGATCTCCGCTTTTCAATCCGCGGGCGGTCACCGGTAAACCGTTGACATAGGTCCCATTGCTGCTGTTGAGATCGCGCACCCGGAATTCTTCGGCTTCCCGATGGATGAGGCAATGCCGCCGCGAGAGCACACGGTCTTCCATAGCCACCGTATTGGTCTTGTCGCGGCCGATCGATAACTCGGTCTCCAGCGGAAATACGGCGCCTTCCAAGGGTCCGGAAATAGCTACCAGCCGGGCATCCATCGGTTTCGAGGGTTCCCCGGCATTATAACCCGGCTGCCTGCTCCGTACACCAGTTCAGAAGTTCGCCCACTTGTCGAAATGCCGCTTGCCGACGGGGTACCCTCTGGGCCCGGCTCGGAACGGAGCCGCGACCCGTGAGGGAGTGCCCCATGGCCCGCGGCGGGCCACCAAAAAGAATGAAGACGCAACGTGGGGCGGGGCGCCCTTTGGGCCTGCGGACCGGGGGTCCGCCCCACATGGCGTCTTCAAAGGAGCGGCTGTCGCGGAATACGCGACTGTCTGTGGGGCGGAGCTACGGCACCATCACCGTGAACTCGCCCGGCGTGACGAAGGTAATCACCCCACCCCAGATGCAATTCAACATCGACACGTTGTCGAGCGTGGGCTGATTGCCCAGCATGACGGTGAGCGCGCCCGGAGCCCACGGCGCGGGCGTGTTGGGGATGCAGGGCATCGGCGTCAGCACTCCCAGGGCGGCCGCCGTGGCCGCCGCCACTACCGGATTGGCCGGCGACATACACATCCCGAAGGGCATGATGTTGACCATGGGGATATGGTCCATGATGTTGGCGTCGGGCATCTGGTCGGTCATCGCCATTTTGGGAGGCGGCAGCACCACCAGGCTACTGGGGGCCATTCCAAAAGTGCACATCATATTGGCTCCCATACAGACTTGCATCGGCATATCGGTTCCCTCCGTAGCGCGGGCGGGCAGGCGGCGCCCGCCGCATAGCCAGATATTGTACGCCCGCGGCCCGGCCGTCGTTTCGGCCGCCGCTTACCGCCCTTACCGCCGCCCGCTCAGCATGGCGGCGGCCTGGCGGTTCAGTTCGTCCGCCGCATCCCGCAGTTGCTGGTTCTGCGCCAACTTGGCCAGATCGGCTTGGGCCGCAATCAAATAGGCCGCCCACTCCGTCTGGGACCGCCCGGCGGCGCGCTGCCGGCGGGCCAGCTCGAGCCGCAAACGCGCCGCATCCAGGCGCGCCTGGCCGGCCGCCGGATCGCCCGGAAAGCGCCGCGCCACGTCGTCCAGTTGTTCCACCTGCGCATTCATCTGCTCCGCCGTTCCCGATGCGTCCGCCCCCAGCATCCGCGCCACCGCCAACGCCCCTGTAGCCGTGGGGATCTGCCAGTCGCCCAGCGCTGCCGTCCGGATGTATCCCGGCCGGGAAACTTCCGGCTTGACCGGCTGGACGTTGATCCACTCCGGTTGCGGCTGAACGGGCAGGCGCAGAATATTCAATTGCGTGCCGGCGGCCACCGAGGCGATCACCGCCCCGCCCTCGCTCGGCGTGTGGTAGATCTTGGCGCTGGCCGTCCGCACCACCGCCGTACCCACCGCGGGCTCCGCTTTGGGCGTCCCCAGAAACAGGAAGGCCGCGCCGGCCGCCGCCGCGCCCAGCACCACAATCCCCGCAATGATGAGCAGTGGCTTGAGCGATCCGCGGGGTGGAGCGCTGGGTTGCCGATCCGCCGCCGCCACCTTGGGCCGCCCTTGCTCTGCCGGCCTGGCGGGCATTTCTTCGGAGCCGGGTCCAGCGGGCGCTCCGTGAGGGAGCGGCCATGTGGCTGACGCGCCAGGCAGCGCTTGCCCTGGCGGAACGGCTGGGGTTTTCCCGAAAAGGTGTCCCGGCGCCGCCTCCGCGGGTTGCCAGTGTGAGGCTGGATTCGCCGGAGCGGGCGCAGCGGAGGCGGGGGCCGGAGATTGGCTTTCTACCTTGACCGCCGGTGACGCCGGCGGCGGCGGAATCGCTGCCCCTTCCGGCGCGCTCCTAGCCGGGGGCGCCTGGGGAGCCGCTTTCGGCGCCGCCACCGGGGGAGCCACCACCGGCGCTGTCACTGAAGGTTCCGCCCTCAGCGCCGCCACCGGAGGAGCTGCCACCGGCATCGCCACCGGAGGTTCCGCCCTCAGCGCCGCCACCGGAGGTTCCGCCCTCAGCGCTGTCACTGAAGGTTCCGCCCTCAGCGCCGCCACCGGAGGAGCTGCCACCGGCATCGCCACCGGAGGAGCCACCACCGGCACTGTCACCGGGGGATCTGACTTCGGCGCTGTCACCGGAGGAGTCGCCACCGGCGCCGCCACCGGAGGCCCAACCATCGTCAACGTCGCCGTCTCTTCATCCCCCCCGCGGGCGGCCGAGCCTGCCCCCGGCGGTGCGGGATCGCTCTCCGGCAGACGCGACCGGCACATCCGCAAGGCCTCCGCAAAACGGATGTCCCCTTCCAGCCGGGTTTCCAGATCCGCCAGCATGGCGCGAGCCATGGTCATATCCCCGGCATCCACCGCCGTTTCGAAACCCGGCAGCAGCCGCAGCGCTTCGCTAAGCCGCCACTCATCGGGATCTTGCCCCGGCGGGCACCCCCCCGCTTGAACGGCCGGCGCGGCCGGTGGTGGCGCTGGGGCGGTGGCGTCGGGAGCCGTGCGCCCGTGCAGCGTATCCAATACGCCGCGCAGGTCCCGGGCAAACTCGTCGCCGCTGGCATACCGCGCATCCGGATCTTTGGCCAAGCCGCGCGCAATGGCTTCCTCGAGGCCCACCGGCAAAGCCGCGTCGTGGTCCCGCAGGGAGTCCGGCCTCCCCTGCACAATCCTCTGGGGAATCACCGAACTCTGAAACGGATGCGCCCAGGTGATCATCTCAAACAGCACCGCCGCTACCGAAAACAGGTCCGCCCGCCCATCGCTCGGACGCGCCTGCACCTGCTCCGGCGCCATGTACTTGGGAGTGCCCAGCACCTGGCCGCGCAAGGTCAGCTCCGAGGCCGGCAGCCGCGCGATGCCGAAATCCAGCACCTTGGCGCAGCCATCGTCGGTTAGAAACAGGTTGGCCGGCTTGATGTCGCGATGCACCAGGCCTTCCCGGTGGGCATAAGCCAGAGCCTCGCAAATCTGCGCCGCCGCCTCAATTTTTACCTCCAGCGAGATGGGCCGCCGCTCCTGGATGATCCGCTTGAAATCGGAGCCGTACAACAGCTCCATGGCGATGTAGGCGGTGTCTTCCGACTCGCCCAGATCGTACACCGTGATGATGTGCCGATGGCGTAGCCGGGCGCAGGCCCGCGCTTCGCGCTGGAAACGTTGGCGGATTTCCGGAGCCGTGTCCATTCCGACCCGAATGGTCTTGAGCGCGACCTCCCGCTCCAGGAGCGTGTCATAGGCGCGATACACATCGCCCATCGCGCCCTTCCCCAATTGCCCGATGATCTCGTATCTGCCAATCCGGCGCATGGCGCACAGCCGCGGTGCCCTCGGCGGGGGGTGCCTCGGGTCCCGCTAATCTAGATATCCCAGGCCCTTCAACTTCCGCGCGATCTCTTCATCCGACTCGGCTTCTTCCAGAGTGGCCAGTTCCTTTTCCAAAACGTGCTCGACGAATTCGTCGGCGGAACTGTAGCCCCCCGCCTTGGCGCATTTCTTTACCTTGGCGTACAAAGCCTTGTTCAGTTTCACTGTCGTGGACATGACGTTATCCAGCATAGCCTACCAGTGTGGGGCAGGTTGTCAATCTGCAGCGGGTTGATAACCCGCCCCGGCCGCCGGGCGCAGCCAAGGCAAGCCCACACATCATGGGCCTCCCGCCGGGGAGCCCGCCGGTCCCGGCCCGGATAAAACTTGCGTTTTCCGGGGTCTCCGCCGCCAGCCCCCGCGCTTGGATTCCGGCAGCAGGTGCTTGGGCAGGAAAAAGACATTCGCAATCGTCACCGGAACCACCGCGCTGAGCACTACGGCGGCCACGATGTGCGAGTATTGGGTCGCATCCACCAGCCCCCGGCTGAGGCCCGAAGTCGCAATCACCGTGCCCAGCATCAGCCCCGTCGACAGCATCAGCCCGCAGTAGACGCTTTCCTTGCGGCTGTAACTAAACACGCTCAGCGCCGGCAAAACGCCCACCAGCTTCGCCAGCAGCTTGGCCGCCAGCAGCGCCGCGAACAGCCAGGGCATGGCCGCCAGCGCGGGGATCTGAACCAGCGTGCCGGCGCGCAGAAAATAGAACGGCGTCAGAATCGAAAACGTCATCACCCGCAGATTATGAATCAGTCCGGAGTTGCGGCCTACCAGTCCCGACAGCGCCATCCCCATCACGTAAGCGGGCAGCACCAGCTCACTGCCCGCCCATACCGAGAGACCGCCCAATCCGAACAGCAGGAACAGCAAATAGCGGACATCCGGCTGCGCGGCCCGGCTGCGCAGCTTGCCCAGCACCCGCGAGGACACCGACGGCGCCAACAGTCCCGCCGCCAGGCAGGCGGCCAGCAGAATCGCGCTGCGCAAGGTGAACGGCGTCAGGATCACAGCCAGCGCCACGGCGCTCGACAGATTGCTCACATACGAGCTGGCCAGCAGCCCCTGCCCCAGGCCGGTATGGCTCAACCCCAACTCCAGCAGGATGGTGTAGACCACCGAAACCGAACCCGTGGACAGCGCCACCCCGGCCACCCAGCAGGATTCCGGACGCCATCCCAGCAGAAAATGAGCCATCGCCGCCACGCCCAGGAGCGGCGTCGCACATCCCACAAACCCCACCAGCAGAGCTTCCCGCCAGGTGGCCCGCAGAACCGTCGGGTCCAACTCCGTGCCCGCCAGAAACGTGAGCACCAGCGATCCCGCCCCGGCCAGGAAAACGATCCAGGGAATCGTGGGACTCAGCAGGCCCCAGCCCAGCCAGGGACCCACGATCAGCGGCGCCACCGCTCCGATCGCGATTTCGCACACCGACGCCGGCAGGCGCACCAGGTGCGCCACAAATACCGCCAGCACCGCCAGTCCCAGCCAGAGAGCCGCAATCAGCCAGATCTGCTCCACGCCACCTCCCGGCTAGACCACTCCCCTGAAGCTGTAAGTCGTTTACCTGCATTGGTGGGGCGGGCTTCAGCCCAATGCCACTTAGCAAGCGCGCAACAAAGACTTCGCCACAACCTCGTGGCGCAGCCTCTCAGGCTGCAGCGTCGAGACTCGTCTCGACCCGCGTCCCAATGAGCAATGGGCCCACTGTCGTGGGGCAAATCGTGAGAGGACGCTTTCCGGGCCGACTGCGTGTTTTCAACAGCCTGCCGGGGTGCGTCCTCAGAAGCCGGGACGCTTCCGGCACGAGTGCCTGCGCCACGTCGCCACGTCACGGTCGCGGCTCGATCGGGGCCGGGCCCAGGGGGCACCCCGTAAGCAAGCGGTGCGTCGTATCCCGCAGTCATCGTACCAGTCTACAGGACCACGTGAAAGCGCTTCTTCAGCAGCAGCGCCGCCAGCATCGAAATCCCGATAAACCATACCAGCCAATGCAGGCGGATGCCCAGCCACTGCACGCGGGCGTCGGGGTAGCGGATCTCCACCCAATCCACCTTCGGCGTGGGAATGCGGGCTTCATCCGGATGCCACACGGCATCCCACAGCGAACGCACCTTACGGCCCGGCACGAAGCGCGGGCCGGACTGCCCCGGAGTCCCTGCCTCGATGCTCTTTTCCACCGTGGCGCCCTCCACGCGAATGCGCAGAAGACCCGAGACCGGCGCTTGCGGCCGGATGCGCCAGCTCACCTGCCGTTCATCGACCACCCGCACTGCCGGCGTCTCCACAGCCACGCCCGGCGGCGCTTCGAGCAGCGGCGCGGCGGGATGCCCTCCGGGCTCGGACGCTCCGCCCAGTCCCATGGAGACGATGGTCTCGGCGCCCACCGCCAGCGGCGCCCGCCCGTAAAACGCATCCAGATGCACCAGCAGAATGGCAAACGGCAGACCCATGATCAGGGCCGGCTGCAACATCAGGCCCATGTAGCGCAGATTGGATGCCAGCAGCGATTTCTGGGCTCGCCACATCACCGCCGGCTCATCCTGGTAGATGCGCAGCTCCAGCAGATGCGCCTGCACCAGGCGCTTCACGGCGCGGATTTTAGCCTGATTCGAGGTCTTCTGAAACACCCACAACATGCCCACGCCGGCTGCCGCGGAGATCACCGCCAGGCCCAGCCCGGGCGCCCACCGGAAGGCCTGGAAAATCAGGCCCAGCAGAAAATCCAGCGCAGCGTTGAAGGTATCCATGCGGCCCCTTAAAACACCGTCTGCCCGATCATGCCGCGCTCCTTGGGCACGCCGAACTCGCTCAGGATGGTCACGGTGACATCCGCCAGTTGCGGGTTCTCCAGGCGCATCTTGCGGTTCGCCAGCAGCACGCCCGGCACTTCGTCGGAAGCCATGCAATGATCCGCGATCCAGCCCTGCGTGTTATCGTCCATCAAGGTCGAGGGCACCGCGCCCAGCGCGGTCTGCCAGGAAGCGCGGTAGCCGCGGTGGTAGCCCACGAACATATCGGGCGCGGCCTTCAGGTTGCGGCCCTGGAACGCGGTCTCCGGGAAATAGACCTTGCCCACCACGCTGTGCCCGTCCCTGGGATCGCGGAACTCGAGTAGCTTGCGCGCAATCATCCCGGCCACCTGCTGCCGTTCCGAATCGGAAACGATGCCGCCGTTCTCGCGGCCCATGCGGTTCAGATAGAGGCCGTTGAGTCCCATGGCGTAGGCCTGCGTCCGCGACCAGTCCACATGCGCGAACAGCTCTTGATCGCCGGTGTTGCCCGGATCGTCGAGGGCCAGAAAGCCTTCGCGCAGCAACCAGGTGTTCAGATGCACGGCGCGGTCGAAGCGCGCAAACCCGTGGTCCGAGAGCACCAGCACGGTGGTATCTTTGGCGGCCTTCTCCAGGGCCTCGCCCACCGCGCCATCCACCGCCCGGTAGACCTCCAGCAGATCGTTGTCGTACTTGCCCCACAGCATGTGGGCGTTCTGATCGGTGCTCGAAAAATAGTAGAACAGCAGCCCGTCCGAGAAGCGCGCCAGTTCGTAGCGGAACATGCGCAGGCTGTCGGAAAGGATCTTGTGGCTCTGCACCAGAAACTCGTCCTTGCTCAGCAGGCCGGCCCGGTAAGCCGAGGTCTCCTCGGCAATCCCCTGGGTGTAGAAAAGGCCCAGCGAATCGCTCAACTGGCGGCTGAAGGAAGCCGGCGTCGAGATGGGCAGCTCGGGGCTGGCCGGGTCCACATTCACCGGGCTGACGTATACCCGCAGATGCGGATGCACCTGCTGCAGGTAGATGCGGAAAATGCCCGCCGCGCTCTTCACCAGCGGAAGCAGGCGGAAATCCGCGCGCAGCCACTCGGACCACTCGCCCTGCCGCAGCACCACCTGCTGGCCGCCGAGATCGAAGCGCGCGGCCGCTTCGGTGGGGTCGGGATGCGCGATCAGATCCACCGTGGCCGTGGCGTTATCGCGGCGGAAACCGTTGGGCGGTCCTTCGATGCGCAGCGCGGCGCGCCCGTTCGACACGGTGACCTGCACAATCTTGCCGGCGGGAACGGTGGTGCGGCGCTCGGCCGGATCGTCGGTGAAAAACGTGAACGTGCCGGTGGTGCCCATCATGTCGGGCGTGCCCATCCCGGAGAGCGAATCGGCCTCGCACTCGGCCGGCGGAAAGTTGGCCGGCATGCGGATCACGTTCGAGGGGATGCCGTGGTCGTCCAGAATCTGCCAGAAGGTCCGCCCCACGCGCGAGCTGGTGACGCTGCCCGAAGAAAGCGGGATCACGTAAGGGCCGATCCCCAGCGTGTGCTTGGGCGGCGAACTCTCAGCCATCGAAAACACCGGTGCGCGCGTGGCGGGGTCGCGGTGCACGAAATCGAAGACGCCGTGCCCGCCCGGGTCCATGCCGGTGGTGACCGTGGACCACGCTACCGGGCTCTGCGGCGGGACGGTGGTGGTGAGGCGTTTGAAATCGCCCGTCTGGCGCATGCGATTCAGGTTCGGCAGGACGTCCCAATGGGCTTCCAGGAACAGCGGATCGAGGCCGTCCAGCCCCAGCACGATCATCTTCTTCCCGGCCGCATGCGTCGCGCGGTGAGAGCAGCCGGCCAGCACGAGGGCCAGTGCGGCGAGGAGGCCCCTCACGCCACACGCAGCACGCATTTGCCCTCCATGTAGTCCGGCGGCGCGATGCCGAACAGATCCAGCGCGGTGGGCGCCATGTCCTCGATTCCCGGGTTGTCCCCTTCGATGCGCAGGTTCGAGAGCAGCACTCCCGGCACCAGGTGCGGGTCCACGCAATGATCGCCGCTCCAGGCCTTCCGGTTGTCGTCGAAGACGTGCGGCGTTACCTTGCCCACAGCCGCGTCCCACGAAGCCCGGTAGCCCGCGGCATAGCCGACGATGATATCCGGCGCCGCTTGCAGATACGGTCCGCTGTAGAGCGAGTTGGACGTCCAGGCTTCGCGGATTCCCACGCGGCCGCGCTCCTCATCGCGCAGGCCCGTGAGTTTAGCGGCCAGCTCCTGTTTGAGCGCCGCGGCCTCCGCGGGTAAAACGATGCCCTGCGATTCGCGGCCCTTCTGGTTGAGATACACGCCCGCCAGGCCGAAAGTGTAGGCCCGCGTGCGGCTCCAGTCCACGTCCTTCAGATAGTCGCGGCCCTTAGCGCCTTCTTTGAGGGCCAGATACCCGTTGTGCAGCAGCCACCCATTCAGGTTTACGCCCCGCTCGAAGGAAGTGAAGCCATGATCGGAGAGCACCACCAGCGCGGTTCCCGGATCGACATATTCGAGGGTCTTGCCCAGCAGTCCGTCCACGCGCGTGTACAGCTCCTCGATGATGCGGCTGTAGGCGCCGTCGCCGCCCATATGGCGGAAGAACATGTGCTGCACCCGGTCGGTGGTATCGAAGACGCAGGCCACCACCCCGCGGCGCGTGCGGTCGAGAGCGCTGAAGAACATGGCTTCGCGCTCGCCGTAAGTCAGGTAAGCCTGCTTGAGAAAGGCGTCCTCATCGATGGCCCGCTCATTGAGCGCCCAGGTATCTTCGGCCATGCCCAGCGTGGAATACACGCCCAGTAACTTAGCCAGGTAAGTGGCGTAGTAAGTGGGATGCGAAATGGGCAGCGCGGGACTCTCGGGGTCGATGTTGACCGGAGTCATGTAGAGCGAACAGTCCTGCCCGGTCTCGGTGAGCAGGAAGCGCGCCACGCCGCGCACCTGGATGTTGAGCGCCGCCTTGAAGTGCAGCGTGACCCAGGGGCTGTATTCGCCGGCCTGCAATTCGTGGCGCTCGCCGGCGATTCCCAACACGGCGCGGCCGGCGCCCGAGGGCGCGAGCGAAAACGGGATGCGGATGGGGCCGCCCTCTTGCACCATGTAATCGTTGGGGCCGCAGATCTCTCCGGTGTAACGGCCGCCCTCCCGGACGAGCGGAAACTGGTTGCCGCTTTCCATGGCCGCGCCGCTCTGGCGCGTGGTGAACACCGAGAAGGTGCCTTGCGATCCCACCAGGTCGGGCGTGCACATGGCCGAGAGCAGCCGCCCGTTGAACTTCTCCGGCGGGAAGGTGATGGGGACGCGGAGAATGGTGGCGGCGATGCGATGCTCGCCCAGAATATTCCAGAAGGTGCGGCTCTTGCGGCGCATCTCCACCAGCGGGCGGCTGAGCGGGATGCGGTATTTGCCCAGTTTCAGAATGCGCTCGGGGTTGCGCACGCGCGTGGAAGACAGCTCCGGCATGTACGATTTCAGGTTGCGATTGAGGAAATCGAACATGTTATGCCGCGCCGGATTGACCCCCGTGGCGAACGTCGACCAGGCTACCGGCGACAGCGCTGGAAACGTGGTGCGCAGCCGGCTGAATCCGCCCATCTCCCGGAGGCGGGCGAAATTCGGCAGCTTGCCCTCGCCCATGTAGCGCTCCAGCAGGCCGGGATCGAGGCCATCCAGCCCCAGGAAGATCAGCCGCCGGACTTTGGCGCGCTTGTAGCCCTGGTGCCCGCGCACCACGCCCCACACCAGGCGGAACGGCCACGCCAGCAGCGAAACCAGTCCCAGAAACAGGCCCAGCAGGAAGGTGAGGAACGAACCCAAAAACGCGAACCCGGCGCCCGGACCGATGTACATCAGCGGATCTTTCCTTCCAGGAAGGGCACTTCAAAAACCTTCTCGTGGTTGATGGGGCCGTGTCCGAAATAGCCGTCTTCGCCGAACAGCTCGCCGTGATCCGAAGTCAGCGTGATCCAGGTGTTCTTGGGCACGATATCGAATAACTCTTCGACCACCCGGTCGAGATACTTGACGGCGTCCACCTGACGCCCGCGCAGGTGCTTCATCTGCGACTCGTTGAAGAACTTATCGCCGCTCTTTTTCAGCTTGCCCCCCACCACGTGGTCGTCCAGGTGTTTGAACACGCCATGCACGCCGCTGATCCGCGGCCAGTCTTCCGGCGGCTCGTCGGGCAGCGCATAGGGATAGTGCGTCTCGCCCACGTTCAGCAGGTAAAACGTAGGCGCGGCTTCCGAAAAGCGCAGCTCGCGCAGCATCGCCCGCATGTCGTTGTGCTTGGGCATCAGGCGGAACGAATCGAAACCGTTGTTGAGGATGGTCTTGGGGTTGAGCACCGGCAGGGACACCATGGCGTGCGTGCGGTAACCCAGGCTCTCTTTCAGGAAGGCCGGAAAATACAGCTTCGGGATGAGCGATTTGAAGCCCACACCCTCGACGCCCAGCCGCTCCGAGTACTTCAGAAAGTCCTTCTTGTAATACTCCGACGCGAACACGTGCCGGGGGCTCGAATGCGGCAGCAGTCCCGAGAGCAGGTTATAGTGCGAGGGCGCGGTCCACGAGGCGTAAGAAAAGCGCCTCTCCAGTTTCCCCAGCTTGCGGATGGTCTTCGGCCGCGCTTTGACCAGGGTGTCGTAGCGGCAACTGTCGAAGATCACGATGATGTAATTGTTCTTGGGAGGGGCGGCGGTCTTCTTGGCTTGAGTCATCGATCTTTCCTGAAGTGCCGCTTAGCGCACGGCGATGGGGGCTTCTGTTAACCGCAGTTAGCATTTAATTGTGCAACATTGTGCACGTTTGTGCGGTATTCCTCACAGTTTCTTCTGCATGATAGCATGTCCGGAGCGACTCGGCAGCCTGTAACTCACTGCAAAGGAACGCGAAATTCATCGTAAGCAGCCCTGTGGGACCGGTCGGGCGGTCCAAGGCCGCAGGATGTCATCCGTGTCATCCCCTTCTCCGCGCTCCATGTTCCACCGCGAGAATCTGGACCTCACTGCGGCGGATCGTGTACGTCAGCACGTACTGATCCACCACCAACTCGCGGCGGCCGGCGAATCTGCTGGCACGGCCGCGGAAGGGAAAGTGTACCAACCCCTCACCCGCTACATAGAGCCGGTCGACTACCCGCACGGCGGCGCCCTCATCTTCCGCCGCGATCCACGCGTAAATCCCGGCGACATCCGAAAGCGCCCGCCGCGACCACCTTACGATCACCGGCTGCGCCGTTTTCCCGCGGCCCGATCCTCGCGCGCTCCGCCGGCCTTCAAATTGGCGAACCACTCGCGCGCCTCTTGGCCCGACAGCGCCCGCCCCGCTGCGATGTCCGCATCCCCCTCACGCACCGCTTCGAGCGCGGCATACTCCCGTTCCACAAACTCGCGGACGGCCTGAGCGATCAGAAACGAACGCGACCGCTGCATCTCGCCGGCGAGTTCGTCCAGTTGACCGATCAATTCGGAGTCCAGGCGAACGCTCACCACACTGTCGCCGGTTGTAGTTGCCATGATTACAGTGTAGTACAAGCGGGTGTACTCCGGGTGCATTTGCCGCACCCCATGCTACAAAGGGATTCGCATGGCAGGAAGCACCGAAGGTCTCAGGCGGCATCTGCAAGTGGGCGTAATCCAGGGGTTGGCGGCGTGGTCCGCCTACGCGGTGCTGGAGTTCCTGGCCTCTTCGGTGGTCTTTCGCATCACGCGCCCCTATGCCCGCTTCACCACCTGGCATTGGAGCCTCACCGCGCAATTGATGTGGGCGTATCTCGACGCGGGCATTCTGGCCGGTGCGCTGGCGGGCCTGCTGGTTTTCCGGCTGCGGAAGAATCCCGGCGCGGCCCTGTGGACGCCCTCCCAGTCTCCGGCCACGGGCACATCGCCGCCGGTCGGCAAATCACCCGCCTGGGTGCTGGAGCACGTTGCCACCTTAACCCTGGTCCTGGCCGCCGCCATCAATATGGCCGCCACGCCGGCGCTTCCCGCAGGGTGGTGGACCCTGCTCCTGGTTGCCCTCGCATTGATTGCCGTCCTGGTAATCTCCATCCGCTCGGAAACCTGGTCGGTGCGCTTCGGGCTGCTGGCCAACCCCTGGATGGTCGCCGGTCTGCTCCTGGGTTCGGGAGAGGTCTGGGCGCTGCCGTACATGGGAGTGGCCGGCCAGTTCGGCGCCCGGATCCAGCTTCTGTCCTATCTCCTGTTGGCCCTCCTGGCGGCGGCCGTGACCGCGGCAGTCTGGCTGGGGCCGCGCTGGCGGCCCGCGGACCGCATCCCGCTGGTCAATTGGGCTGCCCCTGGATTGGCCTTGGCGCTGCTGGCCGCCGGCACGATCTTGGGCCGCGAATCGACCTCCTCGGCAGACCCGGCCGTGAAGATCGCCGGAAGCTCCGCCCATCCGAACGTGATCGTTGTGGTGATGGACACGGTGCGCGCCGGCCATCTCTCGCTCTACGGATATCCGCGCGATACCACGCCCAACCTGAAGAAACTGGCCGCCGATTCCACCCTCTACCCGCAGGCCGTCTCGGCCGCCGATATCACCCTCACCAGCCACGCCTCCCTCTTCACCGGGTTGTATGCAAGCTGGCACGGGGCTTATTGCCAGCCTCCCGAAGCCGCCTTTGGGCGGCGCCTCTCGGACAACGTCCCCACCCTGGCCGAAATCCTCACGAAGAACGGCTATCACACTTTGGGCGTGGCGGCCAATCTCTACCTGCGCGAAAACTTCGGCTTGCAGCGCGGCTTCCAGCAGTTCCGCATCCCGCGCCCCGTGCCGGTGCTGGCGGCGGAATCCTGGTACATGCTGCGCACCGGCATGCGCAGCGCCCTGGGCCTCTTCGCCGATACCGCGCAATTCGACCGCCTTTACAGCCGCGGCGATGCCGTCAACCGCGCATTCTTCGACCTGCTCCAGCAACCGGACCTGGCCCAGGCGCCGTTCTTCGCGTTCTTCAATTACATGGACGCGCACTACCCGTATATTCCGCCGCACCCGTTCGACCGCCTGTTTCCGGGCAAAGCCAGCCTGACCCAGGCCGCCATGGAAGAGATCCAGAAGAAAGTGGTGGAAGGCGGCCCTCTGCCCGCCGTCTACCCGGCCCATGCCGTTTCGCAATACGACGGCGGCATCGCCTACATCGATGCGCAGATCGGACAACTGGTGGACTGGCTCAAGCGCGGAAACCTGTATGACCACACCATGCTGATCGTCACCGCCGACCACGGGGAAGCTTTCGGCGAAGGCGGCCGGCGGCTCTTCCTGCACGGCAATGCGCTCTATGCCAACCTGCTGCACGTGGGCCTGCTGGTGAAGTATCCCAACAGCGCGCATAAGGGAGTCGAGAACACGCCGGTGAGCCTGGTCGACGTCTTCCCCACGGTGCTGAAGGCCGCGGGCGTGGAAGCGCCGCCCGGAGCGCAGGGCCGGGATTTACTGGCGCCCGGCCTCTCCGAGCCGAGGCTTCTTTACGCCGAGTCGTTCCCCTGCGCGGTGATCCATCAGCCCGAGTGTCCCGGCGGATGCCTCATGCGCGCGGTGCTTTCCTGGCCCGACAAATTCATCTGGTCGAGCATCCCGGGATCGACCGGCGGCAAGGTGGAACTCTACCAGTTGCAACAGGACCCCCACGAATCCCGCAACCTGTTCGGCTCGCTTAATCCGGTGGCCCGCGAGCTGACCGCGCAATTGAAGGCGTGGGTGAAGACCATGCCCCAGCAGGCCAAACAGACCATGAACATGAGTCCCGCCGATATCCAGCATTTCAAAGCTCTGGGATATATCCAGTAAGTGCGCATGGACGCGGTATGCTCAGAGGAGGGAGCCGCCACCATGGAAGTGCATTTCAAACCCGAGGTGCAAGCGAAGCTGGACGAGATGGCCCGCGAGACTGGCCGCCCGAGCGACGAACTGGTTGAAGACGCGGTGATCGGTTACTTTGACGAGCTGGCCTACACCCGGGAAATGCTCGACCGGCGCTACGACGATCTGGAAAGCGGCAGGGTGAAGCTCATCGACGGCGAGGAAGCCTACCGGCGCTTGATGGAGAAGATCGAGGCCCAACGCGGGCGCCCCCGCCCCGCATGACCGGATACGCGCTCCACCCGGAAGCGTACACCGACCTCGATGAGATTCGCGAATACATAGCTCAGGACAACCCGGACGCAGCCGGCCGAGTGATAACGGAGATCTTTGACGGAATTCGCGCCCTGGTGACCTTTCCCTATCAGGGTCACCGCCGTCCAAACCTGACCTCCCGCCCGCTGCGATTCAAGCTGGTGCGGGAATATGTGATCGCCTACGCGCCCGAGAAAAAACCGCTGTGGATTGTCGCCGTGTTCCATGGACGGCGTAATCCTCGCGTGATCGCCGCGCTTCTCAGAAGCCGGGAGTAAGCCTCCCCGGTTCCTTTGCGGTGGACTGTTCATTCACCGGCCTTGAGCCGGACGCGCCTCATGTGAGCTCGCCACGAAGCGAAAGACAAAAGGGAGCGGATCGCCTGCAATTAAAACGGTCCACTTCTTCCCCAGTCCCACAAATCCGATGGGCGCTTTGGCGGCGGCACCGGCGGTTGCAAGAACTTGTGTAGGACGGTCAAAACCGTCTGGAGGTTGGCATCGTGTTTCCCTACCTTGCGCCCAGCGCCTCAATCTTCCTGGCCAGGTCCTCATCGGTGGCGAGCAACTGCCGCAGGTGGACAAAAGCGCGGACGACCTGTATGCCCACGCGGACCGCGACGCGACTTTTCAGGACGTTCGCCAGCATCACCGCGCCGTGCTCCCAAAAAGGCATATCAGGCCGCGAGCCGAAACAACGACCCGTTCCCGGCTGATTTTATGTTTCAACTGACGATGGAGGAGGGGAAGGCGGTCGTCCTTTCAAGATCACAATATGTGACCGTGAAGCCGGCCAAGACATCAAGTACCGGCCCCATTTTAAAGCCCTGGGATATACTCCAGTAAGTG
>Ga0209415_10008241_pt1 | contig 18107 bp, 20 predicted proteins | sample PeaSoiSIISIP2007_FD_187696 | JGI IMG/M metagenome (GOLD analysis project Ga0209415, IMG submission 187696) | Peat soil microbial communities from Weissenstadt, Germany - SII-SIP-2007 (SPAdes) (version 2) | ecosystem: Environmental > Terrestrial > Soil > Wetlands > Peat | place: Germany... | reverse complement strand
CTGCAAGACATGTAAGAAGTTCCCGGGCACGAGCTCCGAAGGAACCTGCTATCACTGTTTCGCCATTGGCAGCACGATCGATGAGTGCCCCGAGTGCGCGGGCAAACCATGGACTGAAGAGTTCCTAGAGGCGAAAAACGAAATCGCCCGGACAAGCTGCTGCTCCCGTTCTAAGCCGGGAAGCGTTACGTCGTTGCCGGCATTAAATAAAGGCCACGTTCAGAAATGAGCGTGGCCTTTTCCGTTGGGTCTCCTGCCAAGACCGCTTACGCTGCTGCCTGGTCTCGATAGGCCGGGACGAACACTTCGGCGACGAAGTCTTCGTAGGTCGTGGGAGTTGTGTTGCGGGATGTGCGCGGCTCGATGGCGCGCATGTATCCCGAGTTCAGGGACGTTGCCATTTCGAGAAGCAGTCTGGCAAACGGCTCGGACATCCCCGCCTGAACCAGCGCAGGTCGCATCTGCTCGTCAGGTAGCTGCGCGTACTTGAGATCGGGCTTGCCGATGGCCTTACCGATAATCGCGGCAACCTCGGGGTAAGTGATATCGCGCTGGCCCAGCAACTCCTGGGTTTGCTTGCCGCGGAAGCTAAGGCTCAAAAGAGCATCAGAGGCGGCCGCTCCGATGTCGCGCGTAGCGATCATTGGAAGTTTGAGGTCGGGACGAATCGGCCCGACAGCGGATCCCATCTTCGAAATGGCGACCGCTTGCGGCAGGGTGTTTTCCATGAAGTAGCCGGCGCGCAGAAAGAGTACGTTAGCGCCGCCGAGCTGGTTGAGTTTTTGCTCGAGTTTGTAAAGGCCGACGACTGGGCCGGTTCCTTTGCTTTTGTCGGCTCCGATGCTGCTGAGCACAACCACGTTCTTGACCGCCGCATTCTTCAAGGCGGCCGCGATCGCATCGCCGGCGCGTTCCGAATAATCGAGGGGATCGTTGCTGGCGGGGTTGGGCGGAATCATGACGTAGGCTGAGTCTGCATTGTAAAAGGCTTTGCTGAGGGCGGCCGCATCGATCACATCGGCGATGAATACCTCCGCACCCTGCGCCGCATGATCTTGCAGGTGAGTTGCGTTTCTGCCAACGACGCGAACCTTCTGCTGGCGGGCCAGAAGATTCTGCGCCACAACATGTCCAGTATTGCCGCTTGCTCCAAGTACAACGTGCATAGGTTCCTCCTTGTATAGAGAATTGGATGCGGAAGGGTGGGCTGAGACTCCGCCGTTTTGGGTAGGTGTGGGAGAGCAGGTCGTTGCCGGCATTAATAAAGGCCACGTTGCGAAAGCAGCGTGGCCTTTTCCTTTTTGCGATGAGATGGGTGAGGGTGGCGCAACCCTCACATGGTTTTCCACCCTACGGATTCGGAGGAGGGCTCAATAGCTCACAATGCTCGACGCACTTTACCGTGTCGACCTCGACGTTGGCTTTCTTGTGGCCGGAAAAATCGATGTCGGGGAGGATCAGCAGGGTTTGCGTGCCATTGGCGACGTTAAAAGTGCAGTTGAAGCTCATGGACTGGACGCCACGTTCCTTGCAGCCGGTTTTGTCGAGAGCGTCGGTGAGGGTCAGGGTCTTGTCGTAGACCTGGTCGGCAAGATGCGATGGCAACAGAGCGACCGTCAGCGGAATGGGCGACTTGATCTTCACGCTGAGTTCCTGGCCGTCGTGGTCTGGAGTCATCAGACTGTAGATCTTGGGTACCGGTGTGATCTGGTATTTTTCGTCGAGGATGCGTTGCCAATGAAACTCAGGCTGAAGGCAATTGTAGTACTGGATGTGGAGATCGTTGGGGGACATGAATTGCCGCGCTCCGGGTCCGAGGATGGCGCCAACCGTGGCGAGGGCGGGCTTCTCGGGCTTGCGCTCATCGCGGAAGGTGATGATCATCGGGCGTTCGGAGGGAAGATGACACTCGTAAATCGCGCTGGTGACATGCTCCTTCACGCAGAGGAAGCTGAAATTCGCAGGGGCTCCGGGGTGCTGCATGGCGGCGTTCCATTCGTCGGCCCAAGCCATGGCCACGGTGACCGGGTATCTGGAGTCGATCTGCACGTGCATGCCGCCGCCCCCGACAGCGGGACGGTATACGCGGGCGGCGTGGAGGCTGGCGGGCTCTAAAGGGATCGTCTCGCTGTCGGCAGCAGTCCAGATAGTGCGATCTTGCGCATACGAGTTCGCGACCAAGGCGCAGAACAGCAGCGTGGCGAAAATGGAAAAGTTCCTCATAGCAGAAGTATTGGCTGGGTCCATGCGCGTACTCTAGCGAATTCGCGAGGGGAGGATTACGAAGGTACCAAGTGCCCGTGATAACGAGAGGATGTCGGCTGGTGTGGAAGAGCATGTCGTTGCCAAGCATGAATAAAGGGCCGCGTTCTGACGCTCAGCGGCTAAAGCCAAATTCAACACGGTGCAGTTACCGCGGCGCTGAGGCGCTGCGCCACCCAAAGTCTGGGGGTCCGGAGCTAGAGATCAACTTCACGGGCGGCGGACAGGAGTGTCCGTCCCACACTTGCTTGTACTGGGAAGCGGCGGGGAGAGATTGGGGAGGCGGCCTTTTTTGCGGTGAGGGTGTCGATGAATCTGTTTCCGGCCAGTCGGAGGAAGCGGTCGAGGTTTGAGAAGTATCGCGAGGCTTGGTGGATTTTGCGGGGTGCGGTTGGGAGTGAGCGGTAGCCGGTGCCGCGCGGATGTCCCGAAAAAGATGGCGGGCTGGGCGCTCGACGTGTATGCTCGCGTGGGCCGGGCAAATGGAATGAAAGTCCGGGCTCACCCTTCTATGTCTACTGTCAACGTAGAACGCGTCGGGCCTGCAGTGAGCCCGGAGAAAAAACTGACCACGACCGCCGTGACCGGTCGCAACGGGATTTTGGGTCGGTATTTCTACTTTGCGATGTCGCTGCTGTTCGCGGCGATTGTGGTCTCCGGTTTCAAGCGTACCGTCAACGACCACCTGTTCCATCCCGCGGTGCCGCGGCCCTTCATTCTCTGGATTCATGGCGCCGCTTTCGCCGGGTGGGTGATCTTCTTTATTTGTCAGTCCACGCTGGTCCGTATACACAAAGTCAGTTGGCATCGCTCCATGGGATGGTTCGGCGCCGGGCTGGCGACGGTGATGGTTCCGCTGGGCATTGCTACCGCCATCATAATGGCCCGCTTCGACATGGTTCAGCTCCATATGAGCGACGCGGATGCTTTTCTGAGCGTCCCGTTCTACGACATGATCGCCTTTGGCGTGCTCATTGCGCTTGCCATCTATTGGCGCACGAAACCAGAGCTGCATCGCCGCCTGATCTTCATCGCAACCTGCGGGCTCACGGACGCGGCCTTTGCCCGCTTTGACTACGTGTTCGACCACAATCTCTTCTTTGCTTGCCTGGACCTGCTGATCGTTCTCGGCGTTGCGCGCGACCTGCTGGTCGATCGGCGGGTCCACAAGGCGTATCTTTTTGCGCTGCCGTTGTTGATCGTTGGCCAAAGCCTCGCGATCTACATGTGGCGGAGCAATCCTTCCTGGTGGCAGGGGATCACGCACGTGATTCTCGGATAGCCACAAAAATCTTGCCATTCCGACGCGCGAGCGACAGAGAGACAGGAGGAACCTGCTTCCTCCACACCAACGTCAACGGCGGTGGACAGGAGTTTCCGCCCTACACTGGTATTGATAAGGCCACGTTCAGAAATGAGCGCGGCCTTTTCCGTTTGAGCGGACTGAGTTGAGCGGCTCGAATTGAAATAGAATTGCAATATTGCAAAAAAGGTTCCAGTGAGCAAAGTCAAAGTCGGTGCGTTTTCAGTTTCGATCGACGGGTTTGGGGCTGGGCCCCGGCAGGACTTGCAGAATCCGCTCGGGGTCCGCGGGACCGATCTCCACAACTGGTTTTTTCACACCGAGATATTCAAGAAGATGCACGGTCAAAGCGGCGGGACTACGGGCATCGACAACGATTTTGCCGGGTGTTCTTTCGATAACGTGGGTGCCTGGATCCTGGGCCGGAATATGTTCGGGCCGGTTCGGGGTCCGTGGAAAGACGATTCGTGGAAAGGCTGGTGGGGCGACAATCCTCCGTACCATACGCCCGTGTTTGTGCTCACGCATCACGCGCGGACTCCCCTCGCGATGGAGGGCGGCACCACATTTCACTTCGTCACCGATGGATTGGAGACTGCTTTGAAGAAAGCAAAGGAGGCGGCCCAAGGCAAGGAGGTGCGGATCGGTGGCGGCGTGTCCGTTATTCGCCAGTACCTGATCGCGGGCCTGATCGATGAAATGCACCTGGCGGTAACGCCTGTTCTCCTGGGCGAGGGTGAACATCTATTTTTCGGAATCAATCTCCCCCAACTCGGATTCACGCTTGTCCGGACCGTCGCTGGAGAAAATGCAACCCACGTTTTTGTCAGCAAAGGATAGCGGGCCTCTGGGGCTCTGGACCAAGATATCGACTGTCGAAGGCGGCGGACAGGAGTTTTCGCCCTACACTGGTTTTGGATTTCTTACGAATTGGCGCTGGTGCCAGTAGGGGTAGGCTGGGGTTACTTCGCTGGCGGCGTCGAGTTTTGCTACTTGTTGTGGGGTTAGGTTCCATCCTGCCGCGGCCAAATTTTGGCGTAGTTGTTCTTCGTTGCGGGCGCCGATGATTACGCTTGCTATCGTCGGCCTTTGCAGGAGCCAGTTCAGGGCGATTTGTGGGATGGTTTTTCCGGTTTCGCGGGAGACTTCGTCGAGGGCGTCCACTACTTTGTAGAGATATTCGTTCGCAACTGGCGGGCCTTGCTCGGCAGTGCTGTGCAGCCTGCTTACTTCCGGGAGTGGTTGGCCGCGGCGGATTTTCCCTGTAAGCCTGCCCCACCCTAAGGGACTCCAGACGATGGTTGCGACTTTCTGGTCCAGCCCCAGCGGCATCAGTTCCCACTCGAAGTCGCGGCCTATCAGCGAATAGTAGGCTTGATGGGCTACGTAACGCGCCCAACCGTACCTTTCGGAGACGGCGAGGGACTTCATCAAATGCCATCCCGAGAAATTGGAGCAGGCGATGTAGCGGACTTTTCCGCTCTGCACCAGCGTGTCCAGAGTCTTGAGAGTTTCTTCGACTGGCGTCTGCGCGTCGAATCCGTGCATGTGGTAGACGTCGATATAGTCGGTATTGAGGCGGCGCAGGCTGGCCTCGCAGGACTGGATCACGTGATAGCGGGAGGAGCCGAGATCGTTGGGTCCGTTGCCCATAGCGAACGTGGCTTTGGTGGAAATTAAAACCTGGCTGCGGCGCCCGGCGATTGCTTTGCCGAGGATTTCTTCCGATACGCCTTGAGAGTACACGTCGGCGGTGTCGAAGAAGTTGACTCCGGCTTCGAGGCAGACGTCCACCAGGCGGGTGGCTTCTTTCACGTCGCTGTTGCCCCAGGCTTGGAAGAACTCGCCGCGTCCGCCGAAGGTTCCGGCGCCGAAGCCGAGAACGGGAACTTTTAATCCGGAGTGACCGAGTTGTCGAAATTCCATGGGAAGTAGATGCTCGTGGCGGGGTCGGAGATGCGGGGGAATGCGGCTCGCCGTAGCTAAAACGGGGTAGCTTGAAACGCTCCGCGCGAGATCCTTCGGCCCGCTGAAGAACGCGGGCCCTCAGGATGACGGACTTCAACAGAAGTGCTAACCGGCGCAGTGCTCGGCGTACAGGAGTGCCCGCCCAACACGAGTGCTGGTGATAATCTTGCGACATGCCTCCCACATCTTCTCGATCTTCGGTTGTGTTGGCGCTGGTCGCCGGATTATTTGTCGGGGTGGTGTTTGCCGGGTCTCTGGGATGGCTGATGCTGTCCCGAAGTTCCGGGCGGAGTTTATTGAGCCATGTCTGGTCGTCGGTGACCGGCAGAGTTCTTAGCATTGATGTGAGCCAGCCCACCGTGGTTGATCGCATTCAGCGGCTGCAGCGGCTGGAGACTGTGGTTTACACGATGGACAAACTGGTTACTGGGGCGAAAGAGAATCCTATCTTTCCGGATTTTCTCGCTGGAGATCGACTCTTGATGATGGTGCACGGCGAAGTTGTGGCGGGGATTGATTTTTCGAGTTTGAAGCCGGGTGATGTTCGACTGGATGGCAAAAAAGTGCATTTGCGTCTTCCAGCATCGCAGGTGTTCAGCACCCGGCTCGATAGCGCGAAGACTCGCGTGTATTCCAGGGAAACCGGGCTGCTGGTGCCTACTGATCCAAATCTGGAAACGGAAGTGCGTCAGGAGGCGGAACGCGAGCTGCAAGCGGCAGCGTTGGCCGATGGCATTTTGCAAACTGCCCAGCAGAATGGGGCTTCGACAATCACCAGTCTGCTGCAGGGTTTGGGATTCGAGAAGATTGAGTTCGAGTAGCGCTTGCCATGGTGTGATCTTTAATTTCCGAATCAATTTCCACAATCAATCAAAAGTCACCGGCGGCGGACAGCAGTGTCCGCCCTACACACGGGTGTATGATTTTTGGGCTGTGAGGAATGTCCTATGGGAATCGCACTGGCTGACAATGTCAAGCAACTGCTGGATCGCCCTAATTTTGCTCATCTGGCGACGCTGATGGAGGATGGCTCACCGCTCAGCACTCCGGTGTGGGTGGGCCGTGAAGGCGATCGAATCATCGTTTGCACGAGCGGGAAGTCGCTCAAGGCGCGCAACACTCAACGCGATCCTCGAGTGGCACTCTCCATGGTCGACTTTCAGGATCCCTATCGCGAGCTACAGCTTCGTGGGCGGGTGGTTGAGCATCGTCCTGACCCTCAGTTGAAACTGCTGGACGCAATCTCGATGCGGTACGTTGGCAAGCCGTTCCCGATGCGTACTTACGAAGATCGTGTGGCTTTGATTATCGAAGCCGACAAGGTGCGCTATTTGAAACTTCCCTTTGAGCACACGCCCGCTGCGTAGGGGTGGGCTACGCGGGCGAGGGCGCCCGCGCCACATGTCGATAACCAAATTTCCTTGGAGAAGTCCATATTGGAGGGAAGCTGGTTCTTCGGAGGTAGCCATGAAGCGTCGCGATTTCATCGTCCATGCGGTCCGCGGATTGGGAGCGGCTTGGGTGGGCTCGCGGGGCTTGGCGGCCTGGGCTTCTTCCGCGCCGGCCTTGACAAAAAAGTTCAGCGCGTCGGATACGGTGGTGCTGGGACAGACCGGCATCAAGACCAGCCGGCTCGCGATGGGGACGGGCACGATTGGTTACGACCATCATTCAAATCAGACTGCGCTTGGCGTCAAAGGGCTCTCTGAATTACTGCTCAATGGTTACGACCAGGGATTGCGGTTCTTCGACGCGGCCGATGCCTACGGAAGCCATCCGCATGTGGCTGCGGCTCTCAAGCAGTTGCCGCGCGATAAAGTTACTGTGCTAACGAAGACCTTCTCGCGCGATCCCAAGTCCGCGCGCGCCGACCTGGATCGCTTTCGCCGTGAGCTCGGCACCGATTACCTGGACATTTGCCTGATCCACTGCGTCACGGAAGGCGATTGGACCGAGCGCTATAAGGGAGTGATGGACGTCCTCTCTGAAGCCAAACAGAAGGGCATCATTCGGGCGCACGGCTGTTCGTGCCACAGCATTGAGACGCTGCGGGCGGCGGCCAAGTCGACGTGGGTAGAGGTCGATCTGGTGCGCATGAATCCAATTGGCGCGCACATGGATTCCGATCCCAAAACCGTGGCCGAAGTATTAGTCCAAATGCGAGCTGCCGGGAAAGGGATTGTCGGCATGAAGATCCTGGGCCAGGGAGATTTGCGTGCGCGTCAGGACGAAGCTTTGAAGTATGCGTTATCGTTGGGGCTTCTGGACGCATTCACGTTTGGGGCGGAGAGCAAAGCCGAGCAGCAGGATTTGATCCGGCGGATCGGGATGGCGGCGTGAGCCGGAGCTAGAGTTGCTTGATGTATTCGAGCAGCGGCATGCCGAAAAAATCTGCGATGTTTGCCGAACGACGGTACCCGTTTTTCTCGTAGAATTTCATGGCGGCCTGGAGCGGCAAGGTTGTGTCCAGCGTGATTCGGTTGCATCCGCGCGCGCTCAAGCAGCTTTCGATTGCGGCGAGTAATTTCGCGGCAACACCCAGACGGCGCCACTCGGGCAAGACTGCCATTCCGCGCAAATGACCTTCTCCGTCGTGGCACACCCCAGAGATCGTTCCCACGACATTGCCAGACGCGGTCGCAACCAGGACATGCATCTGCAGGAAACGAACGTGCACCGTTTCTTCGTCCAAAACGGTGTCGGCAAAAGCGGCTGGTGAATATTCTGCGCGATAGGGCTCGAAGGCAGCAGCCAAGCACTTCAGGATAGCGCCGGCATCGTCCTGGCCGACGGGGCGAATCTCAATCTCGCCTGGTGACTCCATGTTGACTGCTGCCGCTCGTCACTGCCCTCCCAGCAGTTGGTAATTGGAATTTGTCGTCGTTACCTGGAGCTGCTTGGCGGTTGCGTTTAGAACCGACTGTTGCACGTAGTTGGTGCCATCAGGCAGGCTCGCCATCTGAATCGCCAATGTGACTACGTCCTTGGGCTCATCCATGTACGTGTTGACATTTACGGTGGTGATCTTTCTTGCGCTCGTATCAAAAGAAAGCGTCATCTGATCGCCGGGCTGAGAGTAGTTCTTGAAGATGATTTGCGCCACCGGCGACCCCGGAGACGAACTCAATGAGGCATTGCCGGCCTGGAAGGCCTGCGCCATTTTCTGCGGGTCCGGCGGTACATAGAGGGCGAGAAGCGTCTTTACCTGGCCCATGTACTGCTGCATCTCTTCTGTCTTCTTCTCAATGATCCGCTGCTTCATTCTGCCTCCGCTGGGAGGTTGCGGCGGCGGCCCCATCGGAGTCTTCTGGACCGTCCCATCAGGGCCGTACTGGCACATGGACGTCTTGGGGGGCTTGGGATCGCCCTTAAGCGTGAGCTGGGTTGTTTCCATCCATTGGTAGCGATGCAGCTTCTGCTGATTCTCCGCAGCAGACTGCTTTACGGCTGCTATCTTCTCTTGCAGTTCTCCCCCGGGGGCCCCACCCATCTGGGCGATCGCAGGAACCATGGCGGCAAGCACTACGGCAGCGACGAGCAGTGTACGCTTGTACGTATAGCAAGGGATGTTGGTGACCGACTGCGTCGCATCGGTAGTGAAGATGAGTTGGTTCATTTAAGTCTCCTGTTGGAAGGCAAATGGTGGACGTTGTCTTTCGGTATTTTGAGAGACCCCACGATAACTCTTTGCCTCATACAGGTCAACGTTAACGTTTGCTAAATGTTGAGAGCGCAGAATCGTATGCTGGCCTGAAACTCCGGGCTTCTTCGGACCCGGAACTTTGGTTCTGTAAAGTAATGTAAAACCTGAGTGGATTCCGCTCCCGCTGGTTTACCTTTTACATAGATGAAGGTGAAAGATCCGAACGGATTGGCGGCGTCTTCACTTCCGGTTTTTCCCTTACTGTCCGTCCTTTGTTAATCTAGAGGGAACCCGTTTTCACCCGATCTGCGAACGCAAGGGCTCTGCTGAGACAGCATGTAATTGTAGGGTTGGATTTCAGAGGCCGGAAGGGTAGCCGGCGCGAAGCGGGATTTTAACTGAAGACTCGACGTCCTACCCACGGAAGGGGGAAGGTACTGCTTGCGTTTTTTTCTGCCGTTAATGCTTATCTTGTTGGGACAGGGTCTATGGGCGCAAGAGCGCAGTTCATTTTTGGCGCCGGCCGTTTCATCGGAGTCTTCGGAACCTGCTGCGACTGCATTGCCCGACACGCAAAGTCCACAACAGAGCTCGCCGCCGGAACAGTCCGGGACATCGAACTCTGGCAGCAACACGAAGGAATCCGATGCGAAGAGTGCCGCCCAGAGTACGGCGCCTGCAAACCAAGAGGTGGCGCCCGAAAAGCAGCAACCGAAGCGAATTCTGGGCGTGATGCCCAATTTCCGTGCGGTCAGTGCCGGCACGCACCCGCCGCCGCCGACGCCGAAGCAATCCTTCATCCTCGCGACCCGGAACAGCTTCGACTACTCGTCCTTTATCTTCGTGGGCATCACTTCACTCATGGCTGAGGGAACCAACGCTCACCCACAACTCGGGAAAGGCATCGGTGGGTTTGGGCAATACTACTGGCGGGGCTTTGTCGACAAAACCGACGGCAATTACCTCGTCATCTTTGCCCTGCCCACCGTATTCCATCAGGACGAACGCTATTACGCAATGGGGCAGGGTGGTTTCTGGAAACGTGGCATCTATGCAGCCTCTCGGGTCGTTATCACTCCGAACTATCACGGACACAACAGCTTTAATATTTCCGAACTGCTGGGTCGGGGCATTGCGCAAGGAATTTCGGCGGCGTATTACCCAAGCCAGGCCCGGACCGGCGAGGCGCTCGCCACGAAGTACGCATACGCGATTGGGCGAGACGCGCTGACCAACGTGTTCCGCGAATTCTGGCCAGATATCGCCACACATGTGCTGCACCGGCATCCGTAAACCATGGCGTTCGCCCCCCGCTGGCGGAGGCGCCTCGTCAAATAGATTCCTAGGCTTCTGCCGTGAGTAAGTCCTGAACTACAGGAGGCGCATTCATTTGAAGACCCTTATAGCCTGCTCTTTTCTGTGCTGGGCGCTCGCAAGCTCACTTTCGCTCACTTCGGCTGCACAGGAAACTGCACCTTCGAATCCGCCCGCTCCCCTGCAGGCCCAGACTACCCAGGCTCAACCAACGGACCGGAGCAAGGATGCCCCAGCCAAGGTCTCCGATAAGAATGAGGGCACCTCGAGGGACCGGCTTTTCTATACGCTGCCAAACTTTTTGACGCTGGAGAACGCGGGACAGGTTCCGCCGCTGACTGTTGGGCAAAAATTCAAAGTAGTGGCTCGCGGCTCTTTCGACTACATTCAAATTCCCTGGTACGCTGCTCTGGCTGGCATCAGCCAGGCTGAAAACAGCGAACCCGGTTACGGACAGGGTGCTGAGGGCTACGGGAAGCGTTTCGGAGCAGCCTTTGCCGACGGCACCATCGAAAACTTTATGACCGGAGCGGTTCTGCCGTCCCTGCTCCGCCAGGATCCTCGCTTCTTTCAGCAGAGCGAGGGAACATTCTGGCATCGCACTGGCTACGCGATAAGCCGCATCTTTATCACCCGCACTGATTCCGGGCACCAGCAATTCAATTTCTCTGAGGTTTGCGGCAGCGCGGCGGCGGCTGCCATTTCCACCTATAGCTACCATCCCAGCGCCGATCGCACTCTGTCGAACACCGCGAGCGTTTGGGGGACGCAGGTAGGGTACGACACCATCACGCTCGTGGTAAAAGAGTTCTGGCCCGACATTCGCCGCAAGCTGGGCAAGAAGAAAAACCCACCCTCCAACTGATCTATTCCTTCGAGGTTTCTGGATTACAATCGCTCGCAGTCCAGTGAGCTAAGGGAGAAGTCTGCATGTTTCAACCCGACCTGCTTCACCACAAACGCATTCTCATCACCGGCGGCGGCACAGGTTTAGGGAAAGGCATGGCCCACCGTTTTCTGGAGCTGGGCGCTACGGTTTACATCTGCGGACGGCGCGAGCAAGTTTTATCCGACGCGGAAGCTGAAATGGAACGCTTGGCGCCGGGGAGGATTCGGTCTCTAGCTTGCGATATTCGCGATCTGGCCAGCCTGGAAGAAACTATAGCGGCAATCTGGAAAGATGGCCCACTCGATATCCTCGTAAATAACGCTGCGGGAAATTTCCTGGCTCGTACGGAAGAGTTATCGCCAGGCGCGTTTGAAGCCGTGATTGGAATCGTGCTGATGGGTACGATCAACGCGACCATGGCTTGCGGACGCAGATGGTTGCAAGCCGCCCACCCCGGCGTCGTCCTGAACATTGCCGCAACCTATGCATCGACTGGTTCGGCGTATGTCGTACCTTCCGCGATGGCGAAGGCTGGAGTCGTCGCACTGACCCGCAGCCTGGCGGTGGAATGGGGAAGCCGAGGCATCCGCATGAACGCTATCGCTCCAGGGCCGATTCCTACCGACGGAGCGTTCTCCCGTTTGCTTCCGCGTCCGGAGCTCGAAAACTTTGCACGTGAGCGAAATCCACTTCGTCGCTTCGGCACCGTCGAGGAGTTGGCCAATCTCGCGGCATTCCTGGTGAGCGATGGCTCGAGCTACATTAACGGTGACGTGATCGTGATGGACGGCGGCGAACAACTGCAAGGCGCAGGCGAATTCAGCGCGCTGGGAAGATTGCTGGGGGAGGATGACTGGAAATCACTTAAGCCGCGCAAGCCGCCCAAAGCAGGTCCGTGAGTGCGTCAGAGAAACGCCGGAAAGCTGCTTCAATATTATTATCTCTGCGGTGATGGCATTACCAGCCACTTGAGCAGCATGTTCACCAGGGTGAGCACGATGCCGCCCACAAAGGCCGCGCCGAAACTTCGGATGTGGAAACCCGGCACGAACGTCGAGGCTAGTTCCAGCATGATGGCATTGATCACAAACCAGAACAGTCCCAAGGTGAGGATGGTGAGCGGAAAGGTAATGATCTTTAAGAATAGCCCCACGGTCGCGTTGACCAGGCCGATGACGATGGCCGCAATGAGTGCGGCAGCCGCGCCATCCACATAGAAGCCGGGCACCACGCGGGAGGTGATCCATACCGCCAGCGCGCTAACGAACCAGTGCAAGAGCATTCGGAGCATGAAGATCCTCTCGACTGCACACAGACTATAAAGCGGCTGGGCGTGGCATAGCAACCTTGATCATCGCCTCCCTCGCCCGCGTAAGGTGCAAACGCTTTCTAAGCTATCTCATCGATGGGGTCGGCAGGAGGCGTCGAGGACAAGAGCCGCGGCGTGCCTAAGTTCCTTACGCACAGCCTCATAGGCGGGTTTCCCGCCCTGCGATCGGTCGGATCTAAAGTTATCTGCAGGATCGCCGATAGTCCGAATAACGGTAGTTTGAGGGAGGAACGATCATGGCAACTCCGATTTCTGGAGGTACGGCTTTCGACTTTGGTGCGGCGGCACAAACCACGGCTGCGCAACCTCAGGCCACAACTGCTCCCGCTGTAACTGCGAAGCAACCAACCAAGATTGAGCCAGCAGGGGACACCGTAAGGCTCTCTGACAGCGCGCAAGTCCGTCTTTTAAGAACACAGGGTCAGACGGTCGCACAGATCGCCATAAGCGCAGCCCTGACGGCTCAAGCGGTGGATAGCTACTTGGGGATTACCCAGGCGGCACCACCGGTCGCAGCGAGCAACAAGTAGCTCAAAATCCACTGGTCTTGGCGGGCGTCGCCCGAATGAGATCGGACTTCGGGGGAGGACCGATCTCACTTGGCGCCCGCCGCGGCCTTATTCTCCATTCCTTCAAAAACATCTTCTGCCCGCCGCAGAGCTTCTTGCACATTCTCGCAAATGTTTTCGCGTCCAATTACGTCTTCAAACTCGGCCTGCCGAATGAGTTGAGCGGGCTGTTCGCGGGCGCCACAGAGAATCAGCGTCCGATTCGATGCGTGCAGTTCCCGCGCCACTTCCTCTAACGCGTATAACCCCGTCGCATCGATCGCGGTCATGTTGCGCAAGCGCAAAATGACCACGGGCGGCAGTTCATGGATTTTCTCCAGGATCGTCGCGATCTTGTCCGTCGCTCCAAACAAGAACGGCCCATGAATACGGAAGATGGTTGCGTAGTAGGGAATGTCTTTGTCTTGCAGGATGTGTACCCGGCCGTCTTCGACGTAGTCATCCGTGACCTGAGATACGGTCGTGGTATTTGCGACCCGACCGATGAACAACAGGGCGGCCAGAATCATCCCGGCCTCGACTGCGACTGTAAGGTCGGCGAACACTGTGAGTGCGAAGGTCACCAGCCAGATACTGATATCGGTCTTAGTCAGTTTCAGCAGTTGCGGGATCTCGCGCCACTCGCCATGTTGTAGGCGACCACCAGCAAAATAGCCGCCAGCGATGCCATCGGAATAAAACTGGTCAGATGTGCGGCAAACAGGAGCACACAGACGAGAGTTAAGGAGTGAATCATTCCGGCAACGGGTGCCTTGGCCCCGGCTCGGATATTGGTCGCAGCGCGCGCAATCGCGCCTGTGGCGGGCAGCCCACCAAACATCGGCGAAACGATGTTGGCCATGCCCTGCGCCATCAGTTCGACATTCGGATTGTGATGGTCATTGCTCATGCGGTCCGCCACCACCGCGGACATCAATGACTCAATCGCGCCCAGCATCGCGACCGTGAAGGCCGGGCCCAGCAGCCCGTGAATGAGATCGGCGCGGAAGCGCGGAATCGCGAAGTGGGGCAGGCCGCTCGGAATCCCTCCGAAACGCGTTCCAATGGTTTCAACCGGCAGTTTGAGTGCGACCACCGCGATTGTGCCTGCGACCATCGCCACGATGGGTCCGGGAATACGGTTCGGAAGCGCGCGGCATACCAGCAGCGTCACCAGCGTACCGACGCCGAGAACTGTCGCGGTGTACGACAAGGTATGAAAATTGGCTGCGATGCTTTCCATACGCAGCCAGAACACTCCGGGAATCTTATCGATCCTCAATCCAAAGAGATCTTTGATCTGCGTACTCGCGATCAGAACCGCGATTCCATTGGTGAAACCGATCACGATGGGCCGCGGGATGAACTTGACAGCCGTGCCCATTCCCGTGACTCCGAGAATGATGAGCAGAACTCCGGCGACAGGCGCATGCTCCGGCATTCAATGAATAGTCGGGCACGTAGGTGCTACGACGATCCTATTTTGTTGATATGACTCGCCGGGGCTCTGCAGCCATCATGCGGTGCCTTTACTCCCATCCTGACGCGCCAATCCGCTTTCCGGTCTGCAAGTAGTGATTGATCGCCGCCTCCCAACTTTGCATCTTATGGCGAAACCATTTCTGATCGTAACGTTCGACCTCCCGATTACCCTCAGTCGACAGGCCTGTGTATGTGTATTGGATGAACGCGTTGGTGTGGCCGGGTGAAGTCTGCGCTCCAGAGCTTCTGCTAAGGCAGATCCTGATTTGTGCCGCCACCAGTCCAGGATTCATCCACGCATATGCAATGCGAAAGGATGCAGGATCGTAATCAGTGACCATCCAAGTGGTCTCAGTGCCGTCTTCGTTCGGTGTGATGAAGACGCAACCGTACTCGGCGACGCCCGATTCCGAGTAAATCAAACGATACTGCCATGCCGGAACCCAATCCGCCTCGCGCACTGGACATAACAGCGGGAAAACTTCTTCGGGCGGAGCCACATTGTTTTGAGCGTATTCGTGAGTGATGCGCTTGCCGTGAAATTTCGACATCGTTCATCCTCCAAAAAAGAAATGGCCCGCGCCATTGAGCGCGAGCCTGGATCTCAATACACAAAGAAACGGGCCGGACTGATTGCTCAATCCGGCCCTCGTGCTGAACTTATTATCGCACGAGCCTCGCTTCCGCACAACCCGCGTGCTGGGAGGGGCTATCCCAGTCTCCTCTCAACTGCAACTGCTCAGCCCACTCTGCGACAGTTCTCTGCGGTCTCCGCGTTTTAAGATCTTGATGACACCCGCCAAGCACAAAATCTTGAATCGCAGAGATCGCGGAGCAGACTCGCAGAGTGTGCCGAGATAATAAATTGCCTTCCTGCGGCTTAGAACAGATTCCACAGGAACTGGTTGTAGACGTCGTGGTGATACTGCACTTCGGGGGCTTTCACGAAAGTCCCCAGAAGGCGCGGACAGCGATCGGCTGAGGCCTGCTTCAGGTCCGCATAGCGAGCCTTGACATCTTCACCCAGCAGTTTCGTCGTCCACTCCGCATTGCGAAAATTCGCCAGCGCGTCATAGATGTTATCCGGCAAGTAGCGCTGTGCCTGCCGCAGGTTCTTGATCTTCGCCGTGTCACCGTCGACACCGGTTTTGAAAATCGAATGCATGACTAGATAAGGATTCGCGTCCGGCGCGACGGAGCGAACTTCCACGCGCATGCTCTTCTCGTTGCCGATCGGAATGCGAATCATGGAGCCACGATCCGTGGGCGACGCCTTGATCTGGTTCGGCGCCTCAAAGTGCGGGTCCAGGCGGCGATACGCGTTGACACTGGGATTCAGCAGCAGGCAAAGATCATTCCCGTGGGTGAGGATGCGATCGATAAACTCCCAACCCATTTTGCTCAGCTTCTCCTCGCCGTTCGCGTCCCAGAACAGATTCTTGCCGCCTTTGCTGATCGAGACATTAGTGTGCATCCCGCTGCCATTGACGCCCACCACCGGCTTGGGCAGGAACGACGCGGTGCAGCCCATCTTGGTCGCTACCTGGCGGCAGATCAGTTTGTAGAGCTGAATCTGATCGGCCGCAGCCACTACTTCACCGTAGCCATAGTTGATCTCGAACTGCGAGGGCGCCACTTCAGGGTGATCCTTTTCATTCTGGAAGCCCATCGCACGCTGCACTTCCGCCGTGGTATCGATGAAGGTGCGCAACACATCGCCGGGCAGTGAATGGTAATAGCCGCCAGTATTGACGTACTCGAATTTGCCAGTTTCGTGATAGCGGCGCTCCGCATCCGGCCCTTGAAACAGGAAGCCCTCGATTTCGTTGGCCGCATTCAGCGTGTAGCCGTGTTTCTTGTACAGACTATCGGCGTAGGTCTTGAGAATGCCACGGATGTCAGCACTGTAAGGTGTGCCGCCTTTATCGATCACATCGCCGAAAACCAAGACCTTGCCCGGCCCGAAGATATCGGCCGGTCCCCAGTAGAAGGCGCTCCAATCAATGCCGAGCCGCAGATCGCTTTCCCGCTGAGCGGTGAACCCGCGAATCGATGAACCATCAAAAGTGAGATTGTCCCAGCTCTTGATCAGAAACTTCTTGTCGTAATCCAGCATGTGCAGACGGCCTTCGAGGTCGCTGAACAGCACGGTCACGGCCTTGATCCGCTTTTCCTCGGTCAGATATTCGATACGCTCCTCTTGAATCTTATGAATAGCAACACGATTCTTGCGTTGCTCCTTGGCGTTCAAATTCATCTCTTCCAGTTCGTCGTACGGGATGGCCAGGAAATTTCGCAATTCAGTCGGCATGGATCTCCTTATAAGTTTTGCAAACAAAACTCAGATGTGTTTCGGGGGATGATCAGAACTTGGTAGGGTAACGCGGAGCACCACCCGCTGCCAATCAAAAAAGCTTATAAGACGGATTAAAGGAATCTATTCGACGAGCTTGTGTGGGGACACCCGCCCTCGGCTGTCCAGTCGAGCGAAGCTCGACTCGCCCCCGACCTGCTTCACCCAGAGCTTCTGTACAATCTCTAAGACTTGGGCAGCATCGAGGGGGTCACGCGATGGACATAATCCTGAACGACGTCGAAACCCGAGTGCTCGGCTCGCTCGTGGAGAAAGACGTCACCACTCCCGATTACTATCCTCTCTCTTTAAATGCGCTGGTCAACGCCTGCAACCAGAAAAACAACCGCGACCCGGTGATGCATCTGGAAGAAGATGCGGTGCAGGAAGCTCTGAGCACTCTCCAGGAAAAACGTCTCGCCGGCCCCACCAGCAGCGCCGACAGCCGGGTCACCAAGTACGAACATCGGCTGCAGGAGGCCTTCAACTTTACTCGCGGCGAGACCGCCGTCCTCTGCGTGCTGTTATTGCGCGGCCCCCAAACCCCCGGGGAGCTCCGCGGCCGCACCGAGCGTATGCATCGCTTCGAGGACCTCACTGAAGTGCAATCCACCTTGCAGCGCCTGATGCAGCGCGACCCCCCGCTGGTTAGAGTTCTTCCCAGACAACCCGGAACCAAAGAATCCCGCTACAAACATCTGTTGGCGGGTGACGTGGAAGACTCTGCCGATGTCGCGCAGGCGCCCTCGTCCGCATTTGTAGCCAGCAACTCGCACGACACCGACCGTATAACGCACCTGGAAAACGAAGTATCTGACCTCAGAAAAGAAGTAGCCGACCTCAAACAACAACTTGCCAGCTTCCGAAGGCAGTTCGAGTAGCGGGCTCACGTGGTCCATTGTCCCCGGGTCACAGCCTCGGTCAGAACAAGGACTGCCCCTCCGCCCGTACATCGCAAGTAGGTTAAACTAAATAACTTTCTTCAGGAGGAATTTTCATATGCCCGAAGCCGCCC
>Ga0209415_10008240_pt1 | contig 18109 bp, 11 predicted proteins | sample PeaSoiSIISIP2007_FD_187696 | JGI IMG/M metagenome (GOLD analysis project Ga0209415, IMG submission 187696) | Peat soil microbial communities from Weissenstadt, Germany - SII-SIP-2007 (SPAdes) (version 2) | ecosystem: Environmental > Terrestrial > Soil > Wetlands > Peat | place: Germany... | reverse complement strand
CCATGGAAAACTCCCAGCGCGGTTTCGAGCTCTTGCAGGCCGGAGATGCCGACGCCCTCCGGCAACTCCTGCATCAGCACCCCGCCGCATCCGAAGCGCGCGACGCAAATGGCGTAAGCCTGCTCATGCATTCCCTCTACCGCGGCCGCCGCGATCTGGCGGAGCAAATCGCGAGCAAGAAAAAGACGCTCGATATTTTCGAAGCGGCCTCGCTCGGCCGTCTCGATCGCCTGAAAGAATGCACTCGCGATCCTTCCACCATCAACGCCCCCTCAAAAGACGGCTTCACCGCCCTGCACTTCGCCTGCTTCTTCGGACAGCCCGAAGCCGCGCGCCTCCTCAGCGAAAGCGGAGCCGCAGTCGACGCCGTGGCCGCGAATCCCACACGGGTCATGCCGCTGCACTCCGCCGCCTCCGCCCGCAACCTGGAGGCAGCCCGCCTTCTGCTCGAACGCGGAGCCCCCGTGAATGCCCGCCAGCAAGGAGGCTGGACCCCAATCCACGCCGCGGCGCAGAACGGAGACCGTCCCATGGTGGACCTGTTGCTCAAACACCACGCCGATCCCAAGCTAGCCAACGATGAGGGTAAGACCCCTGCCATGGTGGCCAGAGAAAAGGGCCACGAGGAGCTGGCCGCCCTGCTCGTGTAGGGACAGGCGCCCTCATCCGTCAAGTCCTGTGGAGCGATGGGCGCCCTCGCCCGTCCAGCCGATTTCGGCCCGCGAGCTGCGGCGTTGTTAAGTCGATGATTTTAATAGCGGACTGCGATCTCTTTTCAGCCGGCGCTCCCGAGGTTACCCAAGACGTTGTCCCAGAAGCTTCCTCTCCGATTCCTGCATCAAACCGTCTATAATGAGCTACTGGTTCCTTGGGGAAGGCCTGACCCAAAGCAGGCAGATCCAAAGAAGCGAAGATCAAATTATGTCAAAGAAGTTGAAGGTCACAATCATTGCCAGTTCGCTGGCTATTTTGCTGTTCACCGTTGTGGGCAATTTTGTCAACGTTCGCGCTTCTTCAAATGAGGGCGCGTATCGCCAGTTGTCGGTGTACAGCGAAGTGCTGTCGCGCATCCGCCTCGAATACGTGGAAGAGCCGAATATTGCCGGCGTCACCGAGGGCGCGCTGCACGGTCTGCTGGAGTCGCTCGACGCCAATTCCAGCTACCTCTCGCCCGATGAGTACAAGCGCTACAAGACGATGAAGAACGACGGCAAGGCCGATATTGGCGCTACCGTCTCCAAACGCTTCGGATACGCGGCCGTGGTCGCGGTCATTCCCGGAGGCCCGGCCGACAAGGCTGGGGTAGAGAACTCCGACATTATCGAGTCCATCGAGGGCAAGACCACGCACGACATGTCGCTGGCTGAAATTCATGGCCTGCTGTCGGGCGAGACCGGCTCTACGATTACCGTAGCCGTAGTCCGGCCGCGGCGCGCCGAACCGGAGAAGATTGTAATCACCCGCGACGTGGTTGCCATTCCGCCGGTCAGCGATAAAATGCTGGCCGACAACGTCGGCTACATCAAGGTGGACGCCTTCCCCGAAGGCAAGTCGCAGGAGGTTGCCGCAAGAATTCGCGATCTGCAGAAGCAGGGCGCGAAGAAGCTGGTGCTCGATCTGCGCAACTCCGCCGGTGGCGCGGAGTCGGAAGGTGTTGCCGCCGCCAATCTTTTCCTCGACCATGGCACCATCACCTATCTGCAGGGGCAGAAGTATCCGCGCCAGGCTTTCAACGCCGATCCTGCCAAAGACATCACCAAGCTGCCCGTGGCGGTGCTCGTGAATCGTGGCACGGCGGGCCCAGCCGAGATTGTGGCCGCCGCAATTCTGGAGAACGCTCGCGGCGACGTGGTCGGCGACAAAACTTTCGGCGACGGTTCGGTTCAAAAACTGATAGAGATGCCCGACAACTCCGCGCTGATTCTCTCCGTCGCGAAGTACTATTCGCCGAGCGGCAAAGCAATTCAGGACGTGGCCGTTACCCCGAACGTGCTGAGCGCTGACACAGCGGAAGACGACGGCGGATTGCCCGACGAAGATCAGACGGCAGCTCCCGACGAAAAGAAGGACGAGAAACCGAAGAACATCGAGGACGACCAACTGAACAAAGCTTTGGAAGTGCTCAAGAACCGGGAAGCAAAAGGATAAAAGTTTCAAGGTTTCAGAGTTTCAAGGTTTCACGCAAAAAGCAGTCCTTCGCCTTCGCTCAGGATGACAATTCTTTATTTGCTGCAAGCGCAAGAAAAACCTCGCACAGGATGGCAATTAAACTGAGCCACTACCCCTGGGGTGGGCGCTTTGACAATTCAGTGCGCCTATGAAAAAATTCCGGATACAATCTGTCTGGCTGACAGAGGATTCCATCCCAGATTGCACTTGGTAGACGAAAACGCGAATGACGCCACTCGTGGATGCAAAAACCTGCTTGGCGCATACGCTCATAAAAAAGAAGACCCGCGAAATCATCCTCTCTTCAGCCACGCTCCTTGCTAGTTTCGCAATTCTCACTTCTCTTGCCAGCGCCCTGCAGTGCGGCTCCAACCCGGCGCACCTTACCTTCGATTCGATATACAGCGGTGGTCAGTCTCAGCGTACCTACTACAGTCAGAATGGCGGTGCCGTGGCTGGTACCAAAGAGAGGAACCCGAACTGCGGGCTGGAGTCACCGGCAACGCCGGGAAACAAGCCTGGAGAAGATTCCAAGAGCCAGCCGCCAGAGAAAAGGTCATGGGGCCCCAAACCGGCTGACTTCAACCGAGACATATATTACAAAAACAAGCTCGAATTCTCACTGGACGGGGGATGGCTTCCCATTAATGTCCCTTTTCCTTTCGACGTTTTTGAAGGCGATGCCTACATCCTATACCCTCTTCATTACACGCTGGTACCCATCATCGCTTCTCTCCGATGGCATATCGACAACGTAGGAAGTCCTTGGATTTTACGCGGCAATTGGGATCTTACGTGCAGCGGGTCGGCTACCGCGATTCCGAGGGGCGCTGAGACACATTATTTCTCTTACGACATGGGCATTCGACGTAATTTTGTCCCGCGCAACTGGATGGTCGCGCCCTACTGGGATATACGTCTCGGTCTCGGGGACATTAACGCTAAGGGACCCGAAGGCGTGCATTACGCGCAAGGACAAGACTTCACATTTACAGCTAACATGGGTGCCGGAGCGCGATATAACTTCAGTCCCCGGTATGCAATTTCGGCCGGACTGAATTACATGCATATTTCCAATGCTGGTTTATCCCAACCGAAGGTTTCGAACTATGGCATTAATGTTTTCGGGCCGATGTTTGGGATCGATATCCAGTTGCTCAGGCACCGACGACACTCCGAGCAGTAATATCTGGATACGAGGCGAATTGCCGCAGCGGTTTGCGATCAGCGTACCGGCCCCCGTCTGCAAAATCCCTGGAGGAGCCACTGCGAGGTAGAGATTCCGCTTGAACGGTTGTCTGAGGACTTTTTCCATACTGCCGCCGGGAGCGGTGGCATGCGTCGTGCGGGCGGTCGGGCAGCCAGGCGCGTCTCAGAGACGTGTGGTGTCCAATATGGGCATGCGACGGATAGCGCTTCCCGAAGGTTGGGTGAAGCGCCGATTTGCTACGTGGAGCCTTGCCAACCCTGTCCGCAAGGTCGAGTTCGAACGATTACAACGCCTGCCACTTCCGTGAACGTTGAAACCTTGAAACTCTGAAACCTTGAAACCTGGCCCTTGCGTTACCATTGAGCCGTTGCAACTCTCACACCTTGAAACTTGCCTTTGAACATCTTCCGGAGATAGAAATTGGTGGGCGGAAGCTGTTCTCGCTGGTCGTGTTCGGATTGCTCGTCCTGCTCTCCGTCGCGGTGGGCGCGGCGGTTGGGCTGCTCCTGGTCTATTCGACCGACCTACCCCAAGTCGACGAACTGGAACGTTACCGTCCCAGCTCCGTCACCGAACTCTACGACGGACAGGGCAGAGTCATCGGCACCTTCGCGCTCCAGCGCCGCGTCATCGCCTCCTACGACGACTACCCGGAAGTTCTCCGCAATGCTCTGGTCTCCATCGAAGACAAAGATTTCTACCGGCACTCCGGCATCAACCTCTGGCGCATCGCAGGCGCAGCCTACCGCGATATCGAATCCGGCGGGAAAGTGCAGGGAGCGTCCACGCTCACCATGCAACTCGCCCGCAACCTGTTTCTCTCTCCTGACCGTTCGTTTTATCGCAAGGTGCAGGAGGCGTTGCTCGCCATCCAGATCGAGCGCCGCTTCACTAAGCCGCAGATTTTCACCCTCTATGCCAACCAGATTTTTCTCGGCCACGGCGCTTACGGCTTTGAGGCTGCCTCGGAATACTATTTCTCCAAACCGGCAAAGAAACTGAAACTCGAGGAGGCCGCGCTGCTAGCCGGCCTACCCAAAGCGCCGCAATATTACTCGCCCATCAACCACCCCGACCGCGCTCTCAAGCGCCGCAACCTCGTGCTCAACGCCATGCTCGAGGACGGCAAGATCACCGCCTCCCAGGCGGCCGAGGCCAGGAACCGACCGATCATCCTAGACTTGCAGAAAGATCCGAATTCCCTGGCTCCGCACTATGTGGAAGAAATCCGCCGCTACCTCGAAGCCAAGTACGGCACCGACCAGGTCCACGCTGGCGGGTTGCGGGTTTACACATCGCTCGACATGGACCTGCAGAAGACCGCCCGCCAGACGCTGCTCGACGGCCTCGTCGCCTACGAACGCCGCCACGGTTGGCACGGCAAACTCGCGAATGTAATTGCCCTGGGTCAAAAGCTCGACAGCTACCAAGATCCGGACTGGGATGAGGAACCCGAAATCAACGGATACATGCACGCCCTGGTCACGCAAGTCTCGCCCGCCGCCGCCGCGGTCCACTTCGGCCAGCATACGGCCATGGTCCTGCCATCCGACGCGGCCTGGACCAAGCGCAGGCTCCCCGACATTCTCCACCCCGGCGACATCGTCTACGTCAAAGTGCTCTCGCTCGACGCTGGCGGAAAATCCCACGTCAGCCTCGAGCAGGACACTGGAGCCGAAGGAGCGCTCGTAGCGATCGACAATGCCACCGGAGAAATCAAGGCCATGGTTGGCGGCCGCGATTTCAATCTTTCCAAGTTCAACCGCGCCACCCAGGCCTTGCGTCAGGTCGGATCGTCTTTCAAGCCGTATGTCTATACCGCCGTGATCGACCAGGGCGGCAGCCCCGACGATACCATTCTGGACGCACCGGTAACTTTTCAAACTGCTTCCGGCCCGTACACGCCGCACAACTTCGACGACAAATTTGAGGGCACCATCACGCTGCGGCGTGCGCTCGCCCAATCCAGAAACATTCCCGCGCTCAAACTGGCCGACCACATCGGCATTAAGACTGTGATCGACTACGCGCACCGCTTCGGCATCACTGCCAACATTCCCGCGTACCTTCCAGTGGCGCTCGGTTCGGCGGAGATTAGGCCGATCGAGCAGACCTCGGCCTTCTCCGTGTTTCCGAACGACGGCGTGCGTGTCGCTCCACGCTACATCACCAAGGTGACCGACTACGAAGGCCGCATTCTGGAAGAAGACTACTCCGACATTAAAGACGCTATAAGTTCGCGCACCGCGCGCATCATGACCTCCATGCTACGGGAAGTGGTGCTCCATGGCACCGCGGTCGCTGCCGCCAAAATGCCTTATCCACTGGCGGGCAAGACAGGAACCACCAACGATTTCACCGACGCCTGGTTCATAGGCTTTTCTCCGTCGCTTACCTGCGGCGTCTGGATCGGCTACGACGAGAAGATATCGCTCGGCGAGAAAGAAACTGGAGCTCGCGCCGCCCTGCCCATCTGGATGCAGTTCATGAAGATCGCGCTAGCCGGCAAAGATCCCGGCGAGTTTCAGCCTGCACAAGATCAGGGGAGCCCGCCCGTCGCGCGAAAGGTCGACACGCCCGACGTCGCGCCCGGCGACGGCGAAACACACTAAGCCCCGCTGTCAGCTATCAGCTGTCAGCTCTCGCTAAAAGCTTCCGCATCAGTCGGGCGACCCGAACGATCCGATAAAGCGGGAAAAGCGCTTCCGGCAGTCGTACCGCTGCAATCTCCCCCACGCCCGGCGTCCAAACTAAACGCCAGAGATATCGCCAACGGTCGCTGCGCCGCTCGCGCAGTTTCAGGATTAGTCGAAAATATTCCGTAGATTCGAAGCCATAGGCCGCGCCCCGAGCCAGACGCTCGGCGAATTCTCTGCCTAAAGCTGGCACTCTGGAGTCGGCCGCAATCATTTCTTCCGCTGGCTTAGGAAGGTCCGCGTGGAGCACGTTCTTGACCAGCCAGAAACTTACCCCGAGAATGCGGGCAATCCCCAGCGCGCGCCCCCTTGAAAACACCAGAGGGTAATCGATGGCATGAATTTGGCCCCGGGATCGCAAAGTCTCCGCAATGTCCGCCAGCCAGATCAGCCGCGTCCAAAGATGCTTGGCGGCATGCAGGCAGAGCACCAGCACGGAATCTTCACGCGACAGGCAAGGCACTTCGCACCCGCCAACGAAGGTCTTTCCGGCGCGCCCCAGCAGATCCTCCACGCGCACATCAACCCCGAAGAAATGCGGCAGCAACGCCCACTGCAGTTCGACAAGGTTCTTTCCCGCGGCGCTGTCAAACGAACGTTCGTAACCTGTATGCAGGAAAAACCGCTCAACCGGTGCGGCAAGATCCGCCGAAGGCCGATATCCGATCTCGGCAAGAGCCTGCTTCGCCCGTTCGAAGTCGGCGGGAGCAATCAAGAAGTCGAGATCTGAAAACCTCCGCAGCCCAAGATCGCCGTAAGCCGATTGCGCCAGCACCGGCCCTTTATACGGGAGCACCCGCAACTGCTTCCGCTCGAAGTGCTGCAGGATGCGCGCCAATTCGGCGCTGAACCACAAGCTGCGCCGCAGGTTAGCCTCATACGCGGATCGCAGAGAGCGCTCGACTTCCGGAGAAAGCCCGTGAACGTATTCCATCAGGTTCCGGGCCGCGAGCGGAAGAACTCCATGTTGCTCCGCCAGGCGTAGAACTTCGCTCCAGTCAAGTTTTGAGATACCCCAGCTAGCAATGCGTTCGATTTGCTCGGGATCCAGTTCCACGGCAGCCAACGCGCATAGAAATTCGAATTCATCTCCTGGTGGAAAAGAGCTGTTCGACGCGGATGGCGAAGCCAAGAGTTCGGTCATGGAAGCTGAATGCCGTGAAACAAAGCTTTGCACTTTCAGCCGCGAAGCGGCGTAAGAACGCGGCCCACGGCGCAAGCCGTGGGGAACGTGGGAAAACGGCCAAGCCCCAAAGGGGCGAAAGATCAGTCCTCCGCGCGCACTGAAGCGCCGCCTCACCCAAAATCAATTCGGACCACGAATTCGCCTCTATAATACAGAGTCTCTAATGCGCGTCCGCGGCTGCCTTCGCGCTTTCGTCGTTCGCACTTCCATGGACCGAGTCGTCTTCGAATCCGTCTGCAAGACTTTCCGCCATCGTCCAGCCCTGTTTAATTGGCTGGGAAAGGAGCGGGGTGGCGAGACGATTGCCTTGAAAGATGCTTCTTTTTCGGCGGCCAGCGCTGAGGTTTTAGTGCTGCTCGGCCCGAACGGCAGCGGGAAAACCACGGCCCTCAAGCTGATCTCGACCACACTCCTGCCCGACGCTGGGTCAGTGCGCGTGGGAGGTTTCGACGCGCGGCGTGATGCCGGTGCTGTCCGGCGGCAAGTCGGCATCGCTGTCGCCGCCGAGCGTTCTTTCTTCCCTCGCCTCTCAGCTCGCGAGAACCTTGATTTTTTTGCCGCGCTCGACGAAGTGCCGTCCCGTGAGCGCGCGCAAAGGATCAATGAAGTTCTCCACGACACCGGACTCGAAGAACAGGCGGACACGTTGGTCATGAAGTTTTCCAGCGGCATGTACCAGCGCTTGGGGATCGCGCGCGCCCTCGTCAAGCGCCCGTGTGTCCTATTGCTCGACGAACCGACGCGCAGCCTCGACGCCGCGACCACCGCTCATTTCTGGGCGACGATTCGCAGTTTGGCCCAGCAAGATACTACGATCCTGCTCGCCACCCACAACTTCGCGGAGGCGGCTGCTGTTGCCGATCGCCTGCTGCTGCTGCAGCGAGGCGAATTGCTTGCCAATCGTTCTGTGGGCGACAACGAAAGCGCGGAGGCGCTGCGCTCTTTCTACTTCCGCTTGACAGGAGAAGTCGATGAGACCATTGACGCGGCGCATCGGGCGAGGACGGCACAATGACTTCGACCCTCGACAAACTCCACGCCATCCTGCGCCGCGATCTGCTGACCGCCATCCGCCACCGCAGCGGTTTCGTTGTGACCCTGGTCGGAGTGTTCACCGAATTGGCGGCTTTTTATTTCCTATCCCGCGCCGTCGGTCCCGGTTTTCGACCCGGTGGCCTCGAGTATTTCCCTTTCCTTCTGGTCGGCACCGGTATCTACACCTTCTTCGTCATGAGCGCCCAAGCCTTCCTGAGCGCGGTGCAGGAAGCACAACAGACGGGAACGCTGGAAGTGCTCATGACCACCTCGACCGCGCCGGCTGAGCTTCTGGTCCTCAGTTCCATTTCTGCCTTTGCCGGAAACCTGGTCAATCTGCTCGTCTATCTTTTCACGGGGGTGGCAGTTTTCCGGGCATCCATCCATGCCAACTTGTTTTCGTGCCTGGCGGTATTGATTTTTTCTATGGCCATCGCCTTGGCCCTCGGGATCGCGGCGGCAACGCTTCAAGTTGCGTTCCAGAAAGGCTCGGCTGTGCTGTGGCTGCTCGGTTCCGGGCTCTGGTTTCTCAGCGGAACCATGTTTCCTATCCAGAGCCTGCCCCGCCCCCTCGAACTTCTCGCGCGTGCCGTTCCCCTCACTTACGCCATCGACGGAATGCGCCGGGCGCTGTTGCAGGGGCAGTCTGTGGTGGCGATGGCTGGCACACTGGCTGTCCTGGCGGGGTTTGGCACGGTTCTGCTTCTACTGGCTCTCACCGGTCTGTCGCTAAGCCTGCGGCGGGCGAGGCTGAATGGAACCCTGTCCTTCTATTAAGAATGTTGATTCGCTCTCCTCGGTTTGCTCCCTGGTCTTATTGGCACCGGGCAAAGCCGTGTAGTACACTGCCTTTACTCTCATCAAAAACTGGGGGATAAGCCAGTTTTTTTCGATCAACTGGCTTGACCAACTATGACCAACGATCGCGCCACTCGCGAGAAACAGCAGGAACTGGATAGCACGGGCAAGCCCAAAAAGTTATACCAGAAACCGGCATTCCGCCATGAACGGGTTTTTGAAACGCTCGCTCTATCTTGCGGCAAGACCGTTTCCGGCCCCATCCCCAATTGTAGTTCCAGCACAAAAAATTCCTGATGTTGGAAAATGCCACCAACACGGCAGGCTCGAATTGGAGCGCAGTTCGTTCAGCATTGGTGGCGGAGGTTTTGCGTCGCGGCGGTGGTCCGCGGGTTCGAGGGGAGATTCACGGGGAAAGCATGCTGCCGGCGCTTTGGCCGGGCGATGTGGTCCAGATCGCAAGTTGCTCGCTCGAAGACGTCCGGCCCGGTGAGATCGTGCTTGCGTTGCGTGATGACCGCCTCGTCTTACATCGTTTCGTCGCTCCCTGTACACCAAATGGTTTCCTGCTGCGCGGCGATTGCGTGCCTGGTCCCGACCCTCTATTCCCTCCCGAAGCGCTGCTGGGTCGACTGGCGAGCGGCGGCGAGGCTGCACCCGCCCTGCGCCCGGGGTTTGGCGCAAAGTGGTCCCGCGCGCTGGGAATTCTGCTTTGTCATTGCGGCCTGGCGCGCCGTCTTGCTCTGAAACTTCATAGCCGCCGGAAGCGAGCGGCGGGCGAATTTCGGAACTCTGCTCGTGCCACCGAGGCGGGAGTCCTACGATGACCACGCCCCGAAAGGTAGCGTGCGTAGAGATCGGAGGCATCCCGATTGCCCTCTCCACTTCTGACCAAGGCTTCCTCGATCTGCTGCGCCAGCGCTATGACGGGTTCCTGAGTTCTTCGCGCCCCGAGTTTGAGCTGGAGTTCGATCTCAAGAGTGCGCCGCCGCCTTCCGACGCGGACGTTCGCGTCCGTCGCGAAGGTGACCACTGGCTCGTGGAGCGCGGAGACTTCCAGGCTCGCTGGAATCCGCGCACCGGACGAGGCCGGGTCCGGCAAAATGCCAACCCCTACTCTCTCGATTCGGTGCTCCGCATCGTGCACAGCCTTATCATTGCCGAGCGCGGCGGATTCCTGCTGCACTCCGCCAGTGCGATTTGCCGCGCGCCGAGCGCAGGTTTCAGCGACCGGGCGTATCTGTTCTCAGGCGTATCGGGCGCCGGCAAGACCACCATGACGCGGCTCGCACCACCGGACATCACCCTGCTCACCGACGAAATGTCCTACCTGCGCCCGAACCGGGACGGGTATTCGGCATTCGGTACTCCGTTCGCCGGAGAGTTGGCCCGGTCCGGTGAGAACCGCTCCGCCCCGGTCGCAGCTCTGTTTTTTCTGGAGCAGGGCCCGGAGAACCGAATCGAGGAGTTGCCCTCCCCGGAAGCGGTCCGCCGCTTGATGCGCAATATTCTCTTCTTCGCCGAGGACCAGGGGTTGGTCAATATGCTCTTCGCCACCGCTTGCGATTTCGTGGCCAGGGTTCCCATTCGCCGCCTGACGTTCTATCCTGATGCCAGGGTGTGGGACCTAGTGCGAAACTTCGAACGTGATTTCGAACGAAAATACGACCGCAACTTCCAGGAGGTGCCCGAGCATGCCTGAAGATTCCGTCTACATTGCGCGCAGTTCTGCCATTGCCGCTCGCGCGCTGGCCGGCGAAATGATGGTCATGAATGCGGCCGATTCGACGTTCTTCACCATGAACGAAGTGGCAACCGTTATTTTTCAAGCGGCCGACGGCCGCACTCCTTTGCGGGAAATTGTCCGCGACCGCGTCTGCGAACAATTTGACGTCAATCCCGAGCAGGCTCAGGCCGATGCTGAGCAGTTTGTCAACGAGCTTTCCAGCCATGGCATCCTACTGGTTTCCAACCGGCCGTTGGCTGCGGAGGCGTCCCGATGACCTTGATGAGCGAGATGGGCCAGAAGGCCTTCAATCTGGGCGTGCCCATCGCCGTTCACATGGACGTCACCTATCGCTGCAACGAGCGCTGCGTGCATTGTTATCTCGATCACGACGACCACGGCGAACTGACCACCGCTGAAATCAAGGATGTACTTGATCAACTGGCCGAGGCGGGCGTTTTCTTCCTCACCTTCAGTGGAGGCGAGGTTTTCATGCGCCGCGATTTCTTTGAGATCCTCGAACACGCCCGCCGTCTGATGTTCAACGTCAAGATCAAGACCAACGCCGTCATGATCCATGAAGCGGAAGCGCGGAGAATCCGTGAACTGGACGTCGATACCATCCAGATCAGCGTCTATTCCCATCGTCCCGAAGTTCACGACGCCATCACCAAGCTCCCGCACTCGCTCGAGCGCACCATTAAGTCCATTCGCTTCCTGCGCCAACAAGGCCTGCGCGTCACCATCGCCAACGTGATGATGACGGTGAATTCCGCCGATCATCTTGGAGTGAAAAAACTGGCCACCGAACTCGGCGCGCATTACACACTCGATCCCACCATCACGCCCATGATGGACGGCGACACCTCCGTTCTCTCGCTCCGCATCCCGGGAGAAGAACTACCGGAGATCTTCCACAACCCTGACCTAGTCGGAAGCCAGGAAGAGTTTTGCGCCCCTCCCAAGCCTCCCTCGAAGGAGGACCTTGAGGGCTACTCCTGCAGCGCGGGCCATTCCTACTGCTACATTTCCCCCTACGGCGATGTCTTTCCCTGTGTGCAGTTCCCGCTGCCCACGGGAAACATTCGTCAGCAGAAGTTCTTGGATATCTGGAATTTTTCCCCACAAATGAAAGAGGTTCGCTCCATCCAGGCCAAAGACCTGACCGTCTGTTCGTCGTGCTCGCACGTCAGCAGTTGTTCGCGTTGCCCGGGCTTAGCCTACATGGAAGGAAGTATGCGCGGACCATCGACCGCGGATTGCGAGAAGTCGTTCTACCGCACGGGCGTGCCGACAGCGAACATGCTGCGGCAAGGGTTGTCGAAACCGCGCACCACCGCGCCCCTGATTCAGATCAGGCCGGTCGCCGTTCCCGCCTGATGCAGCGATCGACGTCAAGAACGGGCGAGTTTGTGTCGCACACAGAAATAACGTGGAACGCGCTACCCAACCAGCCGCGAAGCGGCGGGACAGGAAAGCCCGGTACGGCAGTACCGGGAAGGAAAGCGGAACAAATCGGAGTCCCTTCAGGGACGGCACCGCGTTGTGCAGCCGCGCTCCTTCCAGACCCCGCTGGAGTCCTTTAGTTTGAGCGTCCGGCCGCGGTGTTGCGGGTGCGCTTGAGGTCAATCACTTCGGCGTTGGCCAACTTCTCCAGAATACTCTGCAAGGCGGTTCGGACCTCGTGGCTCGCCTCGCTGAACCTGAGCGCCGTTCCAATGCCCATATCCAGACGCACGACCTCGCTGGCAATCCTAACCGTGACATGTTCGTGCGAGAAGGTGAGTGTCAACTGCGACCCGGGTAACAGCAGGCCGCTGGTTTCAACATAACAGCCGCCCAGGCTCAGGTTGGTCACGATGCCCAGCATCGCGACCTCCTGGCCGTTTCCAGAGATTTCTGTGGTGATCCGGGCGCGCACCCTCGGATACACGCGGCGGTTCTTCTGCACCGAGTGACTCTGCTTTTGCAGGTACATGCGCTTGTCCGCTTCCGAGAGTATCTTTTCGGCATCCATGCCGTCCTCGGGATACACCGCCTGCCCCACGCTCAGCGACAGAATGTCCTCTTTGCAGATCTCCCGGCCAACTTGGTGGGCCAGGTCGCGCATCTGTTCCGCTTTGCGCGCGGCCGCGTCTGGCGTCAGCCCGAGAGCGATGACTACGAACTCGTCGCCGCCCATGCGCGCCACATAATCGTATTCGCGGCTGGTATCTCTCAGAGCCTGCGCAAACAGCCGCAGTACGCGGTTCCCTTCCAGGTGTCCAAAGCGGTCGTTGATCTGCTTGAAGTGATCCAGGTCGGCGACCATCACGGTTAACGTCTTCTTGTCGCGTTTGCAGCGCGCCAGTTCCCGGTCGAGCTGCAAAAACAGCGACCGCGCATTGGGAAGGCCGGTCAGGTAGTCCGTAATCGCCGAACTCTCTGCCTGCTCGTACTTCATCGCGTTCTCGATGGCCAGCGCCATCTTGGAACTTACCGCCAGCAAAATGCGCAGGTGGTCGGAGGTAAAGAAGTCTTTCTCCGCGTGATACAAAGCGACCACGCCGACCACGCCCTGCAAACCCTCCAGCGGAATGGCCAGGGCTGAGTTCAGGGTGCTGTACTTCGAAGGATCGTTCAAGTAGCCGGGCTCGACCGAAGGATTGCCATTCAGGATCGGTTTAAGGTTTTGCGCTACCCATCCCGAAAGCCCTTGCCCGATCGGAATGCGCAGCGAAGCAAACAGCCGGAAATTATCGCCGTTCACATATTCCGGCACCAGTTCATCGCCGTGGCGGACGTAGATCGCAATCGCATCGTAAGGCATCGCCCGGCGCAATTTCACCGCAAACACCGAGAGTGTTTCGCCCAAACTGAGTGACGCTCCCAAATCCTGGGTAAGTTCGAAAAGAGTCTGCGCTTCCTGGCGCGCGGCTGCGATCGAACCCAGGAAACTGCGTTCAGGCAAGTGCCGCACGCCCTGCGCCTCGAATCCTGCTGCCGGCCTTTGCATCGGCATCGCCTTCGGGTCATAATCTCTGACTTCCGTGGACAATTTCTGCTTGCCCATGTTGTCAGTGCGCCTGTGGACCAGTTGCTCCAGTTCCACGTATTTGCGTTCCAGCACCTTGACCACTTGCGGATCAAAGGATTTTCCCGATTCAGCCGACAGCCGCGACATGGCTTCCTTCAGAGGCAGCGCGCGCCGGTATTGCCGGTCCGAAGCCAGCGCATCCAGAAAATCCACCGCCGCCAGAATGCGCGCGCCAATCGGAATCTGCATTCCGCGCAGGCCCAGCGGATAGCCCGTCCCGTCGAACTTTTCATGATGGGCGCGCACGATGGGGACGACCGGGTAGGGAAAGCGCACCCGCTCCAGAATTTCCGCTCCCACCAGCGGATGGATCTTCATCTTCTCGAATTCTTCCGGCGTCAGCCGCCCCGGCTTTGAGATGATGTGCTCTGGAATCGCCAGTTTGCCGATGTCGTGCAGCAAGGCTGCGGCCTGCAAGGCCTCCATTCCCTCCCGGTCAACATCGAGTTCTTTCGCCACCTCGACGGCATAAACCCGGACTCGCTGCAGATGGTCGTGGGTCGTCTGATCCTTCGCCTCGATGGCGAGCGCCAGCGCTTCGATCGTGCGCATATGCAGGTCGGCCATCTCTTCCACGTGCCGTTTCTCATCTTCCAGTTTGCCCAGGTAAATCCGGTAGGAACGGTAGATGAGGTACACCACCGGAAGCGTCAGCAACGACGTCTGCCAGTCGGTGAAGCCGTGCAGCCAGCTCATCATGCCGGCTACACCCGCTCCCACCAGGTAGTAGGGGAAGCTCCAGAAGTAGCTGTCCGCCCAGAGCTTTCGCAGCGACCGGCGCTCGGTCAACGATACAACCGAGGCCACCGGAACCGTGTTGGCCACGAAGTAAACGCACGTCGCCACAAACAGCAAGGTGGTGGGATTCTCAACCGCATTATGCAACCAGTGGTGGTGATAGGCGGCGAACGTCACCGCGATGGCCAACGCGGTCGAGCAGACATTGAAAGCGACCTGAATCGGGATCGGACGATCGCCCAGGCACTGCACCACCGTCGCGGCGCAACCCAGCGCCATGGCTTCCGACAAGCTCAGTTCCAGCACGCCCAGCAGCAGGAATAGAAAGTTCGCCGACATCGTCCCGGCAATGCCCGGCAGATTCACCTTGAGCCGCGAGGCGGCTAGCGCGATGACCAGATAACAGATAAATTTGAGCGGATTCTGACTACTGCCGTGAAAGACCGTATAGGTCAAGACGGCCATCCCGCAAATCACCACCACGGCGACAAAAAAACGAGGCGCCGCGCTCATTTCCCTCCAGGATTGCGGGTGAGATTTCAATTCGGCAAACTCCTCCCCGGGAAGCCCGGTTGCACTTCCCAGCGGCAATAATGAGGGAACACTCATTAGATAGCAGGCACCGCGCGGGCAGGAAAGCATTCGGACATTTGGAGCCAAACTTCCGTAACAGGAGGATAGTGACTTTCTGGCGCTGTTCGCCCTCTCGGAACCACGGTGTGTGGCTCTCAAGCTAAAGAAAGTAAAGGGGTAATCGACGCTTGAACTTCCTTGGCCGCCACCGCGTATAAACCGCAGAGCCCACAGGTTTGACTTGCCGGAAGGGGTCGGCCTAACATGAGTGTCTCTCGCCCAGGAGTGTTCCCCGGAATGCCGGTCCAGAGTATGCTCGGACAGACCATCTCTCACTACCGTGTCCTCTCACAGCTGGGCGGTGGAGGGATGGGTGTTGTCTACGAAGCCGAGGACCTCAACCTGGGCCGCCGTGTCGCGCTCAAGTTCTTGCCCCCCGAAACCGAAAAGGATCCGCTCGCACTCGATCGTTTTCAGCGTGAAGCTCGTGCCGCCTCCGCTCTCAACCACCCGAATATCTGCACCATCTACGAGGTTGGCGAAGACAGCGGGCGTCACTTCATCGCCATGGAGTTGCTGGAAGGCGAGACCCTCAAGGCCCGAATTCACCACGGCCAACCCATGGACCTCGAGCAACTGCTCAGCCTCGGAACGCAGATCGCCGACGCTCTCGACGCCGCCCATGCCAAGGGAATCATCCACCGCGACATCAAGCCGGCCAACATTTTCGTGACCACTCGCAACCAGGCCAAGGTTCTCGATTTCGGATTGGCCAAGCGCACCGCCAGGCCTTCCCCTCTATCCGCCGCAACCGTCGGCACCGCTGCCACGGTGGACGAGCCATTCCTGACCAGCCCAGGATCGACCGTCGGCACTGTTGCCTACATGTCGCCGGAGCAGGCTCGCGGCAAGGATCTCGATGCCCGCACCGATCTATTCTCTTTCGGCGCCGTCCTCTATGAGATGGCCACCGGTGCGATTCCCTTCCGTGGCGATACGTCCGCCGTCATTTTCGACGCCATTCTGAATCGCCCCCCGACGCCGCCGCTTCGCCTGAACCCCGACCTGCCTCCGCAGTTTGAAGTGATCCTCAACAAGCTACTCGAAAAAGACCGCGACCTGCGCTACCAGAGCGCCGCAGAAGTGCGCTCCGACTTGAAGCGCCTGAAACGCGATTCCGAATCGGGTACCATTTCGGCCGCGACTTCGTCCAGTTCGTCGGTTCGTCAACTCCGCCGCAAGTTGCCCGGCTGGCTCATTCCGGTTGTGATCGTCGCCCTGGTCGCCGCCGGCATCGGCTTCGTGTTTCTCAAGCGCGGCCACGCCCTCACCGAAAAAGATTCGATCCTGATCGCCGATTTCGTAAACACCACGGCTGACCCTGTTTTCGATGGCACGCTCAAAAAAGCGCTGGCCGTCGACCTGGGGCAATCTCCATATCTGAACGTCTTCCCCGATCAGAAGATCCGCCAGACATTGCAGTTCATGGGTCGCAGTCCCGGCGACCGCATCACCACCGAGGTCGGCCGCGAAATCTGCCTGCGCGATGGCATCAAGGCCATGCTCAACGGCAGCATTGATAGCGTCGGGGGCCAATATGTCATCAGTCTGGATGCAACCAATGTCGCTTCCGGCGATTCCCTGGGACGCCAGCAGGCTCAAGCCGAACGAAAAGAAGATGTGCTGAACGCGCTGCATAGCGCCGCCACCAAATTGCGCGCTCAACTCGGCGAGTCGCTGTCCATGGTGCAGAAATATGACATGTCTCTTTCCCAGGCCACCACTTCATCGCTCGAAGCGCTGAAGGCCCTAAGCTTGGGCGATGCCAAGCACAATATGGGTGACGATCTGGCCGCGATCCCCAACTATCAGCGCGCCGTCGAGATCGATCCCAATTTCGCCATGGCCTACGCCCGTCTCGGCACGGCCTACAACAACCTTGGGCAAACGGAGCTGTCGGAGCAAAACCGTCAGAAGGCTTTTGAGCTTCGCGATCGTGCCAGCGAGCGCGAGAAGCTCTACATTACGTCCCACTATTACGCCGACAGTGGACAGCTCGACAAAGGCATCACCGCCTACGAACTCTATCGCCAGACCTACCCGCGGGATTCCACTCCCTTCGTCAATCTGGCCGGCATCTATAACGAACTCGGACAATTCGACAACGCCTTGGAGAACGCAAAGCATGCCGTGGAGCTCGACCCCGACCAGGCGACCGGCTATTCGAATGTCACCATTGCTTACGTGGGACTGAACCGGATCGAGGAAGCACGCACCACCATCAACACCGCACTCCAGCACAAGGCCGAGACTACAGGCTTCCGTCTAGGGCTGGCTATGTTGGACTGGTGTGAAGGCAAAGAAGCCGACATGGAGAAGGAACTGCAAAGTGCGTCCGCGACCCCCGATGGAGAGGCGGGCGTTCTCGGACTCCGCGCGGGCATTGCCAGCACCCGCGGGCAAGTGCGCCAAGCCCGGGACTATGTGCGTCAGAACGGAGATGCTCTGGATCGCCTGCACCTGAAGGGGCGGGCAGATATGGAAGCTCAGCTTGCCGTCTTCGAAGCCGTGGTAGGCAACCATGCCGAAGCCAACGCCGAGGCCACCGAGGCGCTGCGCCTATCCCGAACGGTTTCTGTGATGGGGAGTGTTGCTACGACGTTCGCCATCTTGCGCCAGGATCAGAAAGCGAACGCCTTGGCCGACGAAATCCAGCGTACCCATCCCAACGACACCATGGCGGTGAACGTGACCGTCCCCACCATTCGCGCCATCGTCGCCATGTGGCCCGCAAATCCCGCCAAAGCCGACCCCGCCAAGGCCATTGACTTGCTGAACACCGCGGCTCTGTACGCTCGCGCCAATGCCGGCGTCCTCTACGCCCGAGGCCGCGCCTATGAGC
>Ga0209415_10008238_pt1 | contig 18110 bp, 17 predicted proteins | sample PeaSoiSIISIP2007_FD_187696 | JGI IMG/M metagenome (GOLD analysis project Ga0209415, IMG submission 187696) | Peat soil microbial communities from Weissenstadt, Germany - SII-SIP-2007 (SPAdes) (version 2) | ecosystem: Environmental > Terrestrial > Soil > Wetlands > Peat | place: Germany... | reverse complement strand
GGGATCCTCCTCTCCCCCCTGGCCCGCCACGGGATCGTGGACAAGAGGACCTACGAGAGCGTTTCCACCCTCTCCTTCATCGAACGGCGCTGGCACCTGGAACCGCTGTCGCCGCGCGACGCGAAGGCGGACCCCTTCTCCGGCGCCTTCGACTTCCCCCTTCCGCCCGCCCGAGCGCGCTGAACTCCGGTTCCGGAGTCCTCCGCGGCCCCGGCTTCCTACTTTGGGGGGCCACATGACTTCGAAGCGAAACCACCGCGCCCGGACCCTCCCCTTCTCGATCCTCCTCGCTCTCGCCGCCGGACCGGTCCTCGCGGAAGGGGATCTCTCCGCGGGGATGGGACTCGGCGGCTACGTCTCTCCGGTTCCCGGCGACGCCTCCGACGCGGGCGAGCGCGCCAGCTTCGTGATCGAGGCGGCGGGGAACTGGTCGCTGATGCCCGAGCTCCAGGTGGGGCTCTGGGAGATCGGATCCTTCGGCGGTGGCGACCTGCAATTGGCGCCCGGAGACGCGGCCTCGGAGACCATCGACAACTCCGCCACGGCCTTCGTCCTCACGCGAGTCTGGGACTCCGACAGGTACCGCGGCAAGATGGCGGTGTCCATCGGGGCCGGTCCGTTCTACCTGGTGGACCGCATCGACCATTCCGGCGCCTCCCTCGAAACCTCGGGATGGGGCCCCATGGGCACCCTCCAGTCCGTCTGGTCGGCGGACCTCGGTCCGAAGACATTCTATCGCGTCCGTCTCGCCTGGATGTGGGCATCCACCGACCTCGCGATGCCGAACAACCCTGGCTATCGGCAGATCTCGGATTGGAGTCGCATCGAACTCACCCTGGGGTTGGGTCTCAAGATCTGAGATTTGTGGCCATCGCCCTCCCCGGGGTGATACCATGACCCCCGGATGGCGCAATTAGAGCAATTGTGGAAGGAATGGAAGGTCGAGGGCAGCCGCAAGGCCAAGGACAGGCTGTTGGCGGAATACGCCGGCCTCGCCCGCCAAACCGCCCAGAGGGTGGCCGTGGGACTCCCCAGCCACGTGGAGATGGGCGATCTGGTGGGCGCCGGGGTGATGGGCCTGATCCGCGCCGTGGAGACCTTCGAGCCCGAGCGCGAGATCAAGTTCGAGACCTACGCGGTCCACAAGATCCGCGGCGCGATCCTGGACGAGCTGCGCGCCCTGGATTGGGTTCCCCGCAGCGTCCGCCAGAAGGGCCGCAGCCTGCAGAGGGCCTATTCCGAACTGTCGGGACTGCTCGGGAGGGCGCCCTACGACGACGAGGTGGCCCAGCACCTGGGACTGACCCTGGTCGAATTCGAGGACCTGCTCACCGAGGTCGCTCCGCTGACGGTGCTTTCCCTGGACGAGCAGGACGGCCTGGGCGACGACGCGCCCGCCCTCTCCGACACGATCGCCGACCCGCAGGCGTCCAACGCCTTGGCGGAGATCGAGGAACGCCAGCTGAAGTCCATGCTCCGCGACGCCATCTCCGCGCTCCCCGCGAAGGAACGCCTGGTGGTGTCCATGTACCACTTCGAGGAGCTGAACTTCAAGGAGATCGGCCGCGTGATGGGCGTCACCGAATCCCGGGTGTGCCAGATCCACTCCAAGGCCATCGTGAAGCTCCGGGCCCGGGTGCGGTTGCAGGCGAAGAAATGAGCCTCGGCGACTTCGGCAGGGAGGAACCGGGAGACACGCGCAGGCTCGCCCTCAGGCTCGCGAGCCCGACGAGCCCCGGCGAAGGCCTCGACGAGCGAGCCGAGCGCCTGCGCCGGTCGACGGAATCCGTTCTCACCCTGCCCGCCCTGCCGGAAGCCGTCTCGCGGCTTCTGGGAATGGTCGACGATCCGGAGACGTCCGCGCGCGCCCTGGCCCACGCCATCTCCACCGACCAGGTCCTCACCGCGCGGGTGCTGAAGCTCGCCAACTCCAGCTACTACGGCTTCCAGCAGAAGGTGGGAACCCTGAGCCTGGCGCTGGTGGTCCTGGGTTTCCGGGCGGTGAAGGATCTCGCCCTGGCCACCTCCGTGATGAAGGCCTTCGGGAAGGCGGCCAAGGATCCGCGCTTCGACATGAAGGCCTTCTGGGACCACTCGCTGGCGGTGGGAGTGGCTTGTCGCTGCCTGTCCCGGATCCTGCGGATATCGACGGCGGGAGAGGCCTTCACCGTGGGGATCCTCCACGACATCGGGCAGGTGGTCCTCCACGAATACCACCCGGAAGCCTTCCTGGAGACCCAGCGCCTGGTCCGCGAGGAAGGCCGGTCGCTCCTGGAGTCGGAAACCCTCGTCCTGGGGGCCGGACACCCCCGCGTGGGGGCATGGCTGTGCCGGCGCTGGAATCTTCCCGAGCCCATCTGCGAGGGCATCGATCTGCACCACGGGCCGTTTCCCGGGCCGGCCACGGGAGGTCTTCCTTCCCTGGTGGCGCTGGCCGACCACCTGGTGGCCTCCCTCCGCCCGGAATCCGGGTGGCTGGTCGAGGATCTCGACCTGAACGTCCTGCACGTGATCTCGGCCCTGGGCAACAGCGTCGACGTCTCGGACCTCCCGGCCCTGCACGACGCGGTCGGACAGGAGCTGGAACTCGCCGGCGACATGATGGACGCCTTCCGATGAGCGAGGCGCGGGTGAGGGAACTGGAGCGGCTGCTGGAGGAGTCCGAACGCGAACGGTCCAGCCTCCTGGACGCCGTGCGGGACACCTTGCACCTCCAGCGGATGGCGGAGGAGGCCGGAACGTCCAGCGAACCTTCCCCGCTTCTGCTCTCCTTCGTGAAGGCCCTGGGCCGGATCGTTCCCTGGACGGCCGCCGAGGTGCGTCTGCGGGAGAGCGCGGGAGACCGGAAATTCGCCCGGACCGCGCTCCGGGAGGGATGCGAACGGGATCTGGAGGCGGAGATCCGCGAGCTGGACGAGGAAGGAGTCCTGGAATGGGCCCTGGAAACCGTCAAGCCCACCTCCCTGCCGTCGCTCGGCGACCCGAAAGGTCCGGGCTGGCTGCTGGTGCCGCTGATGGCCCAGGGCTCCGACATCGGATTCGCGCTCCTGCGCACCATCCCTCCGCCGGATTCCCTCACCGACCACCATCTGGAGATGATCCGGCTGCTCGCCTCGCTGACGGCCGTGGCGCTGGACAACATCGCCCACATCGGCGAAATCCGGCAGGGCTACATGGAATTGCGCAGCCTGCACGACGTCGCCGCCTCGCTGGGGAAGAGCCTGGATCCGGAGTACATGTTCGACGCGGTCCTGGGCGCGCTCCGGGAGCGCCTGGCCCCCCCGGTGGTGGCGCTGGGAATCCTCAGGGCCTCCGGCGAACCGATGCGGTTGATGACCCATGGAGCCGAAGCGGAGCCCTGCCTGGGCATGCTTTCGCGGGTCGTTTCCGCGGGAAGGATCCAGCGGTTGGACTCCTCCCTGGGATCGGGTCGGGACCTGGAACGGGTGGGTTGCAAGAGGGCGCTCGGATTTCCGCTCATGCGGGGAGAGGGCGATTGCCTGGGGGCGCTGCTGGTGGCCGAATCCGGAGGGAACCTCCTGGACGCCCCCGACGCGATGGAGTGGCTGGACGCGGTGTCGCACCTGCTCGCGGCGGCGGTGGAGAACGCCCGGCTGTTCGAGGACGTCGTGGCCGCCAACAGCCGCATGTCGGACCTCCAGTCGCGCATGATCCAGGCGGGACGGCTCGCGGGGATCGGACATTTGGCCAGCGGCATCGCCCACGAGATCAACAACCCCCTCCAGGTGATCCTGGGACGGGTCCAGATCCTGCAGGTCCGCAACGCCGAGCAGCCCGAAGTCCTCGCCGACCTGGGCCGGGTCGAGACGGAGATCATGCGCATCGCGCACATCGTGCGCGGCCTGCAGAACTTCTCCCGGCAGGAGGAAGGGGAGAAGGAGGGCAAGCCCTCCCGGCTCTCGACCTTGACGGAATCCGTCCTGGAACTCATCGGATACCGGCTGCACCGGCAGGGAATCGAGGTCGTCCGGATCGGATTCGAGGATTCCCCGCTGATCCGCGGAGACCTGGACCAGCTCCGCCACGTGGTCCTGAACCTCTGCCTCAACGCCTTGCAGGCGATGCCGCAGGGCGGGACGCTCACCCTGGAAACCACCGTCCGCGAGGACCAGGCGGTGCTCGAGGTCGGCGACACCGGACCCGGCATCGCCACCCAGGACCTGGAGCGGATCTTCGATCCGTTCTTCGCGAGATCGGGAGGCATGGGCCTCGGGTTGGCCATCGGATTCGCCGTCGCCCAGCGCCACGGGGGATCGCTCCACGCCGTTCCCGGCCTGGCCACCGGCGCCAAGTTCCGGCTGATCCTGCCCCTCCAGAACCCCGGATCCGACTTCAGCCCTGGATGAAGCTGTCCGCCCACCCGCGCACGTCCTTGCCGTTGAGGACGTGGAAGGTGCGCAACCTCTCCAGGGACCGGGCGGGGAACCCGGACAGGGGCACGTGGACCAGGCGCTTGCCGGCGTCGCGGGCGATCCCCTGGAGCTGCAGGCTCGGCGGATCCCAGGCGGCGAAGGCGACGGCCTTCTCCCGCGCGAACAGACAGGTGCCGGCCACCAGGATCTCCAGCGGACCCTTCGCGCCCAGCGGAGGATGCGCCAGGGAATAGACGTCGGGAACGTGCCTGGGCGGGAACAGGAGCGCCAATCCCCCGTACCGGGAGCGGAGGATGCCGGGTCCCACCGGGTCCGCGGCGGGATCCGTGGCGTAGAAGATCAGGGTCGATTCGCCCGGATGTTCGGCGTACCAGGTCCCCCGGTGGGGATGGGAGGAATCGTCCCCTTCGTCGAAGACGATGATCGCCGCATCCAGCCGCAGCGACCTGGCCGGATGCTCCCGCACCCAGATCTCCTTCTTCCAGAAGTTCCGCACCGTCTCGCGGATGTCCAGCCCGTCCAGCAGGCTGGACTCGTAGGGACGGGACCGCGACTGGGCGGAGAGGTTGGAGGACCGGGCGCGTTCCCGGATCTCGCCGTGGAACCGTTCGATCGAGAGATCCTCCGGCAGGTGCGAACAGAGCGATGTCGGCTTCCACTCGCGGAGGTACCGGGCGGCTTCCTCGGGCTCCGGGTCGCGGCGCAGCCGGATTTCCGTCCACCGGGGAGGTTTGGGCAGGAGGCGATTGGACCAGGGCAGCGAATTTTCCTCCCCGGAACGACGGGCCCGGGAAGGTCCCAACCGCAGCCGGTCTCCTTCCGGCTCCATGCCGTGGTACTTGGCGGCCTCCAGGACCGCCGCCGCGAAGGAATCCCCGGAGCAGGCCCGGGCGGCCTGGACCAGGTCCCACATGGAGGGCTGGTGGTACCCGGAAGCGGATGCCAGGCGCCTCGCGAAACGGTCGGCGGCACGCACCTCGTGGACGGGGAGGAACCTCGCCCGTCGCCGCTGCAGATGCCGTTCCCGCGCCCACGACAGCACCCGCGCGGGCCACCGGTGCAGCGGGGGCTGCTGGGCCAACGGATCGGCGCGGATCCTCTCCACCTCCTGCGCGACGAACGGCCATTCCCCCAGGCAGAACACCAGGTGCCTGGGCTCCAGAGGGAGGAGTTCCAGGTCCTCGATGGCGTCTTCCTCTTCCTCGCGGGGCGCCGCGGCGCCTCCCGTGGCGGCCAGCGCCCGCAGCAGTTCCGGGAGCAGGGCGAGCCGCACCACGGCCAGGACGGGACCCGGCGGGAGGCCGATCAGCCGCGCGGAGATGCCCGCCGCGCGCCGCTCCAGCGATTCGTGCCGATACTTGTCCAGGAACGGCAGCGCCATCCCGGCGAATTCCGCGGCTCCCAGGATCTCCGCGGCCGCGGGGTCGGGCAGGTCGGGATCGTCCTCGGGACCCGGCACCTCGGGTTCGTCCAGGAATTCCAGCCGGATCCTCTCCTGCATCGCGGCGCGCGCCGCCGTCGCGCAGGCGTCGCAGGGATCGGCGGGAAGCACCCAGCGGCGGCCGTCCTGGATCCAGGTCGCGGCCCAGATCTCCGGCAGCCTGCCCACCGCCTCCAGGTATTCCGGGGCCACCTGGGGAGGGAGGTCCAGCGCCACGGCGGACCAGCGCCGGGACAGGACCGCCTTGCGGGCCGCTTCGGCGAAGGGGAGCGACCCGTGCCGCACCGGCAGGACCGCCAGTCCGGGACGGAATCCGTCCAGGTGGAGGAGGTCCTCGGCCACTACCGGAGGTCGTCCTCGTCTGGATCGAAGAAGAATTCGTCGGAATCCGTCCTGCGCGGGGCCGGACGGCGGCGCCGCAGGGCGCCCAGGTCCAGGGCGTCGTCCCCCAGGACCCGGCGGACCGCCTCGGGGAAGGACGCCGCCGCCTCGGTTCCCCCCTGGGCGGCCAGGCGCCCGGCCAGACGCACCAGATGGATGCCGTCGCGGACGGAAAACGGCAGATCCAGGCCATGGGCCTCCTGCAGGTAGGCCACGCACATGGCCCGGAGATCGTCCGACGACCGGGGCGAGTGGTGCGCCAGGATGCGGTCCTCCTCGCCCGGTCCGGGGAACCCGATCTCCACCCGGGGCTGGAGTCGCGAGACCACGTAGTCGGGCAGGTCGAAGGTGCTGCCGTCCTCGTTCATGGTCACCGCGATCCTGAAGTCGCGGTGCGCCTGGACCCGCACTCCGGCCGTGGTGGAATCCACGCTTCGCCTGTGGTCCAGCAGGGCCGCCAGGGAGGCCCAGGCCTTCTCGCTCATGCGGTTCCCCTCGTCCAGCACGCACACGCCGCCTTCCAGCACCGCCGAAAGCAGAGGGGATGCGCGGTACAGGATGCGTCCGGCGTCGCCGAGCACCGGGGTGATCACGAGATCCTCCGGACGCGTGTCCGAGGTGCACTGCTGGACCCAGCACGACTGCCCGCGCACCCGGGCGGCGGCCATGGCCAAGGTGGTCTTCCCCACCCCCGGGACGCCGGTGATGCGCGGAGACATGGGGGGATCGTCCTCGTCCCCGTCCATCCAGCAGGCCAGCAACTGTCGCAGCGGTTCGGTCTGGCCGATCCATTCGGGCAACGACGGCTCCGGGGGAAGGAGCTCCACGGAAACGCCATCGAGGACGGTGGTCTTCATGCCTGGGAATCTAGCCTCTGCGGGGAGGCTCGGGTCAGGGATCCCGGACGCAACGCAGGGAGAACCCGTCGGAGATGTCGTAGTTGGACCGGTCCATGTCGTCGAAGCTGTTGTACAGGCCACGGTACCAGGCGCCACCGGCTCCGTCCGAGGTCGCGCTCCACCAGCAACCGATGCTTCCGGCCGAGGAGAACCCCGCGTTGGAATAGCCTCCGGGCAGACCGCGGAATCCGAAGTCGTCGGTTCCGTTCCCCGACGCCGTTCCGTTCGGAAGCCAGCCGGAGGCGGACTTCAGCATCCGACCGTCCAAGGTGTTGGTGCTGTCGGCGAAGTCCTGCAGAGCGGTCCATTCCGCGTCCGACGGCAGATGCCAGCCGGAGGGACAGACGCCGGGAACGCCGCTGGGCACCGACGCGCTGGAGGAATCCCCCGCCATCGCCTCCGTCCAGGTGTACAGCCGACCGTACTTCGCGCACGAATCCAGGCTGTTGCCGTAGCAGATGCCCACCGTGTCCGAACTCCCGGCGGGGCCGCGGTAGTTCAGGTTCTGTGCCATCCAGGTCAGCGAACCGAAGGTCGCGGTCCGGTAGGTCTGTCCGTCGCGGACATCGGTCGTGGTGCCGAACACCGCGGCGGAACTCCAAGGGACGGCGTAGTCGGAGACGGAATAGGAAACCGTCGCCACCGGGCTGGAAAACCACCCCTTCTGCACGGCGATGGCCCGGATGGTCTCCGTCCCGACCAGCGCCACCGGACCCGCGTACGGGGTCGACGATCCGCTCGGCGCGGAGCCGTCCGTCGTGTAGTGGATGCTCGCACCGGGGGACGCCGTGGTCAAGGCGACCAATTGGGTTCCGGTGTACCTCCCGGAGGCGAGCGAGAAGACGGGTGCCTTCAAGGTGTCGAACGCGTAGGAGGCGACGGACACCGGGCTCGAGGCCAAACCGGCCTTGGTGGCCAAGGCCCGCAAGGTACTCGCGGAATCCACCAGAAGGGGCTGGGCGCAAGGGGGTGATGCGGTCGTGGGCGTGGATCCGTCCGTGGTGCAATGGAGGATCGCCCCGGGTGTTGCGCTGGTGATGCTCACCGACTGGGTGGTGTCGTAGGTGCCTCCAATCGGGGTGAACACCGGGGCGGAGGCCTGGATCGAATAGGTCGCCTTCGCGACGGCGCTGGTGGCCACGCCCGTCTTCTGGGCCCGGGCGTAGACGGTCGTCGTGCTCCCGATGAGCAGGGAATCGGCGTACTGCAGCCAGTTCGAGCTGTCCGTGGAATATTGGATCCTGGCCCCGGGCGTCGTGCAAAACAGCCTCAAGGCGAGGAGGTCGTTCGAACTCGTCCCGGAGGGGATCGAAAAGGTCGGCGTCGCCACCGCGATCGCGTAGGTGGCCGTGCTCGTGGAACTCGTGGCGAGCCCCGCCTTGACCGTTCTGGCCAGCAGTTGGACGCTGCTCCCGAGAGCGATGGAATCCACGTAGGCGGACCAGGTCTTGCCGGTGTCCAGCGATACCTGGAAACTCGCCCCCGGCGTGGCGCTCGCGAGCTTCACGGCCATGAGGTCGCTCGAACTCGTGCCCGTGGGGAAGGAAAACGACGGAGGAGCCGCTTGGACGGCGTAGGTCGCCTGGGAGGTCGGACTGGTCGCCAAGCCCGCCTTGATCGTCCTCGCCAGAATCTGGACGGAGGTGCCGAGCTCGATGGAATCCTGGTAGGCGGTCCAGGTCTTGCCCGAGTCCAGCGAAACCTGGAATCCCCCAGCCGGCGTGGCGCTCGAAAGCGTCAGGGTCAGCAGATCGTTCGACGCGGTGCCGGAGGGCACGGAGAAGACCGGGGCGGCGGCGCGGATCGAATAGGTGGCCTGGGAAACCGGGCTGGTCGTCAGACCCGCCTTGGTGGTCCTGGCCAGGAGTTGGACGGCGGTCCCCAGCACGAGGGAATCCGAGTAGGCCAGCCAAGTCGTGCCCGAATCCGGGGAGTACTGGAATCCGGAACCCGGTGTGGCGCTGGAGAGCTTCAGCGTCATCAGGTCTTCGGACACCGTCCCCGACGGCACCGAGAAGGTCGGAGCCGCGGCGGCGATGGAATAGGTCGCCTGGGCGATCGCGCTGGCGGTGAGGCCGGGTTTGGTCGCGACGGCCTGGAGCGCGACGTCGGATCCCAGCCGAAAGGCGCTGTCGTAGGCTTGCCAGGTCCGTCCGCTGTCCAGGCTGTATTGGATCCCGGATCCGGGGGTGCTGTCGGAAAGCGAGACGTGGAGGATGTCCTCGTACCTTCCCGAAGGCACCGAGATCGCGGGGACGTCCACCCTCTCGCGACGGACGACCACCAGGGAATCGAGGGAGAGGTTCCCGGTGTTGTCGCGAAACGAGGCGCGCACCGGGAGGCCATTTCCAGAAGTCCAGGTCCTGGTCCAGACGACGGAGTCGCCGACGGGACGCACCGTGTCCCCGTCGACCACGGCCGTGAAGGAGCTGTCCTCCCGAAGATGCCAGACCATCCGGAGGGTGGTGTCCGTGCTTTGGATGGTGTCAGGTCCCCGGGAGAGCACCGCCGGCGCGACGGTATCGCCCACGAACACCGGCACCGGCAGGGATTGGGCGGCGAATCTGCGGGTGCCCAGGAAGGTGTCGGTGGCGATTCCGTGCCACCACACGGCATGCGAGCCGTCCGATTGGGTCTTGAGACCTTCGATCGAAACCAGGATGTCGGTCTCCCGGAAGATCTGCCGGATCGTGTCCGCGTGGCGATCCCATCCGAAGGTCTGGTCGTAGTAGGGCGGACCGGAAGCATCTCCCGCATCCAGGGCCCGGATGCGGACGGAATCCACCACCGGCAGGTTCTGTCCGTTCGCGGAGACGATCCGAGGGGAGAGCGCGAAGTTCCCGGAAGAGGCGTCGTTCTGCACGGGGCTCTCCCGGTCGCAGGACAACACGAGGCAGACCGCCAGGAGAGGGACCAGGTGCCTTGCGAGACGGGTCACCAACTCACGATCACCTGGTTGGGGGGAGGATCGGGCGCGACCCCGACGCCCAGGCGCTGGAGAACGAGCACCACCGCGGCGGTGCCTTCCAGGGCCACCACGGCTCCGCCGGCGATCCAAGCCCAGGGAATCGGCCGTCGCACCCGACTGGTGTCCTGGTGGGACTCCACGGGGGAACTGTCCGGGATGGCCACGCTCTTGGCCACGGCGATGGTCGTGTCGGCGCGCGGCACGGAAACCGCGAGGCCCGCGGAATCGACCGTCCCGGCGGGTTCCGCGCAGCGAGCGCTGGATGCGAACACCACCAGGAGGCAGCACGCGGCGAGCGGGAACGGACCCGGGACGGCACGGAGGATCCTGGCCCCGCCCCGGCGCATCAGGGGCTCGACGGCAGGATGGTTTTCAGTGCGTCCTGCACCGCGGCGTAGGTGGGAGCGACGCGCACCACGCGGTTGGCCAGCCGGGATTCGACGCCCGGGAGACGACCCTCGTGGTACCCCGTCTTGAATTCGCTGAACTTGAGTCCGTGCGCCGTGCTCACCACCACGGCGCTCTCGCCCTTGGAGATCGTCCCCTTCTCCACCAGCTGTTCCAGCGCGCCCAGGGCCACTCCGGTGTGGGGGCAGTTGTAGAAGCCCTCCAGGTCGTTGCGCGCGGCGGCGTCCGCGAGCCTGTCCTCGCTGACGGATTCCGCCACGCCCTGGTAGCGGCGCAACGCGTCCAGGGCCTTGGGGAAGCTCACGGGATTGCCGATCCGGATGGCGCTGGCCAAGGTGTTCCGGGCGGTCTGCGCGACCAGGGGCGCCAGGCCCCCCTCGAAGGACTTCACCAGGGGATCCGCCGCCGCCGCCTGGGCCACGGCGATGCGGGGCCTTTTTCCGGAAAGCAGTCCGAGATCGAAGAGGAGATCCAGGCCCTTGGCGAGCGCCGAGACGTTCCCCAGGTTTCCGCCCGGGATCACGAACCAGTCCGGCGCCTTCCATCCCAGTTGCTGCACGGTCTCGATGGCGACGGTCTTCTGCCCTTCGATGCGCAGGCTGTTCTTGGAATTGGCGAGGTAGACGGTCTTGTCGCGCGTCAATTCCTGCACGATCTCCATGCACCCGTCGAAATCGGTCTCCAGGGCCAGGACATGGGCGCCGTTGGCCACGGGCTGGATGAGCTGGGCCAGGCTGACCTTGTCGGCGGGCAGGAACACGATGGCCGGGATGCCCGCCGCCGCCGCGTAGGCCGCCAAGGCCGCCGAGGTGTCCCCCGTGGAGGCGCAGGCGACGGCTCGGATGTTCGCCCCGGAGCGTCGCAGGTGGTTCACCCAACTGACCAGGACCGTCATCCCCAGGTCCTTGAAGGATCCGGTGTGGGTGGTGCCGCACAGCTTGAGTCGCACGTCGGACAACCCGAGCCGGGCGGCCGTGCGGGACGCCGGGAGAAGCGGATTCCACCCCTCCGCGAGGCTCACGATGTGTTCATCCGGGATCTGGGGCAGCACCCATTCCTTCTTGCCCCACACCCCGGAGCGGTCACGCGTGTCCATGGATCCGGAACGCCCTCCGAACAACTGCTTCCAATCGCCCGCCGACCGGGATTTCAGCGGTTCCAAGGGGTGGAACACCTCCAGGAGCGCGCCCTCGTGGTCGTAGACCACCTCCTCCAGGTCGTGGATGGCCGAATGGTCGTCGATGGATCGGAAATGGGCGCGCAGCGTCATGGTCCGGGGAAAAGTAGGTCAGGCGGGGGTTCCACGGGATCGGTACACCGGAGTCGGCCCTCGATCATTGCACATTTGGCGGAAGATGAATCGGCGCGCCGAATCCGACCCCTCCTCCACTCCCGAAACGACGGGGGGGTCCGTCCACGCGCAGCTTCCCTCCGGTCGAGTCCCGCAGTCTCCGCTGGTCAACCGCTGCAGCCTGCCGCCGTGGGCTCTGGCCTCCCGCGAATTCCAGGAAAACCCCTGGCCCATCGAGATCGTGGGGGTGCGACAGGAGGAGGTCAGGCTGTTCACCCTCCTGGACCGCATTTCCGATCCCCTGGAACGCGGAAGCATCTTCCACGAATACCTCTCCGAGCGCTTCCTCCTGAGCGATTGGTTCGGTCCGGGCGTCTCCGAGCGGGAAAAGGCGCGGCACAGCTACCTGCGCTTCCTGCAGGGCTGGGGCGCCGACAGCAACGGCCGGGCGGGCGCCGTGCTCAAGGGCTGGGTGGAGAGCCGATTCGGACTGCGGGCCACCTACCACCAGGGCCGTCTCGCGGAGGACCCCAAGGCCAGGGAGCGCTACGGCCGCGACCGCATGCGCGGCGAAGCGGAGACGATGGGCATCACCCTCCAGCTGGACCTCCTCTACACCTTCTGCCAGTACGAATTGGAACGTCGGGCGCCGGGAGAGCGCTGGATGACCCTGTTCCGCGGCACCCACGATCCCGAGGAGTACGCCGTGCGCCGGGAAGGCGAGGGCGACGGATCGCTCGTGGAACTTAACAACCTGAGTTCCTTCACCTCCGATCGCGAGATCGCCTGGGAGTTCGGATCCTCGGTGTGGCAGGTCCGGATCCCCGTGCCCAAGATCGTCTTCTTCAGCGGACTGGTGCCTCGCCACCTGCTGGAAGGCGAATGCGAATACCTGGTCCTGGGCGGGGAATACCGGGTGGACAGGCTTTCCTGGTGATGCGGTGAGCCTCCGCGATCGCATCGAAGGCGCGGTCTGGGGCCTGCTGGTGGGCGACGCCCTGGGCGTTCCCTACGAATTCACCCCGCCGCGGAGGATCCCCAGGGAAGACCGCATCGAATTCCAACCGCCGCGCGATTTCATGCGTTCCTACGACCACGTCCGTCCGGGAACGTGGAGCGACGACGGAGCCCAGGCCCTTTGCCTGCTCTCGTCCCTGCTGGACAGGGGACGGTTGGATCCGCAGGATCTGATGGAACGGATCTCCCGGTGGCATCGCCACGGGCTGTACGCGGTGGGCGGGGACGTGTTCGACATCGGGCTGCAGACCCGGCAGGCCATCGACAAGTTCCTGGAGGGCGAACCGGCCGCGACCTGTGGCCGCACCGACGAATGGGGCAACGGCAACGGTTCCCTGATGCGGGTGCTTCCGCTGGCCCTCTGGCACCGCGGCTCCGACGCGGAACTGGTCGAGGACAGTTTCCGACAATCCCGGACCACCCACGGGCATCCCCGCGCCCTGGTGTGCTGCGCCTTCGTCTGCCTGTGGGCCCGCGCGATCCTGGCCGATCTCTCCGATCCCTGGTCCGACGCCGCGTCCAGGCTGGAGGCGGTGTTGGAACCCGGCGGCCGCGAACGCGCGGAACTGGACCGCACCCTCCGGCCCCGCGAGAGGATGGAGGGCAAGGGGAAGGGGTACGTGGTCGACACGCTCTGGTCGGTCCGCCAGTGCCTGGAACACGGCGCCTACGAGCAGGTGGTCCGGGCCGCCGTCACCCTGGGACACGACACCGACACCACGGCCTGCATCGCCGGCGGCCTCGCGGGCCTCCGGGACGGCGCGGAGGCCATCCCCAGGCGCTGGATGAGGCAGCTGCGCGGCAGGGAGATCGTGGAACCGCTTCTGGAGCGGCTCCTGGCCCGGATCGAAGACCGGGGGGATTGACACCGATCGCGGATTACGGGATGATCTTCTCTTCCCGCCGCGAACCGCGGGGGGGAAGTCGTTCGTTCGCCCAGAACACCTGCGAAAGGATTGCCCGGATGCTGGAAATCGGTTTCGGTTACGCGAAGATGGCCGGATGCAAACGGTTCGAGGAATGCCTGGACGCCCTGCTGGAAAAGAACCGGATCCTTGCTTCCGTGGACGGATGCGACCTCGCGTCGGGCCACGGAATCACGCAGGCCGAGTATTCCCTCTGGAGGGAGGAGAATCTCCTTCCGGACAACGACATCGGGACGATTTCCCCGGAGGAGATCGAGGCGTTCTACCAGGGAACGTACTGGATTCCCTCCCACGCCCAGTCGTGCCCGCGGCCGCTGGATCTCTACCTCTTCGAGTGCGCCGCGAACCACGGACCCAGGCACGCGGTGGAGATCCTCCAGACCGTCGTCGGCGCACCCCGCGACGGAATCTTCGGCACGGCCACCCGCGCCGCGGTGGAGTCCTGCGACGGACCCGCGACCGCGCTGAAGTTCATGGAGCTTTGCCGGAATCCGTCATCGAGGCGCGGCGCCCGCTCCGCCGCCGGATAGGACCTCCCCGCTCCTCCTCCGCGCGGAATCCCGCTCCTCCTCCGACCGCCCGCGAAAACGGTCGGGGTCGAATTTTGGATGTTGCCCATGAACGCAACGGAGCCAAGGAGCGGAAAATGTCGAAGAATGCGATGAGTCGGGAGGAGCCCAGCCATGCGGCTTCCGGACTCGGGAGCAAGCGGACGACAACGCAGGGGGCGCCCACGAGGAAGACGCCCGTGAATTGAGCCGCTCCACGGGCCGCCCGAGGTCGGGTCGGGTCGGCGACGGCGCGTTCGAGATCCATCCCCGCGTCGAATCCGCGACGGCTCCGCCGCTTCGGAACGACAGACTCCTTCCATACGGCGGCCCCCGGGTCGCCGGCTTGGATTCCACGTCCGTCCGCCATTTCCGGCGGACGGCCACGACAACCATCCCGGGCCGCGGAACGACCGCGCCGGAAAACGCAAGGAAGAGAAAATGAGCAAAACCATGTCCTTCTCGGGACTCGTCTTCATCCTGGTGTTCGCGGTCGGCGCGTGCATCGTGTTCGCCTCCCGGGGCCTGACGCCGGACCTCTCGACGACCCTGTGCTACGGCCTGGCCTTCCTGGTCGCCTTCGTGGTGTCCCTCTCCATCAAGGTCGCCGACCAGTGGGAGAAGGCGGTGGTGCTCCGCCTGGGCAAGTTCGAGGCCCTGCGCGGACCGGGCCTGTTCTTCATCATCCCCGTCATCGACGAGATCCCCTACTGGATCGACACCCGCGTGATCACCGCGGCGTTCAAGGCGGAGAAGACCCTGACCAAGGACACCGTGCCGGTGGACGTCGACGCGGTGCTCTTCTGGAAGGTCGTGGATCCCAAGAAGGCGGCGCTGGACGTGGCCGACTACCAGAGCGCCATCAGCTGGGCCTCCCAGACGGCGCTTCGCGACGTCATCGGCAAGACCATGCTCTGCGACATGCTGGAAGGACGCGACGTCATCAGCTCCAGGCTGCAGAAGATCATCGACGAGCGCACCGAACCGTGGGGCATCAACGTGATCTCGGTGGAGGTCAAGGACGTTCTGATCCCGCAGGCCCTGGAGAACGCGATGTCGATGCAGGCCCAGGCGGAACGCGAGCGCCAGGCGCGCGTGATCCTGGGCGATTCGGAACGCCAGGTGGCGGCCAAGTTCGGCGAGGCGGCCAAGACCTACATCGACAACCCCGTCGCGCTGCACCTGCGCGCCATGAACATGCTCTACGAGGGACTGAAGGAGAATTCGACCATCGTGATCGTGCCCAGTTCCGCGGTGGACACCATGCAGCTGGGAGGAATGGCCGGACTGACCGCGCTGACCATGGGCATCGGGCAGGACAAGGCCGAGAAGGCAGCCAAGGCGGCGGGCACCGGCCACGAGACGGTCGAAAGGACCATGGAGCCGGAGTCCGGCGACCTGGCCTGAACAGTCGCGCCGAACCGAACGAAACCGAAACGAGGAACGAAATGCTGGACAAGATCAAGACGCTCGAGGGGTACAGGCTCCAAGCCCTGGACGGACCGCTCGGGACCGTCAAGGAGTTCTACTTCGACGACAAGCACTGGACGGTGCGCTACCTGGTGGTGGACACGGGGAGCTGGCTGATGGGGAAGCAGGTGCTGATCTCGCCCTACGCCATCGAGTCCGTGAACGCCGGGGACAGGACGATTTCCGTCAGACTGACCAAGGCCCAGATCGAAAGCAGCCCTTCGCTGGACACCGACAAGCCCGTGTCCAAGCAGTTCGAGGACTCCTACTACGCCTACTACGGCTGGCCCTCCTACTGGGACGGACCCTACGCGTGGGGATCGTTCTCGTACGCGACGGAAGCGCGCGACCATTGGAACCGCGTCCGGCGAGAACAGGACGAAGGCGACCGGCACCTGCGCTCGAGCGAAGACGTGACCGGCCACGTCATCCAGGCGAGCGACGGGGAGATCGGGCACGTGGAGGACTTCGTGGTCGACGAGGAGGCCTGGACCATCCGGTACATGGTGGTCGCCACCCGGAACTGGTGGCCGGGCGAAAAGGTCCTGATCTCGCCCATGTGGATCGACCGCATCAGCTGGGTCGACGCCAAGGTGTTCGTCCTGCAGACCCGGCAGGAGATCCGCAGCTCTCCGCCCTACTCCGACGCCTCGCTCCTGGAGCGTGGATACGAAACCCTGCTGCACCAGCACTATCGCCGCCAAGGCTACTGGGACCAGGATCTGGCGGGCGTGAAGCACACGTACTGACGGAACCTCCGTCCGTACCCCCACCACGACAACCAGGGAGAATCGAAATGGACAAGGCGGCAGGAATCTGGATCGACCATCGCCAAGCGGTGATCGTGGCCATCACGGCAAAGGTGCGCGAACACTTCCGCGACGCCAAGTTCCGGGACGCCGCATGAGGCGGGCCGGATGGCGGGAGACGCGATGAAGAAGCTGGTCGTGTTCGACCTGGACGGCACCCTGGCGGAAAGCAAATCCGCCCTCGAACCCGACATGGCGGAGCTGCTGGGCCGGCTCCTGGACCTCGCGAAGGTGGCCGTGATCTCCGGTGGCGACTGGCCCCAGTTCGAGAAACAGATCCTGTCCAAACTCCCGCAGGGCGACCGTTTCGCGAACCTCTCGCTCCTGCCCACCTGCGGCACCAAGTTCTACCGGTACCGGGGAAGCTGGACGAAGATCTACTCCGAGGATTTCACCTCCTCCGAAAAGGAGAAGATCGTCGATGCGCTCGGCAAGGCCCTGGAAGCGTCAGGATTCCATCCGGAAAAGGTCTGGGGTGACGTCGTGGAGGATCGAGGCAGCCAGATCACCTTCTCCGCGCTCGGCCAGCACGCCCCCTTGGAGTCCAAGCGGACATGGGACCCGGACTTCGCCAAGCGGAAAAGGATGAAGACGTTCCTGGAGGCGTCCATTCCGGGATTCTCGGTCAGGTTGGGAGGCGCGACCTCCATCGACGTCACCAAACCCGGGATCGACAAGGCCTACGGGATCCGGAAGCTCCGCGACATCCTGGGAATCTCCATCGCGGAGATGGTCTACGTGGGGGACGCCCTTTTCCCAGGCGGAAACGACCACCCGGCCAAGGAAGCCGGAGTGGCCTGCATCCAGGTTTCCGGACCCGCGGACACGAAGATGGTGGTGCGGACGATGCTCGCCTGCCTGGCGGACGACGCACGAGCGGTCGCATGAACCGGGTGGGCATCGCCGCGGACCACGGCGGATTCGAACTGAAGACACGTCTGGTCGCGGCGCTGCGTTCGGCCGGTTGCGAGGTGGTCGATTTCGGGGCCGACCATCTCCTCGAGGGGGACGACTACCCCGATTTCGTGGTGCCTTTGGCCAGGGCCGTCGCACGGTCCGAGGTCGCCCGCGGGGTGGCCATCTGCGGAAGCGGCGTCGGGGCCTGCATCGCTTCCAACAAGATCCCCGGAGTCCGCGCCGCCCTGATCTGCGACGCCTATTCCGCGCACCAGGGCGTGGAGGACGACGACATGAACATCCTGTGCCTGGGCGGGCAGGTCGTGGGTCCGGCCCTGGCCTGGGAGCTGGTCAAGACCTTCCTGGGAGCCAGATTCGACGGTGGAGACCGATTCCGCCGCCGACTGGGAAAGGTGGCCGAATTGGAAGGTCCGAACGGCGTTCCACCCGGCCACTTGGTGTCCATGGAGCGCAGTCCGGAAGAGGCGATCTACCTGTAGTCGTCCTCCGCTGGGCTCCCGTTCGGACGATCGTCAGCGCAGGATCAGCAGGTTCTGGAATCCTTGGGCATTGCCGTCCAGCAGTCGCGCGTGGTACATGCCCACGGGAATCGCTCCCAACTGCGCCTGACCCCCGACGACGTCGACGAACCGGCTGCGTC
>Ga0209415_10008237_pt1 | contig 18111 bp, 12 predicted proteins | sample PeaSoiSIISIP2007_FD_187696 | JGI IMG/M metagenome (GOLD analysis project Ga0209415, IMG submission 187696) | Peat soil microbial communities from Weissenstadt, Germany - SII-SIP-2007 (SPAdes) (version 2) | ecosystem: Environmental > Terrestrial > Soil > Wetlands > Peat | place: Germany... | reverse complement strand
GTGCAGTCGAACTCCGTTCCGGTCGTGACCAGGCCCTCGTTGAGCGCGCCGGCCACCGCGACAATCTTGAACACCGACCCGGGCTCATACTCGTCGGCGACGGCGATGTTGCGCATCCTTCCCATGTCCGCCGGGGCGAGCTTGCCGAAGCGGTTCAGGTCGAAGGAAGGGTAGTTCGCGAGGGCCAAGATGAATCCCGTCTGCGGATCGCTCACGATGATCGTCGCCTTTTCCGGTTCGTATTGCGCGGCTATCGCCGCGAGCTCGTCCTCCGCCATGCGCTGGATGGTGGCGTCAATCGTGAGCGAGACGTTGAATCCGTCGCTGGCGGGCACCTCCCGCGTGCGGAACTGGGCGAGCTCCCGGCTCCGTCCGTCCCGCTCTGATTCGAGCCATCCGTTTTCGCCGCGCAGATAGAAATCCGCGTAATGCTCGATCCCCGCGACCGGGCGCTCCTGCCGGTCCACGTATCCGATCACGTGGGCGGCCATCTCTTTGTGGGGGTAGTCGCGCCGGTATACCCGGCTTCCGTACACGCCCCGGATGCCGAGCTTCTCAACCTGGGCGTAGACGGATTCCGCGACCTGGTCGCTCAGTTTGGCCCAGCGGATCGGCCGGTTTCCCTCCCTGTCCGGCTCGTCGAGCTCCGTGTCGTCCTTTTTCGCGCCATCGGCGTCCGGGCCTGCCTCGGCCGAAACCAACTGGCCGAGGCTGATGAGCACTCCCGCGGTCGGGGCCGGCGCCTGCGGGCCGGAGCCTGCCGCGGCCGGGCGAAATCTTGTCGTGCAGATCCTCTCCAAGTCGGACATCGGCATTCCAAGAAGAGCGGCCAGCTGCGGCAGCTTGGTCCGGTCCTCAGGGCGCACGGACTGGGGGTCGACCCCCAGCACGATGACCGAGCGGCTCGTGGCGAGCAGCGCCCCGTTGGCATCAAGGATGTCGCCGCGCCGCGCGTTGTCGACGATCAGCTGCCGGCGGGCCTCGCCGACCGACCGCAGCAGTTCGTCCCTTTCGACGATGTGAAGCCACACGAGCCGGGCCTCGAGCCCAGCGAACATCGCGAGGAATAGGCCCGCCAGAAGGGCGATCCGGTAGTTGGTGGTGAAGCCCTTCGACATGGGGTTCCAGCCGCCGTCAGTGCACGAGGGCGACGCGAAGGCTCACGGTCGCCGGCCCCTCCCCGAAGAGTGTGCGGTTGTGCAGCGCCGCAAGGCGCGCGAGCGGATCCTCGGAGACGCGGCGCACCTGCGTTTCGCCCGGCGGCACCAATCCCAGCCGCCAATCCGAATTGCGCCGGTTGAGCACCGCGGGATCCTGCTCGGCGGCAATGGCGGCGTCGGTCTCCTCGATGCGCCGCTCGAGATCGGCGATCGAGGCCTCGAGGACCTTGTTGGTGTTTGCCGTTACCGAGATCTGGTGGCGCATCCAGACCGTTCCCAGGCCGATCGAGGCGCTGCCGCAGATCGCGACCAGAGCATAGACCAGGAACTGGTTTACAAACGCCCCGGTGCTCGCCTTCTTGGTGGTGCGCATCACAGCTTCCTTATTGCCCGCAACTTGGCCGACCTGCTGCGGGGATTGGCCTCTATCTCGGCGTCCGAAGGCGTGATGGGGCGTCGGGTCAGCGGTTCGGCGACGCGCACCCGGAGGTCCTTGGGGGTTGCGTCGTCGGAGCTTTCCGGCTGGCCGCACATCCGGCGAAAAAACTGCTTCACGGGCCGGTCCTCGAGCGAGTGGAAGCTGATCGCGCAGAGGACGCCGCCTGCCCGCAGCTTGCCGAAAGCCGCCGGCAGCGCGCGCTTGATCGCACCAAGCTCGTCGTTCACCGCGATCCGAATTCCCTGGAACGAGCGCGTGGCCGGATGGATCCGGGAGACTCGCCGGGCGCCCGCCGGTATCGCCCCGGAGATCACGGCGGCTAGCGAGGCGGTCCTTGCGAGCGAACCCGTGCCCCTTGCTGCGAGAAGGGCGCGAACGACCCGGCGCCAATGCGGCTCCTCGCCAAGATCGCGGACGGCCCGCACCAGCATGGCTTCTGTTGCCGTCTCGAGCCAGCGCGCCGCAGCCACGCCGGTCCTCGGATCGAGCCTCATGTCCGCGTACCCGTCGGCGCGGAACGAGAAGCCGCGATCCGGATCGTCGAGCTGGAACGAGGAGACGCCAAAATCGAAGAGCGCGCCGTCAAAATCCGAGTCCGCGATGCCGCCGAGTCTCCCAAAGTCCCGGTCAATCAGCGTGAATCGCCCCGGAAACTCGGCCGCCAGCGCCTCCCCGCGAGGAGCCGCGCCGGGATCCCGGTCGAGCCCCACGACCTGGATGTCGCGAGCGGCCTCAAGGATGGCGCGGGAATGGCCCCCTCCGCCGAACGTGCAGTCGAGGTATCTTCCGCCGGCGACCGGCGCAAGGAGGCCCAGGACCTCGCCAAGGAGGACGGGCTGGTGACCGGGGATCATGTTCGCGGCTGCGAATTCAGGGAGCGCCAGTCGCATGGATGAGGTTCTTGTCGCGCTCCTGCCTCCTGCCGGCGACAAGCCGCAGGACGAGATTGTCGCGGACGCGCGGCATGACGACGGAGGAGCCGGCCCCGTATTCCGTCGCGTCGGCCCATGCCGGGAATGCGCGTGATGCGGCGATTGAAGCAGCCTTGTCCAGAAACGCCCGGGTCGCGGATATTCTCTCGATGTTTCGCATGGTCAGATTCCGAGGCGGCGCATGATGTCGCCAAAGTTTTCGCCCGAGGTGCGCGCCTCGACCTTTTGCCACCTGGACGGCGAATAAATGTTGAACTTGGTCAGGGAGCCGACCAGGACCGCGTCCTTTGCGATACCGGCATGCTCCAGCAAATCGGCCGTGAGGCCGACGCGTCCCTGCTTGTCGAACGAGAAAGACTGCGTCTGCGCGAAGAACCGCGACGCGAAGTCCTGGCCCGCCCCGTCGCTGAGCGCCATTTGGGCGATCTTGGCGTGGAGCTTCTCGACCTCGGACGGAGGCAGCACGGCCACATAGCCGTCGGGGTGAGGAGTCGCCAGGAAAACATCGCCGTCTCCGTGCGCGGCTCTCCATGCCGAAGGGACCGTGACGCGACCCTTGTCGTCGAGGGTGTGCCTGAAAAGGCCCGTGAAAAATGCTTTACCGGGATACGCCATGGGGTAAGCGAGCTGATGACTCGCCCCACAATACCCCATTTTGACCCATTTTAACCCACTTTGGTCAAGCAAAGACTGCCATCAATATGCACTTTTTCACCAACTCTTTATAGGAAATCGGGGGTGTTGATGGTGGCGCAACCCGACAGGACGAACGAGGACCTGTGAAAACGCCGACTCAAGGCCCCCCAGATTGACGAGGCTGGCGAGCGCCTCGCGCCAGCCAGGGCTCGTGGTCCGCCTGGAGCCGGACCGGGTGCAGGACCGGGAGATCTCAGGCGCGGATCCGAACGTCCTTGCTTGGGCGCGGTCCAGTTGCACGCTCGGGAAAACCGCAAGGATTGGATCGCATTCGAGCGCGGAGTCTTCTCGCTCTGAGCCGCCAAACGAAAACGTCAACAAAGGGGATCGGCGAATCCTCTCGGCCCTAAACGGCTGGGCTTCCCTGGCGTCGATCGATGACACTTCCGGAGATGTTTGGGCCGCTCCGACTAGTCATCCTGATTGCCGGGCTCCTGCTTCCCGGAGCGCTTGTCCTGCGCGCCTTCGGGCTTCCCCGCTCGCTGGCCGGGAGCTTTGCCGTCTCCTGCACCCTCCTCTACGTCACGGCAGTCGCCTGCTCGATTACCGGCGCCCCTGTCACGCCGTTTGTCCTGGCGATTCCCCTCGCAGCCATTGGCGTGCTCGCCGCGGCAACCGGGCGGAGGGGCGGGCCTGCCGGATCCCGGCTGGACCGCACGGGGCCGATTCCACCGGCCCGCCCGGATTCGCGGGCCGCAATCCCAAGGGGGACGCCCGCTGCTGGCGGCGCCCTTTGGACCATGTGCTTCCTCGTCTATTTCGCCTTCTTGGTCATCGCCGCATACCTGCTCGTCACCAATCCCCTGAGCGGCCCGGACACGGGCTTTCGGTGGAGCCGCCTGGCGGAGCAGATGACCCGCCTGCGGACGCTCGATTTCTATCCGCCCCGCAGCGCCGGCGATTTCCTGCATTATTTCTGGCCCGAGAGCATCCCTCCGGGTATCGCGAGCACCTACGCCTGGGCCTACGCGTGCGCCGGAAGCACAAACCCGCTGTGGACCTCCCCCGTCGTTGCGCTGCAGACGCTTTCGCTGCACGAATTGATCTGGCGCCTGGCCCGCGCCCGGGGGGGCCCGGCATCCGGTGCCCTGGCCGTGGCCCTGGCGGTTTCCTGCCCGATATTGAACTGGTCCTTCCTCATGGGCCAGGAGACGGGCCTTCTCGCCGTCGGAGTGTGCGGGATGATCTGGTGCTTCGAGCGCACCGGCGGAGGGTCGCCCTGGGGTTGGGCGACGCTGGCGGCGGCGTTCGCGACCTGCGCGGCATGCACCCGGGAATACGCCTGCGCCTTCGTCGCCGTGGCCGTCCTGGCGGCATGGGGGGGATTCCGGTCGCGCGGGGATGCCGCCCGCTTCGCCGCCCTGGCTCTGCCACTGGCTAGCGCCTGGCCTCTCGAGACGTGGATCCGGACCGGAAACCCGGTCTACAGCCTGAATCTTGCCGGACTATTCACCGTCAATCCGGTCTTTGCGACCTACTCGGACGAGACGCTGACCCGATACTTCACGTCAAACCCCGTCGAATGGCACGCCCTTGCGGGCAACCTGCTGCTCTGGGCGTTTCCGTCCGTCGCCGCGATCGCAGCCTGGCCGTTTGTCGCCCGCCGGATTCCCGCCCCTGAATTCGGGTCCCCATCCGATGCTCCGCCGCCGCCCCCGCCGGACCCGGCCCCCAGCCGGGGCGGGCCCCCGGGCCCGTCTCCGTCGCCCCCGCAACCGCCCCGCGCCGCCCCGCTGCGAAACCAGGCGCTCAGGCTCTTTGCCCTGGCCGGCGCCGCTCTGTGGCTTCTCTCGGTGCCCCACACCCTGGGCGGCCCATTCTACAGCCTGCGCGTTCTGTCGCCCGTTTTCGCCGTCGCTGCCGTCGTCTCGGGCGCGGCCCTGGCCAGCGCGCTCCGGCGACCCAGGGTCGCGGCGATCCTTTGCGGCCTCCTCGGCCTCCTCGCGGCTGACGGCCTGCTCAAGACCCTCGTCCTGCCGATGAACATCTACCGCACGCCGCCCGGGCAGTGGGCATCGGCCGCCAGCCACGCGCTCGACACCTTTCGGGCCAGAGACGCGACGCTTCTCGCCCAAATCAAGGCGCTTCCCGGGGAACCCCGCTGGATTGCCTCGGATTACCTGAACCTTCCGGCCATCCTGGACGGGACCCCGGTCAAGGCCGTCCCGCTCTGGAGTCCCCAGGTGGCCTGGCTGTTCGACCCGTCCCTCGATTCCCGGCAGGTCGCCGGGCGCTGGAGAGAGTCCGGGCTGTCCTATATTGCTATCAACAATAGCGGGGCGACCCTCGAATTCCTTGAATGGCATGCGCACCTTGAGTCGGACGAATACCGCCTGCAGGTAGTCTCGAGGATCCCGGGCTATGTCATCCTCGAGTTCGCCCCCCGCCGGTGAGCCGCGCCCTGCGGAGCGGACCTGCGGCTCAAAGGCCTCCCGGGATTCTGGGACCGCGCCCGGGCGCGGTCCACGGGCTGGCTCATTCCCCGCCGGGGCGCACGGCAAGGCCCTTCTCCAGGTCGGCGCCCGTCCGGGCGCCCATGTCGGCTCCGTTCACGAAAACCCGATATCGTCGCGCCGGCTCCGCATTGTGGAATGCCAGGACGGCGTCCCGCCGCCACGCGAAGGGGCTTGCGACGCGCAGCCTGATCTCGCCCGCCCGAACGGACGATGCCGCAATGTCGATCCCGTTGACGCCCACTGCCGCCCCCGAGGCCGCGTCGACGACCGCGTCGCGCAGGAAATCCTCCTCGATCTCGACCCCGGCCATTCCGCTGCCCGTTCCCCAGTGGAAGCTGCTGACGCCCGCCTTGCGGCCGTAGCCCTCGTGGGCCCAGTTCTCGGAGGGGCAGATCGGGAACTGCGCGCGGAGGGCGGCCACGCCCCGCTCGAGGTACTCGGCCTTTCCCGTGGCGCGGTAATAGTCCAGCAGGACGTTTGCGAACTGGCTTTCCCGGGCGTCCGACCATTCGGCGTCGGAATTCTGCGTCGTGAAGCCGCCCAGGAGCATGGCCGGCCCCGTCAGCCCCTCCAGGACGGGATTGGTCCAGCACTGCTGGTAGAGCAGCAGGTAGTCGAGCAGCCTCTCGCCGCGCTCGAGATAGGAGCGCTCGCCGGTCGCGCGGAACGCCGACAGGTACGCTGCCACTGCCTGCCCGAGGGCCAGGTCGTTGGCCGGCCACTGCTGCGTCCGCGGATCAAGTGCGGGCTTGCGCGGGCTGCAGCTCCAGAACGTCTCGAAGTCATACCACTGGCGGGTCGCGATGACGCTCCTCTCGAGGAAATCCAGCCCGCGCCTGGCGGCCGCGAGCCATCTTGGGTCGGCATCCTGGGAGTAGAGCTCCAGGAGGAAGAGGGCGACCGGCCCGGTCTCGGCCTTGACGGTTTCCGACAGGTCCCGGATCACGGAGCCGTCCTCGCGGAACCGGGTGGGCAGCTGGCCATCCTGGGCCTGCCTGTCCGTGAGGAACCGCGCGAGCGAGCGGCAGCGCGGCAGCACGGCCTCGCCTCCCGGCAGCCCGGCCCCGCGCCACTTCAGGAGCCAGTAGGCCGTCCAGCTCATGTCGTAGCCCAGGAAACCCTCCTCGGTGCTGGCCCCGCCGCCATCGCCGGCAGCCCAGGCAATCGATCCGTTCGGTCCGCCCGGCACCGCGATGCACTTGAAGGCCCCGTCGCGGCCCCGCGCCCCGAGGGCAAGGTTCAAGGTCTCCCGCGCCATCTCGAGCAACTGCCCGTCGCCCGCTCGCCGCGCATAAAGGGCCATGCCGTACGATGTCCGCAGGGTGTTGAACCAGGCGGAGAGGTACACCGAGGGTCCCGGTCCCCAGCGGCGGGTCGCCACGCCGCCGCCCCTCGAGCCGTCGGGCAGCGCGACCGCGAGCCATTCCGAGCGCGTTTGCACCCGCCAGACCGCCCTGCGCCAGTCGTCCCAAAGCGCCAGTCCGAGGTAATGCGGGTCCGTGGCCACCTGCTGCGCGGCGGCCCGCGCCTGCCCTGCCCTCCCAAAGCGCCTCCAGTGCAGCCGCACGGCCTCGCGGTAGGCTTCGCCGGGCGATGCCGTCGCCGAGACCAGCAGGTAGTAGGCGTTCTCGATCGGGGCCTCCGCCGTCCATGACCGGGCCTCGTCCGGGGCGTAAACCGAATGGTACGCGAGGCGGGCGGGCGCAAAGCCCACGCTCAGCACGGGGCCGGCCGGCACGTCCAGGTCCATGGCGTGGTTGCATCGCACCAACATTTGGCGATCCAGCCCTGCCAAATCGGGCACGATGCCAAAGGCGAGCCGGTCCGACTGCACGAGGATCAGGGGGGCCTTGTATTGGGCGTCGGGAACGAAACCGCCCACTGAAGGAGCAAAGGACCAGTCTGGCGCCCGCGAGAACCTGAACCGGTCGACGAACGCATGGAGCCGCTCCGGGCGGGCCGGACTGAGCCGCGTTCTCACGTGGACCCACGGCCCGTCGGCGTCGGGGGCCACCCTGCGAAGAACGCGCAGCCCGTCCGTCTCGAGATCCTCGACCAGTTCCGGGCCATCCGCCGCAACCCTCGCGAGCGCCCCCGCCTCGGCGCCGTGGGCGGCCGAGATCACTGCGGTCGGCCCGATCGTGCCGCCTTCCTCGCTCGCGGCGACCTGGATCCATTCCCCATCGCGGAGGGCCGCGTATCGCTCGAAGAGGCGTCCCTCCCGGATCTGGGCCTCCACTCGGACGCGGTCGCCGCTCACGACGACCGGGGCGCCTGGAGCCGCCCGGGCCTCGCTACAGGAGAGGCCCGTCGCGGCGACGGCCGCCAAGGCGAGCCGAAGCCCTTCGAGGCGGCGAGGATACCGGGCTCCCGCCATCCGGACGGCGCCGGGGGTTTCGCCGGCTCCAGGATGTTGCAAGAGTTTGGATCGCATTCGCTGCACGCCGCGGCGGGTGTTTGTTCCGGGGGTCGACGCGCCGGAGCCGGGGACCCCCGTTCACGGCGCCGTTTTGCCCCCCGGGACTCTGGGCGCGATCTTGGCCGTTTCAACGCCGTTGTTCGGGCACCGGTCCCGGCATGTGCTGTCAAACACGGTAACACTATCCAAGACCATGAAACGACACAAACCATTCATCCGGATCTCGGTGGCCTCTACCCTCCTGGCGCTATCCATGGTAACCTCGGGATGTTTCCTGGTCGCCGTCGGCGCGGCCGGCGCCGCCGGCGCGGGCACGGTCGCCTACATTCGCGGCGAGCTCGATGCCTCGCTGGGCAACCGATACGACACCGTCGTCGGCGCCACCGACAACGCCGTCGGTCAGCTCCAGTTCGCAAAGATCAGGGAATCGAAGGACGCCTTCTCCTCGGAGATCGTCGCCCGCACGGCGGAGGACAAGAAGATCGACATCGTTATCGCCAAAGAGGCGGACAACCTGACCAAGGTGAAGATCCGCGTCGGTGTCTTTGGCGACGAGGAGAAATCACGCGCCATCCTTGACAGGGTAAGGGCTAACCTCTGAGGGACGGCCGTCGGGGTTGGCCGGGGCCCCCATTCGGCAGTCCGATCCTTCAACCGGTCATGCCCAAGACGCATGCGCCGGAAATCCCCAGGGCCCCGGCGACTTACTGCTCGCCGGCCAGCAAGGCCTCCATCGTCGCCTCAAGCTGAAAATACCGCTCGAGCACCTCGCTCTCCGCCTGAAGCCAATGCAAGAGGTCCCTGCCGCGGCAGTACCCGGCCCTGCGCCAGAGCATGTCCGCCCGTCTCGCGACCCTAAGCTCCAGCCGCAGGAGGTCGTCTCCTCCGAAGGAAGCCGGCGACCGGTTACCCTTCTTTCGAGGCTTCATGGCTTCGTGTATGTTTACGTCTGACGCGCCGCTACAAAAACGGTTCCAAATTTCTCCCGGCGGACCTATTGAGCCCCCAAACGTGGGCAGGATGGCGGAAAATTCAAACCGCAGGGGTCACAATCCGGAAAATTTCGTCCGGTCGGTTCCGTCGGACCAGGCGCCCAATCCTTCAGCGGGCATCGGTGGCGGCACCGCGTACCCGATGCACCGGGACTGAGCCGGGCGTTGCATCCCGAAGAGGATAGGTGCGAACCGGCGTGCCAGGCCGCTGTCGATCCTATTGCACCGCCCGGCCCTTCAATTCTCGGGCGCGGGGCGGCCCGGAAACACCTCACCGATGCAGGAGCTCAATCTCACTTCGACACTCCCGCGGATAGCCATGGTCTCCACCCACGGCTACGTCGCCGCGAATCCGCCCCTCGGGGCAGCCGACACGGGCGGGCAGGTGGTCTACGTGCTCGAGCTGTCAAAGAAGCTGGCGCAGCTCGGCTACGAGGTCGACATCTGGACCCGCCGCTTCGAGGACCAGCCGGCAATCGACGTTGTCGGCGAAAGGGTGCGCATCGTCCGCATGCCCTGCGGCGGCAGCAATTTCATCGGCAAGGAGTACCTGTACCACCACCTCGACGAGTGGTCCGAGCACGCGCTGCGCTTCATCAAGCGCCACGGCCTCGCCTACCAGTTTGTCAACAGCCACTATTGGGACGCCGGCTACGCGACCCGGAGATTGGCCGAGGCCACCAATGCGCCTCATGTGCATACGCCCCATTCGCTCGGGCTCTGGAAGAAGCGGCTCATGGAAAAGGACTCGCCCGACGGCGGCGCCGTCCTCGACAAGAAATACAACTTCGCCGAGCGCATCCGCTTCGAGACGCAGCTCTACCAGAGTTGCGCCGCCGTCATCGCCACCACGCCCCAGCAGGTCGACATGATCGTAAACGACTACGGGGGGCCCGCCGATCGCACGCACATGATTCCGCCGGGCTACGACGACAACCGATTCTTCCCCGTGAGCGCCGCGTCCCGAACGGCCATCCGCAAGCGCCTCGGCTTCGAGGGACGCGTGGTCCTCACCGTGGGAAGGCTCGCGCGCAACAAGGGCTACGACCTGCTCATCGAGGCCTTCGCCCTGGTGGCCGCGCGGATACCCGACGCCGTCCTGCACCTGGCCGTGGGCGGCACCGAGCTCGAGGAGAAGGAGCGAGCCCTGCTCGACGAACTCAAGGCCCTTGCGGCAAACCGCAACCTGGAGTCACGGGTGCGCTTCGGCGGGTTCATCGCGGACGCCGACCTCGCCGACCACTACCGCGGTGCCGACGTCTTCGTGCTGAGCAGCCGCTACGAGCCCTTCGGCATGGTGGCGATCGAGGCGATGGCGTGCGGCGCTCCGACCGTGATAACGACCCAGGGGGGCCTCTACCGCGCGATCACATTCGGCCGCCACGCCCTCTATGCCGACGCGCTTGACCGCGACGAACTCGGCATCGCCGTCGTCCAGGTGCTCAAGCACCCCCGCCTCGCGCAGCGCCTCTCGCGCATGGGCGCCCAAAAGGCGCGCAGCCTCTTCACGTGGACCGGAATCGCGCAGCAGCTCGTGAGCCTTGTCGAGGGGCGGGTCGCCGCGTTCGCCTTCACCGAAAACGAGTGGGACGAGCCGTGGAACGATGGCGACTGACTCGAAGGCCGCCGCGCCCCCGACACCCGGTCAGGTCCGCCTCTTTTGCTCTGACGTCGACGGCACGCTGGTCGGCAATCCCGAGGCCTCGCAGCGCTTCAAGGAGGCGTGGGAGAGACTGCCCGTCCGCCGTCGCCCGCTCCTGGCCTACAACAGCGGCCGCCTCATTGACGACCTCCAGCGCTTCTACGCCGAGGAAACCCTGCTGGCGCGGCCCGACTTCGCCATAGGGGGCGTCGGCACCCAGATCTACGACGAGCGCGCCGGGCGCATGCTTGAGGAATACTTCGAACACCTGGCCGCGCGCTGGGACCCCAGGGGCGTGCAGGAGGTAGCTTCAGCCTTTCCCGGGGTCCGGCCGCAGCCGCCGGAGTTCCAGCACACGTACAAGTCGAGCTGGTTTCTGGAAAAGGCGACACCCGAGATTATCCAGGAGCTCAGGCAGCGCCTGGCCGACGCCGGGCTGGAGGCCGAGGTCGTCTACTCCAGCGCGCGCGACCTCGACATCCTCCCTGGAGGAGCGACGAAGGGCGGCGCGCTCAAGTGGCTCTGCGACCGGCTCAAGATCCCGCCCGAAGAGGTGGTGGTCGCCGGGGACACGGGCAATGACAACACGATGTTCCTCCTGCCCGGGGTGCGCAGGATCATCGTCGAGAACGCGCAGCCCGAACTCCTCGAGGCGACGGTCCACATCCCCACCTACACGTCGCGGCTGGTCATGGCGGACGGGGTGCTCGACGGGCTGCGCCACTTCGGCGTCCTTACGCGCCTGCCCACGGCCGGCGACACCGAAATCTCGGGCAACGAGCTCGAGCCGAGCTTCAGGATGCTCTTCACGGGCTCACAGCTTGGCCCGCTCAGCGACGAGGAGAAGGAGCTTCTGCTCCTCGCCTACGAGAAGGCGCTCGTGGCGCTGAGGAAGAACATCACCCCGCTTGGCTTCTCCGCCTGCTCGCTCGCCGACAACTCGGTCACCGGCACGGACGCCAACTACCGCAGCGTCTGGGCGCGGGACGGGGCCCTTACCCTCGCCCAAACCCTCGAGCTCGAGGGTGACGACATCCGCGCCTGCCAGCGCGCCACGCTGGACACGCTCCTGAACACCACGTCGCCCACCGGCCAGCTTCCGTCCAATGTCAGGATCGACGATGGCATGCCCGAGTATTCCGGCGTCGGCAACATAGCCGCCGTTGACAGCGGCCTCTGGGTCATCATCGCGTTCTATGAGTTCATCGAGAAGACGCGCGACCTCGACTACCTGCGCCACCACGCGCCGAACCTGCAGCTCGCGATGAACTGGCTAAGCGCCCACGACAGCAACAACGACGGCCTCCTCGAGATCCCCGAGGCCGGAGACTGGACCGACCTGTTCGGCCGCAGCTACAACGTCCTCTATGACGAGGTGCTGTGGTTCCGCGCCAACGTCTGCTTCGGACGCCTGCTCGAATACCAGGGCGACACGGCGCGCGCCGCCGACTACCTGCGCTGGTCGCAGCGTGTCCAGGGCCGCGTGCTCGACGCATTCTGGCCGACGACCCGCGCTGCCGTGGGCGATCCCCGGCCGCACCGCTTCGCCGACCGCCAGTTCGACCTGGGCGACACGCAATACCTCCTCGCCGAGATCACCCCCTTCTCCTTCAACTGGCGCTGCGACGTGCTCGGCAACCTCCTCGCGTTCCTGGCCAACCTGCTCGACGTCACCCGCGCGCGAACCGCGCTGCGATTCATGTGGGGCGTCGGCGTGAACCATCCCTGGCCCGTCGCAAATCTCTACCCGGTCGTTCAGGCCGGCGACCCCGACTGGCGCCCCTATTACACCGTCAACCTGCTCAACCTGCCCCACCATTACCACAACGGGGGCATCTGGCCCTTCATCGGCGGCCTGTGGGTTCGGTTTCTCCACCGCCTCGGCTTCCACGAGGTCGCCTGCCGTGAGCTTGTCCGCCTTGCGCAGCTCAACCAGCTGGGGCGGGACCAGGAGTGGGAGTTCAACGAATGGGCGCACGGCGTCACGGGCCGGCCCATGGGGAAGGCGTTTCAGGCGTGGTCCGCCGCGTCATTCATACGCGCCTGCCAGGAGGTGGAAGCTGATCCCGCGCACCAGGCCCGCGACCGGGCGGCAGCGGCGCGGTGACCGTTCACCAGGCAAATCTCCCACCCCACTTGACGGCCCAGGGAACGGCCGCGGCCCGCCCGCGCCATTCCCTCACCAGAAGAAATATTTCTCGGTGTTGGCCAGAAACTCCTTGGTCGCCGGGCGAATCAGGACGCGCCACACCGAAGCGTATTCCGACCACGGACCCGGGATCTCGGTGTCGCAGATGATCTCGGACTTGAAGCGCGGTCCGGCGATCTTGCGATGGATCCGCTCCTGGAACATCGCGTGCCCCTCCGAGGAGGAGAAGAACAGGCAGCGGCGCTCAAACAAGTCGGACGCCGTCTTCTCAGCCGCGAGGCCCTGGGAAACGCGCCTTAAGTCGAGCACGTACTCGCTGCGCGCCAGCTCCATGACGGCCCGCTCGGACGCGCCGAAGAAATCCTTCGCCGCTCCGTGCCCATAGGCAAAGCAGCCCGCCCTCACCTCCCGAAACGCGATGACGGTCACGCCGAAGCCGATCGGGCTCGGCAGCACCAGGGCGCTAATGCCGGGCCAATCGGTGCTGCGAACCTCGCCGTCGAGCACGCCCTCCCACCAGGCGATGACGCTGGAGCGCTCCACGGCCTCCAGAAGAGCCCGTTTGCGGGCCTCGGTATGAAACAGACCCGGAAACGCCGCCATCCCGTTGGACGACTCGTCGATGTCGAAACCGTACAGCTCGCGATCGGGCGCCCGCACCTTGACCCGGAAGGCCCAGCGCTCCATTGCCTCGGAAATCGCCATATAGCGCGCAACCATCGGCACGGAGGCGGCCCCCGTGCCGTCGGCGTCGCTGTAGAGGGCGAAATGCCTCTGGTGCGAAACCACGTTCTCGGACAGCCAGGCGTTGGCCTGGTACATGGGACGGCCGTACACCGGAAACTCCCGAAGGGAGACCCGGGCGACAGGTCCCCCTTCGGATACAAGTATATTTCGATACCGGTATCCTGCGACGCTTAACATGACGACGGCGCGTCTCAGCGATAGTCTGCGGCGCAGACCTAAGCCGATTTGGACTCGTGGAAGCAGGGCATCGTGCACATACACGACGCACAGCACGCCTCAGCGGGGTTGTCCTGAATGCTCAAACGTCCGATCGAATGCGTCAACGGGTCAAGCCTCTGGGCCGCCCTCGAGAAGCCTGCTGATAACAGCACGCTTGATGCTACGCCCAATGCCGTCCGATTGAAGGTTTTCATGTCGTACGCAAAAATACTTACGCCATCCTCCAATACCGAATCAATAAATCGCTTATTTTTAAGATTTTGATTACGCATTTTTCAGTAGTCAGGCGCCGCTTCAGGTTGATAGGGAAGGCTATCCCACAAATTCTCCCAATCGTAAATTTCGTGCGAAAATTCAACCCTGCCCTTTGCTTGGCATGGATGGCGTCAGTGTTGGCGCCGGCGGTCCGAGGTGAAGAGGGTCATCCAATCGCGACGGGTTACACGGCCCGGGACACCGGAATCGTCGGATTTAGCTGGGCGACGATTCAGGATGGGCGCGGCACGCTTTTCTTTGGCTGCGACGAGGTATTCACCTTTGATGGCGAGCGCTGGAAGCACTACCCAGTCCCCGGAAGCTACGCGGTCCGCGCCCTGGCTCTCGGCCTAAAGGGGCGGCTCTGGGTCGGGGCGGCGAACGAGGTCGGCTACTTTGACCAGACCGAGCAAGGGCTGTCGGACTATCATTCTCTGGTGTCTTTCCTGCCAGACGGGGAGCGCGAATTGGACATGTGGAAGGTGTTCGCCCGCGGTGACGGGGCCGCCTTCGTTTCCTCCAACGCCGTCTTGGTCTGGGATGGGAAGGCCTTCAAGACCTACTCCATGCCGGGAAAGAAGCGGGCGCAGGCGATGCAGGCGGACGGGAAGATCTATATCAGTCATGTTGAATCGGGAGTCCAAACGCTCGAATCGGACGGACTGCGCGAATTCATTTCCCCGGAGACCCTGGGAAACGCGGGCGTAATCTGGATGGAAAGATCCCAGGGAGGCTGGCTGCTCGGCACGTCGAACGGAATGTTCAGCCTGGTGGACGGAAAAGTCCTCGAGTACGGGGTGGAGGCTTCGGAATTCATCCGCAAGAACGGGCTCCTTTCCGCATGCCGGCTCCCGCAGGGGGACCTTTGCCTCGGAACCCTGAACGGCGGCATTGCGATCGTGGCCCCCGCGGGAACATTGAAGCGGGTCATCACGACTGACGACGGGTTGCTGTCGCGGGGCGTGTTTTCCCTGTTCGTGGACCAGGACGGCGCGCTGTGGGCCACCTCGGCCTCCGGCATCACGCGCGTCGCCCTTGAAACCGGCGTCTCGCTTTTCGACGCGCGCCAGGGCCTGACGGGCAAGCGCTGCATCAGCATGGGCCAGAGCGGATCCCAGCTCCTCGTGGCCACGGAAGAGGGAGTCTTCGGCCTGCCGATCGGCGACAACGGCGCGGCGCGATTCGCCGCGATCCCCGAGCTGTCCGCCCGCTACTTCGATTTTGAATCCGGACCCAACGGCGCAATCTATGGCTCGGGCATAAAGCGGGTCGATCGGATCCAGGAGGGCCGCGCAACCCAGATCTTCTCCTCAAACACGAGCGTGTTCCTTGGCCGCCGTTCCTCGGGGAATCCGGACAGCCTTCTTCTGGCCGACGGCAACGACATCGAGCGGCTCTCGCCGGCAGCGGGGGGCAAGTTCGAAACGGCGACGCTGGCGCACCTGCCGGACCGGCCCGAGACGCTGGCCGAGGACGGAAACGGGAACATCTGGATCGGGACCACTTCGCGCGGTGCGTTCCTCATACCCCGGGGCTCGGATATTGCCTCGGCAGCCAAAGCCATCACGCCGACCAACGGCGTGTCGGGCATCGGCCCCGCGGCGGTCGCCCGTGTCAACGATGCGATCGCGCTCTTCACGATGAAGGGCGTCGAGCTGTATCCGCCGCCGTGGAGGGTTCCAGCGCCTCTTGCCGTCGCCCCGAAGACGACCGTCACCGCGATCTCCAACCGGGATTCCTCGGGCGCCGTGTGGGTCGCGTTCGAAAGCCCCTTTGCCGACGGCCCCAGGATCCCCATGATCGGCCGACTGTCCGCCAAGGCCGGCGGCGGCGGCACCTGGGAGCCCTTCGCCGTCCCGGGCCTGGCGCAGGTCGGCGAGATTCAGTCGCTCTTCGTCGACTCCCGCGGCATTGTCTGGCTGGGAGGCGTGGAGGGGCTCCTGCGCCTCTCGCCGGACCAGCTCGAGGCCGTCGGCGCGCCGCACGCGCCGCTGGTCCGGGCAAGCGTCCCGCCGGATGCGAGAATCCCTGCCTCCCGGAATTCCGTCAGCTTTGATTTCTCAGCGGCGGAATTTGGCCGGCGGGAATCCGTCCGCTTCCAGACCCTGCTTTCCGGCGGCGAATGGTCGCCTCCCACCAACAGCAACCATCTCGAGCTGGTCCGGCTGCAGATCGGCACGTACGAGTTTAGCGCCCGCGTGATCAACGACGCCGGCCGCTCGAGCCCCGCCGCGGTCTGGAGATTCACGGTGCTGCCTCCCTGGTACAAGACCGCGCCCGCGCTGGCTGGCTTCGGACTTATGGTCGCCGCGTCGTTCTTCGGGGCCTTCCAATGGCGCCTCGCCTTCCTGCGCCGGCAGAATGCGCGCCTGGAGGCGCTTGTCCGGAAGAAGACCGAGCAACTCGAGAAGGCAAACGAGGCCAAGTCCGAGTTTCTGGCCAACATGAGCCACGAGATCCGCAATCCGATCTCGGGAATACTCGGCCTCGCGCTCGCATTCGAGGAGACCGTGCTCGACAAGCGCCAGCGCTACCTGGCGGACTCGATCAACAGCTGCGCCACCCTCCTGGCGACCCTGGTCGACGACGTGCTCGATTTCTCGAAGATCGAGGCGGGAAAGATGGAGCTGCGCTCCGCGCCTTTCTCCCTGAGGGTCCTCCTCGAGCAGTGCGTCTCGATGGTCACCATGAACGCGCGGGCCAACGGGACCGGCATCACCATATCGGTCGAGCCCGGCGTGCCGGAGGAGCTCGTGGGCGACTCCGCCCGCGTGCAGCAGATCGTGCTCAACTACCTCACGAACGCGCTCAAGTTCGGGGCCGGCAAGCCCATCGTCGTCGGCGCCTCCCCGGGGTTCCACGGCCGCGTGCGGTTCTTTGTGCGCGACCAGGGGACGGGGATGACCGAGGCGGAGATCGCCACCCTCTTCACCAAGTTCACCCGGCTCGAGTCGGCCCGGACCGGAAATATACGCGGGACGGGCCTCGGCCTCGCCGTCTGCCGCCTTCTTGCCGGGAAGATGGGGGGAAGGGTCGGCGTGGACTCGAAGCCCGGCGAGGGTTCCTGCTTCTGGGCCGAAATCCCGTTCGTCACCATGCGCGACGCCGTCAAGGCCGAGGCCCCGGTCTCCCGCCGGGCCGTGCCGCTGCGGGCGCTGATCGTCGAGGACATCGACTACAACGTGATCGCGATGCAGGCCATGCTCCGAAAGCTCGACATCCAGTCGGACGTCGTGAACGACGGGCCCGCCGCCCTCGAGCGGCTGAAGGCCGCCCACTACGACGTCGCGTTCCTGGACTGGAACCTTCCCGGGATGATCGGCACGGAGGTCGCATCGCGCTACCGCTCGGTGGAGCCGTCCACGCAGCGCACCATCATCATCGCCACCACCGCCTATTCCGCCGACTTCAACAGGGAGGCCTGCCTGCAGGCCGGCATGGACGCCTTCATCTCCAAGCCGATCACCCCTGCGAAGATCGCGGACGCGCTGCGCGACCTGGGGGGCCCCATGCGCACGGCCGCCTCTGTGGAGGTCCGTTCCCAGAGCATCACGCTGGAACCGCCCAAAGAGATCGACCTGGAGATGCTGCGCTTCCTCGGCAACGAGACCCTGGAGGGCCTCAACACCCAGATCGAGCGGTTCCTGGCCGCGTTCGACACCGATCTCACCAGCGCCCGCAGCATCGTCGCGACGGGCGAGCGCGCGGAAATCCACCGCATCGCGCACCGGCTGCTGTCGCACTGCAGCGTCGTGAAGTACGAGCGGCTGAGCCTCAGGGCCCTGGAGCTGCAGAACAGCTCCGCCACCGCCCATCCGGACAAGCTTCAGCAGCTCTTCGACGAATTCCAGCGCGAATTCGCCCTCTTCAGGTGTAAACTGGAATCGATCCGCTCTTCGACTGGACCTGCGTGAACCCGTGCTCGACGGCGAAGGCGATCAGCTTGGGGGTGCCCTTCAGGTCGAGCTTGCGCAGGATGTTGCTGCGGTGGGTCTGCACCGTGCG
>Ga0209415_10008236_pt1 | contig 18112 bp, 21 predicted proteins | sample PeaSoiSIISIP2007_FD_187696 | JGI IMG/M metagenome (GOLD analysis project Ga0209415, IMG submission 187696) | Peat soil microbial communities from Weissenstadt, Germany - SII-SIP-2007 (SPAdes) (version 2) | ecosystem: Environmental > Terrestrial > Soil > Wetlands > Peat | place: Germany... | reverse complement strand
GCGTGCTGCGCCGCGCGCTTCGCCGATGTCGGCCAGGTCGGAGAAGAAATAGGGACCGTAAGCGAGCAGCTGGCGGTCGAACCGGGCGTCGAGTTCGCGCACGATGTCCTGGCCAGCGTGCAGGCCCTCGTCCTCCCCATGCCCGGCAGGAGCCATCCCAGGGCAGGCCCGAGGCGTGCCACTGGTCACGGCGCTGCTGCAGCCAGCCGGGATGGTCCGAGGGCTGAGGAAGCCGATCAAAGCACCACCGGGCGGTAGCCTCATCGAACCGCTCCCGCGCCCATTCCACGACCACCAGCGAACCGCCGGAGACCAGCTGCAGTCTCGACCAGGTCAGCACATCACCAAGGTCAGCGACATGGTGCAGGGACGTGCAGGCCAGGACCGCCTCGGCAGACTCGGGCATCTCAATCGCTCGAACTCGACCTGCTGGTACCACGGTCCTGCCGGCGCCTCCGGATCAGCACCGGTGCTCGCACACGCCAGGCGAGTCCCCGCCAGCCGAAGCTGCACCGGCGGCTAACCCCCCCGGCCAGCACTTCGCTGATCCGCCCGGGGCGACGCCATTGAGTGGCCGGTGGTCTTCCCGGTCTGGCCGGATGAAATGGCCGGCTCGGCGCGGGCAGGTAATAGGTGTGACGCGAACTGACGGTGAGTTGCTGGCGGCGGCCGCTGGAGGCGACAGCGCGGCATTCGGCTGTTTCTACCGCCGGCATGAGCGACGGGTGCTCGGGTACGCAGTGGGTTACTGCGCGAACGCGAGCGACGTGGCGGATCTGGTCGCCGAGACCTTCTTGCAGGCGCTGGCGTCGGCCGGTCGGTACCAGTCCACGGACGGCAATGCCCTGCCGTGGCTGCTGGGTATCGCCCGGCACGTGGTCGCCCGGCAGCGCCGGTCGTTCGCCCGCCGGCAGCGGCTGCTGCGCCGTCTGGACGCCGTTCCCGCGTTCAGCCCGGACGAGGCCGACGCGGTCGACGCTGCCGTCGACGCCGCACGGCTCGCACCGGCGCTCACGAAAGCGCTGAGCGATCTGCCGGCGAAGGACCGCGAGTTGCTGCTGCTCGTTGCCAGGGACGGGCTCGACCCGGCGCAGGCCGGGGAGGCGCTCGGCATGAACCCGAACACCGCCCGCGTTCGCCTGTCCCGCGTCCGCAAGCGACTCCGTGGCGTCCTCACCGACCCGCCCCTGCCCGACCCGCACCAGGAGGCACCCCATGCTCACGATTGACCGCCAGCCTCCGCTGCCGGAACTCCCGCAGTTCAGCCACGACATGCACGCGTTCCTTACCGCCGCCGCCGATGCCCGCAGCCTACGGCGGCCGAGGCGGCTTCGCGCCTACTCCGTGGCTGCCGTGGCAGCGGCTGCGATGATCATCGCCGTGATCGTCGGTGTCGCACACATCCGCGGGTCCGGACCGAACCCGAACCCCTCTCCAGGCCCGGCCCGGCTGGCCAGCTTCTCGGTCAGCACCGCTCCCGGCGGCCTGGTCAAGCTCACGCTAACCCCTGGTCAGCTGCGCGACCCCGACGCCCTCCGCCAGGCTCTCGCGAAGGCCGGCGTGCCGGCACTGGTCACTGCTGACTCGGTCTGCTATGTGCCAGGACCGAGCGCGATCCTCACCCAGGTGCTCTCCCCGCCACAGCGCCAGCCGGACGGCAGCACCGTCTGGACTATCACTCCGTCAGCGATTCCCAGCGGCGTCGAGCTGAGCGTCGGCTACTTCCACGTCCCGTCGGGGTTCGGGATCCACGTCACCCTGGTGCCCGAGAACACGGCCCTGACGTGCACCGCGAGCCCGCCCACGCCGCCGCACCGCTGACGGCGGGCTACCCAGCTGATGACAACGATCCCCAGGACGGCTGACCGGAGCCGTCCGGGCCCGCCTCGCTTCGCGGGTACGAAGCGTCCGAGACCCCGGCCAGCGGCCAGCGCCGCCACGCCAGTTGCAGAACCGGCAGCGTGCGCAACGGGACCAGGCCAAGATAAGTCCTGACCGATGCCGAACTGGATAATCTGCGCGCTCACGTCACCGAATTTCACATCAGCCCAGCCGCTCCGATTCGTCCAGGGACCCAGAATTTGCATCAGGACGTGCCTTCCGCGGCAGGCAGTCGGTCGTGCCTGCCCGGCCATGCCGAGCAGCAGCGATCCGATCGCGGAAGGCGGGCGAACCGGCGGGTCCGGTCCGATACCGCGGTGCTGGCGGTGAGCCAGGTGTGCAGGGCGTAGGCGGCGTAGGCTTCGGCGCCGACCGGCAGGGTGATGGCTGTGTCCAGGTGCAGGGAGTTCCAGATCCCGGGCAGCGGGCGGATCTGCCCGAATCCGGTCAGCTGGCCGATGCCGACCCGGCCGGACCAGACCGTTCTTCCTGGACGAGGCCGTACGCGCCATGTACCCGTGACACCTGTCCTGGCACGTCAGCCGCAGCAGGGCACAAGCTAGATACATGCGACGAACTGGCTCAGGCCTATGCGGCAAACGCGGGGCTCCTTGGGCAACTGCGGCGTCGACGGCCCGCATAGCAGCGGTCGACTCAAACTGCGTCATTGCGGTGAGAGGCAAGATCCCCGCGCTGATAGACGGCCAAGCTTCTTGGTGGACCGTCGCGGTGTCGGCATCCAGGAATGCTTCCCTGGACGGAACCTCATCAATTGATGTCTACGTCAACGACGTGCAGCGCGATGGGGTATATGCGCTCGGTGCCGCAGCTTCTGGCGGGCGGTCCTGAGCGCCGCCATGCTTGTCTACCGTGTCTTTCCGCACCTACCGGAAGCCCGGTACGCCGAAACGGGGCATCCGCTGCATCTTTGTGCACAGGGCTCGGGAAGACTGGACAACCCGGGCTACTACAAAATCTGGTACTTGGCGCTTGAGCCCGCCGGTGCGGTGGCCGAGGCATTCGGGGACCTCGATGAATGGGACTCCGCAATGTTTGAGGATCCGCTGATCGCCGGAAACCGCCCCGCTTTGGCGACCTTCTTTCTTCGTGATGATACACCGTTGCTGGATCTCGATGACTCCCGGAATCTGCTCGTCAGAGGGCTGCGACCGACTCAAGTGATTGAACGGAACCGTGCTGCCACCCAGAGCTGGGCGTTGAATGTATTTAACGAGCGCAACGACCGTGGCGCGAGAATCTGGCAAGGCGTCCGCTGGTGGAGTTATCACCGTCCGCAATGGAGAATACTTGGCTACTGGGGTGATGATGTACCACAGCTGCTCAATGTCGAAAAGCTAGCTCTCATTAGCCCGCCAGTGGTGGATGCCGCCACCTCGCTTGGACGGCAAATAAGTCCCTTCGTTCAGGTTGACGGAACCAGAGCTAGACTCGTACCTATCAACGACTGAGGAATCATGTGCCGAAGGCGAAACATGAATGAGCCACGGTCATCGGGTTCTCGCAGCACCGGTCATTAACCGATGCCTGAAGCCCTCCTGTCGACGGCACCTGAAACTGAACAGGGCGCGGCAACCGAAATCTCGTCGGCTGGTGGCAGGTCATCTCACAGCTCGGGTCCGTGCCGCGGGTGCTGGTCTGGGACGGCGAGGGCGCGGTCGGCCGGTGGCGGGGCGGATAGTCGAGCTGACTGCGGAGTGCCAGGCCTTCCGCGGTGCGCTCGCAACGAAGGTGAGCAGCGCGTCGAGCCTGCTCGAGCTCCATCCCCATGCCAAGGGAACGGCCGCGGCGAGCGCGGCGAACGAATGACCACGAAAAGGTAGACCAGGACGTGCGCAGCAATGCCGCGCCTGCCTGCCAGCAGTTCTTCATGAGTTCGCTCTCCGGGCTTTGACGGCCGCCGCTCAGCTCAGTCATGGCCCCAGCCTCCCCTTCGGCCGTCATGCGTGCAGTTTCAGGCGGCATGCGAGCAGGATCAAGGACAGTTGTCACTTCAACTGCGGATCGATCTAGCGTCAGACTCTGACTCAGTTGGCGAATAGGCCTTTGGATGGTGACCGCATGTATCACGTGGCGGGGAAGATTTGGTGTGAACGGCTAGGATGCTGGCACACGCACCCGATGAACTAGATGCGCTGACCCTGGACCGCGGGCCCGGACATCGTCGTTTGGCTGACGTTGGAGTTCTTGCGCACCCGCGCGAGAAGGTCAGGGCGAGGCAGGGAAGCGCGGGAAGAGCGATGGCGAACCACACAGTCCAGGCCAGTGCCCGGCCGGCCGATCACCCCCGGCTCCAGCGCCTGCAAAACGACGAGGAATTGACCAGGGTTACCACCAAGTACATGGTCGGGACGCTGGAATGGGCCGGGCCGGTATATCAGGCGCTCGCATTGTTCACATCCGCCGTCTACGATCCCTATAGTGGCGCTGGAAGAGCTGCCATGCTCGGCCTCGTCGTCCTGCACATCGCGCTAGCCCCGCTATACTATCGTGGCTACGGGCCGTTCGTGCACGGCGGCTGGTGGATCCCGGCATATTTTCTTCAGTGCATGCTGGTCAGTGGTTTGCCAGCCTGGTTGTCGCCGCCGCACACGTACGGCGTCCATTCGGGCTGGATTCCGTGCAGCAATTATGCGGCAGCCGCCTTTCTTTTCCTTGCATTCTACCCCTGGCTGCCCGCGCCGCTTATACGACGCCGGGTCTTCTTCGAGTCGGCCATGCTCGCTGTGTACTTCATTTACTTTCTAGTTCTGTCGCGGCTCAACAACGGCGGCTTGGGCTGGCTCAATGTGCGTGTCGCAGCCCTGTCGTTTTCGTGGCTGCTTATCGGATACCTCTTCGGCAAGACCATCGGGCGGATGTGCGTCGCGGCTGCCCAGAAGCAGCTCGAAGTGCAGCAGCGCAACTTCGACGAGTTCTTCGATTTCCTGCATTCTCACGTCAAGGCGAACATCGCGGCCGTCCGCATGGAACTGGCCGATCCATTGCGATTGCGAGAGAAACTCGACGAGCTCGAGGAAACTATCGGTGACTACCGGCTTGAGATCCTGCTCGCCCGTGAACAGGTACCGCTAGCCCTCTTGTTCAGCGAGCGAATCCGGGCATTCACTGGCGTGCTCAAGATGACCGAGACACCGCGGCTCGGCCCGCTGACCGTGGCTCGCCCGATCGGCGTCCTCGTCGGGCATGCGCTGGGCGACCTGCTGAAGAACGCGGCTAACCATGGCGCCACGATGGTGGGGATACGCTGTGACACATCTGGCGGGACGATCCGCCTTGAGATCGCGGACGACGGCCCGGGCTTCCCAGCCTCGGTCCTTGACGACAGCGCGCGCAGCCTGAACCGCCTCCGCCGCGCGGCACGTGATCTTGGCGGCGATCTCACGTTGCGGCCGGGAGCGATGAACAAAGGCTCTCTGCTTACCCTGGTCGCGCCCCTGCGCGTCCCGGAGGTGGCCAGATGACAACGAGGAATCACCTTCGCATCCTGCTCATCGAGGACTCCGATCAACTCGCCGGCTCGACATCACGGGAGTTGCAGGGAGAATACGGCCACAGCGTGACCTGGTTGCGAGACCCTACCTATATGGAGCCAGCGCTGGCGGAACAGCGCTTCGACGTGGCTATCATCGACCTGCTCTACGAGCACCTCAACCAGGAATTTGATGCCAGAAGACGAGCGCACCGGGTAAAGGTCAGGGGCGACCAGCTGCTAATAAGCGGGCTCACCGCGATCCGGATCCTCCGCGAGCGGCGGCCGGAGATGGGAATCGTGGTCTGGACGTCGGGCGAGGCGAACCGCCGGCTCCATCTTCTCTACTCCTACGAGAACCTCGCCATGCGCAGCTACTGCTCGAAGAGCCCAGGCACGGGCCGGTCTGACGCGCTGGAGCGCGCAGCCTGCCTGGCGCGCGAGCGCCAGCAGTTCGTCGATCCCGTCCTGAACCCGTACCTGCCTCGGGACAGGGCGAGGCGGTCCTGTGACATCTTGCTGCAAGATGCCAGCAAGCGAGCGATCTGGCGGGCGATCGCCATCGGCGCCGACACCCGCTCGGAGATCAGCAGCATCGCCGGGTACTCGGCCCGCACCGTCGGCAATCGCATCCCGGAGATGTACCAGGATCTCCTGGAGTTCGACGCGGGGCTGGCCGGCACTAGGAGCCCTTTTGTGGAGATAACCCGGTACGCGGACCGTAACTGGCCGTTCTTCCTCGACGATGCAGTGCGCGTCATGTACCCGTGACACCTGTCCTGGCACACCGGATCATGCCGATCGCATGCTTAACACATGCGGCGAACTGACCTGGCGCGCCGCTCTCCCTGGGTCCGGGGCGCCTAGCGGCCTGCCGCCACGATCGCTATCGGGTGGTCAGGTCCGGTGGCGCGCCGTTCGGTAGCCGGGGTGCTGACGTCGGCACCTGCCCTGCCCGATGCCGAGTTCTTCACCCGAGCCCCGGTGATGGAGATCGCGGTCTCGGGCTACCGCAGTGCTAGGAAGGAGTTGACGAGCCTTCGCGGGTTGCCTGGGCGGGGGCCGGGGTCTTGGCGCCGCTCGGCGACCACGTGGTACGCCTGGAGGCGGTTGGTCCTGAACGCGTGGCAGCCGCCCCAGAGGAACACGCGGAAGGCGCGGTAGAGCTCCTCGCCCCAGCGGCTTGCGATCGCCTCATGGTTTGCGTCCAGCCGCTCGGCCCAGTGCCCGATGGTCACCTCGTAGTCGTGGGTCTCGCGCCGTACGTCGACGATCTCGAAGCCGTGGAACAGCATTTCCTCGATCATGTCCGGCAGGGCCAGGAAGGTGTGCGTCCCGGGCCAGATGTAGCGGCGGGTGAATGCGCTCATGTGGAATTTTTCCTTGGACGCCGATGCGTCTAGGTACAGGCGGCCGCCTGGCTTGAGCGCATCCCAGACGCGGGCGCAGAACTGGCGGTAGTTCGGGATGTGCTCGATGACCCCGTAGATCACCGCGTGGTCGTATGGCTCGGCCGGGATGTGGTCGAGCACGTCCTGGATGATGACCTCGCCGGGGAGGCCTTTTTCATCGATCAGGTGGCGTATGTAGTTCGCGGAGTCCTGGACCAGCGTCAGGGAGGTGACGTGCACGCCGCGCGCCCCGCAGTACTCGGTCACGCCGCCCCAGCCTCCGCCGATGTCCAGCAGCCTCATGCCGGGCTGGAGGTCAAGGGCACTCCACATGCTCTCGAGCTTGTGCTCGGCCGCGTCCTCGAGGGTCTCGTCGTCTGAGTGGAAGACGCAGTGCGAGTAGAACCGGAACCTGCGGTCGATGAAGGTCAGGTAGAAGTCGTCGCCGAAACTGTAATGCTGTCCGATGGCCCGGGAGTTAACCGAAACTGGTGACCGGAAGAGTAGCAGGGCGGCGAACCGCAGTTTCTGTCGCAATGCGATGCCGCCTCGGATGCGGTCGCGCGCGTCGAGCAGGGACATCAGGTCGCCTTCCAGGTCGATGTGCCCCTCGACGTAGGCCTTGCCTATCGCGTACTCGTTGAAGGGGACCCGCAGGGCCCGCTGATTCTTTAAGATCACGCGGAAAGCTGGGCTGCCGCCGAAGGCGCGCACCTCGCCGTCGGGCAGTTCCAGCTCGCACCCGACGCCAAGGCTCCCCATGACGTCGCTGAAATTCCTGGCGCGCCGGCTGTCCGCCCGCTTTGCCGTCATTGCCACTGCGCTCATGCCAATCCCTGGCCTTCCCGAGCATCGGCAGGATCCCTGATAATGGTTGACAGTAACAGCCGAAACCGGGGACGCTCAACTGTGACGAATCGCTCAGGAAGCTCACCCGCGCCGAGGGGAGCACACCATGGGATATGACCCTCCCGCACCGCCACGAGGCGCGGTCGTGCTGCCGAAATGGGCGATACCGCCTAAAGGCGATGGCGATGAGTTCCAGACCGACCCATTCTCCCGAGGCGAGATCGCCGTTCACGTGGCAGGTGCCCTGCTGAACGGGGTGCCGACGCTGGCAATGATCGCCTTGCTGGCTGGCCACCTTGACGCCCTGGCCGCGGCCTGGCCGTGGACTCTGGCGATGATCCTGGCTGGCCTGTACGCGGCGGACTTCGTCAGCGGGTTGCTGCACTGGGCGTTCGACACCTGGTTCAATGAGCGCAACAACTCTGTGCGGCGGATGGTGCTGCTGGTGCGCGAGCATCATATTTATCCTGGGCGGATCTTCAGCTACGGGATCTGGTATGAGGCGGGGGTTCTGTCGTGGTTTGCACTTGTCCTTTCCTGGCCCTTATTCACGCTCACGCTGATGCCCGGCCTGCTGCCGGCCCCGGAGCGGTACTCGCCGGCCGTGGCGGGAGTGACCGTGTCCTTGTGCGTGGTGTTCATGCTTGAGTTCCACAAGGTCGGGCACCGGGTGCGGCGCGGGCGGCTGGTGCGCCTGCTGCAGCGATCACGCCTGCTGCTCTCAGCCGAGCACCACCTGCGCCACCACGCCCGTGAGCATGACGGTTACTACTGCCTGATCAACGGCTGGGCCGACCTGACCCTCGGATCCCTGGGGATCTTCCGGGCGCTCGAACGGATCCTCTCCGCCGTCACCGGCGCTATCCCGCGTGAGAACGACCGCGAGTGGCGGCGCAGGTACGGCCGGTATGTCAGGCCAGCCGCGTGACGCCGCAGGCGTTCTACGAACCTGACGGTGCCCTGCTCGTCGCCACGGAGCTGACCCGGGGGCCGTGGGACTCACGGATCCAGCACGCAGGCCCGCCCGCCGCGCTGCTCGCCCGGGCCATCGCGGCGGCCCCGGGCGGAGAAGACCGCAGGATCGCCCGCATCAGCTGCGAGATCCTGCGGCCCGTCCCAGTGGCGCCACTGAAGCCGCACGCGCAGGTCACCCGCCCCGGCCGCAACGTCGACCTCGTCGACGCGCGCCTGGAGACCGCCGACGGCGCCTGCGTCATGCTGGCCCGGGCATGGCGATTCCCCGTGGGCGACGTCAGCCTGCCCGCCCGCGCGAGCGCCTCCGGTGAACCACCCCTGGCCCCCGAGCACGGGCAGCAGGTGCCGTTCTTCCCGGTCCCGCATGATATCGGCTACGAGACCGCGATGGACTGGCGTTTCACCCGCGGTTCCTTCCGGGAGCCCGGCCCGGCGATGGCGTGGATGCGGATGAAGGTTCCGCTGGTCGCCGGCGAGGCGCCCTCGCCGCTCGCGCGGGTCCTGGTCGCTGCGGACTCCGGCAGCGGCGTCTCCGCCACCCTCGACCGGGCGGGCTACCAGTTCATGAACGTCGATCTGACTGTCCATCTGCATCGCGACCCAGCTGGAGATTGGGTCGGCCTGGACGCCAGCTCGACGTTCACCGGCACCCGCGCCGGCCTGGCCTGCTGCGACATTTACGACCGCGCTGGGGAAGTCGGCCGAGGATCTCAGACCCTGCTCGTCACCCAGCTAATCCCACAGCGCCAATAAGGGAAGCAGGCGGCCTGCTGCTCAACGGGCCAGCGGCGCATGTTCCTGGCCGGTCTCGCCGTGTTCACCGCCGCGTCGCTGGCCGGTGTCCTGCCGAAGTCATGCACGACGACCACGCCCGGCCAGGGACCCTCGGTAGCAGGGACGGCCACGTATACCGGCATCTGCCTGTACGCGGTGCGGATCATCAGATCAGTCACGTGCGGCTCCGGACCGGCGGGCCCCGGGTTTCACGGGTAGCCCGCAGGCCCGGGATCTGCCGGACAGGGCACGGCCGCTGCCGCGGCGGCCTGGGCGGCCCAGGCGCGGATCGTCTCCCAGTTCCGCAGGTCCCGGTGCTCGCGGTTGCCGCGGCCCGGCGGGTCCACCCCGCCGAAGACCGTCACAACGGCCGGATCCAGCCAGCCATACCTGGCCAGCGCCCGGTCGAGCTGGGCGCGGGACCGGCGCCAGGCGTCCTCGGTGTCGTTCCGGGGACCCATCCCGAACACGGCTACCGGCACCGCCGCCAGTTCACGGCTATGGTGCCTGAGAAACCGCCGGCGTCCGGGTGCCAGCGCCCGGAGTACAGCGGCGCGCCGAGCACGACCAGGTCATATCCGCCGACAGCCCTCCGTGCCTTCCTGGCCGGGAGCAGCGTGACCTGCGCGCCTAGCTCCTGAAAGGTCGCGGCAACCGCCTCGGCAACCTGCTCTGCGGAACCGTTCTTGGTGGCATAGGCCATCTGCTGCGTCGCGAGCGGGTTGATCGGTCTTGTTCCTCTCGCCGCGGCCACTGTTCGCCGGCAAGGGGGTCGAAGCTGCCCGTCGTCTCGTCATTCCGGTCGCAGGCGGGCCACAAGGGATTGGCCACGCTCGCCAGGCTGGATAGAGTCGCCCGATGAGCCTGCAGGAGTCCCTGGCTGACATCGGCCTCAAAGTGATGAGCCAGGCCCATCGGACCATCGTTCATCTGAGCGGCGGCCGGGTGCTGGGCTCGGTCTTCGGGATGCCGGCCGTCGAACTGCACACCGTGGGCCGCACGTCGGGCCGGCCGCGTTCGACCATGCTCACAGCTCCGGTTATCGATGGCGCCCGCGTTGTTCTGGTGGCATCCAAGGGCGGAGACGACCGGGATCCTGACTGGTATCGCAACATGATGGCCGATCCCGATATCGAGCTGACCATGGCCGGTCACCGGCGGCCTATGCGGGCCCGCCTGGCGTCGGCGGAGGAGAAGGCCGAATTGTGGCCTCAGGTAGTGGCGGTATATAAGGGCTATGGTGACTACCAGCGCCGCACCACGCGTGATATCCCGGTGATAATTTGCGAACCGCGCTGAACGCCGGGCGACTTCTCCGTCCTTCAAGATCATCTGGTAGGGATCGGCGTCACGGCAGAGGCAGGCAAGTAATCATTGGTCCCGTGGCGGGGACCCGCAGGCCGTAATGCAGAAGGTCACGGGCACGCGCACGACACCACCGGACGCTGTAGTCGTCGTGGACGAAGTGTCGCGTGAGCTCATTCTCGTCCCCCAACAGACGTCCTGACATCCCGCGTTGACGGTCGTTGCCATGTCATGTAGTGGCCTGGCCCGAGTGCCGACACGCATGCGGGCCGACCGTCCGGCGTGCTTGTGCTGGGTTCGTCTGGCTCGCCCCGGGCAGGCATCGGAATGGTTCCCGTGCCCGGACATTTTGAGGCAGGTGCTCGCCACCGGCCTCACCTAGCCGTAGGTGGGATGCTGCGGCCAGCCAGGCGGGGAATCTTCCCAGTCCTCCTGGCGTCCGTACGGCGTGAGGTCGAGGATGTTGTTGACGAAAAGGAGCCGGTCCACGCCGCGAGCGGTCGTGCAGTAGGTCCGGTAGACGTCCTGGCCGTCGCGCAGGAAGACGCTGAGCATGAAGCCGCCGCCTGCGCCGCAGTCGGCAGCGAACGTCGTGCCGTGCGACGACACGAACGGCATGGTCCAGCCCATCCGTGCCTTGTAGGCCTCGATCTGGGCCAGCGGCATGTCGGACACGGTCACCCAGCTCACTCCGGCGTCGGCCAGCGTTGCGAGGTCGGCGACGTTGCTGGTGAAGTGGGTGCAGCCCGGGCAGTAGTCGTCGGGCCCGTTGTCCATGAACTGGTACACGACGAGCTGCCGCTGTCCGGCGAACAAGCCGGGCAGCGTTTTCTGGCCGGCTGAGGTGGCGAACACATACCTGTTGCCGTCGAACCTGACCATCGGGAGCCTGCGGCGGCGCGCAGCGAGCGCGTCGAGCGCGCGGGTGGCCTCCTTCTCGGCAGTGAGCAGTTCGTCGCGATCCTGCTGCCATTTCTCGGCGGAAACGACATCCGGCATGCTGGTCATCTCACTCCTTTACGGTCCTCAGCGGTCCTGCGGTTGAAAGTACCCAGGATCAGTGGTGCTGCCTCCTGGGAGGGAGTTCTTCCCACCCTCTCAGACGCCTCGGCGCAACCTGAACTCACCGGGGGACCCAGATCTCGACCGACCCCCTGGAGAATTAGCTGATCGTCAGCGCCGCCGCCGCCGCTACCCCCAGCGAGCCACCTGAGCAGGCTGCTGGCAAATGCACTGTCTATGCCGCTCTCCGAGAGTGCGGATCTGGGCTAGTCGGCGTCCAGAGCATCGGCGGATCTCGCACTAACCTCACGTGGCGGCCGGTGCCATGGCGAGCCGACCATCAGGTGATCCTCAGGGCGGGCCAGGTCGAGGCGGTCGTGGTGCCCCTGGAGGAGTATCGCGCGCTCAAGGCACTGGAGCAGCGTGAGGCTGAGCTGTACTGGGTCGCTCACGAGAGCAGGTATCCGTCAGGGCCTGGTGACGACGAATATGGATGTCTATGTAATCAGTAGGTTTATCTCCTGGGGCGCGAGCAGATTGGCTGATCTGGTGGCGAGGGGTATGGCCGCTGGAGCTTGCGCGTGGACTGGTTGGGCTGGCGTGCTCGCGGCGACGATTTCATCGCGGTGAGCAGGCTGGCTAGGGCTGACTGTCGGCAGAGGCGTGGTAGCCGCCCTTGGGTCTTGATTGTGCCCGCTGGCGCTGCACCGGTCGGGGCGGTGCAGGAGATGGCGGTGGTCGCTGATCTGGCCCGGTGCTGATGCTGAGCGTCTTGATGCCGGGCACGTCGATGGGCCTTGTGCCGGGTGCGGTGGGCCTGGTTGATGACGAGTGGCTGGGTGTCGGTGAAGCCGTAGTCATGGCGGCGCTGTGGTAGCCGGCCGTGCCGCAGTTGGCGGCCGGGGAATGCGGCACCGGCTATGCGCTGGTCACCGGCTGCGGGTCGCTGACGGGACCGGTGCGGCCGGTGGCTGAGCCGGGCGTGCCACGGTCGTGCGTGGTGCGCTGGCTGGCGCTAGCGCTGGGTGGTGACGAACAGGTGGGTGCCGAATGATCCGATGGCGGTGCAGCGGGACCGGGCCGGGCAGGACACTGCGTCGATCTGGGAATCCGTGCCGTGGTCTACGGCGAGGATGCCGCGCAGGACCCTGTCCGGTCCCCAGCGCCCGTTCACCTGCGCCGCCGCGGCGGCCTGGAGGGAGCTGCGCACCTCGATGGCGGCGACCAGGACGCAGCTGCCGGCGGCGCTGCAGGACAACTGGTCGAGGCCGGTGCCGGGGCCGGGGCCGGTAATGATCTGGGGATTGTGCCAGGTGCCGTTCTTCTCGGTGGACACGAACGGCTCCATTTGGCGGTGCACCGCGAGCGTGCCGAACGCGCTGCACGCGCCGGCCGCGGGGCAGTCCAGCCCGTAGATCCCGGCGGCCCCCGGCTTGACTGCCCCGGGCAACGACTCGGCCGTGCCCCAGGTGCCGTGTGTCTGGGTGACAGCGAACGCTCCAGGCCAGCCGGTCGGCGGATAAATGGCCCCTCCCGCGACGCAGTTGCCCGCCGAGGCACACGACAGCGCTTCGAGGACGAACTCGGCTCCTGGAGTGGTTGTGACCGGCTGAGCGTTGCCCCAGATCCCGTGCCTTTCGGTGACGACGAACGAATGGTCGCCGGCGGAGTAGTAGTTTCCTGCGGCGGTGCAGTTGCCCGGTGACGGGCACGAGATCAGCCCGAGGCTGATGAACTGGCCGCCGTGCAGCGCGGCCAGGCCCGGCACGGGGAAGGCCTTGCGCCAGGTGCCGCGCCTTTCGTTGACCAGGTAACCGGGAGCCAGCGCGGCCGTGCAGTCACCGGGTGCCGGGCAGGAGATGGCACTGGGGCTGCTGCGCATCTTCTGGGCTTTGCCCCAGGTGCCGTTCGTCTCGGAGACCACGAACGCCCCTTGCTGGCTGCGCGTGGAGTACGAGTCGTCGGCGGCGCAGTTGCCGGCCGAGGCACACGACAGCACCGGAGAGCCGCCGACATTTAACTTCTTGCTGGCGACCGGGGCAGCGATGCCCAGCCCCTTGCCCCACACGTCGCGCCGCTCGGTGATCGCGAAGAACCGGTACCTGCCCGACCGGTCCTGGTAGGTCCCGACCGCGGTGCAGTCCGATCGCGAAGCGCAGGACAGCGCGGTGAATTCCGCCCCGCCGGCAGAGTCCCGCGGCGCCGAGAGCTCGCGCGGCCATCTCCAGCCGCCGCCGGACGCAGGCGCGCTGGCAGCCGCTGCCGTCACCGGCATGCCGCCGGCCAGCGCAGCGGCGGTCACCGGGCGAGCCGGCCTGGCCGGGGAAACGGGCGACGCCGATGCGCCGACGGCACAGGCTCCGGTTAAGGTCATCGCGGTCAGCGCGCTCATCGCATGTGCGGTCGTCTTGGCCGCAGCCCGCGCCGATCGTGGCGCGCCCGATCGACCTGTTCTGCATGCCCCGACCGGTGGACGCCCGACCGTTCGCGGCCGCTCCGAACGGCTCGGCGCGTCAGGCATCTGGTGGTATCGCCACATGCGGTTACGGCGCCACTATGTGACCTCGGAGTCCGTGGTCGCCGGCTGTGGCTGTCAGGCGTCGTTCAGGGTGAGCGGGGGCAGCGTCATTGCCGGTCGGCGTGTGCGCGAAGGAATGGCCCCGCACGGGGTTCCCTCACCTGGCCCTGCCGCTCAGTAGGCTGGGGGCTTGACCGCTACGATCCGCCGCTACCGTGACGGCGACCGGGCCGCCGTGTACGACGTCTGCGTGGAGACCGCAGGCGCAGGCCGGGGCGTGCGCGGCCGGTACAGCACCGATGACCTGGTCCCCGATATCGTCGCCGGGCCTTACCTGTTCCTGGAGCCCGGTCACGCCTACGTGCTGGACAATGGCGAGCGCGCCGTCGGCTACATCATCGGCACGGCTAGCACCCCGGATTTCGTCGCCGCGTATCAGGAACGCTGGATGCCGCGGCTGCGGGCCCGGTACCAGCCGCTGCCAGGCCCGCCGGTGACCGAGGAGGAGCACCGCCTCGACGTGATGTTCCACCCGGAGCGCTGGCTGCTGCCCGAGCTGGCGCCGCACCCGGCGCACCTGCACGTCAACCTGCTCGCCGGCTACCGGGGGTCGGGCCACGGGCGGGAGCTGATCAGCACGTTCCTGGCCTCGGTGGCGGCCGCCGGGGCGGCGTCGTGCTACCTCGCCGTCCGCCAGGCGAACGTGAACGCCAGGCACTTCTACGCCAGGCTCGGCTGGCGCCCGGTCGAGGTCCCCGGCACGGTGCCCGGGACCTACCTCGTCCACCCGACCGCCTAGCACCTGCATTCCGGTCCCGCCTCGTCATGGCCGCGGCTGACGGTCGCGTCCCGGCGCTTACGGAGCTGGCGGTGTTTGCCCGTGGATCAGAACCCGGAACCGAGGTAGCCTTATCTCGGTGCCACTGAGATCGGGCACGTTGTCGCGCATGCAGCGTAAATATCAATGATTTTTGCTACACTAGGCACGTTTACCTTCGGACACACCTTCCCCTTGACCACAGACGCGATAGGCGTCCTGATCCACCCGGGCGCGTTCGGCACGCGAACCATAACGGCGGCCATTTGCGCTACGGCGCATTACATGCAGTGACGGTGGCGGACGTAAGCGGGCTGACATTCTTTCAAGGGCTGCCAAAGATACGGTGCGTGCCGATGCGCCGCCACCGCACAGCGGCTTGCCGGGTGCCGTCAGGGAGGGTGATCGTAGCCCACTGGAAGCTTGCGCGGCCGTCCGGACCGGAGAAGCTCCATGTCATCTCAAACACCCCAGGGGCACTGGTGATTGGCTTAACCCGCAGGTGCGCCGGGAATACCGCAACGTCACCGGCCTCGACGTAAGCATCGCAGGCTTTGCTGAACTCGGGCACAGCCGCCCGGAAGAGCGCCCGGTGCTGTTCGGACAGGCGCCTCCAGTCCCCGGCGAACCGCTCGGTCCACTCGTATCTCACCTGCCGAGCCCAGCGTCGAGCTGGTCCAGAAACTCCTCCGTACTGCCTGCGGTGTGAATACGCCCAGCATTGATGTCTTCATCGGCTTCGCGTTCCATCTGCTGCCAGCGCTCGGTCCAGAACCAGGCCTGGTCGGCGGGGACAGCCAGATGCGGGCGCAAGATGATCGTGCCTTCGTGCTCTGTGATCTCGACCTGGGCTCCGGGCTCGTCCAGGTGGAAGCGGCGGCGGATCGCGGCAGGGATGGTGATGGTCCCGCGGGGCTGGACGGGGACATAGCTGCTCATGCTTGCAGGATAGCAGAATTCCTGTATTCCTGCATTTCATGGCGCTGACTGCCGCGGAGATTGCCCGCGCGGAGCGGGAGTTGGGCGTGCGCGCGGGTGATACCGCTGATTGTGGTCCGTGCTGTGCGCTCGCGGGGTCGTGCCGATCCGGCGCTCGGTCATGCCGAGGCCGGTGGCCGGGGCCGGCCAGCCCTGAGCGCGGCCCCGGCTGTCCGGTCATCCCGCCGTGTAGAGGGGGATCCCTGGGCCGGCCCCGATCGGCCCGGCGAAGGCCAGTACCCCGCCGCCCGGCCGGTGGCGGCAGACCTTCGCGGTCATCCACGCCGACTGGGCACGGGCCTGACCGGGCAGGTAGACGGCCACGCCTGCCGTCACCGGATGCTGGCCAGGGCATACCGCGCTCCAGTCAGCGACGTTCAGGGGCAGGTGCGCGGTCGCGCCGGGCCGGAGCGTGACCAGCGGACCCCTCGACCCTGGCACGGGCGCGCCGACCAGATGGCCGTTACGGACCGCGGCGACGCGGGGAACGCCGCGCAGCGCGCAGGCGTGCCGCCCGGTATTGGTGATCTCCAGCTGGAAACCGGTGCCGCCCGCGTAGCCGTTACCGGGCTCAGCCAGCCACACAAAGGCACCACCCGGCAGGGCCGGGCGGGCATTCACGCACCGCGGCACCGCAGCCGGACGGGCCGGCGAACCCGAGGCTGCCGACGCAGCCATCGCAGCCACCGGGACCACAATGGCCACGCTGGCCACGGCGATGCCGACGGCGAGACGACGGCTCCTACCAGATGACAGTTGCATCGAAGATCCTCTTTCGCACTGGGCCGGGGCCCTCCGGACTCCGGCATGGCGTCTCAGCAGCCACCTATCGTCTCGCCGCCGGACAGCCGATGCCAGGGCAGCTAGTCCCCGCCCGGAGGGACCTCGGCCACCAAATCCCGGCGCCCGCACATCGGCATTATGTGCGTGATCTTCGATCACGTGCGCCCTTCGGGCCACATAATGCCTGATCATGCAGGTGATCGAGGCACGGTGCCATTGGTTCTGGTGCCTCACGATCACCTCCATATCAGACAGAATCGCGGCGGTGAGCAGCGCCTCGAACTGCAGGTGAGTGAACCCGAGCGTCGGTGACTCGGTGGGCCCCAGCCCGTGCACTAGGTGGTAGCAGCGCAGGTCCGATTCGGTGTGGTCACGAGAGGTGCCTGTGTACCGGGCTAGGTAGGCCACTGCGGCGAGCCGCAGCTGGTCGGCAGGGCCAGACTGGACAGGGATAACTCGCTGAAGTGCGTCATGCTTCTGACATTGCGCCACCTGACAGCTACTGCGAAGCCGACGAGCCCGGCCAGGTGGGCAGATGCTGACATGGTGCGGGCAGCTGTGCGCCCTGACGACGCCGAGATTGCTGGCGCCGGATACTGCAGAGGTGAGTGATGGCAGTGGGGGCGACCCGGACCAGCCGACGTGGCTGGCCGGTAACGTGGGCGGCGCGTGGCGGATCGGCGGCACGGTGCATCGGACCACTGGTCCGTGGACGGCAGCAGTGCACGCCCTGCTCGGCTTCCTCTCGTCGCGTCTTGAGCACGTTCCGAGAGTGCTCGGGTTCGATGAGCAGGGCCGTGAGGTTCTGACCTTCCTGCCAGGGCGGGTCGTCGATATTGACACCGAGTCGCTGACGCCGGGCCAGATTGACTCGCTAGTGTCATGGACGCGCAGCTTCCATGAGGTGGTCGCCGGGTTCGGCCATCCCGGCCCGTGGCGGTGTCCGCGGGTGCCGCAGGCGTCTCTGATCGGCCACAACGACATCGCCCCGTACAACGTCTGCTTCGACGGCGACGAGGTGGCCGGGGTGTTCGACTGGGATCTGGCCGGGCCGACGACGCCGCTGATGGAGCTGGCCTTCATCGCGTGGAACTGCGTTCCGCTGTGGCGGGACATAGGGGATGAAGCCTCCGCCGCGCGGATCCAGCGCATCTGCTCGGCGTACGGCGGCGTCAATCCGGCGCAGATCGTGGACGGCGTGCCTGGCCGGATCCAGATGATGCTGGACTGGATCCCGCTGGGTGCCGCTGCGGGCGATGCAGTCGCTCGGTAAGGATCAGCGCATTTCAGGCGGGCGGCGTCGCGGATGGGGATGCCTCCGGTGCGCCATGCGGCGCCGGCACGACTTC
>Ga0209415_10008235_pt1 | contig 18112 bp, 18 predicted proteins | sample PeaSoiSIISIP2007_FD_187696 | JGI IMG/M metagenome (GOLD analysis project Ga0209415, IMG submission 187696) | Peat soil microbial communities from Weissenstadt, Germany - SII-SIP-2007 (SPAdes) (version 2) | ecosystem: Environmental > Terrestrial > Soil > Wetlands > Peat | place: Germany... | reverse complement strand
TTCCCGACCGAAGGCGAGAGCAGCGACCACCTCCTCGGCAGTACGGCACTGGGCGATGACCGCAGGTTTGCGGTCGATGTCCCCGTTCCACAGTGACCTGGCATCGTCGTAGCCATCTCCATCAGGCATTAGCACATTGCCCGAGAATCCCCTGCGAAACGTGTCGATGGTCATCGGATCGCCTCCTTCTTTGTTCGATAGCAGGATATCTAGGCGTCTTACCGCACTGCCACCTCGACGATCTTCACGATCACCAGGACGAAGGCGATGAGCAGGTACCCGCGCAACGTGAGCAGGCCCACCTTGCGCTGGCGGCTCATCACGGGCCGCTCGAGGCGCGAGAGCGCCGGCATCCGCCAGGTGTCGCGGCGTGCGGTCTGAGCGAGGGCGTCGGTGACCGTGACCTGCTCCCGATTCCGGCGGGCTTGGAGGACGAGGTACAGGGCGAGACCCACGCCCACCCCTGCGCCTACGAGCAACACGTCCAGGATCTGACCGCCGGTGATGTCGGGGAACAGGACGCTGGCGGTGAGGACGATCGACAAGAGTACGAGGATCCCGACGATCACCCCGGTGAGGGCGTTGAGCTTCTTGCCGTTCACCCACGGTCCGAGCACGGCCTTGTCGTTGCACAGCAGGAGCAGGAACACGCTCGCACTGGGCAGCAGGACCCCCGCCAGGACCTGGACACCTTCGGTCAGCAGGCCGAGCGGCACGTGAGGCGTGAGCACCAACGTGGCGGCCAGCCCGATCAATGCGGCGTAGCAGGCGTAAAACCCCTTGGCTTGGCGGACCGGCCGGTGCAGGGAGTGCTTCAGGTTGAGCACGTCGCTGGTGGCGTAGGCCGTGGCCAGGCCCACGGCGGCGGCGCCGATGATGGCCGCGTCGATGAGGGCGATGGCGAAGAGGTCGCCCATGGCGTGCGACGCGTAGCGGCCCAAGCCCGCGGCCGTGCCGCCGGCGTCGGTGAAGGTGCCGAACCCCGGGTGTCCGGCGAAGGCGGCGGCGGACATCGCCATGATCGCCACCCCTCCCACGATGACGATGACGATGCCGATGACGAGGTCGACCCGCTCGTAGTTGATCCAGCGCGGGGTGATGCGCTTGTCGATGACGTAGGACTGCTGGAAGAACAGCTGCCAGGGCGCGACGGTCGTGCCCACGATGGCGATCACGAGCAGCATCACCGTGGCCACCGGTGCTCCGTGGGGCAGGCCGGGAACGAAGGAATCGTGGGCAACCTGGCCGATCGGGGGGTGCACGACCAGGAAGATCGGAATGACCAGCAGCGAGAAGACGACGAGCATGAGGCACAGCCGCTCGAAGCGCCGGAAGCTCCCGGTGCTCACCGCCCCGATCACCGCCACGGCGGCGACGACGACAGTCGGCAGTTTGGGCAGGCCCAGGTAGCTCACGGCCAGGGAGATCCCGATGAACTCGGTGACAATGGTGAGCGCATTCAAGATGAACAGGTCGATGACGCTGAACGCCCCCCAGAACTTGCCGAAGCGCTCGAGGATAAGCCGGGCGTGGCCCACTCCGGACACGGCCCCGAGGCGCAGCACCATCTCCTGGTTGACATAGAGCACGGGGGCGAGAAGCAACAGGGTCCACAGCAGGTGCGTCCCGTAGTTCTGGCCCGCCTGCGAGTACGTGCCGAAGGCGCCGGCATCGTTGTCCCCGGCCATGACGATGAGGCCGGGGCCGACGATGGCGAGCAGCGTCTTCAACTTGAGCGACAGCCCCGGGCGGGCTGCGATGTCCCCATGGGCGATGGTGCCGAGGGCGCCTTGGATGTGTCCGATGTGGGCCTCGTCGAGGACGGCGGTGTCTGTGCCCGCCGCCTCGTTCGTGCCCGGTGGTGCCACGTGCATCTTCATGGCGGATATCTCCTTCGATCTGCCGGAGCACTTCGTGCGACGCCCCGGGGACGGGCCGCGCCGGCGGCACGACGGGGCGTCGAAGGACGGCTCCAGCGGGTGTGGTGAGGCTGACCGGTCCGGCGCAGCACGGAGCGGGCGCCGACAGGCGCGACATGACCCGCCGAAGGCGGGAGGTGAGCCGAAGACCCCGACGTCAGAGCGTCGACCGACGCTGCGTCAGCTCAGAGATCGGGAGATCAGAGAGACGCGTGCGGGACGCCGGGGCACGGCTGTGGAGGTTGGGGACTATGAGGGTCAGATTTCATGTGCCCACCTCCCTTATGCCGGCTCGTACGTCGCAGGCAGTATAGAACCGTAGCCAGGCTCCCGGCCACCCCTGGGCCCCTCTTGGCCGTTGTCCAAGACGGATCAGGATGCCGAACGCGCTTCCACCCTGGTCAACTTTTCGACCAGGTTTTCGAGAACCTGGTCCTGGGCGTGGAGGTGCTCTTGGATCTTCACCGCCTCGTGAAGAACGGCGTCGGCGTCCTTGTAGGTGGCCTCGGATCGCTTGTCAGCGGCGGCGGCCAACACGTTCTGCCCGACGATGATCACGGAAAGCAGGACCAACTGCAGAAACGTCTGCGAGACCCAGGAGACGAGAGTGACAGCGTTGTGCGAGCGGATGGCCTGGGGCAGACTGATGAGAGCGATAAGGGCGAAGGCGTAGGCGCACCACATGGTGCCAACCCCCTTCGTCACCTTTACGGCCAGCCACGCGTTGAACCGCGCGGCGGTCGTTCCCGTCGGGAGCTGTTCGGAGACCCTCACCGGTTTCGCCGCTCCCCCCTCGAGCTTCGCCTTCGTCCTCTGGTGGGGGACGTAGTCGTAAATGGCTTGGTCGGTCATCGCTGGCCTCCTTGTGTGGATGCGGTTTCATAGATCTGACGTTCAGGGCCGGCACCCTTCACGGCTCCGTGCTGCGGGGATTGCACGCCTACAACAGGCCTGTCCCGATGGCCACCCCCACCACGATGAGCACGGCACCGCCGACGAATTCGCTTCTCTGCCCCAAGCGCTCACCCAGACGCCCCCCGATCTCCAAGCCGAGCAACGAGAGGGCGACACTGACCGCAGCAATGGTCAGCGCGGCGACCACGAGGTTGACGTGATAGGCACCCAGGGCAAAGCCGATGACGAGATTGTCGATGCTGAGAGCGGCGCCGATCAGAACCAGCCGTCTGATATCCGGTTCCTTGGCCTCGGTGAGACCTTTCTCGCCGACGAGCTCGTTCACCATCGCATACGCACCGGCCAGACCGAGCAAGGCGCCTCCGATGGGCTCGGCCGCGCTTCCCAACTCCCGTGCCAAGGAGTGACCGAGGAGGAGCCCGATGACAGGCATGGCCGCCTCGAACACACCGAAGATCACGCCCACTCGGAGACGGAAGTTCCGGTCCACACCGCCGACGCCGAGGGCGGTCGACGCACCGAAGTTGTCGAGGCCCACCGACAAGGCAACGAGGAGAAGCGCGAGCACCGCCGAAACGTAACCCTACGACCGACGTTGGCGGTGGTGCGCCGTCAAGGCGTGTGGGTCAGTGCCTGCTTCGTGGGTTGGGTTGGCGTGGATCGTGACGTCGGTCAACCTGGGGACTTCGTGGAGCAGTCGATGGTGCACCAACTCGGCGGTGGCGTGCGCCTGAGCGATCGACATGTCGGCGGGGACGGTGACTTCGATGGAGGCGTGGAGTTCGTGACCCAACCATCGAACCCGGACATGATCGACTTCGACAACGCCGTTGACCAGAAGTGCTTCGTGTCGGATCTGGTCAACGGTGGACGGATCGGCCGCGTCCATGAGCCGGCGATACACGTCTCTGACCGCCGTTCGCAGGACGGCCAGGATGGCCACGGTGATGACGAGTCCCACGATCGGGTCGGCCAGGGGCCATCCCACGGCCACCCCGATCGCACCGGCGACAACGGCGAGTGAGGTGAACCCGTCCGTGCGCGCATGGCGGCCGTCGGCGACAAGGGCGGCGGAACCGATACGGCGGCCCACGGTGATGCGGTAGTGGGCCGCCACCTCGTTCCCGACGAAGCCGATGGCCCCGGCCACCCCCACGGCCCAGAGGTGACTGATGGAGTGGGGGTGGATGAGGCGGTTCACCGCCTCCCACGCAGCGGTGACGGCGGAGAGCGCGATGACGGCGACGACGGTCATGCCCGCGAGGTCCTCGGCTCGGCCGTAGCCGTAGGTATACCGCGTGGTGGGCGGTCGCCGGCCCATCACGAAGGCGAGCCCGATGGGCAGAGCGGTGAGCGCGTCGGACGCGTTGTGAATGGTGTCGGCGAGGAGGCCGACGGAGCTGCTCAGCACCACGATGACGCCCTGCACGGCGGCGGTGGCCAACAGACCGGCGAGAGTGATCCACAGGACGCGCGTCCCCTCCCGACTCGCCTCGAGGGCCTCGTCAAAACTCTCTGCCGGGTCATGGCTGTGCGGACGCAGGACCTTGGTGATGGCCACCCACGGTCCGCGTCGACGGTCGTGGTCATGCTCGCCGTGCCCGTGGTGGTGGTGGCTGGCTTCTCTCGGGCGCTCGTCGGGGGATGATCCCCGGCCGTCGTCGTGGGTCACGGGCGCCCCGTCCGTCGCCGCCGACCGGGGACCGCGTGATCGGGTCGGGCGCTCACCTCATGGTCGGCATGGTGGAGGGCTTCGGCCAGCAACGTGGCCACGTGACCGTCGGCGGCGGAGTAATAGGCGAAGGTACCTTGGCGCCGGACGTGGACGAGCTTGGCCAGACGGAGCTTGGCCAGGTGCTGGGAGACGCCGGTCGGAGTGGCGCCCACCAGGTCGGCCAGGCACGCCACCGACGACTCACCGTGCAGCAGCGCCCACAGGATCTTGATCCGGGTGGAATCGGCGAGCATCCGAAAACCATCGCTCGCCAGGGCCACCTGTTCGTCGGTCGGCATCTCGAGATCCTTCATACCTTCGTCCATACGCATATACTACGACATCGACGCCGGTGACACCACGTCACCACGCCGGCACCCGGCCGGCCCGCGTTGCCGCCATGGACGTGTCGATGGGGTGAGGATCACGACGGCCCTCTTCATGTTGTCGTTAACGTCGGAGTCCTAACCTCGACCCGATGGAAATGGCGCATCGGGATACACCCACGGCGCCGCCCGGCGCCCAGCCGCCGGCCGCCGGGCTCGCCGACCAGGGCGTCGAGTCCAACGCGCGACTGACAGCCTCGACCGCGGCCGTGCTGCTCGTCCTCTTGGCGGCCGAGGGCGTGACGATCCTCAGGGTCCACAGCCTGCTGTCGCCGCACGTCTTCATCGGCATGCTCCTGGTCCCGCCGGTGGTGCTCAAGATCGGGAGCACGGCGTACCGCTTCGTCCGCTACTACCAGGGAGAGCCGGCCTACCGCCGCAAGGGGCCACCCCCGGTCCTGCTGCGCCTGCTCGGTCCTTTCATGGTCGTTTCGACCGTGGTCGTCCTGGCCAGCGGTATCGCTCTGATGTTCGTGCCCCGGAGCCTCCGGCAGTCGACGCTGCTACTCCACAAGGCCAGCTTCGTCCTGTGGTTCGGGGCCATGACCATCCACGTGCTCGGCCATCTGTGGGACACGACGCACCTGGCGCCACGCGACTGGGCGCGCCGGACACGCCGGGACGTGCGTGGAGCCGGCCTTCGTCAATGGACGGTCGTGGCGAGCGTGGCGCTCGGCGTTCCTCTGGGGTTGCTGCTCCTCGGCCGGGTCGGCCCCTGGGACTCCCAACGGAGCCCATCGATCACGGCGGAGCACAACGTGTCCCGCGGGTCCCCGGCTCCGGCGCCAACCCCGACGAACGGGTCAACCGTGCCGGCCGGGGGGCCGGCCCCCACCGTTCCGTCGTTGCACGTCGGGACCGCTCTCACGTCCCCGCCTCCGACAGCAACGTCCGGGACCCTCCCGACATCGGCCTCCCCCACGCGGTCGCCCCGTCATTCGGGCAAGGCCCGTCCGCATCACCACGCCAACAAGAAAACCACCCACGCCGCCTGACACGGTGGCGGTGGCGCCGTTCTCGTCGTCTGACGCCGCACGGGAGGGCTCTCGGCCCGGGTGGCCGGGCCCCCCTTGACCTTCAACCTGGGTCGAAGGTTTACGATCGCTGCATGGACACGTACACGATCGGCGAAGTCTCACAACGCAGCGGCTTCACCTCTTCGGCGCTCCGTTACTACGAGAGCATCGGGCTGGTCGTCCCGGCGGCCCGGTCGGCCTCGGGTTACCGGATCTACGACAGCCGGACGCTGGACCGCCTGGCCTTCATCGCCCGGGCCAAGGACCTGGGCTGCTCCCTCGAGGAGATCACCGACCTGGTCGGCACCTGGGACGCGGAGAAGTGCGGACCGGTCCAGCGTCGCTTCCACTCCCTCGTCACCGACAAGATCCGAGAGGCCCAACGCCAGATCACCGAGCTGACGGCGTTCTCCTCCCAGCTGTACCAAGCGGCGGCCCAGCTGAGCGGCCCGCCCGTCGACGGACCCTGCGCCGACGACTGTGCCTGTCTGGCCGCCGGCCCCCCCTTGGCGTGCACCCTCGGATCGGATGAGATTCCCGACCGGCTGGCCCGATGGCAGGCGATTCTGGGCCGCGCCGTCTCCCGCTCGACCGCTCCCGACGGCGCCCTGAGATTGGCCTTCGACGACCCGGGCATCCTCGACGAGCTCGGTCGCATGACCGTGGCCGAGCAGCGGTGCTGTGCCTTCTTCTCGTTCACCATCACCGTCGACACCCGTGGCGTGGGCCTCGAGGTGCGCGCGCCGGAGGCCGCCGCCGCCCAGGTAAGCGCTCTGTTCGGTCAGCCGGCCTAGCGTGCGCCCCCTCCACGCCCTCGGTCATGCCCTGGCCATCAGCGGCTCGATGACTTGGGAGATCCTCTGGGCGCTGATCTTCGGTTTCGCTCTCTCCTCCGTCGTCCAGGCCGTCGTCCGACGAAGCACCGTTGTCAGGCGGCTCGGCGACGACAGGCCCCGCACCTTGGTCCTGGCCGCCGGCTTCGGGGCGGCGTCGTCATCGTGCTCGTACGCGGCGGTCGCTCTGGCCCGGTCGCTCATCCGCAAAGGGGCGAGCTTCACCGCGGCCATGACCTTCGAGATCGCTTCGACCAACCTGGTTGTCGAACTGGGGGTCATCCTGGCCCTGCTCATCGGCTGGCAATTCACCCTGGCCGAATTCGTGGGCGGCCCGGTGATGATCGTCTGTCTGGCCGTCCTCTTTCGCCTGTTCCTCCGTCAACGGCTGCTCGACGAGGCCCGGGCCCAGGCGGACAAGGGCCTGGCCGGTTCCATGGAGGGCCACGCCGCCATGGACATGGCCATCGAAGAGGGCGGCAGTCTCTGGCACCGCCTCCGGTCGAGATCCGCCCTCACGTCGATCTCACACATCTTCGTCATGGAGTGGGCGGCGGTGATCAGAGACATCGTCGCCGGTCTTCTCATCACCGGCGCGGTGGCGGCGTGGGTGCCCAACTCCTTCTGGTACGACCTCTTCGCTGTCCACCATCCGCTTCTGGCGAAGATCTGGGGTCCACTCATCGGACCGATCATCAGCCTGCTCAGCTTCGTCTGCTCCATCGGCAACGTCCCCCTGGCCGGGGTGCTCTGGAACGGCGGCATCAGCTTCGGCGGCGTCGTCTCGTTCATCTTCGCCGACCTCATCATCCTGCCCATCCTCGTCATCTACCGGAAGTACTACGGCACCCGGATGATGCTGTTCGTCCTGGCCACCTTCTACGTCACGATGGTCGTGGCCGGCTACGTCGTCGGGTTCCTCTTCGGGGGACTGGGTCTCATCCCCACCACCCGTCACGCCCGGGTCACCGAAATGGCCATCCACTGGGACTACACCACGGTGCTCAACATCGTGGCCCTGATCGCCGCCGCCGGTCTCGTCTACCGCTTCGTCCGGACCGGTGCGCTCCCCATGCTCAAGATGATGGGCGGCCGACTCGATCCCGCCATGAACAGTGCCCCCGATCGGTCAGCGCCACAGGGGGGCGAGATCGACCTCCACCGGCGTTCGCAACGCCGGTGACACCTGATCGCGCACCGGGACCACCTCCTCGATCTCCACGGTGGCCAGGGCGGGGGCGTCGAAGAAGCGACTGGCCGGGGCGTAGCTGTGACGATCGTCGCGTCCGTGACGGTGGTGCGGCATCCGCAGGGGTGCGTACAGGCTGAGCTCGTCACGCGCCCGCGTCACCGCCACGTAGAACAGTCGGCGCTCCTCGGCCAGCCCGGCCGGTGATTTCAAGGCCATGTCGGACGGAAAGGCCCCGTCGACCACGTGGGGGAGATGCACGATCGACCACTCGAGACCTTTAGCCGAGTGGATCGTCGATATCACCACGTAGTCCTCATCGATGTGGGGTGGCCCCGCCAGATCGCCTGTCGACCGGGGCGGGTCGAGGGTCAACTCCGCCAGCCACGACTGCAGATCGTCGACGGCGGCCGCCGAAGCCACCAGCCGATCGAGATCCTCGAGCCGGACCGGTGCGTCCGGATACCGCACCGCCACCAGGGGACGCAGTACTCCGAGGACGGCTTCGGCCCGCTCACCGGCGGTCGTGCGGGTGCGTGCCGCCGCCAGGCCGTCGAGCGTGCCCGACAGCACCGTCCGAGTCTGCGCCGGGGCGGCCGCCACGGCGTCGGGCCAGTGCGGCAGCAGGTCGGCGCTCCCCGGTTGGAGCATCGCCAGAAGCGAACGGGCCCGGGCCGGACCGATCCCTTGGTGCAGTCGCAGCAGCCGGAACCAGGCGATCTCGTCGTGCGGGTTGTCGAGCAGCCGCGCCGCCGTCACGAAGTCCTTCACGTGGGCGGCTTCCAGAAAGCGCAGGCCTCCGTACTTCCGGTAGGGGATCCGCCGGACGGACAGTTCGATCTCCACCAGGTCGCTGTGGTGGGCGGCCCGGACGAGGATGGCCTGCTGCCGCAGCGCCACCCCCCGCTCGTGCGCCTCGAGCACCCCGTCGGCAATGGCGCGCGCCTCGGCCGGGGCGTCGTGGCAGCGGACGAGACGGGGCCGGGGTCCGGGAGGTCGGTCACTGTAGAGCTCCAGCCGGTCGCCGTTCTCCGCCGGACGGACGGCATTGGCCAGATCGAGGACCGGTTGGCGGGATCGGAAGTTGTGTTCCAACCGGACCACGGTGGCGTCGGCCCACTGTGCCGACAGGTCGTGCAGATGCCGGGCGTCGGCCCCCCGGAATCCGTAGATCGCTTGGGCGTCGTCGCCCACCACGGTCAGTCCCCGGCCCCCGGGTCGAAGGGCCCGCACGATGTCGACCTGCAGGGTGTTCACGTCCTGGTACTCGTCCACGAGCACGTGGTCGAACAGGGCGGCCAGCTGCGGCCCCAACTCGTCGTGGCCGAGCAGGGCCCGCCAATAGAGCAGCAGGTCGTCGAAGTCGACCAACGCGGCGACGCGTTTGCGGGCCGTGAAGGCCCGGAAGAGTTCGGCCATGGCCTCCAAGTGGGGTTCGCACCACGGGTAGTCGACGGCCAGCACCTCCCGCAGAGGCCGCTGCGTGTTGATGCACCGCGAGTACGCCTCCACCAACGTGGCCGACCGCGGCATCCGCACGTCGGTCCCCACCAACGCGTGCTGCCCTCGCAGGAGGTCCATCAGGTCGGCGGCCTCCCCCGGGTCGAGGACGGTGAACGAATCGGGCAACCCCAGGGACTCGGCGTAGGCGGCCACGTAGCGATGGGCCACGGCGTGGAAGGTGCCGCCGCGCGGCCGCCGCGTTCCCGGCTCGGCGCCAATCAGGGCGGTGGCCCGGGCCAGCATGTCGTCGGCGGCCCGGCGGGTGAAGGTGAGCAGCAGGATCCTCTCGGCCGCCACCCCCCGCTCGAGCAGCCAGGCCACCCGCGACGTCAGTGCCCGGGTCTTGCCCGTGCCGGCCCCGGCCATCACGATCAGGGGCCCGTCGCCGTGGGTGGCGGCCGCCACCTGGGCGTCGTCGAGACCCTCGTCCCAGGCCCCGGCCAAGTCGAACATATGTTCGTGAGCCTACATCCCCGCCGGGCATGAATGAGCGCCAGCCGATGTTGACTCTGAGGTGACCGATACCAGAACCAACGCCGATTTCTGGTTCGACCCACTCTGTCCCTGGGCCTGGATCACCTCACGGTGGATGCTCGAGGTCGAGCAGGTGAGACCGGTCACTACGCACTGGCACGTCATGTCCCTGGCCTACCTGAACCTGGTCCAGCACCAGGGTGAGGGGCTGTCCGAGGAGTATCTCGCGCGCATGGAACAGGCCTGGGGCCCGGTCCGCCTGGTGGCCGCCGCTCAGGCGCAGCGCGGCGACGACGTCGTGCTCCCGCTCTACACGGCCATCGGAACCCGTTTTCACAACCAACAGCGCCGCAGCGCCGAGGCCCTGGCCGAAGCGGTGGAGGAGGTCGGCCTGCCCGCCAGCATCCTGGAGGCGGCCGTCGACACCCGGTTCGACGACGTCATCAAGACGTCGCACCAGCGGGGCATGGACCAGGTCGGTCTCGATGTGGGGACGCCGGTCATCAGTGTCGAGGGGGTCGCCTTCTTCGGCCCCGTCGTCACGCCCATCCCACGCGGGGAAGCGGCGGGTCGCCTGTGGGACGGCGTGCTGGCTGTCACCGGTACCGACGGGTTCTTCGAGCTCAAGCGGACGCGGGACCGCAAGCCCAGCTTCGACTGAATCTGGGGCGGCCGATTGGCCCCGGTCCGTTCCCGTCGAGCACGCTGACCCCTCGTGGGACGCGTCGACGGCAAGGTGGCCATAGTCACAGGGGGCGCCGGGGGCATCGGCGGGGCGACGGCCCGAGCCCTCGCCCGGGAGGGAGCGTCGGTCGCCGTCGTCGACATCGACGGCTCGAAGGCGGCCCAGGTGGCGCAGTCCATCTTGGCCTCGGGCGGTGTCGCCGTGGGCGTCCAGGCCGATCTGTCGGACGAGTCCGATGTGGCCGCCGCCGTCTCCTCCACCGTGACCCACTACGGCCGCCTGGACGTCCTCCACAACAACGCCGCCCTGACCGATTCCGACTTCTTGGCGCGCGACACGGCCGTGACCGAGTTGTCGGTGGAGGTCTGGGAGAGGACCATGGCCACGAACCTCCGTTCCCAGATGCTCACCTGCAAACACGCCATACCCGAGATGGTCCGACACGGGGGCGGCTCCATCGTCAACATGTCTTCAGGAGCGTCGCTCAAAGGCGACCGGACCCGGACCGCCTACGGCGTCTCCAAAGCGGGCGTCAACACGCTCACCATGTACGTGGCCACCTCCCACGGCAAACAAGGTGTCCGCGTCAACACCATCGTCCCCGGGCTCATCATCACCGACGCCGTCCGGGCCCACCTCTCCGAGCGCATGCTCGAGGGCCTGGGCCGCGCCACCCTCACGCCCTACGTGGGTGAACCCGATGACGTGGCCGACGTGGTCGTCTTCCTCGCCTCCGACGAGTCCCGGTACATCACGGGCCAGATGATCGCCATCGACGGCGGTATGTCGGCCCATGTGGGCTCGGCCGGGCGCGACGAGGAGCGCGACGGAGAATAGGTCGGTCGCCGGGTGGGTCGGTCGCCGAAGGCGGTCGGAGGGTCGCCGTTGATCAGGACGGGCCGAGGACGTAGGCGCCGTCGGCGGGCCGGTGGTACCAGCCGCTCGAGGCCTGGGTCCCGCCGTCGACGTGGATGGTCTGGCCCGTCACGTAGCTGGACATCTCGCCCGCCAGGAACACCGCCGCCCCCGCCATCTCGTCGACGTGGCCGGCGCGTCCCATGGGCACGGTGAAGCCGAAACGTTCCTCCGCCCCGGGCGGTGCCACCGAGGCCATCCCCTCTGTGAGGGTGATGTCGGGGGCGAGGCAATTCACCCGGATGCCGTGGGGGGCGAGCTCGAGCGCGGCTGTCTTCGTGAAATTGATCACCCCGGCCTTGGCCGCGGCGTAGGCGGCGTAGCCGGGGGCCGCCCGGACCCCCTCGATCGAGGTCACGCTGATGATGCTGCCGCCGGTGCCGCTCTCCACCATCGTCCGGGCCACCCGTTGCGTACACAGGATGACGTGCCGCAGGTTGGCCCGGTACAGCGCGTCCCAGCCGTTCTCCGAGGTCTCGAGCAGCGGTGACAGAAAGACCCCGCCGGCGTTGTTCACCAGAATGCTCACCGGTCCGAGCTCGGCCGTGGTGCGGGCCAGAGCGTCGTCCACTTGGGCCGACTCCCGGACGTCGGTCACGATGCCGAGCCCACCCACCTCCTGCGCGGCGGCGGCGGTGCTGTCGGCGTCGCGCTCCCAGATGGCCACCTTGGCACCGAAGGCGGCGAAACCGCGCGCGATGCCCCGACCGATCCCCGCTCCACCACCGGTCACCACGGCGACCCGGTCGGTGAGCAGTACGGAAGTCGGGTCCATGGACATAGGACGGCCAGCCTAGATAAGTTCGAGAGACCGCCGCGAGACAGCCAAGTTCGCGCCACCCGAGAGCAGGTTTGGCAATGCCCAGGATAGAACCGATTCCCTTGGACCAGATGGCCGACGAGCCCCGGAGGATCATCGAAGAGGGAGTGGCCGACGGCACCTACGCCACGCCCGTCCCGCTGCAGATCTTCGCCTACAAGACGGCGCAGATCATCATGACCAACATGGCCCGGGGAGCCATGGGCAAGCAGAGCCTCCTCGGACCCCGGATCGTCGAACTGATCCGGATCCGCAGCGCGCAGCTGGGCGAGTGCCAGCCCTGCATGCAGTCGCGCAAACACGACTCCATCACCGACGAGGACGTCGCCTGCCTCATCGCTCCCGGTCATTCGCAGCTCACCGAGCAGGAGCGACTGGCCGTCGAGTTCCTCGACCTGCTCTCGGCCGATCATCACGCCATCGACGACGACGTCTACCGGGAACTGGGCAAGGTCTTCACGGCGGCTCAGATCGTCGAGCTCGGATTCACCTGTGCCAACACCATGGGACTGCACCGCTTCATCCACACCCTCGACGTTTTCGGCACGAGCCCTCCGGTGATCGCCTTCGATCCCTCCCAGGTGGACAGTGCGTACTCCGACGTCCCCGAGCAGGCGCCCGCATGAGCGAGACGGTCTTCGTCACCGGTGCCACCGGACTGGCGGGCGCCAACATCTGCAAGCTCCTGATCGAGCGGGGCGACGCCGTCCGCGCCCTCGCCCGCCAGGGAGCCGACTCCGGCCCCCTGGCCGACCTGGGGGTCGAGGTCGTCACCGGCGACGTCACCGATGCCGACGATGTCCGTCGGGCCGCCACCGGTACCGACTCGGCCATTCACTGCGCGGCGCTGCTCGGCGGGGCCAGCCAGAACCTGCCCGACTTCGAGGCGGTCAACGTACAGGGGACCAAGCACGTTCTCGACGCCGCCGAGGCTCTCGGTCTCCGACGCGTGGTCGCCGTGAGCACGGGCACGTTCTTCGACACGGCCGGGGGCCTCGATCGTGAAGACGCCCCCGTCATGAAGGAACCGAGCTCTGATCCCTACACGATCACCAAGATGGCGGCGTTCCAGGACGCCATGGCCCGTGCCGCGGCCGGCCAGGACGTGGTCACCACCCACCCGGGGGCCATCTACGGCCCCTCCCCGGTGGCCAGCAACGCCCTCGGCCGGACCAGCTTCAACCGGGTGCTGCTGTCAGCGCTCCGCCAGCGCATCACCCGCTACCTCACGTTTCCCGTCAGCTGGGTGTTCGCCGATGACATCGCCCGCGGCTGCATCCTGGCTCTCGACCGTGGCGTGGCGGGCGAGCGTTACATGCTCGACGGTCGCCCCGAGGACGTCGTGAGCACCGCCGCGGCCTGCAACCGCATCTGCGCGCTGGCCGGGCTTGATCACCGGGTCGAGGATGTCGCACCATCGGACGACCCCGAATTGGCCGAGGTGTTCGGGCCGACTCTGCTGGCCATCGCCTTCAAGTTGGCGGCGGTCTCCACGCCCCGGCGCGAGCTCACCGAGTCCAAGACCTACAAGAGGCTGGGCTACGACCCCGTCAGCCTCGACGACGGCCTACGGGCCACGACGGCCTGGCTGCGGGAGATCGGCAAGATCGACTGAATCGAACGAGACGGCGCCGCTGGAGATCGCGCCGTCCGAGATCGCGCCGCTGGAGATCGCGCCGCTGGAGATCGCGCCGCTGGAGATCGCGCCGCTGGAGATCGCGCCGCTGGAGATCGCGCCGTCCGATCCGGCATCCATGGCACGCAGCGCGCCGATAACGACGTTCCTCCAGCACTCGGGGGTGGCCGGTCGACCGTCGAGCCGGGCGACGGGGATCGCCGCGCCCAGCGCCGCCCCGGGGCTCACGGTGGTGTCGAGCTTCTCGAGGGCCACGGCGTCGAACCCGCCCAGGTCCGATGCCCATGACGCGATGTCCTCGGTCTTGCAGCCGGAGTCGACGATCCCCCACACGGCGGTAGGTCGAAGAGAGTCGATCAGGTGCCGGGCCCACGAACGCGTCGTGGCCGTCACCGGGGCGTCGACCGCCACCACCACCGCCGGCCGGGACCGGCGCCAGCCCGGGGCCCGTTCGGCCGCCTCGACGGCCGTCCTGACGAAGCGCCCGTTGGTCAGCCCGGCCGGGGCGGGGCCATCGGGGGAGGCGACGGCCACGTCGTCGGGATCGGATTCGATTTCGTCGGCCAGGGCGACGGCGAGACGCCGGGCCTCGTCGCCGGCGCCGACCACCACCAACAGGCTCCCGGCCCGCCGCGGCGGTGGGGGAGCGGGGGCCAGTCGGCCGAATTCGGCGATCAACACGCTGTCGAGGTCCCTGCCCTGACGCAACCCCTCGGCCACCGGATCCACGATGTCGTCACCGAGACCGATCCGGCGCAGAGCCAGGGCGGTGTCCTCGATCGACATGCGATCAATCGGGTTCTCCGCACGGGGTGGCCGCCACCGCCCCGTCGCCGCACCGACCCCGCCCGCGGCGAGGGCATTCTCGGCCAGGAAGAGAGCCGCCTTGTGTGCGATCTCCTCGGTGAAGTCGTCGGGTCGTGCATCGAAGAGGTCGTTCTGCGCGGTGAGCTCCGGCTGGGGTTGTGAAGCGTCGTCCGGCCGGGGAAGGGTTGCCACCGTCGCAGACGGTGCCGATGGGGACAACTCAGTGTGCGGGCCGTCCATCTGCATGTCCGTCCGGGTCCCGCCCGGGACGTGTGTCTGGACGCCGGAGCGCGATGCGGCGTCGATGAGAGTGGTCACCCGGGACATGACGGCGTCGAACGCCACGGCCTTCTCACTCGGACCCGATCCTGGGCGTCGCGTCGGTGCGGCCGGCATCGGTGCCGTCGCGCCGAGTGCCTCAGACGGGGCCGGCTCGGCTGGCGCCGTGACCGTATTGGAAACGTTGCCCGCTTCGCCCGGGGCTTCGGGCGGGGCCGTGGGCTCGGGCGGGGTTGTGGCCGTGCTCGTCGCCGCCGAGGTGGGGGTCGTCGCCTGAGGCGGGCTCGCCGCAAGCCGTTCCCCGCTCGACGGTTCGACAGCGGAGATGGGGAGCAGGGGACCGCGGTGGGTGCGCCGGCCGGCCGCGACGAAGGCGCAGCCGGTCAGGGCCAGACCGACGGCGATCCTGAGGGGAGAGTGAACACGTTCCGCCATGGCCCCATTCTGGGCAATTGGTCGCGCCAAGTGGTGGACGCGACCGCCGTGGGGGTTCCCGACACATTTGAATTGTGCACGGAGCTCGTCCGCCCCGGTGGCCATGTGGCCAACATCGGGCTCGCTCCGGCGCCGCTCACTGACGATTGCCCACCGGTCGTCGCCCGGAGCCCTGCCCTGGAGCTGTTGCCAGTCTTCGGGTGTCAGCCTCCGGGTGTCAGCCTTCGGGGTGTCAGCCTTCGGGCTTCCGGGCGAGGACGATGATCCGCGCGTTCATGCGAAATTCCTCGTGGGGTTCTTCCGCCTCGAGCGCGGCGAGGTCGGCATCACAGGCCTCTGCCGTCATCGTCCTGGTCTCCACGATCCGTTCACGAGCGGCGTGGAGCTGTTCGATCACCAGTGCTCGTTCACCGTCGGATCGACTGACGACCCGGTGTTGGGCCTCGGGCAGGACCACCACCGAGGCGATCTCGAACCCGGCCTGGCGCAGATAGGTGGACAGCTTCCGGCCACACTGGCGGTCACCGCCGCGGGAGTACTGGATGTCCGAGACGGCTCCCACCAGGCGTGCCAACGGTGCGCTGTGATCGGGCCAGGTGATGTGCAGCTGGTCGTCGGTGTCACTCACGCACGCGTAGCCGCCGGGTTTCACCACCCGGTAGAGCTGGTCGAGAGCTTGGACAGGGTCGGTCAGAAACTGGAGCAGCTCGCGGATGAAGGCAAGGTCGAAACGATCGGCCGCAAACGCCAGGTCACGGACGTCGCCTTCGCTGAACTCGACTCCGGCCCCCGGCGCGAACAGCTGCATCGTCGTGAGCCGGTCACAGAGCTCGATCGAGTGTTTGACGAACCGCGCGTCGATGTCGACACCCTGGACTTCGAGACCGAGATTGGCGGCCAGCTCGAAGGCGAGGATGCCCAGACCGCTTCCCACGTCGAGGACCGAGGATCCCGGGGCGACAGGCAACATCCGCAGCGCCGTTCGCCACATGCGGTGGAGGCTGTGCGTGTACGCCAGAGTGACGGCGGACTCATCGTCACCGTCGGCCCGCAGCTCCTCGGTATAGGCCTCGAGGGTGGCGTCGAGTGTGACCTGTTTGGTCCCGTCGAGTTCCATGCCTGGCCCTCTCTAACTACGGTGCCGGACCGGCTCGAGGTCGGCGCGACGCGTCGTCATGACGGATCGGTCGACTCCGGGTCGCCCGAGGGCGGGGTCTCGGTGCCGTCGTCGCCGAGCCCGTGGACGATCCGGAGGTGGGCCGTCGTCTCCATCTCTGGATCTCCGGCGATGCGCGTAGCCAGCGCCAGTGTCGTGGCCTTGAAGACCTGCATCTCCTGCGTGATCTCGTCGATGCATTCCTGAACGACGTGTTTGGACCCATTGGTCAGGGTGATGACCGTGTCGGGCGTCTCCTCGATGCGTTCGATCAGATCCGGGTTGACGGCGAAGCGTTCGCCACTGTGAAAGCGCGTCAAGAGGATCATCGCTGTCCCTCGGCCGCGAGCGGGCCCGTGGGTGCCGTCGCCTCGGGGCCGGCCGGGGTCCGGCGGGCGGCGGCTAGGAGCCGCAGGGCCTGGGTGCGGCGCACCTCCCGGGAGTAGCGGTCGACGATCGAGGTGAGGAGCCCCCCGGCCATCCAGCAGATGATGATGGCCCCGGCCAGGCGCAACCCGGCCGAGACGGCGGTGATGTTGCCGTTCAGCACCCCGGGGACCATGGGCAGGCACAGGACCACGGCCCCCGCCAGCACCAGGTCGGGTCGCCTCACCCGCACGGTGTCACCCGGTCCACGATGGTGGCCGTCCAGCGCGCCGCATTGGCCCGGTGGCCGTCGAGCCGGGCCACGGGGATGCCCGAGGCGAGGGCGGCGGCGGGGCTCACGGTGGCGTCGAGGTTCTCGACGGCCAGGGCGTCGAGGCCGCCCAGGGCCTCGGCCCAGGCCGAGACGTCCTCGGACTTGGCCGTGGCGTCGACCACCCCCCACACGGCGGTGGGCCGCAGGGCCCCGATGAGACCGCCCGCCCACGACCTTTCGGTCGCCGTCACGGCGCAGTCGACCACCACCACGGCGGCGCCGGCCCGGCGCCAGCCCGGGGCCAGCTCGGCCGCCTCCTCCATCGAGCGCACCACGGGCACCGGGGGACCGCTGCGCCCGGCCACCTCGGGGTGAAGCGAGCAGTAGGCCACGGCGGCGGGGTCGCCCCCCATCTCCGAGGCCAGCGCCAGGGCCAGGTGCCGGGCCTGGGCCCCCTGTCCCACCACCACCAGCAGGCTGCCGGGCAGCCGGGGCAGGGCCGGGGCGGGGGCGAGACGACCGAAGGTGGCGAGGAGGAGCGCTTCCAGGGCCCCGCCCCCATACAGGCCCTCGGCCACCGCCGCCACGACGTCGTCGTCGAGGCCGGCCCGGCGCAGCGCCTCCAATCGGCCGTCGTCCCACCCCGGGGCCATCTCGGCCGGGACCGTGTTGTCGGCCGGGACCGTGTTGTCGGTCGGGACCGTGTTGTCGGTCGGGACCGTGTTGTCGGCCGGGACCGTGTTGTCGGCCGGGACCGTGTTGTCGGCCGGGACCGTGTTGTCGGCCGGGA
>Ga0209415_10008234_pt1 | contig 18113 bp, 14 predicted proteins | sample PeaSoiSIISIP2007_FD_187696 | JGI IMG/M metagenome (GOLD analysis project Ga0209415, IMG submission 187696) | Peat soil microbial communities from Weissenstadt, Germany - SII-SIP-2007 (SPAdes) (version 2) | ecosystem: Environmental > Terrestrial > Soil > Wetlands > Peat | place: Germany... | reverse complement strand
CGCAGCGTGGCCAGGTCCCAGCTGTCGGGCAGGCCGGGGTCGTCGATCTGCAGCACGAAGCCGGCGGCGATGATGGCTTGGTACTCTTCGCGGAGCGCATCGGCCAAGGCATAGAGGAATTCCGCGTCGGATTTGTAATATTGATTCTGCCGGCGCGCGAAGCTTCCCGGCGCCACCGAGGTGATGAAGCCCTCCGCCGCTTTCCCCATGGCGAGCGCCGCCTTGAAGTTGGCGAGATCGGCGCGCACCTCCGGCTGACCCTTATAGGCAATGGGGCCGATGAAGATCGGCGGCCGCCCGGCCAAGGCGCTGGAGGAGAGAAAGCTCGTCCCGTCGAGCTCACGGTAGAATTCGGCGAACTTGATTCGGTCGCGACGGCCGGACAGTGCCGGATAGGCCCGCGCCTCGCCGAGCTCCCAGCCGGTGAGCCGCCGCCAGGCATAGCTTTGCCAGGCGCCGTAATCGATCGCGCCGCACGTGCGCTCGGCCGCACGGGCTTTCCGGTTCATCTCAAAATCGACAGCGGCGCCGGACGTGTGGGAGTGACCCTGGACCAACTCGAGGCGGCGATCGCGGGATTCGGCCGCAGCGAGTCGCTGATGATGGAGGGAGTGTGTACCCTATTGGCCGACGCCGGCAATCCCACCAGCCCTATTACCAACCGCCAGGTTGCGATTTTCAACCGCGCGCTAGCGCAGCTCGAGGCCGCGGGGCTCAAGCCTCGGGTTACTCATTTAGCCAATTCCGCGGCGGCCGTGCTGCGGCCGGACTGCAATTGCAATATGTTTCGCCCCGGCCTCGCGCTCTACGGATTGCCGCCGGTGCCCGCGGTTCGTGAGCGAGTGGAACTCAAGCAAGTCATGACGTTCAAGACCCGCGTGTTGCAGACCAAGCGGATGCCTTCCGGAAGCGGCGTTAGCTATGGCCATACCTTCGTCACGTCCCGGCCGAGCGTGATCGGCGTGCTGCCGGTGGGCTATGCCGACGGCTATCGGCGCGGCCTCCAGCATGGAGGCCAGGTGCTGATTCGCGGGCAGCGGGCGCCGGTGGTGGGCGCGGTGTGCATGGATCTGACGATGGTCGATCTCACCGACATACCGGGTGCCGCGCCCGGCGACGAAGTAATATTGTGGGGCGGCGCCGGTGAGCAAACCATCAGCGTCAATGAGGTCGCTCGTTTGGTCCAGACCATTTCGTACGAGATGCTGTGTACGGTCGGCAAGCGAGTGCCGCGAATCTATCGGGGTGGGCCATCATGAGCACAGGCTTGATCAGAATCGGGCGCGCATTGCTCGGCGTATCGGACAAGACCGGCCTCGCCGATCTAGCCGGCGTGCTGGAAAGATTCGGCGCCGAGTTGCTGTCAACCGGCGGCACCAAGACGGCTCTGGAGCAAGCCGGGCGGCGCGTCAAAGCTGTCGAGGAGTTCACCGGTTCGCCCGAAATGCTGGGTGGACGGGTCAAGACCCTTCATCCGAAGATTCACGGCGGCATCCTGGCGCGCCGCAACGACCCGGCCCATCAGCGCGACATGCAACAGCATCGGCTCGAGCCGATCGACATGGTGGTGGTCAATTTCTATCCGTTCGAACAGACCGTCGCCCGCGCCGGCGTCAGCCTCGACGAGGCGATCGAGAATATCGATATCGGCGGTCCGACCCTGGTCCGCGCCGCGGCCAAGAATTACGCCGACGTCGCGGTGGTGGTCGACCCCGCCGACTACCCGGCGATCATCGACGAACTCGGGCGCAATCAGGGAGCCTTGTCGCTCGAAACTCGATGGCGGCTGGCGCGCAAGGCTTTTGCGCGAGTCACGGCCTACGATTGCGCGATTTCCAACTACCTCGGCGCCCTCGATCAGGGAGCGCGCCAGCCTCTGGGCGCGAGCTTCAGCATCTCACTCGAGCGCGCGCAGGCGCTGCGTTACGGCGAGAACCCTCATCAGCAAGCCGCGCTCTACGGGGATTTCCTGAAAATCGCCGAGCAGCTCCATGGCAAGGAGCTGTCGTTCAACAACGTCGTCGATATCAACTGGGCGATCAACATGATCCTGGACTTCCAGGATTATGGCGACGCCGTGGTAGCGATCCTCAAGCACAACACCCCGTGCGGCGTGGGCGTGGCCGAGACGCTAAAGGGCGCTTGGGACAAGGCTTTCGCCACCGATCCCGACTCGCCTTTCGGCGGCATCATAATCACTAACCGGCCGTGGGACCTGGAATTCGCGCGCGCGGTCGACGAGCTTTTCACCGAGGTCCTGATCGGTCCGGATTTTCAGGCCGGCGTGCTCGATTTCCTGCGCAAGAAGAAGAACCGGCGGGTGATGCGCTTTCATCCGCAGGCGATCAAGCGTGACGAACTCGACCTCAAGCGAGTGCTGGGCGGCTTGCTGGTGCAAACCCCCGACCTCACCTGGGAGGACCCGCGCGCGGCCGAGGTGGTCACCAAGCGCGCGCCGACCGAAGCCGAATTGCGGGCGCTCGGCTTCGGCATCCGGGTGTGTAAACACGTGAAGTCCAACGCGATCGTGTTCGTCAAGGAGGACCGCACGCTTGCGGTCGGCGGCGGCGCGACCTCCCGGATCGATCCGCTGTACTCGGCCCGCGAGAAGGCTGCGCGCTTGAAGGTCTCGCTCGCCGGTTCAGTGCTCGCATCGGAGGCGATGTTCCCGTTCCCCGACGGACCGACGCTCGCCGCCGAGGCGGGCGCCACCGCGATCGCGCAGCCGGGCGGCGCGGTACGCGACAGCGAGGTCATCGCGGCCGCGGACCGCCACGGTCTTGCGATGGTGTTCACCGGAGTCCGCCACTTCCGTCATTGATTCGCAAGGCTCTACAATGAAAGTCCTGGTGATTGGCAAGGGAGGCCGCGAGCACGCACTTTGTTGGCGGCTTCGCCAAAGTTCCAGCGTGGAAAGGATTTTCTGCGCCAGCGGCAATCCGGGCATCACCCAGAGCGCGCACCTGGTACCCCTGGAGCCGACCAATATCACGGGCCTTGCCGAATTCGCCGAGGCGCAGCAAATCGACCTCACCGTGGTCGGTCCCGAAGATCCGCTCGCGCTTGGTATCGTCGATGAATTCGAGCGACGAGGGCTCACAATTTTCGGCCCATCGAAAGTCGCGGCGCAACTCGAGGCAAGCAAGTCCTTCGCCAAGAGCGTGATGAAGGAAGCCGGCGTGCCGACCGCCGCCTCGGCGGTCTTCGATGACGCGGATCAGGCGCGCCGCTTCGTTCGCAACCACCACGGCGCTTTGGTGGTCAAGGCCGACGGGCTGGCGTTGGGCAAGGGCGTCGTGCTTTGTGCCGACGCCGAGAGCGCGCTCGCGGCGATTGACGACGCGATGGAGCGCAAGCTGTTCGGCGCCGCCGGAGAACGCATCGTAATCGAAGAGCGACTAAGCGGCGAGGAGGTTTCCTTTTTCGCGCTCTGCGACGGCGACAGCGCGGTGCCGGTCGGCCTGGTGCAGGATCACAAGACGGCCTTCGACGGCGATCGCGGCCCCAACACCGGCGGGATGGGTGCCTACTCGCCGCTGCCGCAATTCGGCACCGGCCTCGAACCGCGGATCATGCGCGAAGTGGTCGCGCCGACGCTGGCCGCGATGAGGGCGCGGGGTACGCCGTTTCGCGGGGTGCTGTTCGTCGGCCTGATGATCAACGGGGAACGATTGAATGTGCTCGAATTCAACGTCCGCTTCGGCGACCCGGAGTGCGAGGCGCTGATGATGAGGTTCGAGAGCGACCTGGCGGGGTTGCTGCTGGGTGTGGCCCAAGGCGACGTGGCGCGTTCTTACGTGAAGCTCTCCCCCGAAAGCGTGGTCGCGGTCGTGCTCGCTTCCGGCGGGTATCCGGGCAACTATCGCAAGGGGATCGCGATTCGAGGGCTCGAGAGCGCCGAAGCGATCGACGGGGTGCGGGTATTCCATTCCGGCACCGCGATTAGCGATGGCCGCCTGGTGACCAACGGCGGCCGGGTGATGGTCGTCTGCGCCAGAGCACGCAACCTGGCGCGGGCGGCGGCCAAGGCCTACCGCGCCGCCGATCTGATCGAATTCGACGGCAAGCATCTGCGCCGCGATATCGGACTAAAGGCGCTCCACGGTGCTCAACCCGGCGCGACCAGCGAACCGCCGGCCGAGCAGGACGGGTAAATGAAAGCGACGGAAAACCCCCTGGTCCAGGTCTTTCTCGGCTCCGCCAGCGATCGCGAAATGGCCGAGCATACCCGCGCGCGACTCGATCACTTCGGCATCCCGAATCGGATCACGGTCAGCTCCGCCCATCGCTCGCCCGCGCGTACCGCCAGTCTGGCCGCGAGTGCCGAGCGTCGCGGAGTCAAAGTCATAATCGCGATGGCGGGCGGGGCCGCTCATCTCGCCGGCGTGATCGCCGCCCATACCGTGCTGCCGGTGATCGCGGTGCCGCTGGCGAGCACCCCGCTGGCCGGTTTCGACGCGCTGCTATCTTCGGTGCAGATGCCGCCCGGGGTGCCGGTCGCGACGGTCGCGGTAGGCCGCTTCGGCGCGGAGAACGCCGCGATACTTGCCGCGCAAATCCTGGCGCTGAGCGACCCGGCACTGCGCCAGAAGCTTCAGGAGTTCAAGGCTGAACTTGCACGTAAAGTTGAGGAATCGGATAGTCAAAGCGAAACATGACATTATCGACGCTATCGATCAGGCGCTCACGGCGCTCGACGCCGGGGAACTGGTGGTCTATCCCACCGAAACCTTTTATGCGCTCGGAGCCGACGCGGCCTCGCCGCGGGCGCTCGAGCGCCTGTTTGCGATTAAGCGGCGCGAGCCGGATAAGCCGGTGGCATTGATCGTGGCTGACCTCGCGATGGCGCGACAGGTAGTCGTGGAAATCCCGGCCACCGCGCTCCGTCTTGCTCAGACGTTCTGGCCGGGACCGCTGACGATGATTCTGCCGGCGCGCTCAGGGCTTAACGCGGCGCTGCTCGGCAACGGCGGTGGCGTAGGCCTGCGGGTGTCGTCGCATCCGATTGCTCACGCCCTGGTACAGCGACTGGGCCGGCCGCTCACCGCGACCAGCGCCAACCTCGCGGGCGAACCGCCCGCGGACAGCATCGAGCAGGCACGCGCCGCGTTCGGCAACAAAGTTGCGATTTATCTCGAAGGCGGCCGACTGGGCCTGACTCCCGCGTCTACCGTGATCGCTTTCGACGGAAGCCGGCCACAAGTGCTGCGCCAGGGGCCGATTTCAGAAGGTGAAATCGCCGCGGCTCTGGGAAGCGAGGTAGCGTCATGAGTCCGCTAGGCCAGCGAGTCGAGCCCTTCCGCGGTCTGCTCTACAACCGGCGCAAGTGCGGCGAGCTTAGCGCCGTGGTAGCGCCGCCTTATGACCTGATCGGGCCTGAACGCCAGAATCAGCTTTACGAGCGCAGCCCCTACAACGTCGTGCGCTTGGAGCTCAACCGCGACGCCGACCGTTACGGCTCTTCGGCGAAAACCTTGCGGCAATGGCTCGACGAAAGCATCCTGGAGCGCGCCGCCGTCCCGGCGATCTACCTCTACAGCGAAAGTTTCGAAGTTGAAGGCCGCCGCCTCAACCGCGACGGCTTCATCGCCAGAATCCTGCTGGAAGAGTTCGGCAAGGGAAGGATCCTGCCCCACGAGCGTACCTTCTCCGCCCCCAAGGAAGACCGCTTGCGCCTGCTGAGCGCGACCACGACCAACATGAGTTCGATCTTCGGCCTCTACTCGGGGATTCATCCGGAGCTGGAACAATTGCGCGAGAGGGTGACGGCGCGCCCCGCGCTGTTCGAGGTAACCGACGACCTAGGGGTCATTCATCGGCTGCGCGCGATCGAGGAGCCTTCAGAGCTCGCGCTGATCCAGCGCGCGCTGGACGATTCGCGTATCCTGATTGCCGACGGGCATCATCGCTACGAGACCGCGCTCAACTATAGCCGCCGCAGGCGCGCGGCCGAGAACAATCCGGTTGCGCTGCAGCCCTACGATTACACCATGATGACGCTGACCGCCTGCGCCGATCCCGGCCTCGTGATCCTGCCGACCCATCGCGTGGTCAAGCGATTGGCGCCCGCGTCAATTGAGGCCTTCGCCGAGCGCGCCGGCAAGCTTTTCCTGATTGAAGAATTTGATGACCGCCGTGCGTTGTGCGCGCGGCTCAAGAGCGCCGGCCACCGCGCGCTCGCGGTCGCCCTCAAAGGTGACGCGACGCTTCGCTTGATGCGCCTGAAGGACGCCGGCGCGATGGCGTCGATTGCGCCCGACCTGCCGGCGGCGATTCGCGAGCTCGACGTTTCGCTCCTTCACGCGGTGGTCTTCAACCGGATACTCGGACTCGGCGAGGCCGAGATCAAGGCAGGCGGCAACATCGAGTATACGATCGACGCCGAAGCCGCGCTCGAAGCGGTCGCGCGCGCGCAAGCGTCGGGGGCCTTTCTCCTGAATCCGCCCTCGATCGGCGACGTCGAGCGGGTCAGCGACGCGGGCGCGACGATGCCGGAGAAATCGACCTACTTCTTTCCCAAGCTGCTGACCGGCCTGGTCATGAATCCGCTGAGCGACTGAGCCGGTATGGGCGCCGAGCTTTTCCTGGTCCGCCACGGCGAGACCGAAGGCCAGTCGAGCATCCGCTACCACGGACGCACCGACGTCGCGCTTTCGGAATTGGGCCGCGCGCAGATGCGCGCAGTCGCGGCCACGCTGGCTCCGCGCGGTTTCACTCGCGTCTTCGCCAGCACTCTTGGCCGCGCCCGCGAGGGCGCGCGCCTGATAGCCGGCGAGAGCGCGCCGATCGTATGCCTCGAAGAGTTCGCCGAGGTCGACTTCGGCCTGTTCGAGGGGTTGACCGCCGACGAAATCCGCACGCGCTATCCCGCCGAGTTCGAGCGCTGGAACCGGGACCGGCTCGATACCGCTTACTCCTATCCGGGCGGCGAGAGCCGCTCGGCGTTCCGGGCACGTGTCGAACAGGGGGTCAGGCGGATGCTCGAAATGTGGGACAGCGACGAAGCCTCCGGCGATATGCGCGCGCTGGTGGTGGCGCATCGCGGCGTAATCCGCGCGATCGTTCGCGGCCTGGTCAAGGTCGAGCCCGTGATCGAGCTCGGCTCGATTCACATCCTCGAGCGTGCGCCCCGATGGCGCGTCCGCGATCTCGATATCACCAGCCACCTTGAAGGACTCGAGGTCCGCGCAGGCGGCAGCTAGCGCTCCGAGTCGAAAGTTCCTTCATAAATTAGGAGTTGATTTGCGATTCCGAGCGCAGCAAGAGCCTGTCCTGAGCGGAGCGAGGGAAATCTACGCGGAGCGATTTTCTCTCCGCGGCCAAGTCCGGAAAAAGACTCATCGCTTCGCGCAGATTCTTCGCTCCGGCAGCCTGCGCTCAGAATGACAACAAAAATGCCCTTTCGGCTTGCCATTCCGAGCCCTTCGGCTGCGCTCAGCCGTTACTGGCATTCGCAAGACGCAACACTAGCGCTGCGGGCGCCGCTACTTTTTCGAGATCGAGCGGACCTGCGCTTCGAGCAACGCCACGCTTTCAGCCGATGCCGCGATCCTGGCCGGCGCCGCCAATTCGTGCGGTGCGGCAGCGCGAACCCGCTCGACCGCCTGATACTGGATCAGCCGCTTGACCTCTCCGTACGCGAGCTGTCCGAGCTTGGCCAGCTTGCGCGCCTGCGCGACGCATCGCGGCTCGAGCTGCTCGGGCGCCACCAGTTCATCGAAGTAGCCCAGCTCGAAAGCGCGCTCGACACCGCATAGCTCGGCTTCCAGCAACGCGTCGCGGAGACGTTCGCTGCCGAGCGCAAGGCGGGCGATTTCGACCGGCCCAACCGGCAAAGGCAGGCCGATCGCGACCTCGTTCGCTCCGAACCGGTGAGCGCCGCGCGAAGCTATGCGGAAGTCGCATGCGAGCGCGATGATCAGGCCGCCCGCGATGGCGTGCCCATTGACCATCGCGACCGTCGGCTTGGGCAGCGTCCACAGCGCGAACAGCCCGTCGCGCTCCTCGCTTCCGAGTACGCCGACGCGGCTTTTCCCTTCAGCCTGTTCCTTGATATCGAGGCCGCCGCTGAAGAACTTGCCGATGCCGGTAACGATTATCGCGCGCACAGCTTGGTTGTCGCGCGCCTCCCGGCATTGCTCGTACAAGGCTTCGTTGAACTCGCGACTGACCGCGTTGGCGGGCGGACGGTTGAGCGTTAGCATCCGGACGCCATCTCCAATCTCTCTTGATTCAACCAGCATGTGACTTCTCCTTGGTGCAGGCGCCCAACCTTAATCAACAGCTGGGTACGTCGCGACGCGCATCTTAGCGCCGTCGCATCACGCCGAGCCAGCGCCGATAACACTTTGCCAGCGGCGTGCGAAATAACAGATCGGTGTAACAAGCGATCAGTTCGAACACACCCGAAGCCTCGGCCGCGAGTTCCAGGTGCTGAGGCAGCGTGTAACGCACCGGGATGAGGTCGCGGGTGTGAACCACACGATCCGGAAATCGGATCGCGCAATTGATCTCGTAGATCCAGCCACCCGCGTACCACGGCATCGGGCGGCGATATTCACGCACCTCGACCTCGGCGGTCCCGGCGCGCACGCGCCGGCGCCGCCATAGTTGCCGCTCGCGTGGCGCGCGCACTCCGTCGTGGCGATCGACGTCGACGCAATAAAGTCCGCCCGGCCGCAGCACTCGCGCCACCGACTTTAGATGCGCGATCAGCGACGCGTTCTCGGTAATCACCGGGAAGGTCTCGGACCAGCAGAAAGCGGCGTCGCAGTCGCGCGCCGGAATCCTGAAGTCTTCGATATCGCGCCGGTAAAACTTGATTCCGTCAAAGCCGCGCGCCTGGGCTCGCCCGGCCGCGATCATGACGCCCGAGCGATCGACGCCGACGACCTCGATCCCGTCTCGCGCCAGCAACTGGCCGTGCGGAGAATCGCCGCACGCCACGTCGAGCACCCGGCGCACCGAGCGCTTCAGATGGCGCGCCCATACCTTTTTCAGGAACGCCACCTCTTCGGCGATTTCGTGAGGCTCCTCCATGTGTACGGCGCGGAAGATCGGTGGAAAATCGTAAAGGCTCGGCATCGGCCCCAGCATAGCGGGATTCGATCGCGACGGCACAACCGTTCACCTCGCTGCTTGTGTCCAGTTTCCGAGTGACAAACGTAATCAATCAACCGGGACTTGCCACAAACCCGAGCAACGCGAGCACAGTGCCCCGTCGGCATGGAATGCCGCGCGTTGCGCGGCTGCGGCTTTTGGACTAAACGGCTTAGCTTACGAAGAAGGAGCGACGTATGACCAAGCCGCTTGCGGGTATCAAGGTCGTCGAGATCGGGCAGGAGATCCAGGGGCCGTTCGCCGGCCTGTTCCTGTCGGATATGGGAGCCGACGTGGTCAAGGTCGAGAATCGCGAGACCGGAGACCTCAGCCGATGGGCTTCGAACGCGCTGATTGGCGGCCCGGACGCCCGCAACCCGAATGTCTCGGCCTACTTCCTCGCGATGAATCGCGGCAAGCGCAGCATCACGCTCGATCTCAAGAAGCCGCACGCGATCGAGATCGTGAGGCGGATGGCGAAAAACTACGACGTGCTGCTGACCAACTACCGTCCCGGCGTGCTCGACCGGCTCGGGCTCGGTTTCGAGGAGCTGCTCAAGGTCAACCCCAACCTCATTTATGGCCAGGGCAGTTCGTGGGGACCGAAAGGCCCCTGGGTGATGCGGCCCAGCCGCGACACGCTGGCGCAGGCGGCCAGCGGAGTGATGATCAAGACCGGAACGCTGGACCATCCGCCGCTGCCGGCCGGGATGTTCGTGGCCGACCATTGCGGCGCGCTGAGCCTCGCCAGCGGCATCATTACCGCGCTGTTCGTACGGGAGCGTACGGGCAAAGGCCAGCGGGTCGACGCGTCGATCTACGGCACGCTGCTCGCGATGCAGGCGTGGGAGCTCAACTACACCTCGCTCAGCGGGAAGGAGCCGGTGCGCGGTAATCGATGCCATCCTTTCCTGCGCGGGGTGTGGGGCGCGTTTGCCACCAAGGACGGCTATATCTGCCTGGCGGGATGTGACGACAAGCGCTGGCCGTCGTTCTGCAAGGTGATGGGCATCGAACATCTCGAAACCAACCCTGACTACGACAACCCGACTCGCAATTTTCACGGCGCCAAGATGGAGGAGGTGCTCGACCAGATCTTTCCTCGCAAGACCACCCAGGAATGGCTTGATTTGCTGCATGGAATCGACGTCCTGGCGACCGACGTCGCGACCCTTCCGCAAATCCTCCACAGCGAGCAGGCCCGCGCCAACGGCTACCTGATGGAGCTCGACCATCCGACCGCTGGCAGGATCATGGTTCCCGGCGCGCCGATCTCGCTCAACGGCGAAATCGAGACCAAGGCCAAGCCGGCGCCCGAATACGGCCAACATAGCGAGGAGATTTTGCTCGAGCTGGGCTTTACCTGGGAGGAAATCGCCGCGATGCGCGAGGCGGGCGCGGTGTGAGCGCTTAGCATCGGCAACGTCAAATGTCCTCAAGCGCAATGCGCTGATTTGATAACTCTCCTCCATCAAGCGCAATAAGTAAGCGCATCCGCTTTCACCGGCTTGCGAATCCTGCTTTTCTGTCTATTCGAGGAACATCATGGCATCGAGCACCGCAATCGCTGAAATCAAGGCGCGCGAGATTCTCGATTCGCGCGGCAACCCCACAATCGAAGTCGACGTCCGCCTAAGCGGCGGCGCTTTCGGCCGCGCGGCCGTCCCTTCGGGCGCGTCGACCGGCGCGCACGAGGCGTTGGAGTTGCGCGACGGCGATCCCAAGCGCTACGGCGGCAAGGGCGTACTCAAAGCGGTCGCCAACGTGACCGGCATCATCGCTCCGCAGCTCAAAGGCGCCGACGCCGCCGACCAGGCCGAGCTCGACCGGCGCCTGATCGCGCTTGACGGCACCGAGAACAAATCGCGGCTGGGCGCCAACGCGATGCTGGGAGTGTCGATGGCCGGGGCTTACGCGGCGGCCGCCGCCAAGGGGGTCGCGCTTTACCGCTATCTGGGCGCGGATCCGCACGTGATGCCGGTGCCGATGATGAACATCCTCAACGGCGGCAAGCACGCCGACTCCAGCGTCGATATGCAGGAGTTCATGATCGTGCCGCTCGGCGCGCCGTCATTCGCCGAGGCGCTGCGGATCGGCGCCGAGGTCTTTCACGCTCTCGCCGCTATCCTGAAGCAGCGCGGCCATTCGACCAACGTCGGCGACGAAGGCGGTTTCGCTCCCAACCTCAGAAACAACCAGGAGCCGCTCGACGTCATCCTGGAAGCGATCGCCAAGGCCGGCTACCGGCCCGGCGACGATGTTTCGCTGGCGCTCGATCCGGCCTCGAGCGAGTTCTACGAAGACGGCAAGTATGTCTTCGCGCGCTCGGACAAGAAATCGCGCGGCGCCGACGAGATGGTGCGCTTCTACGCCGACTGGCTCGACCGTTATCCGATCGTTTTGATCGAAGACGGGCTGGCCGAGGACGACTGGGACGGTTGGCGGCTGCTGACGCGCGAGCTCGGCGGGCGCGCGCAACTGGTCGGCGACGATCTGTTCGTTACCGACCCCAAGCGGTTGCGCCGCGGAATCGACGAGGCCGTCGCCAACTCGATCCTGATCAAGCTCAACCAGATCGGCACTGTGAGCGAGACGTTGAATACCATTGAGGTGGCGCGCGCGGCCAACTATGCCGCGGTAATCTCGCATCGCTCGGGCGAAACCGAGGACACCACGATCGCCGATCTGGCGGTCGCGACCGGCGTCGGCCAGATCAAGACCGGCTCGCTCAGCCGCGGCGAGCGGCTGGCCAAGTATAATCGTCTGCTGCGGATCGCCGAGGAGCTAGGCGCCCGCGCCGAGTACCCAGGCGCCAAGATTTTCGCCCGATGGCAACGGCGGGGCGCGCGATGAGCCGGCCCCCGATCGCGGCGCTGATAATCTTCGACGGCTGGGGATTGCGGGATGAGCGCGAGGCCAACGCGATCGCGCTCGCCCAGACGCCGGCGATGAACCGGCTTTACGCCAGCCAGGCGCACAGCTCGCTTGACGCTTCGGGAGCGGCCGTCGGGCTGCTGCCTGGGGTGATGGGCAACTCGGAGGTGGGCCATCTCACGATCGGCGCTGGGCGGGTCATCTATCAGGACGTGATGAGGATCAGCAAGGCGATTGAGACCGGCGAGTTTTTCGCTAATCGAACGCTGCTCGATGCGATGCGCCGGGCCGCGCAGGGCCATACGCTTCATATCTGGGGGCTGCTTTCGGACGGCAGCGTACACAGCCATATCGACCATCTGTTCGCGCTGCTCGAGCTCGCCGCGAGGGAAAACGTCGCGAGTATCGCGGTTCACGCGGTGCTCGACGGGCGCGACAAGCCGCCGCGCTCGGCGATTCCGTTCGTGACACGACTCGAGGCCAAGCTCGGGGAGCTCAAACATGGACGGATCGCGACCGTAAGCGGCCGTTACTACGCGATGGACCGCGACAAGCGATGGGAACGCACCGAGCGGGCGTGGCGCACGATCGTCGGGGGCGAGGGTCCGAGTTCCGCCCGCGCGGTGAGCGCGATTGAGAACAGTTACGCCGCGAACAAGAACGACGAATTCGTCGAGCCGATCGTCATCGGCCGGCCCGCCCCGATGGCTGACGGCGACCAGGTGATCTGCTTCAATTTCCGCGCCGATCGCGCGCGCCAGTTGACCGCGGCGATAGCACTCACGGACTTCAACGGCTTCGCGCGCCCGCGCCTTCCCAAGGTCGGCTATGTGTGCATGACGGAATACGATCGCAGCTTCGGTCTGCCGCTGGCGTTCGGGCCCGAGGACGTCAAGCATACCCTCGGCGAAGTCCTCGGCGCCGCCGGGGTGCGCAATCTGCGCCTGGCCGAAACCGAGAAGTACGCGCACGTGACCTACTTCCTCAATGGCGGTGTTGAAAAGCCTTTTCCGCTCGAAGAGCGAATTCTGATCCCGTCGTCCAAGGTCGCGACCTACGATTTGCAGCCCGCGATGAAAGCCGAAGAAATCGCCGAGCGCGCTGAGCAGGAAATCAAGAGCGGCCGCTTCGGCGTAATCGTGATCAATTTCGCGAATGCCGACATGGTCGGCCATACCGGCAATCTCGCGGCGACCATCGAAGCGGTCGAGGCGGCCGACTCGGCGCTCAATCGCGTGATCGGCGCGCTCGACAACGCCGGCGGCGTGGCGCTAATAACCGCCGACCACGGCAATGCCGAGTTCATGGCCGACCCCGCCACCGGCCAGCCCCATACCGCCCACACCACCAATCGCGTGCCGCTGATCCTGTTCGATTCCGCCTATCGAGCCGCACTCGCGGACGGCACCCTGTCCGACGTCGCGCCGACGTTGCTCGCGATTCTGGAAATCGCCGCGCCGCCGGAGATGACCGGTCGCGATCTGCGCATCGCGCGCCGCGGATAAGCTGAATTCTTAGTGCGCCGCGCGGGCCGCGGCCTGAGCGCGTCCCAGGAGGAAAGTGATCGGCACCAACAAGATTATCATCACGCTGAGCATGCGGTAGATATCGTTGAAGGAAAGCATCGCCGCCTGGGCCTGGACCGCGCGGTAGACCATCGCGAGCCCTGGCTTCTGCCCGCCGATCATCTCCCCCATGAAGTTGAAGCTCATCGCGCCCGGGACTCGCGGCGCCTGCTGACTCAGCTTCCAGCCTTCGAATATCGAAAAATGCTGCACCAGGTTCGCCTGATGGATCTGCTCATGGCGAGTGAGCAGGTTGATGACCACGGAGATGCCCAGCGCCGAGCCGGTGTTGCGCATCATGTTGAACAGGCTGGAGGCGTAGCCCATGCGCTCGCGGTCGACGCAAGACAGGCTCTTGGCCGAAAGCGTGGGGAAGATGAGGCCGGAGCCCATCCCGAACGGGACGGTTGGCCAACACACCGCCCACATGCTGACGCTCAGATCCCACTTCGACATCATCCACATCCCGAACGCCATCAAGCTGAACCCGATCGCGATCAGCGGCCGGGTATCATAGCGGCGGCGCGCGAGCTGGCCGATCAGGAACATCGAGCACAGGCTGCCGAGCGCACGCGGCGCCATCGCGAGACCCGCCTTCGAGGCGGAGTAACCCATGAACTCCTGAAGAAACACGGGATTGAGCAGCAAATTGGCGTAGACCGCCAGCACCATCACCAAGATCAGGAATACCGACAGGCTGAAATCCCGCAGCTTGAACATCCGCAGATCCAGGATCGGATCAGGGAAGCGCAGCTCGCGAACGATCAGCGCCACCAAGCATCCGCCAGAAATCAGGGTCGCGTAGACCACCCAGGCCGAAGCGAACCAGTCCGCACGTTGGCCGCGGTCGAGCACGATCTGCAAGAGACCCAGTCCCAGCGCCAGGTACGCGATGCCCAGGTAATCGACCCTGCTGCCCGGGCGTCGCTGCCGGCGCATGTAGGCGGGATCCTGAACGAAGGCTGAAACCATCAGGAACGCTGCCAGGCCGGTCGGGATGTTGATGTAGAAATTCCAGCGCCACGACCAGTTGTCGGTGATCCATCCGCCCAGCGTCGGCCCCATGATCGGCGCGACCATCAGGCCCACGCCCCACGTCGCCATCGCCATCGCTTGCTCTTCGGGCGGAAAGGTCTCCATCAGGATCGCCTGCGAGCAGGGAATCATGGCGGCGCCGGCCACGCCCTGCATGAGACGAAACAGCACCATCTGATCGAGCGACCGGGCGGCCCCGCACAGCGCCGACGCGGCGACGAAACACATCACCGAGACCAGGAAATAACGCTTGCGCCCGAAGCGCGACGCGATCCATCCGGTCATCGGGATCATGACGCCGTTGGCGACCAGGTAGCTGGTCGCCACCCAGGTGATCTCGTCGACGCTGGCCGAGAAGCTGCCCTGCATATGCGGCAGGGCGACGTTGACGATCGAGGTATCGAGCACTTCAAGGATAGTGCCCACCATGACCGCGATGGCGATCAGCCACTTATGCGACGGTTCCGGACCTTCAGGCGTGATCAGAGCAGGAGCGGCCATAGAGACTTCGATTTGAAATCGCGCCCGCTATCAGCGGTGCGCCTTTCACGAATCCGACCGGCGGCGTGGCAGCCTTCGCCACCCCTCTGGGTCTAGTTAGCATATGGTGCCGTCATCCCGTTGGCATGGAATGCCGGCTACCAGCGGACGATCTGCTCGTAGATCTTCGGCAGGACCCGGGGCAGCGACGCGATATCGTCGATCACCAGATAGCGCGAGGACGGACACATCTCGCGCAAATAGTCGTGACCAGTGCGATCGACCGTGATGCAAAACGGGATTATCCCCGCCAATTCGAGCTCCTTCAACGCCACCATCGTGTCCTGGATACCATAGGCGTTGGAACGGCGGTCCTGGCCGTAGTCGAAATCCTGCGGGAAGCCGTCGCTCAGCAGGATGACGTGCTTGGAGCGGGCGTTGACGTCCTTGAACTTTTCCCGCGCGTGGCGGATAGCGGTACCCATCCGGGTCGAACGCTTCGGCTCCACCGCTCCCACCCGAGCCTTGACCTCGTCCGAAAGCACCCGGTCGAACTCCTTGATAACGTAGACCTCGACGTTGTCGCGGCCGTGGCCCGAGAAGCCCATGATCGCGTAGGAATCGCCGAGTTCCTCGAGCGCCTGCGCCATGATCACCAAGGCTTCCTTGTTGACGTCAATGATTCGACGCGGGCGCTCGCCGCCAGCGATCCGGCGCTGCCAGGTCTTCTGCCAATCGTCCTGGTCGGCGTCACCGGTATGGCGGCGCACGTCACGCTGGATCGGCTCGTCGGTGGATGCCGACATGTCGAGCAAGAACAGCGTGGCCACGTCGCGGGCCTCCTTGGTGCGCGCCTTGTAAACGCGGCCGTCGGGCGATTGGCCCATCAGCCGCGCCACCCGCGCTTCGATGGTGCGGTCGAGGTCGATTTCTTCGCCATCCTCGAGCCCCCGCACCATCCGGTAGGAAGCCGGCCGGATACGCTGGAAGTGGCGCCGCACTTGAGGGATCAATTCCGCGTAGCGCACCAGCGTTCGGGCGTAAAAATCGCCTTCATCGCCGCTCAGCGGTACTTCGCGCAAATGGCACCAGCTACGCCGATAATCGGCGGCCACGTAATCCCATTCGTCGTACGCGAAGTAGGAATCCTCCTGGCCGGTGCGCCGTCCAATCACCAATCGCCCGTGACCGGCCCACGAGCCCGCCTCGGCAAGCTGCTGGCGCAACTCGGCCAGCTCTTTGGCCTGCTTGCCCTTGAGCTGGGTGAGGTAGATACCGGAGCCCGGCTCGTCGCCATCACCGGCCTCGTCCGGGTTGATTTCGAAGCCCTGTTCCAGCAGGCGCTGGATTTCCTCGGGCGACATCGGCTGTCCGCCTCGCCCCTTCGAGCGCTTGCCCGAAACCCGCATCTGAACTCGTTGGTTGGGCTCATCGCCGCCCGAATCTGAAGGATCGCCTTCCCCGTCCTCACCGATACCCGCGCCCTCATTGTCCAGACCGCGCGTGAATTCATCAAGCGATTCGCCGTCGGCAGCGGTGTCAGACTCATCCGCGCGCTCGGCCGCCGCCAGGATCTCTTCAAGCCAGGCGTAAAGCACCGCCGTCTGTCGGGCGCTGCTAGTCACGTCGGCACCCGATTCGCGAAGCGAAGCGAACGCTTCGGCCGCCCTCTGAACATACGGCGCATGCACGGCGCTTTGGGCGGAAGCCGGATCGAGTGCTATCCGCACCAGCAAGCTGCTCAGCGACTTCGGCGCCAGCCGTGCTAGCAGCGTACGATTGATTTCCACGATCTCAGGCGCAAGGCCGCGATAGGTACGCATCAGCTTGGCGTCGATTCGCACCGCTTCGCACAGGCGCAGCAGCGCGCCCGCGACCTCGGGCTCGGCAAAGGACGAGACGAAACTGGACAAGGCTTCGACGCCGAGCTCGGCACGCTGTTCGAAGCCCGCCAAGTCGGCCAGGCGCAGCGAAAAAGTGCCGAACTCATGGCGGCCCGCCAGATGAGCGGTCAATACCTTGTAATAGCTGAAGGCGGCGTCGCGGCTCTCGAAGGCTTCGACCTTCTCCGGCAGTTGGATAACCTCGCCGGGGAGCAGCGGATAGCGAAACGGCAGCGCGGGTGCGAAATCGCTGAGTGAATCGATGCGGAATTCAAGCGGAAACAACATCCGCATGAACTTGGTCAACACGCCTTTGATTTCGTAAAGTGGCTGTACCGTCACGATAGCAGCAGCCGTCCTGGATTGAATTTTCTCAGCAGTAACATCGTCGCACACTCTATTCTCAGTCCGCCGCCGCGGCTGGCGTGATCCAACTCGGAGCTTGACTCTGGCACCTCGGGCTGACTTAACTGAGTTGAAACGATGCTAGCCACTAATACCCCAAATTGTCGCCGCGCCGCGCGCTTGTGCGTATCGGCGCTCGCTCTCGCGCTGGTGTTGGGATCGCCCGCGAAGGCGCGCGCGGGCATCACCGACGCGGTCAAAGCCGTGACCCTGAAAAACGACCTCCGAATCCTGGTTCTCGAAAATCACAAAGCGCCTGTAGCCACGCTCAATGTCTTCTACAAAGTCGGCTCGCGCAATGAGCAAGTCAGCACCACCGGAATCTCGCATCTGGTCGAGCACCTGATGTTCCGCGGAACCAAGAAGCTCAAACCCGAGGAGTTCTCCAATATCATACAGGAGAACGGGGGGATGGATAACGCCTTCACCACCGCCGATTACACCGACTACTTCGAGGTCATCAACAAGGACCACCTCGACGTCCCGATCTCGCTGGAGGCGGACCGGATGGGCGATTTCGACCCCCAGGGCTTCGACTCGGAAAAAGCGGTCGTAATCGAGGAACGGCGCCTGCGCACGGAAGACAATCCGCAAGACGCGCTGGCGGAAATCACGCAAGCCCAGGCCTATGTTGCTCATCCGTATCATTGGCCGGTAATCGGCTGGATGCACGATATCCAGAACCTGACCCTGAGAGATGCGATAACCTACCACCTGATTTACTACTCTCCACAAAATGCCATCGTGGTGGCGGTGGGAGATTTCGACGGCG
>Ga0209415_10008232_pt1 | contig 18114 bp, 13 predicted proteins | sample PeaSoiSIISIP2007_FD_187696 | JGI IMG/M metagenome (GOLD analysis project Ga0209415, IMG submission 187696) | Peat soil microbial communities from Weissenstadt, Germany - SII-SIP-2007 (SPAdes) (version 2) | ecosystem: Environmental > Terrestrial > Soil > Wetlands > Peat | place: Germany... | reverse complement strand
CGTATCGTGCACGGCACGACGGTCGCGACCAACGCGCTGCTGGAAGGCAAGGCCGCGCGCGTCGGCATGCTGACCACCGAGGGCCATCGCGACGTCATCGAGATGCGCGAAGGGCTGAAGCCGGAACGTTACAATCTGCGCATGACGCCGCCGGCGCCGCTGGTGCCGCGCCGGCTGCGCCTTGGGGTGCGCGAGCGCATGCGCCCCGATGGCACGGCAGAGCTCCCGCTCGACCGCGCCGCGCTGAACGCCGCGCTGGATCGGCTGGCCGCCGAGGATGTGCAGGCGGTGGCGATCTGTTTCCTGCACGCCTGGCAAAATCCGGAACATGAGCAGGCCGCCGCCGCCGCCGCGCGCCAGCGGCTGCAGCACGCCTACATCACCACCTCGGCCGAGGTGCTGCCGCAGATCAAGGAGTTCGAACGCTTCTCCACGACAGTCGCGAATGCCGCGGTGGGGCCGGTGATCGAGGCCTATCTGCGCCGCCTGCAAACGCGGCTCGCCGAGGCGGGCTTCGCCGGCACGCTGTTTGTCATCCTGTCGCACGGCGGCGTCGCGTCGGTGGACGAGGCGGTGCGGCTGGCGGCCGGCACCACGTTGTCCGGTCCCGCCGGGGGCGTCGCCGCGGCGGTGGCGTTGGCCCGCGAGGGCGTCGCGCGCGATCTGATCACCTTCGATATGGGTGGCACCTCGACCGATATCGCCCTGGTGCAGGATGGCCATGCGAACCTGTCCGACGGGCGCGCGGTGGCCAATGCGCGCATCGCCCTGCCGGCGCTGGATATCGTGACGCTGGGTGCCGGCGGCGGTTCGATCGCGCATCTCGACCGCAGCCGGCTGTTGCAGGTGGGGCCGCAGAGTGCCGGTGCCGATCCCGGACCCGCGTGTTACGGGCAGGGTGGCACCGCGGCGACGGTGACGGATGCCAACCTGGTGCTGGGCTATCTCGATCCGGCAAACTTTCTCGGCGGCCGGCGGCTGCTTGATGTGGCGGCGGCGACCGATGCGGTGGCACGGCTCGCCGATGCGCTGGGCATCGAAACGATTGCCGCGGCGGCCGGCATCCATCGCCTGGTCAACACGCGCATGGCGGATGGTGTGCGCGTCGCGACGGTGCGGCGCGGCGTCGATCCGCGTCGTTATGCACTGCTCGCCTTCGGTGGCGCGGCCGGGCTGCACGTTGCCGCGGTTGCCGCGGAGCTGGCGATCGGGCGCGTCGTGGTGCCGCTGGCCGCCTCGGTGCTGTCGGCCTGGGGCATGCTGAACACCGACCTGCGCGTCGAACTGGCGCGCAGCCAGGCGCAACGATCCGGCATCGATATTGCCGCGCTGCAGGCCGCGTTTGCCGCGATGGAGCGCGAAGGGCGCGAACGGCTCGGTTGGTTCGACGGCGAGGTCACGGTGCGCCGCTCCGCCGACATGCGCTACGGCGAGCAGGTGTTCGAGATCGCGGTGCCGCTCGATGCGATGGATTTTGGCGCGCCGACCCTGGCCGCCGACATCGAGGCGGCGTTCCACGCCCGCCACGAAGCGCTGTACACCTATTCGTTGCCGGACCAGGACGTGGTGCTGGTGAATGCCCGTGCGTCGATCGTCGGACGCCTGCCGCCGGCCGCCGGCGTGGCGGGCAGCGGCGGCACGGCCCAGGCGGCGGTGAAGTCCCGCCGGCGCGTGCACCTGGGGACGTGGACCGATGTGCCGGTGTTCGACTTCGCCGCCCTTGCCGCGGGCCAGGCGCTGGCCGGGCCGGCGATCGTCGAATCCGACACCACCACGGTGCTGTTGCGGGCCGGTGACACGGCACGTTTCGATGCGCGTGGCTGGTTGGACATTACGGTCGGCTGACGCTGCCTGAGCAAGCCGCGGATGCATTCTCCGCCGGTGCCGACATAGAGCAAGCCGCGCCGCATTTCTTCGGCGTTGCGGTGTGAAAATTCTATCCCGGCCATGCGGTGCGGTCCGCGGCGCATTCCATGCTACTGTGGCCTCCGCCGTAACGGCATGGGGCACAGCGATGGGGATCGGTCTCGCGATGCGCGACAAGGCGCCGCGCGCTTGTTGGTGCGGCGAATGCCGGACACGGCGGTATGGTGATCTTTCCTGGACCCCTCGGGAGAGCGGTCGTTATGATGCCGCGTCATGATCCTGCCCGACCCTGCATACGTCTTGTCCGGCTTCGTTGTCGGCCTGCTGGTCGGCCAGACCGGCGTCGGCGGCGGCGCGCTGATGACGCCGCTGCTGGTGCTGCTGTTCGGTGTGCATCCGGCGACCGCGGTCGGCACCGATCTGCTGTTTGCCGCGGCAAGCAAGAGCGTCGGCACCTTGGTGCACGGCGCGAACCGTACGGTTGATTGGCGCGTCGTTGGCCGACTCGCCAGCGGCAGCGTGCCGGCGACGGTCATCACGGTGCTCGTGCTGTCCCGGTTCAATGTGATGTCGCCGGAAATGGACAAGGCGCTCTCGCTGATCCTTGGCGTGGCCTTGCTGCTGACGGGAGGCATCCTGATGCTGCGGCGCTGGTTCGTCGCCGCGGTCGGTCCGGCGATGCAACGGGTTACCCCGCGCGCGCGGCTCTGGCTCACCGTTGGTTGCGGCGCGTTGCTTGGTGTGGTTGTCAGCATCTCCTCGGTCGGTGCGGGTGCGATCGGCGTTACCGCGCTGGTGCTGCTGTATCCCGAGCTGAAGGTGGCGCGCATCGTCGGTTCGGATATCGCGCACGCGGTGCCGCTGACGCTGATCGCCGGCGTCGGGCATTGGTGGCTCGGCTCGGTCGATTGGCCGCTGCTGGGCTCGCTGCTGAGCGGTTCGATTCCCGGGATCATGCTGGGCAGCTATCTGACGCGGTTCGTGCCCGAGTGGGTGTTGCGCCCGCTGATGGCCGTGGTGCTGTTCCTGGTGGGTGGCCGGCTGGTGCTTTGATCCGCCGCCCGGCGCACGGCGGCGCTCCGCACGCCGCTGTTGACATGGCCGAGCCGGCCACGGAATTGGTAAGCTCCGCGATCGGAGCAGGGAGGAACCGCCATGAGCGACGCACTGCCGACCGCCACGCGCGTGTCGGACCCGGGAATCCGTGCGCTCTATCGCCTGGAGAACCGCTGGCAGGCCTGGTTGGATGTCGAGGCGGCGCTGGCCCGCGCGCAGGCCGAACTGGGTATCATTCCGCAGGCGGCTGCCGAGGCCATCGCGCGTGGCGCGCGGCTGGACCTGTTGGATCGTGCGCGCATCGATGAGAGTTTTGCGCGCACCGGCCACACCATCGTGCCGCTGGTCTGGGAACTCGGCCGCGTGGTCGGCGAACCGCATGGTGGGTGGGTGCACTGGGGTGCCACCACGCAGAACATCACGCAGACCGGCGATCTGCTGGTGCTGCGCCAGGCGCACGGCATCTTCCTGCGCCTGATCGGCGAGGCGCTGACCGCGATGGCCGATCTCGCCGAGCGCGGCGCGGACATGGTGCTGCCGGGCCGCACGCACGGCCAGCACGCGGTGCCCGCCACGTTCGGCTACAAGGTCGCGGTGTGGATCGATGAGATGCTGCGCCATGTCGAGCGTCTGCGACAGGTGGCGCCGCGGCTGTTCGTTTCGATGCTGGGCGGCGGCGCCGGAACGTTCGCCTCGCTCGGGGAGCAGGGGCCGAAGGTGCAGGCCGGGATCGGTCGGCAGCTTGGGCTGGTGTCGATGGCTGTGCCGTCCCGCGCGCTGGGCGATCATTTGGCGGAGAATATCTGCATCCTGGGCCTGCTCGCCGCGACCTGCGGCAAGATCGGGCGTGAGATCTACACGCTGATGAAAACCGAGTTCGGCGAGGTGGAGGAACCCGTGCCGCCCGGCACCGTCGGCAGCTCGACCATGCCGCAGAAGCGCAATCCGAAGCTTTGCCAGGACATCATCGCGGCGTCCGCCGAGGTGCGCGCGATGGTGCCGCTGGCGCTGGAGGCGATGCAGACCGAGCACGAGGCCGACCGCACCACCAGCCTGATGATGGACACGGCAGAGGCGCGCGCCTGCATCGCGACCGGCGATATGCTCAGCCGGCTGGGTGAGGTGCTGCGTGGCCTGCGGCTGGATCCTGTGCGCATGCGGCATAATCTCGATTTGGGCGGCGGGCTGATCATGGCGGAGGCGGTGATGCTGCGGCTCGGCGCCGCGATCGGGCGGCAGCACGCGCATGACGTGGTGTACGACGCGGCACAGGCGGCGTTCGTGGAGGGGCGTTCGTTCGCATCGGTGCTGGCGGCGGATCCGCGGGTCACCGCGCATCTCGATGCCGACGCGATCGCGGCGCTGCTTGATCCAACTGGCTATGCCGGGCTTTGTGCCGATATGGCGCGCACGGCGATGGCGCGGGCACGGCAGGCCGTGCGCGACGGTCTGGCTTGAAATGCGCGCGCTAAACACCTCTCTCGCCCTTCGCGGGAGAGGTCGGCGAGCGGAGCGAGACGGGTGAGGGTGGTGCGCGCGGCACCGCCCTCACCCGCGTCGCAAGCGCTCCGCGACCTCTCCCGCCAAGTGCGGGAGAGGTGTACGCAGCACCACCCAACGTCAGCCTGCTCTACCGGCCCGCCGTCAGTTGAAGAACCGGGCGGGCCGAAAATCCGCCAGCTCCGCCCGTTGCTTCCCGCGCACCACCTCGTCGGCCACCGCGGCACCCAGAAACGGCGCCATCGTCACTGCGCTATGGGTGATCGCCAGGTAATAGCCGGCCACCCGCGGCACCGGCCCGACGGCGGACCGCTGGTCGCCCGGGATCGGTCTGACAGCAATACGAACCGCCTCCGGCTCGACCTCGCCGATCGAGGGCAGCAGCCGGCGGGCGCGTTGCACCAGGTCGCGCGCCTCCGGCATCGACGGGCTGAGCTTGCTGTCGATGCTCAGCGTCGCATCGGTCGGGTTCCAGTGCAGAATCAGCCGCCCGGCGCCATCCGGGTGCGCATCGATCAGGGTGCCGCGGACCACGCGGCCGAGGCTGCTGGCGACCGGCGGGGTGAACACCAGGAAGCCCACCGTGGGGGCGAGCGGCAGGTGCAGCCCGGCGTCGCGCACCGCCTCGTTCGTCCAGCGGCCGGCGCAGTTCACCACCATGTCGGCCGCGTGCACTGTGCCGTCTGCGGTGCGCACGCCGGTGACGCGGTCGCCGGCGATGACGAGATCGGCGACCCGCGCGCCGCAGATCACCTGCGCGCCGTGGCGTCGTTGCGCGGCGGATAGCATGGCGTGGGCATAGACCACTGGATCCAGCCAGCCCTCGTCTGGGAAGTAGGCCACCGGCGCGTCGCCAATGGTGGCAAGGTCGATGTCGGGTTCCAACTCATGCACCTGCTTGTGGTCGATCCATTCGGCGGCGTAGCCCCAGGATTGCAGTTGCGCAACATTGTCGCGCTGCGCCGCGCGGTCGGCCTCGGCTTCCCATTCCAGGCTGCCGCCGCCGTGCCACCAGGGGATGGCGCCGAATTCCTCGCGCAGCGCGGCGTGCGCCTTCATGCCGCCGACATTCAGGTCATGATACGGCTTCGGCGGCTTGCGATGCGCATTGGTCCAACTGAAGCTGACGCTGGAGGTGCCGCCGCCGACGCGGCCGGCTTCCAGCACGGTGACCGCGGCGCCTGCCTGGGCCAACCGATAGGCCACCGAAGCGCCCATCACGCCCGCCCCGATCACGATCATCTTCGTCATGCGACACTCCTGTTCTCAACATGGTCCGTCTTCAGCGTGACCCGTTTTCAGCGCGGGTTATGGCAGGCCAGCAGGCGGCCGTCACCTGACGGGACCAGCGCGGGCGGCGTGGTCCGACATTGCGGCAATGCCGCCGGACAGCGCGTATGGAAGCGGCAGCCTGGCGGCAGATGCATCGGGCTGGGCGGCTCACCGCGCAGCACGACGCGGGTCGGCCTGGCGTCCGGATCCGGTACTGGAACGGCCGAAAGCAGCGCATTGGTGTAGTGGTGCAACGGATAGCGGAACAAAATCTCCGCCGGCGCGATCTCGACGATGCTGCCGAGATACATCACCGCCACGCGGTTGGCGATGAAGCGCACCGAGGCGAGATCATGCGAGATATACAGATAGGTCAATCCCAGCGCCGCGCGCAGCTCCACCAGCAGATTGAGGATCTGCGCGCGCACCGAGACATCGAGCGAGGACACCGGCTCGTCCAGCACCAGGAAGCGCGGCTCCACCGCCAGCGCCCGGGCGACGCCGACGCGCTGGCGCTGGCCGCCGCTGAACTCGTGCGGGTAGCGCCAGGCGTGCGCCGGTTCGAGACCGACACGTTCCAGCAGCGCGGCGATGCGGTCGTTCCACTCCGCCGGCGGGGCATGGCGATGCACCCGGAACGGTTCGCGCAGGGTCTGGCCGATCGTCCAGCGCGGGTTGAGCGAAAGATACGGATCCTGGAACATGTATTGCAGGGCGCGTCGCGCGCGCAGCACGGCGGGGCGATCGTTGCCGCGAAACACCGAAAGGACTTCCGTGCCGTCGAACCACACCTGCCCCGAGGTCGCCGGCACCAGGTGCAGCATGCTGCGCGCCGTGGTGGTCTTGCCGCAGCCGCTTTCGCCGACCAGCGCCAGCGCCTCCCCGGCCGCGACGCTGAACGATACGTCGTCCACCGCGCTGATCTGCCCCACGGTGCGGCCGCCCAGGATGCCACGCCGGCGCACCGGGTAGCGCTTCAGCAGATGCTCGACGCGCACCAGGTTCGTCATGCCGGCGGACCAACATGCAGCGCGCCGATGGCGGACACATCCGTGTGGCGCCCACCGATTTCGGCTACACCGGGGCTGCCGCGCTGCAGGCAACTGACGCTATGGCCAGGTGCGACCTGCATCGGTTCGGGGCGCAATCGCGCGCACTCCGCGGTCGCTTCGGGACAGCGCGGATGGAAGCGGCATCCGCTGGGCGGCGCGGCAAGGTCGGGGATGCGCCCACCGATCGTGCGCAGCGCGGGGTGTGCCTCATGCTCGTAGTCGTGATCGACGCGCGGTGTGCTGTCCAGCAGCGCGCGCGTATACGGGTGCAGCGGTGCATGAAAGATGCTGTGCACATCCGCGGTTTCGCAGGTGCGTCCGGCGTAGACCACGGTGATGCGGTGCGCCATGCGCGCCACCAGCCCCATGTCGTGCGAAACGAGCAGCATCGCCATGTGCAGCCGCTCGCGCAGCTCCTCCAGCAGGTCGAGGATCTGTGCCTGGATGGTCACGTCGAGATTGGTGGTGGGCTCGTCGGCCAGGATCAGTGCCGGGTTGCACAACAGCGCGCGGGCGATGCAGATGCGCTGCTTCATACCGCCGGAGAGTTCGTGCGGAAACTGCCGCAGCCGGTGCAACGGATCGGCGATGCCGACCAGGCGCAGCAGCTCGGCGGCGCGATCGCGCGCGGCGGCGCGGGAAATGCGCTCGTGCCAGCGCAGGATTTCGCCAAGCTGGTCGCCGATGCTCAGGATCGGATTCAGCGAGAAGGCCGGATTCTGGAAGATCATCGCGATGGTCTTGCCGCGCAGGCCGCGCATCGCCGCGGCGTCCAGCGCCAGCAGGTCGCGTCCCTGAAAGCGCAACGACCCGCCAACGATGCGCGCCGGCGGCGGCACCAGGCGCAGCACCGCAAGGCTCGCCATCGTCTTGCCGCTGCCGGACTCGCCGACCAGGCCCAGCGTCTCGCGCGGTCGGATCGCGAAGTCGATGCCATCGACCGCCGGCGCGACACCGGACTGGGTGAAGAAATGCACTTTCAGCCCGTCGACCGTCAGCAGGTCGGTCATTGTTTCAGGCGCGGGTTGAATGCGTCGGACAGGCCATCGGCCAGCAGGTTGAAGCCCAGCACGGTGACGAAGATCGCGCCGCCGGGTGCCAGCACCGCCCAGGGCGCCACTTTCAGCACCTGGTAGTTGAAATACAGCAACTGTCCCCAACTGACCGCCTTGGGATCGCCGAAGCCCAGGAAGCTGATCATCGACTCCGCCAGGATGGCGCCGCCGATGCCCAGCGCGATGACCACGGCAAGCGAGGGCAGCGCATTGGGCAGGATGTGACGGAACAGGATGTCGTGTGGCTCGGCGCCGATGCAGCGCGCGGCCTCGACGAAATCCATGCCCTTCAGCCGCAGGAATTCCGCCCGCGCCAGCCGTGCGATCGGTGGCCAACCGAACACGCCGAGCAGCAGGATGATGGTCGACAGGTTGAGGAAGGGAACGCGTTCCAGCCAGGTGCCGACAACAACGATGCCGAACAGCCGCACCACTGCCAGGATCATCACGAAGACGGGGATGACCAGGAAGAACTCGGTCAGCCGCATCAGCAGTTCATCCGCCAGCCCGCCGATATACCCGGCGATACCGCCCACCAGGATGCCGATCAGCGAAGCCACCAGCATCGCGCCCAATCCGACCGCCAGCGCGGTGGGTGCGCCGTAGATCACGCGCGTGAGCACGTCGTAACCGTTGCGATCGGTGCCGAACGGATGCGCCCAGTTCGGCGCACCGCGCGCCGCGAAGCCGAGCATCGCCGACTGGTCGTTCGGCGTGTAGGGCGCCAGCCATGGCCCGATCAATGCCACCACAACAACGATCGTGATGAGGATCACGCCCAGCATGCCGGACCGGTTGCGCCGCAGTCGCTGCCAGCCCTGGCGCAACTGGCCTGGCGGACGAAGCCGCGGTGGTACCGCCCCCATTCGTCTCAGTCCAACCGAATGCGCGGATCGATCAGCACGTAGGCCAGATCGGTCAGCAGCGTGAAGCCGACCAGCATGGCGGTGACCACCAGCGTTTCGGCCATGATCACCGGATAGTCCAGCGACTGGATGGCGGCGAGATAGAGCGCGCCGGCACCCGGCCAGGTGAACACCGATTCCGTCACCGGCGCGGTGGCCAGCATCAGGCCGAACAGGATGCCGAGATAGGTCAGCACCGGGATGATCGCATTGCGCAACGCATGCTGGAACACCACGCGCCGCTCCGGCAGGCCCGACGCGCGCGCCGCCATGATGAAATCCTGCCGCAGCACGTCCACCAGATTGGCGCGCAGCAGCAGCGTGAGCGTCGCGGTGTTGAAGACGGTCAGCATGGTCAGCGGCAGCACCATGTGCCACAGCCCGTCGATCACGGTGCTGCCGAGCAGCGGATTGCGCGTCGAGTAGGCGCCATAGCTTGGAAAGATGCCCAGCCAGTAAGCGAAGATCAGGATCAGCAGCACGCCGAGCAGGAAGCCGGGCAGCGAATGGCCGAGCAGCGCCGAGCTCATCACGCCAAAATCCAGCCGGCTGTACTGCCGTACCGCGGCGATCGAGGCGAAGCCGATCGCCAGTAGCAGTGCCAGGACGATCGCGGGGATCTGCAGCTTCAGCGTCTCCGCGCCAAAAGTCAGCAGCATGCCGCCGACCGGCAGGTTGGTGGTGATCGAGGTGCCGAAATCCAGCCGCGCGACATTGCCCAGCCAGATCAGGTAGCGGTGCCCGACGCTGGCATCCATATGGTAGTACGCCTTCACCGCGGCCAGCGCCTCGTCGGTGATGCCGGGATTATCGGCCATCAGTACATCGATCGGATTGCCGATGGCGTTGAGCAGAAAGAAGATGATCGCGCTGACGCCAAGGATCAGCATCACCGAAAACAGCAGCCGTCGAACCAGATAACGCAGAATGCCCACCGCGCAAGCCTAATCAACGCCAGGGGCGTTGACAATAACTGGCGTCCATCGCCCATACTGCCCACAGGCAACAGGAGCCAGATCATGCGCAGTGCGATCACGGACAGCCTTGGGCGACGCGGCTTTCTGAAGACCATCGGCGGCACCGCGGCCGGATTGGCGGCACCGGCGGTGATCCGATCGGCGCAGGCGGCGCCGCCGTTCTTCAAGCTGTATATGATGATCCCGAACAACCAGCCCGCGCGCATGATCTGGGGCACGCTGGCGGCGCAGCAGATGTCCAAGCTGGGGATCGACGTGATCTCCAGCTACGTGGACTTCCCGACCATCGCCTCGCGCCGCACCAAGGGTTCCGGGAAGGTTCACACGGACGGCGGCTGGGATTCGTATCTGGAACGCTACTACTACAGCTCGATCACGCCGCTGCCGAACTCGCTGTTCCGCAGCAGCCTGGTGCCGCCGAACGGCCCGAATTTCTACTACATCAACGATCCGGTGCTGGACAAGACACTGGACGATTATGCCGGCGCGATCGATCCGGCCGTGCGCATGGCGGCGATCAAGGCGTTCGAGAAGCGCTGGTACGATACCGAACCGATGACCATCCTGTTCTACCCGGAAGACGCCATCGCGGTGAACCCGAAGCTGACGGGATTCAACGCGACCACGTTCAACCCGGTGTTCTTCCCGCAGCCGGAGAACTGGACGATCGCCGGTGCCGGCGACAATGCCACTGCCGCCTTCGCGTCATGGCCGCCGCCATCGTCGCTGATCCCGATGTATACCATCGGCTACCACGAATCGAACATCTTCGGTCCGGTCTACAACCGGCTGCTGGAGTACGATTCGTGGGAGAGCAAGAAGCTGGTCGGTGGGCTGGCGGAAAGCGTGACCAGTTCGGCGGACGGCAAGCACCACGTGATCAAGCTGCGGCCCGGCGTAACCTGGCACAGCGGCGAGAAATTTACCGCGGCCGATGTCAAGTTTACCTGGGACGTGATCATGAACAAGGCCTACGCCAGCGTCGTGCAGGGCAACGCCATGGCCGCATTCGGTTCCACCGACGCCTACAAGGTGACCGGGCCGCTGGAGATCACCGTCGATCTGCCGCAATACTCGATCCTGTTCCGCGAGCAGATTCTCAGTTCGGTGGCGATCATGCCGGAACACGCCTACAGGGACATCAAGCCGGAGGCGCTGCGCGGCCACGTGGCGAGCACCTGGCTGGGCAGCTACACGGTGACGACCTCGGACGGGAAAGGCTACACTGCGCATGGCGGCATCGGCACCGGGCCGTGGATCCCGGCTGGCTATGACGCCTCGCGCAAGGCGTACAAGTTCGTGCGGAACGAGAGCTACTGGAAGAAGATAACAGGGAACGTGAAGACGTTCTACGTGGTCAATATCAACGGCACCGATGCGGTGCTCAGCGCGCTGAAGTCGGGTGATATCGACGCGCACGATCCGATGTACGACATCGGCTCGCTGCTGAGCACGATCGATCCAAGTTGGGGCAAGGTCGCCCGGTTCGACTCGTACAAGTGGCAGCATATTTGCTACAACCTGCGCCATCCGGTGTTCGGCACGGGTGTCGAGACGCCGCTGGGCAAGCAGGATCCGTCGCGGGCGTTCGAGGCGGCTTCCTGCATCCGCAAGGCGATGAGCTACGCGATGCCGCGCGAGCAGATCGTGCAGGAGATCGCGGCGGGGTTGGGCCATCCGGGCACGGTAGCGATGCCCTGGTCGGCGCCGGAATACGACCACGAGCTGCTGAAGCCGATCCCGCTCGATATGGAGCAGGCGCGCGCCTGGATGATGAAGGCGGGGTATAGCTATTAGAGTGTATTCGTCGTGGCCTGGTTCGGTGCTTGGCCGTACACCTCTCCCGCGCTTCGCGGGCTTGGGCCGCGGAGCGGACCAAGGCGCGGAGCTCTTGCGACGCGGGTGAGGGTGGTGCGGCGGCTCGACCCTCACCCGGCTCGCTGCGCGCGCCGACCTCTCCCGCGAAGAGCGGGAGAGGTGTATGCTGGCCAAGGCCGCCTGCATCCGATCTAGCCGCGCACCAAACCCCGCAACGCCTCCACCGACAGGCCATCCATCGCGAGCACCGGCAGCAGGTCGTTCTCTGCGCGGAAATCCCTGCCGTACAGCGCGGAAAAGATCGCGATGCCAGCGTCGTGCAGCGGCATCGCCACGCCGGCAATGCGCCCCAGCAAAGTGCTGGGCACCAAGCCGAACGGCACGTCCTCGGTGATGTAGCGCGTCTCGACGCTGGCCGGCCCGGGCGTGGCATCGCGCGCGGCCAGGATCGCGCCCGCGTCGCCCACCGGACCGTGCGGCACGCCGAACGACAAATGGAAATGCTCGCGCACCGTCCGCACCGACGCGCCAAACGCGCCGGCAACGGCCAGTCGTTCCGCATCCAGCGCCTCGATCAACCGGCCGACCGACGGTGTCAGCCCGCTCCAGTTCACCCATGGCTCCGCCTTCTCGATCCGGGTGAAGTTGCACAGCGCCATCCCCAGGTGATTCTGCGGATTGATGTTGCTGAGCGATACCGCGATCAGATCCGCACGCGGCACGAACCGATCGCCGAACAGCGCACCGCACAGCGCAACCATCGCATCGATGTCACCCACGGGCAGCGCGGCGATATCGACCTTGTCGCGAATGTTGGAGACGCGCACGGCAGGTCCCGCCAGGCGACGCCCGGTGGTGACGGTGGTGCCCCAGGCCGCGATCGGCGCATGCACGCCGCGCGCCGCGAGAAGCCGCGCCAGATACAGCGCGCTGAACGACATATGCGAGCTGATCACCACCGGTTGGCCCGACCGCAGATGCGCGGCCACCTGGTCCAGCACGGCGCGGTGGCCATACCCCGGCACCGCCAGCATCACCGCATCCGCATCACGCACCGCGGCCGCGCAATCGGGCGCGATGATCGGCTGGTAGCTGCCGGTAAGCTTTCCCTCCGCGCGCAGCGCCACGCCATCCGCGAACGCCGCGGTGCCGCGCCCCGAGGGAGACCACAACACCGCCGTGTGGCCGCGCTCGCACAACAAGGCCGCCGCGCCACAGCCGATGCCGCCCGCACCAAGGACCGCGACACGGCTCATCAAGCGGTTCCCGGATGCGCCGCCACCGGACCCTCATTGAACCGCCCGGCCCGAAACGGTTCCAGCGGCAACGGGCTTTTCCCGTCCACGATCAGATCGGCCAGCAACGATCCGACGATCGGGCTCAACTGGAACCCATGCCCCGAGTAGCCGAACGCGTGCCAAAGATTGGCCACCATCGTGCTTGGGCCGATCACCGGAATCTCGTCCGGCATGCGCGCCTCCAGCCCGGCCCAGGCGCGCACGATCGTCGCGGTGCGCATGATCGGGAACAGGTCATGCACGGTGCGCGCGCTCTCGACCAGTCGCTCCGCCACCGGATCGGCCGTCTCCGCAACAAGATCGGGGATGCCCAAAATGCCGCCGCCAATCACGACCGTGCCGTTCTCCGTCTGCTTGAACGACAGTTTTCGCCCGGTGCCGACCACCACCGGATCAAGAAAATGCTGCACCCGCGCCGAGACCATCATCGACGGCGCGAAATCGACGTGCGGCAGCACCTCGCCCACCATCGCGGCAACCTGCCAGCCCCAGGCGCCGCCGCAGTTCACCACCACATCGCTGTCGAACGCCCCGTCCGAGGTCTCCACGCGCCACCCGGCGCCCGCCTGCACCAGGCCCAGCACACGCGTTCCCTCCCGGAAGCGCACGCCCTCGCGTTGCGCCTTCAGGCGAAACGCCTGGCTGGTGCGATAGGGATTGGCGTGACCGTCACGCCGTGAGATCAATCCGCCGACGCAATGCGGCGACAGCGCGGGCGCGACGCGGCGCAGCGCCGCCTGGTCCAGCAGTTCCTCATGCGTCCAACCCAGCCCGCGCAGTTCCGCCTCGCGCGCGGCCAGGCCTGCCATCTCCGCTTCCGTCTCCGCCACCGCGACCTGCCCGACATGGCCGGTGAACTCGCACATCGCCGCAAGGTCTGGTCCCAGAAACGCATCAAGGTTCAACCAGCGATCCATCGCCGCGACCGACAGCGGAACCTCCGCCGGATGGCGGCGCAACTGCCGCACGCCGCCGGCATTCACGCCCGACGCGTGCCGGCCAACCGAGTTCTTCTCGATCACCAGGACATCAAGCCCCTTGCGCGCCAGGTGCAGCGCGGTGGAGGTGCCGTGCAGCCCACCGCCGATGACGATCGCTCGTGTCTTCATCGCAACCTCCCGCGGCTCAGATCTGCAACCCGGCCAGCTCGGCGAGCGGCACCGGACGCACCGGCAGGCGCACCCGGAACTGCCCGGGCTGGTCCACGCTTTGGTGCAACATGCGCGCGATCACCTCGGCCGCGGCGGCGCCGCACATGCGGCCCTGGCACGGTCCCATGCCGCAGCGGGTGAACGCCTTCACGCGATTGGCGTCGGTGCAGCCTTGCGTGACGGCATCCTGCAGTTCGGCAACCGTGATCTCCTCGCAGCGGCAGACGATGTCTCCGGCGCCGGTCGGGGCCAGCAACTCGGCGGCGGGCGGGAACAACCGGTCCAGCACGACGCGCAATCCGTGCTGGCGTGCCAACTCCGAGCGGTCTTCGCTCGCCATGCGATCGCACCGCGCCGGATCGAGCTTGCCCAGTCGCACCGCCGCATCCAGCGCCGCCAGGCGGCCGAGGCTTGCGGCGCCACGCGCGCCAAGGATGCCGGCACCGTCGCCTGCCACCGCGATACGCGCATGGCTCGTTGCGCCCCAGTCATTGGTCTGCGGCCGCCAGCAGTGCTGGCCCGCATCCCATGCCTGCTTGCAGCGCGCGCCAAGGGCAAGCTGCGTGCTGGGTATTACGCCGTTGTGCAGCAGAACCAATCGGGCGGCGATGCGATGGCGCATGCCGTTCTGGGTGTAGGACACCGCCTCGGCCCGGCCGCTTCCCTCCACCACCGGCTGCGACACGCCGTGCACCATCTGCACGCCCATGCCGCGCAGCTCGCTTCGCCAGGCCAGGCCTTTCAGCAGCGTGCGGCCGGAGCGCAGCGCGCCGGGCAGCACCCGCAGCGCATCGGTCATGCCGATTTCTGGCGCGGCCACCAGTACTGAGGCGATCGGCACGCCGGCGCGGGCGAACTGCACGGCGATCAGATAGATCAGCGGTCCGGTGCCGATGATCACCACGGGCACATCCGGCACCAGGCCGCAGGCTTTCAACAGCGTCTGCGCCGCGCCCGCCCCCATCACGCCAGGCAATGTCCAGCCCGGGATCGGCACCGGCCGCTCCATCGCGCCGGTGGCGATCAGGATGCGCTGCGCGGACAGCATGTGCGCCGCGCCGTTGCACGACACGCCGATGCGTCCGTCCTCCAGCGCCTGCCACACGACGCTGCCCGGTTCATACGCGGCGCCGGACGCACGGAATGCTGCCGCCAGCGCGGCCCCTTCGGCATATTCCTCGCCCAGGATGCGCAGATCATCGGCGCGGCTCGCCTGCACCGTTTCGATGGCGCGATAGATCTGCCCGCCGGGTGCCGGCTGTTCGTCCAGCACGATGGTATCGACACCCAGCGCCGCCGCCCGCGCCGCCGCCGCCATGCCGGCCGGGCCGCCGCCGATGATCGCCAGTTCGCAACTGGTGCGCGCCATCACGCGTGCTCCTCGTGCTCGGTCGGCCGGCGGATGCGCATGCCCTCCGCCACGGTGGTCAGACAGCCCTGGCGGTACGGCATGCCATCGATCTCCAGCAGGCAGTCGTAGCAGTTGCCGATCATGCAATAGGGGCCACGCGGGCTGCCCTGGCGTGGGGCCGCACGAAACACCGCGATGCCGGCGGCGAGCAGCGCGGCCGCGACGGAGTCGCCCGCGGCAACGCGCAGCGGTGCGTCATCGACGAACACCGTGACGGTGGTTTCTGGTTCGTGCAGGCGACGGAACATGTGGGGTCTCCAGTGCGGCGAATTGATTCATCCGCGAGACCCGGCAAAACCGCAATCCCTTGCCCCGCCTGCACGTGGCGGCTTCAATGCGCGCGTAGCCTGCCGCCGACCCGCGCCCAGCATGGCCGGGCCAATGTTGTTGCCCGGGGAGACCGCACTGTCCACCACGCGCGCCCTGCTGGAAGTCGCGGGCCTGAGCGTTGCATTTGCCGCCGAGCAGGGCGCGGTCGAGGTGGTGCACGCGCTCGATCTGGCCGTCGCCGCGGGTGAGACGCTCGCCATCGTCGGTGAATCCGGCTCCGGCAAGTCGGTGACCGCGCTGGCGATCACGCGGCTGATCGACCACACCGGCGGGCGCATCACCGCCGGACGGATCGGCTTCACCGATCGTTCCGGCCGCCAACGCGACCTGGCGCGCGAACCGCAGGAGGCGATGCGCCGGCTGCGCGGGCCGGAAATCGCCATGGTGTTCCAGGAACCGATGAGCAGCCTCAATCCGGTGCTGCGCATCGGCGCGCAGATCGCCGAGGGGGTGATGCTGCATCAGGGGCTGGGCCACGCCGCGGCGCTGGCCGAAGCGCGGCGGCTGGTCGAGCGGGTGCGCATCCCGGAAGCGGCGCGCCAGCTCGATCGCTATCCGTTCCAGCTTTCCGGCGGCATGCGCCAGCGGGTGATGATCGCCATTGCGTTATCGTGCCGACCGCGCCTGCTGATCGCCGACGAACCCACCACCGCGCTGGATGTCACCGTGCAGGCGCAGGTGCTGCGGCTGCTGCGTGGATTGCAGCGTGAGACCGGCATGGCGCTGATCTTCATCACCCACGATATGGGCGTGGTGGCGGAGATGGCCGATCGCGTCCTGGTGATGCGCCATGGGCGCAAGGTGGAGGAAGGCGACGCGGTGCGGATCTTCGATGCGCCGGCGCATCCATACACGCGGCTGTTGCTGGACGCTGTGCCGGTACTGGGCAGCCTGGCCGGTCAGGCGCTGCCGGCGCCGTTTCACACCGACGATGTCGCGCCGGTGCCGCAGGCGACGGTGCGCGAATCCGGGCCGCCCGTGCTGGAAGTACGCAACCTGACCACGCGCTTCGACCTCCGTCGCGGCTTTCGTCTGGCGGGGCGCGTTCATGCGGTGGAGGGCGTCAGCCTGAGCGTGCGGCACGGCGAGACGCTCGCCCTGGTGGGCGAGTCGGGCTGCGGCAAGTCGACGACCGGGCGCAGCATCATCCGGCTGGAACAGCCGGTCGGCGGCGACATCTGGCTGAACGGCGACGACGTGACGCGGCTGGATCGCGGAGCCGAGGCGCGGCTGCGGCGCGGCGTGCAGTATGTGTTCCAGGACCCGTTTGCCTCGCTCGATCCGCGGCTGACCATCGGTTTTTCCATTGCGGAACCGATCCGCACGCATCGCCTCGCCGCCGGTCACGACGTGGGACGTCGCGTGCACGCCCTGCTGCGCCAGGTCGGCCTGCCGGACGCGTTCGCCAGCCGCTATCCGCATGAGCTGTCCGGCGGGCAGCGCCAGCGCGTCTGCATCGCCCGCGCGCTCGCCTGCGAGCCCAGCCTGATCGTCGCCGACGAAGCGGTGGCCTCGCTCGATGTTTCGGTGCGCGCGCAGATCGTCAATCTGCTGATGGCGCTGCAGGCGCGGCTTGGCCTGGCCTATCTGTTCATTTCGCACGACATGGCCGTGGTGGAGCGCGTCAGCCACCGCGTGGCGGTGATGTATCTCGGCCAGATTGTCGAGATCGGCCCACGCCAGGCGGTATTCGGCGATCCGCAGCACGCCTATACGCGCCGCCTGCTTGCCGCGGTGCCGATCGCCGATCCGCGCCGGCGCGACCATTCGATCGAGCTGGATGACAGCGAGGTTCCCAGCCCATTGCGCAAACCTGACGATCCGCCCATCGTGCAGGCGCTGGTGCAGGTGGGGCAGGATCACTTCGTCGCCCGCCATCGCGTCGGCGGGCTCTATTGATCGAGGAGGATCGCTCATGCGCTCTCTGCTGACCCGTCTGCTGCTGGCTGCATTGTTGGCATCTGGGGCGTCCGGCGCGGCGCGCGCCGGCAAGGACCTTGTGGTGGGCGTGCCCGACAACCTCACCGGTCTCGATCCCGCCGACCTGAACGACAACCTGTCGCAGTCGGCCGCGCGGCTGATGTTCGAGGGGCTCTACATGCTCGACGAACACATGAAGCTGCGCCCGCAACTGGCGGAGAGCTACGAGGCGAATGAAGAAGCCACGTTGTTCATCTTCCACCTGCGCAAGGGTGTGACCTTCCACGACGGCACGCCGTTCAACGCGGCGGCGGTGAAGGCCAGCTTCGATCGCGCCGGCAACCCGGCGAACCACCTGAAGCGGCAGAGCCTGTTCGTCATGATCGACCACACCGACGCGGTAGACGATTATACCGTGAAGGTGGCGCTGAAATATCCGTTCGGCGCCTTCGTCAACGACATCGCGCATATCGGCGCGCTGATCGTCAGCCCGAAATCGGTGC
>Ga0209415_10008231_pt1 | contig 18116 bp, 20 predicted proteins | sample PeaSoiSIISIP2007_FD_187696 | JGI IMG/M metagenome (GOLD analysis project Ga0209415, IMG submission 187696) | Peat soil microbial communities from Weissenstadt, Germany - SII-SIP-2007 (SPAdes) (version 2) | ecosystem: Environmental > Terrestrial > Soil > Wetlands > Peat | place: Germany... | reverse complement strand
GGCAAAAGGCCACACAACACTCCTGTGATTGCCCCTCCGACTTTCCCAAAACGACGCGACAACAACGCCACGGCCCCGACCACGAACAAACCTGAGATTGCCAGCTCAGCGATCCACACGAGATCATCCGTGCTCCAGATGTGGCCACCAGTTAACGCGAGGGAAACGAGGAAATAGCCTATGACACATGCCTCCCACGCGCATACAGCAATGACGGGACACCGATTGAATGAGGGCATGTCGTGCAATTGTACTGTCGAACACGCGACTGATTGGCGATAAATCGCAATAGCGTTCAATGACCAGCGGTCAAAACGTGAAATCGCCTGTTTGCGAAAGTTAGCTGTTCAACCGCCGCATCCTTTGATCTAATGCAAACTGCCAGCAAGGTTTCCTCATGCGCGTAGCAATTGCAGTCGTCGCCATAGCAGTTGCTCTCTCTGCGCTCGTTCTGTGGTTCCATTTTGCCACTCGACCGCCCAACGAAGCAGCTACGATCGCTAACTTCTACGCCCATCGGGCAGGGTACGACGAATTGCGCGAAATGCTTCTCGCCGACAACGACTTGGTACGTGTTGCAGACTGGGGCGTTCAAACGTCAGATTCTGCGGTTTCGCAAGTCCCGCCTCAAGGGAAATTTCCTGCTGCTCGCTACCGGACGTACATGTCGCTGCTTACCGAAATTGGTGCCAAGGGAGCATTCCGTACTCATGAGGCCCGCCCTGAGATTGGCGTACAGGTTTGGGTTTCGGGCTTCGCAGGCGACACGCGACACGTCAACGTATGCTGGCGTGAGGAGGAGCCAACTAATCAAGTGGCGAGTTTGGATGAGTTCTATCGCACGCCGAAGCCGAGAAAATCTGTGTATCGGCACATCGAAGGAAATTGGTACATATGGGCGGACTGGTAGTGAGGTTGGCGATAGATCGCGTTTACACTCACGACCCCGCCGCCCCGTGGGGGTTCTGAGTGTAAACGCCTGGTTACGACAGCAACCTGGAAAGTTCACCCTATTTAGGAAATTACCGATCGGGTTTCGTGCCCCCGCGAGCGCAGGAACGGCAGTGAGCCCAGCAAGAGAGATGCGGTGGGAAGAACAATCCCAAGAGCGACAGCGAGTGAGCCATACCACAAACGTGGCTGGGCTGGAACGAGTAGGTGCGTGACGACCAAGATCGAGCAGAGGACGAACAGAAGAATGGTTGGAAACAGGCCCGCAGCGAGGCGCGTCCAGCGGTATCCACCGCCACGGCGAGACAAGTAGGCTCCCCCTGCTCCGCAGAGTGGCAGCAGAGCCAGCCAAGGCAGAAGAACCATCTGCAGCGGACTTCGACCGAGGTAGCGAGGCTGCATCGAAATTTGGATCAGAATCATTAGGAAAAACATAGAAGTGGCAAGGCTTACCAATCCGGGCAGCCAGAGTTGCCTGGTTCGTGCGTTCATAATTCCCTCCGTAAGTTTCGCGCTGTGAATATCTCTTGCCAGCTTTCGCCATCGAACAAGTTCGCTCGTTACATTTTCGCGGGCTTCGGGCTCGCTTAGCCCTTTTCGCATTTCCTCTTCATAGAGATCTTCGAGATGCGCTGCCAACTCAGTGACAACTTCTTGCCGCTCTTTGGCCGGGAGGTCCAGCAGAAGCAGGCGATCGCGAACTACCGCGCTCCAATCAGGCATTCGTCACCCCCGCCAGACAATCAAGCGCCTGGAAAAAGAAATTCCACTCCCGCCGCAGAGGTACCAGTTCTTTCTTGCCGGTTGGAGTGAGGCAATAGTAGCGGCGGTCGCGTCCGGCCTGATTCGCTTCCCAGCGGCCTGCGATCCAACCTCGCTTTTCGAGCTCGTAGAGCATGGGGTAAAGGGAAGCCAGAGTAAAGTGTAGGACGCCGCCGGTTCTTTCCTCGATGCGTTTGGAAATTTCAAAGCCGTAGAGCGACTGCTCAGCCAGCAGGGCGAGGATTGCAAGTTCGGCGCTGCCTCTGGCAATTTTGGAGCGGATACGCTTAGTCATGATGAATATAGGTATCCTATACTGCGGTTTTTTCGTCAACATTACTTTGGTAGCGGTTACTGCGACGGAGGTTGGGAGCTTTTGTAGCTGTTGAAAAATCGCGATTACACTCACAACCCCATCCGTGGGCGGGAGGCACCCTTCTCTCCGGCGCGCAGGTTAAACGCGGGTTGCTAACCGTTGGCAGAGAAGAAAACGGGGCTGCCAACTCCCAATCACACCCCGCCGTGATCGAAATCATTGACCTAAGCCCCGTAGCGCGCGACGATGAAGTCTGATTGGGGCAGTTCTGAGGGTTCTCGTCTCCGAAGACGCACCTCGAAGCTGCCCCAAATCCGTTTTCAGCGCTCTTTGATAATGCAACTCGTTGGTTTTTAAAGACTTTACCCGCAAGTCCTTTAAACAATAGCTAAGAAAGCTGGAACAGTCGCAGAGAAACAAGCCAGGAAGACCCGGTTAAATCGATTCAGAAGCCGCAGATCGGCGAAGCAAATTGAAACCAATCGGAAAGAATGTTTGCAAATCACTGACGATGGCAGTAATATCGCTTTGGATGCAGTTTTTCGCGTCCACCTTGTCCAACAAAAACCAATCTTCCAGGTAGAAAACGCAGCCCTAGGACTAAATCTAAAGGGGTATTTATAGCCCCGGTGCAATTCGGAGAGAATGCATGTCGTGGTACGCGTACTGCCTCACTGAACACCAGACCCTAGCCAACGGTGTTCGTTCGCGTCGTCCCTACGTTCTGGAAGGCATTCAAGGCGTCAATTCCGCTCCCGTGATGAGCTACCCCAGTGGAGAATTCGCGGTGATTGTCAGCGAATTTGACCGCACGACCTCCAAACTCGACGAAAAGTCGGTTCTGGAGCATGCCCGCGTGGTCAGCCAGAGCTTCCGCACCGCGACTGTCCTGCCCTTCCGCTTCGGAACGATTTTCGACACCGAAGATGCCATCCGACAAGCCGTCCGAGCCAACCGCCGCACTTTCTGCGAGAGTGTGGAGCGGCTGCGCGGCAAGTCCGAAATGCGCATCAAGCTGGTGGTGCGCGACGGTTCTCTCCGCGGTCACATGGAAGATATCGTCCTGCCCGATACGGTAGGCCGCGAGTACCTCTCCAAGCTGCGCGAAAAGGCGTCCCGCGAGCGCGAACGCCAGACCAAGGCCCGAGCTCTCTCCGTCCAGGTGCACAAGCTCTTCAACCCCCTCGAGGAAGAAGTCAGCTGCAAGAAGGTCGATGCCGACGGAATGCTGCTCGATATCGCCCACTTAATTGACACCAAGTCGATCGAGAAATACCAGAACCGTTACAGCACCGCCGCCAAGCAACTGAAGAATTGCGAGCTGTTCGTGACCGGTCCGTGGCCGCCCTACCACTTCCTGCCCGGAAAGGTGCGCACCGTAGCCGGAGACAGCTAAAACCCTGTCCCGAATTTCTGCCAAAGTGCAGCTTTCTGCATTCGGCTGCGCATCATGCTAGATCCAGCGACCAGATTGGCTTCTGGGGGATTTATCCTAAATTATTGATTTGGAACAGGTTCCAAAAACGGGACGCCGTTCCTGCCCCCTAGTCACGACTTTGGTTCAGCAAATGCTCCATTCCAATGCACTAAAGAGGTCGCGCTCGTTTGACAAACTTCACTCTCGATGTTCTCGACATCTCACTCTGTCCGTTCCACTCCCCGGAACGGCGTCCCAAACGTTCCTCATGATTCCCACCCTTTAACCTCTTTAAAAGGTTGGCCCCGAAAGGGGCCGCTTTTTTTGTTTCTCCCGCTCCTGTAAACTCACGTTTCCCGATGAATTCCAAAAAAGCCGTCTTCCTTCGCTTCCTTCTTCCACTGCTTCTGCTTGCCCTTGCGGCCCAGAAACCCTTGCTGCACGCCCAAAAGCCTCCGGCCGCAACCGACGATCTTCTCCTCGCCACCATGGAAAAGGAGTTGCATCGCGGCCAGGCCGAGCTTGCCAAGCAGGATCCTGCTCCCTACTTCACCAGCTACAACGTGACCGACGGCGAAGCGCTGGTCATCCTCAGCGACCAAGGCGGAGTGCTCACCTCATCTCACGTTCGCCACCGTTCCGCCGACGTTAGCATGCGCATCGGCGCGCCCGCTCTCGATAACACCCACGACCAGGAACGTTCCTCCGGCATCACTTCCGGCCGGCTTCCGCAGCAGGACGACCCCGATGCGATCGCCCGCGTCCTCTGGCGTTTGACCTACGAGCAATACCGCAAGGCGCGCCAAGCCTACACCAACGTTAAGACCAAGACCGCCGTCCGCGCCAAGGACGAGGACGACTCGCCCGACTTCTCCCAGGAGAAGCCCTCGATTTATATTGAGGAAGCTGCGTCGCCCGCGTTTCCCGAGCAGAAGGCTTGGGAAGAACTTGCCCGCCGTTACTCCGCTTCCTTCCGTCAGTTTCCTCAGGTCGAAGAGTCCATGGTGATTCTTTACGCCGAGAGGGACCACAGCTACCTGGTCTCAACCGAAGGTACGAAGATCGTCACCGCCGACACGATCTTCCGCATCATGATCCAGGCCCAAACCCTCGCCGACGACGGCATGCAACTGATGCGCGTTGAAACCTTTCAGTCGTCCGACCCGGCGAAATTGCCCTCCGAGGCGGAAGTGGCGGCGAGCGTCAAGAAAATGGCCGGCGATCTGAGCGCATTGCGCGCGGCTCCGCTCGCCGAACCCTACAGTGGTCCGGCGCTGCTCTCCGGACGCGCCGCCGCGGTGTTCTTTCATGAAGTGCTTGGGCATCGCGTCGAAGGACAACGCCAGAGGGGCCGCGACGAAGGCCAGACTTTCACCAAGAAGGTGAACGAAAAAATCCTGCCCGAGTTTCTTAGCGTCACCGACGACCCCACGCTGCGCGCACTCGACGGCACGGAACTGTCGGGCTTTTACCGCTACGACGACGAAGGCATTCCCGCCGCGCGCGTCGAAGTGGTTAAGGACGGCATCCTGAAGAATTTCCTGATGGGACGATTGCCGGTGAAGAACTTCAGCAACTCGAACGGACACGGCCGCGCCCAGTCTGGCCTGATGCCCGTCGGCCGCCAGGGCAATCTGATCGTAAGTTCGTCGAAAACCATTCCCGACGCCCAGCTGCGCGCCCGCTTCATCGAGGAAATCAAGAAGCAGGCGAAGCCCTACGGCCTCTACTTCGAAGACATCCAGGGCGGATTCACTCTAACCTCACGCGATCTGCCGCAAGCCTTCCAGGTGCTGCCCGTCATGGTCTGGCGCGTTTATGCGGATGGGCGTCCCGACGAACTCGTCCGCGGCGTTGACATCGTCGGCACCCCGCTCACGGTGTTGACCCAGATCGCCGCCACCGGAGACACCACCAGCGTCTTCAACGGCATTTGCGGAGCCGAATCCGGGAGCGTCCCTGTATCCGCCGCCGCACCGGCCATGCTGTTTTCGGAGATGGAAGTCCAGAAAAGAAAGTACGGCGACACGCGTCCTCCCATTCTTCCGCCCCCACCGCAAGCAACTGACGAGAAGGGAGGTGCGAAGTGAATCGTCGCTTCCTGTTAGCGCTGTTTGGCGTGATGTCTGTCGCGCTCCTGATCTGCGCCACGGCAGCTTCCGCTCGCGCCGCCGATGCCGCTTCCAATGATCCCGTCCTCCGCGCTCTTCGCGAAGAGATGGACCGTTCCAAAGCCAAGCTGAAAATGGACAACGTGCCCGCGCCGTATTACATCGAATACCGCGTTACCGAGGTCGACCAGTTCGAGGCCAGCGCCGTTTTCGGCGCGCTGCGAAACCAGGAGCGTAATCGCGCGCGCTTGTTGCGCGTCGTAGTCCGCGTCGGCGACTACAAGCAGGACAGCTTCTACGGCACCGGAGAAGGCACCATCGACCTGGTTCCATCCGATGACGACGTCTACGCCATCCGCCACCGCATCTGGCTCGCCACCGATCGCGCTTACAAGGCGGCCAGCGAAGCCCTCTCTGCCAAGCAAGCTGCCCTGAAGCAATTGAAGGTGGACGAGCCGGTTGACGATTTCGCCAAGGCCTCGCCGGTTGAGGCCGTCGAGCCTCTTGCCCGTTTTTCTGCAACCGACTTCACTCCCTGGATTCATCTTCTCGAAGAATCTTCCGGCCAATATCGCACCGACAAAGAGCTGGAGAACTTCGACGCTGCGCTGCGTTTCACCGCCGAGAACCGTTACTTCCTGAACTCCGAGGGCACGGTTGCCCGCTCGGGTCACACGCACTACCTTATCTCTATCGCGGGATCAACCCAGGCTTCCGACGGCATGTTGCTGCAGCGGTCGCACGCCGACCAGGCCAACGACCTTACGCAGCTCCCCACCCGCGAAGCATTTCTCAAGACCACGGCCCACATTCTGGAAACGCTGAAGCTGTTGCGTGACGCCCCGGTCGCCGATGAGGAGTACCGCGGCCCAGTCTTGTTCTCAAACGATGCCGCTGCCACCGTGGTTACCGAACTCATTGAGCCCAATGTTCTAGGCAAAAAGCCGCAGCTCGGCGAGAACGCCCGCACCACCGGGAAATGGTCCAGCAGCTACAAGTCGCGCGTACTGCCCGACTTCATCAATGTGTTCGATGATCCGACAATTTCCACTCTTTCCGGCGAGCACCTGTTCGGGAACTACACTCTCGATGACGAAGGCGTGAAAGCCCAGCGCGTGTCTTTGATCGAAAAAGGGCAACTTGTCTCTTACCTCATGGGACGCCAGCCCATTCGCGACTTCCCGGTGTCGAACGGTCACGGTCGCGCCGCCGCGCCTGCTGCGCCCGCGCCTCATCCCGGCAATCTGGTTTTGCAATCGACCGACCCCCAACCTGACGCCAGTCTCAAGGCAAAGTTGATTGAGCTTTGTAAGAATCGCGACTTGCCCTACGGGCTCTACGTGGAAACCATGGGACCCCGCCTCGAGCCTCGGCTCCTCTATCGCATCTACACCAAAGACGCTCATGAAGAACTGGTGCGCGGTGGAGTTTTTGGAGATCTCGACGTCCGGTCGCTACGCGGCGATCTCATCGCCGCCGGAACCGCGCCTGCCGTCGAGGATCGTTCTGAGCCTGTCTGGTTCAGCGTCGCCAGCCCCGCGCTTCTGTTCGATGAGCTGCAAGTTAAGCGAACGCAAGCCACTAAACAGAAGCTTCCCGAGTATCCTCCGCCCCCGCTCGGAGCGGTCGCGAATCAGCCGTAATCGGCTTCTCCTCCAGTTGACGCCAATCTCCGCCGCGCTTAGGATATTCGTTTGACTTCGCGCGGGAATGGGTCCCGTTTGGGCGGGCCTTTCACTTCACTGCGAGCAGCAATCATGGATAAGAAGAAGCTAGAGACGTTCAGAAAAAGATTGGAAACCCGGCGCCAGGAACTGCGCCACATGGTTGTCCGCAACCAGCAGGATGGTCGCACCGCCGACGACGAGGCCACGCAGGACGTCGCCGACCGCGCCGCCAGTTCCTACAACAAGGAGTTCCTTTTCAGCCAGAGCAACAACGACCGCCAGTTGCTCAACATGGTGGATGGCGCTCTGTCGCGCATCCGCGAAGGCAGTTTCGGGGAATGCGTCTCCTGCGGCAAAGAGATCAACGCCAAGCGCCTCGAAGCCGTGCCTTGGACTCGCCATTGCATAGCGTGTCAGGAAAAGGCCGAGAAAGGCCTGCTGGAAGCCGCGCAATAGAAGTGTAGCGCGGGCGCCCTCGCCCACGGCTTTTGGTGTAAGCCCTTGATTCCAAGATGTCCAAGAGAATAGGCAAAGCCCTATTCGAAACCGGGGCATGGCCCTTTCGGGCCATGCCGCTCCCGCACTTTCCCGCACCAGCCCGATAGCAGGAGTGGTATGCTTCTCTATCTCCACCCGCGCCGTGCGTGGGGTTCGGCGAGGAAAAAATCTCTAACCTAAGGGTAAACGTTATGACTTGGACCAGTCCGGTTTTCGAAGAAGTTGTTCTGTGCTGCGAAATCAACTCCTACGTGAGCGCGAAACTCTAACCCTGCAAGATGCACATTCAGATCCTCGGTTCCGCGGCCGGGGGCAGGTTTCCGCAGTGGAATTGCGGCTGCGGAAATTGCACTGCTGTGCGCAACAAAAAGTTCTGCGGCAAGGAGCGCACTCAGGCTCAACTAGCGCTGAGCGCAGACGGCTCCACTTGGTTTCTAGCCGGAGCCTCTCCCGACCTGGCCTCTCAAATTGAAAGTTCCGCGGCGCTGCATCCGCGCGGGCTGCGTGATTCTCCGATCGCCGGCGTGGTGCTCGCAAGTGCCGATCTCGACCATGTTGTGGGATTACTCCTGCTCCGCGAACTTCAGCCGCTGCGCGTCTATGCCGCCCCTTCGATCTTGCGGATTCTGCGGGAAGAGAACAGCATGTTTGGCATGCTGAACCGGGTCGAGCCGCAGGTGGTTTGGACACCGATGACGGCGGGCGCGCCATTTCCCTTGTTGTCCGCTGATGGGAAGGATTCTGGATTACGGTGCGAGGTCCACTACCTTTCCGGACGCTATCCGAAATATGTTAAGAGCAAAGACAAAGACCTCGCCCGTGATCAAGCCACGGCCGCGTTATTCTTCGAGTCCGTTTCAGGAAAACGAGTCGCTTATGTTCCCGCCGTCGGCAACCTCAGCGAGGCGCTGCTCGAAAAGATCCAGCACGCGGACCTGCTTCTATTCGACGGCACCTTTTGGAGCGATGACGAGTTGCAGCGCGTTCAGGGGAGCGGCGAGACCGCGCACCAGATGGGACACATTCCGGTGGAAGAAAGTCTTCGCCTGCTGAACAATAGTAAAGTTGAGCGCAAAATGTTCATTCACCTCAACAACACCAATCCGATCCTGAATGAAGCGAGTCCCGAACATCAGGCGGTGCGCCAAGCCGGATGGGAAGTGGCGGAGGACAATTGGCAACTGGAACTATAGCTACCGATAAAGACCCGGGCAAAGACCCCGGAAACACTTCCAAGCTTACGTTTGAGCAGCTGCGCGCGGCGCTGCGCCGGGTTGGCGAAGAGCGCTATCACCACAAACACCCCTTCCACCTGCTCATGCACGAAGGCAAACTCAGCCGGGGACAGTTGCAGGCCTGGGCGCTGAACCGTTACTACTACCAGTCGATTATTCCCATTAAAGACGCGATCATTCTTTCGCGCTCGATCGATCCGTCGTTCCGCCGCGTCTGGCGCAAACGCATTGTGGATCATGACGGGGACGACAAGCGCGATGGCGGCATTCTGCGCTGGATCAAGCTGACAGAAGCGACCGGACTCGGTCGCGAGCGCGTGGTCCGGGCCGATGAGGTTCTGCCGGCGACGCGTTTTATCGGAAATGAATACCTCAACCTGGTGCGAACGCGGCCGTTTCTAGAATGTGTCGCTTCGTCGCTGACCGAACTTTTTTCGCGCGATCTGATTGCGCTGCGCATGGAGAAACTGCGCCAGCATTATCCCTGGCTCACGTCCGCCCTCGACTACTTTGAGGCGCGGCTCACGGAGGCTCCGGAAGACGCCGCCTTTGCCATCCAGTATGTGTTCGACCACGCCGCCACGCGCGCCGAGCAGGAGAGCGTCATTCAAGCACTGCGCGACAAGTGCGACATTCTTTGGGCGCAGCTCGACGCACTCTATTTCGCCTATGTCGAACCGGGCTGGCCGCCGCCGGGCGCGTTTCGAATTAAGGATGAGGGCAACCGTGGCTGAGCTGAGCGATGCGAGCGTTCCGAAGTTTGCCGCGGGATGCCGCTGGGGTGGAACCACCGAAGCTCCGGTCGTGCTCTTCCCGGAAGGCGCGATCCGCGTGGAAGGAACGGGCCGCATCATTCTCGAACTTTGCGACGGACATTTCTCGCTGGCTGAAATCGTTCAGAAGCTGGAAACGCAGTTCATGCTGGCGCCGAAGGGAAAGATTCGCGCCGATGTCCTGACATTTCTGGAGCAACTGCACGCCAAGCGCATCATTGATTATTAGAAGCAACCCGGAAAAAGGTGTCATCCTGAGCGAAGCGAAGGACCCATGCACTCTCTCGACACCGGCAAAGTACATTGGTCCTTCGCTTCGCTCAGGATGACAAAGTAAGTTGGATCGACGCTCCGAATGGCGAATCCGCTGGCCCTGATTGCCGAGATCACGCACCGCTGCCCGCTGCACTGCGTGTACTGTTCGAATCCGCTGGAGCTGACTTCGCGCCAGGAAGAGCTCGCGACCGCTGACTGGCTGCGCGTTTTCGGCGAGGCCGTAGCGCTCGGCGTTCTGCATCTTCACCTCACGGGAGGCGAGCCGCTGGCGCGCACGGACCTGGCCGAGATGATCGAGGGTGCGCGGAAGTCGCGCCTCTACAGCAACTTGATCACCTCTGGAATTGGGCTTTCACGCGAGCGTCTGGCGCAGCTTGTCGACGCTGGACTCGACCACATCCAACTCAGCTTTCAGGATTCGATCGAAGGCCCGGCCAACTGGATTGCGGGCGCACGCGCTCACGCGCACAAACTCGAACTGGCCGGCTGGATTCGCGAACATCAGATCCGCGAGCATCGTAATTCCATCGCGTTCACCGTAAACCTTGTCGTTCACCGGCAGAACATCGAGCACCTTGCAGAAATGATTGCCGCGCTCGAAGCGCTCCATCCCGATCGCATGGAAATCGCGCACGCGCAGTATTACGGCTGGGCGCTGCGGAACCGGTCGGCGTTGCTACCCACGCGCGCGCAACTTGACCGCGCGGTGGCTGTGGTAGCAGCCGCCGAGGAGCGGCTGCGTGGCAGAATTCGCATCGACTCCGTAATTCCCGACTACCACGCCCGCTATCCCAAAGCCTGCATGGGCGGCTGGGGACGCCAGTTGCTGCTGATCGATCCCGCCGGCCGCGCGCTACCGTGTCATGCGGCGGGCGTCATTCCGGGCATGCGCTTTGACAACGTGCGCGAACACACGCTCGATTGGATCTGGCAGAACTCGGAAGCATTTCGGAAATTTCGCGGCGAAGACTGGATGCCCGAGCCTTGCCGCTCCTGCGACCGCCGCAAGGAAGACTTTGGCGGATGCCGGTGCCAGGCATTTCTGCTGACAGGCGACGCCGGGGCGACCGATCCCGTTTGTGAGCTAGCTCCGTTGCACCACCTGATTGAAGATGCGGTGCGTGAGGATGCGGTGACGGATTCTGCTCCCGAGGTTCACGAGGCTCCTTTCCACGTTCTACAGGAGAGGATGGCTGGGTTCTGGAGTTACCGGATGGATCCGAAGTGATGAGCGCCCCCGCGATTTTGCTTCAACAGCAGCGAACCGCATCACGTGCGAACCGCTGCCGTATATGAATTCACCGATTCATGGCTCCTCGAGAAGCCCCGGCCTTGTGGCTGGCAACTACACCGTAGGCAGTGCAACGTCGGTGTTCTCCATTTCAGACCTGAGGCTGCGTTTCTGGCCTATTGTCGCGACCATTGCATTCGGATTTCTGGTGATCCTGCCGAGCGCATTGGCAAGCGATTGGGTCGTAAAACTCGTGGGCATGGAAAGGAGCATGGCAATGCCATGGCTTGCTCTCTATGCAAATCACCTGGTGCAACTGTTGACGGGTCTGCTGATCATCGGCCTGCTCAGCAAGGGCCGGTTCAGCGAATACGGTTTGCAGTGGCCCAAGGGTAAATCCTATGCGATGGCTGCAATTGCGTGGGGCGCAATCTTTGGTGTATTGATGACGATCGTTGACTATCTCCCCCAAATCCTGGCGTGCACGGCTCCCTGGGATCTGCCGCTGACCGCTTCAAACCTGGCGGGCTGGCTCAGTTTCGAAGGATTATTCGTAGGGTTCGGCGAGGAGATTCCGTTCCGGGGTCTGATGCAAACGTTTCTGATGAAACGAACTTCTGGCCGTATAAGGTTCTTACAGTTTGATATGCATGTGGCAGGAGTTATCTTGGCGCTGCTGTTTGCGCTGGCACATATAACGAATTTGTGGGAGCGACCGTTTTGGTTTGCAATGGGGCAGCAGAGTTACGCTTTTGCTCTCGGAATCCTGTACGCATATTGGTACGAAAAGTCTGGGAGCTTGCTAGCTTCGATTATTGGCCACAACCTGGGAGACGTAGTCGAGTACGGCCTGATGTTTTTCATGGTCCGGCTGTGGCACTGAAACCAGGAAATCGCTAGCGAGGTCGCGGTGTCCCCGAACCCCGAACCGTCCGCTTTGACGCTCCCGAAATCCCCCTGTTAAACTGAATAATTGCCATCCTACCGTTAAGCGAAGAAGGAAGCCTGTGCGCGCAGAAACCCGGCATCAACTGAAACAAGACCGCTTCAGCAAGGTCACCATCGAGGCAGCGGAGAACGCCGCCCACTGGAGCGAGGAGCACAAGACAAAACTAATCGTCATCGTGGTTGCGGTAGTCGTCATTGCCGCCATCGTGTTCGGCGGCTGGTACTACATCAACTCGCAGGACGAAAAAGCCAGCGCCGAGCTTTCGACGGCGGTCCGCACCCTTGAAACGCCGGTGCGTCCGGCAGGCGTTCCCGCGCAACCGGGGTATGACAGCTTCGCCTCGACCGAAGAGCGTGCCACCATGGCGCGCAAACAGTTCCAGGCGATCGCCGATAAGTATCCGCATACGCGCACGGCCGATATGGCTCGTTATTTTGTGGGATTGGCCTCGGCGCAGCTTAACGACAACGCGGCCGCGGAGCGCAGCCTGCAGGAGGCGGCCTCGTCTTCAAACGCCGACCTGGCGGCACTCGGCAAGTTCGCGCTGGCTTCGGTTTATCGCGCGGAAAATAAGGACACGCAGGCGGTCGATCTTTATAAGCAGTTGATCGACAAGCCCACGATCGTCGTCAGTAAAGCCACGGCGCAGCTCGAACTCGCCGCGTTCTACGAGACACAGAAGAAGCCCGACGAAGCCAAGCGGATTTACGACCAGGTGGAAAAAGAGAATCCTGCCAGCGAAGCGGCATCGCAGGCGCAGCGCCGAGCAGCGGCCCTGAAGTAGCCGCATTTCACCGTCCAATTCCTGGCCAGTCTCATCCCTCACGCGAGGCGGCTGCCGCTATCGCCATCTCGGCGTTGTTGTTGGCGGCGTCTCCAGCTACATCCATCACCAACTCGCGGCGGCTTTCCGTGGCGTTGCGGGGCTCGATGGTGCGCACGCGGCGCACGGCGATATTCACGGGAGTGAGTTGAAGAAGCTGGTCGTCGCGGACCTGAACCTGAAAACGGAACCAATCAGTGCGGTACATACGGCCGGCGGCATAAAAAGTCAGGGATACGGCGATCTGGCCCTCATAGTCGTCGCCAGTGCAGGCGAAAAAACGCTTGCTGATATCCTCGCTCCACGTGGTGCCGCCAACCAGTGGCTCATTGAGAAAGTATCGCAAGGAGGGGACGGCCATCGACACCTTGCGCAGCTGCACCATCTGCATCAGGGCAGAGACTTTCGCGAGGTTGGTGGCATAGATTCTTGGTTCGCGGGCTGAGATCCGCGCCATTTTGATGTGCACCTCCGGCGCCCATTCGCGCTCGAACTGCTCGCGCGCGAGCGCCAAGCCCCGGTCGCTAGCTTCCGAGTAACGCAAGGTAGCGCGCACCAGGATAAGACTGACGACGGTGGTCACGATCGTCGCAACCAATGGAATGTAGGCCAGAATCAAGGTGAACGAAATGGCGTGTTGACTGAACCACTGCATCAGGTTCATTGCAGGATAGTCCTCCTCTAACTAATCGGGACGGATGGACTACTGTAGCGAGGCTTGGAGCCGCCGGATAGCTGCCGAAAGTATCGTTTCCCGGTTCTAGGCCTTTGGTCACTTGGCGCACTGCACGCCCGGTTTCACCGGCTTACGGTCAGCGGGAAACGTTAGCCGTCTGCTTCAGGCAGGCGATCAGCCGCTCGCCGTCGGTGGCCGAGTTATACACGTGCGGCGTCACGCGGATGGAAGTGCCACGCACGCTGACGAAGACCTTTTCGCGCGCGAGCATTTCGGGGAATTCTCGCGGGATGCCGGCTTTTCTTCGCAGGCAGAGGTAATGAGGGGCGCGCAGATCTTCCGGTGGAGACGAAAATCCGAGTTCCGCGGCAGCGGCGGCGATTTGGCGGTTGAGCGCGCCGGCGGTCTCGGAGATTTGCTCGACCTTCCACTCCAGCAACTGCTTCATGGCGCGTACTGCAGCCGGCAGCAGCGCAAAGTTGGATCGTTCGCCCATGTCGAAACGCCGCGCACCCGCGTCGTAGTCTTCGGTGTAGAGGATAAGACTCGAGAAATCGCGGGCGTTCGAGCGTTGAATCCAATTTTCTTCCAGCGGCATCCCCTCCTGCCGTTTGGGAGCGACATAGAGAAGCCCGATGGAATAAGGCCCAAGCAGCCACTTGTAGCTGGCGGCAACGGCGAAATCCGGCTGCACGCCATTCTGCAAATCGCCGACGCTGAAGGGCAGCGCGCCCAGCGATTGGGTGAGGTCGAGAACCAGCGCCGCCCCCAGCTTGCGGCATGCTGCGCCGATGCGGACGAGGTCGAGTCTTCCTCCGCTCGTCCAGTGCACGTGTGGGAGCGCGGCGACGGCCACATCGGCGGTCAGAGAATCGAGAACAGCCGCAGTCCAGTCATTATCTTTATCACTCGGCCAGGCAACGACTTTCAGCGCAGCGCCGTCTTCTTCCACCCGCCGCTGCCACGGATAGTAGTTGGAGGGGAACTGCTCCTCAAGTACAAGAACGCTTTGGCCTTTCTTGACCCGCAGGTTTCGCGCCGCGGTTGCGAGGCCGTAGCTGGCCGAGGGGACGATGGCAATGCAGTCAGCCGGGCAGTCTATGATCCGCGCTGCGGTGGCGCGAAACTCGTCTGAGCCGGTAAAGAACTTCTCGGCCGTGAGCTCCCATGGATGCGCTTTGCGGGCAAGGCCTGCGCTTCCAGCCTCCAGCGCCGGCTTCATCAGCGGTGACATGTAGGCGCAGTTCAGGTAAGCAACGTCGTCGGGGATATCGAAAAGATGGCGCTGGCAGGGAATCATGAAAGCTCCCGCGTTTAGTGTACCAATGGCAAAGGGAATGCCTGCTCGTGGTTGAGAGGGCTTCGAAAGTAGTGCGAACTCAGAGCCTCTGTCCGGTGGCGGGCTGGCCTGCCAGAAGAAAGGTTTTCGGGTACCTTCCTTCGCCGCAGAGTTTGAAAGAGCCGAAATCCTTGTACCATCGTTCCTCAGGGACAACTGGCTTCGAGTCGATCCAGAGCCGGAGCCGGTTGAGGTCTTCGACGTTGATTTTGCGATCGCGCATCCGGTCGATGAGGTGATCTCGAATCGCAGGCGGCAGGCGCGACCAGACCTCGATTTGCGGCATTATTCACCGAAGACAAAGCGCCCCAACTCGTCACCGAGTTTCTTGACGTCGTTCGGGTCTTTCGAGGAGCGGAAGCGCTCCGCAATCTCGAAGAAGGCTTGTTCCTTTTGTTTGGCTGACTCAATGCCCTGTTCGATGAGTTCCACCAGTACCCGGTTGTCGCTGAGGCGGCGGCGCTTGGCAAGGCGGTCGATTTGCCGGGCGATCTGAGCGGGGAGTGTGACGCTTCGCCGGACTTGTTTCGTGATTGCCATGGCACCAGTATACACCATTATGGTGCATCGTGAACCCCGCATAATGCCGGCCGTTGCGAACTAACTCTGGCCGCCCTCGGTTTCAAGTTCCTGACGAAGTTGCTCGCCCAGAGTCTTCGCCACCGCATTCAAATCCTTGGCCAGTCCAAGCCGCCACTTTTCCACGGATTGCTGCGCCAGTTCTTCGAATTTTTGCGCGATCGACTGCACTGCTTCCTCGCCTTGGGCTTTTAGAGACCCAGAAAACGAGCCTTCAATCCGGTTCTGGATGGTTCTCAGGTGGCCGCATATCTCGTTGACCCGGCTTTCGGCTTCATTCGAGCCACGTGCTTGCATGTCTTTGAGGGCCTGCGCGACAGCGCTCTGGAGTTGAGTTTGCGCCGCGGAGACGATTTCGCCTGCGACGCGCTCCAGATGCGCGTCAAGATCGGACTCCAAACGGCGCACGGACTCGTTCAGGGCTGCAATTCTCCGGCCGAGGTCGGACACATCCGACTGAAGGTGAGACGCTTTCGCGGCGGTATCAGCCTGGATCTGTTCGATCTCCCGGCGGTGAACGGCATGGGAATCCGTGAGTTGTCCCTGCAAAGAAGACAACAGCTTTTCGCCTTGAATGTTGAGATGTGCTCCCGTCTCCAAAGCCTGCCGCTGCAGTTTTTCGATGCCAGCGCGGACATGCTGTTGCGTCGAACCGGTGAGTTCCTTTGCCAACACCTGTGCCCGTTGCTCGACGGCGTGCAGTTCACCGGAAAGACGGTGCCGAAACTCGGTCAGGGCTGCACCGACCTTTTGCTCGATGGATGCTTGCGCCGATCCCAGCACTTCGGCGGACCGTTCCCGCGCCTGCTGCATAACGCGTGTTCCAACGTCTTGCCGCAGGCGGTCCCACAGCCTCTCCTCCAACTCAGGCGGAATATACCTGAGAGATACTTCAAAGCGGTTGCGCCTGGCATTCCCGGCCAGCTTTTCATGAAGTTCGGTGACCTCCGCCTGCAGGGGCTGAACCAGTTTGGCAAGAATGCCGCGCAAACGGTCCTCGGAGAGTTGCTCCTCAATCTTCTCGAGAACGGCTCGCGAGGCCCGGGAAGGAGCTTGCGGTTTGTGTGTAACAACAAGGCTGGCTGACGGTTTTTGCGGAGGTTGTTGAGCAGCGGGCGTGGGCATCTCCAGTACCCGCCAATCGTCGGGATAGGACTCCAGTCCCCAGAAGTTTTCCGGCCGGTCGAGCCGCGCCCCCAGCCGGAAGCCTTGTCCGTCGGACCCCATCGGCTGGCAGAAAACGACGCAGGCCGTGGCCTGTCGGCCTCCCCGGCTGTGCAGGAGCAGCGTGCTTCCCTCGTTCAACTTCAAGGGGAAGCGAAGCGCGCAACCGTGCGCACTGACCACCAGCGTCTCGCAGATCTCGGAGAACTTGGCATTCGGCTCCATGCTGGTGACGCGGACGGGAACCGTGACCGGTACCCTCGAACTGCGCCGAACTGCTTGACCGTTGGTAGCTGGCATAGTGATCCTCTGCATTTAGGGTACCGCGGTGGGAAGGATGTGACTTCTCTCGGGAGTGTGCTACCAGGATGTTCCAGCGGGCACGCGGCGACTGCCCGTTTTCCCGAATCGGGAATGTACTTCGGACTTTGCACAACTGGTCGGTGCGGGCTATGACCCAGATTCCTGAGGGTCCGCGCCTTCCCACCTGAAAGGCATTTACGAAGCAGACTCTAGAAAGCTCCCAGCCAGCGCACGGGAAAGCGGCTTCCTAGCGCGTTGACCAGGCGCTCGTCGGCGGTAATGAGTTCGGTTTTGGTCGCGAACGCTAGCGCGACATAAAGGCTGTCGTAAAAACTGCGGTCGCAAGCCAGCGCGATCTGCAGCGCTTGGCCCGTCAAATCAGACGTAGGAAGGACCTGGATTCCAAGAGCAGCGTACCGTCGCAAGGAGTTCTCGGCTTCGGGCTGGCTGATCCGGTTGCGGCGAACGGCTTTGCAGAGGACATTGCCGATTTCAGCTTCGATTAAATCCGGTGCCAGCAGTTGCAAGTCTCGCCTCACGTGCAATGCAATTAAGTGATCGGCCTGGTCCAGGAGACCTTCGCCAGCTGCGGGCAGAAGCCATTTGGCAGCGACACTGGCGTCCACGATGCAACTCGTCACCGCTCACGATCCTCGCGGATCATCTCCTCGGTACTGGGAAAAGGTCCTGGGCCGGGAGGAGTCGACGCCTGCAACTGCATCAGTTCTTCAAAGGCGCGCTTCCGGCGTCGCAATTCTTCGGCGGTTGGGACGAACTGCTCCAGCAAGGCGATGACCTCGGCGGCAATCGAACTGCGATTCTTGCGGGCGCGGGCGCGCAGCGCTTCGTAGAGGTCTTTGGGCACGTTTTCCACGTATAGGGTTGGCATAGGGATAGTCTAGCATATCCCTAGGTAGGGATTGCGGGCCGCTTGCTTGACACCGCTATTTCAGCCCTTTATCCTTGGACATTGCTCCCTGAGAGACTTTCGTCTCTGTGCGCACTTCCGCGGGCCTTTGCGGTAATTGGAGTGGGGGCGGCGGAGG
>Ga0209415_10008230_pt1 | contig 18116 bp, 9 predicted proteins | sample PeaSoiSIISIP2007_FD_187696 | JGI IMG/M metagenome (GOLD analysis project Ga0209415, IMG submission 187696) | Peat soil microbial communities from Weissenstadt, Germany - SII-SIP-2007 (SPAdes) (version 2) | ecosystem: Environmental > Terrestrial > Soil > Wetlands > Peat | place: Germany... | reverse complement strand
CTCCAGAACACGACGCAGCAGCCCGACCTTGCTTCGCTCAGCGTTCGGGCGACACGCCAGGCGCTCTTCGAGAAATCGTGGAATCGGACGGAGCGCGGCGATGCTAACGACACACGCGACCTCATCTCGCGCATGGCGCAGCTGCGCGCGCGACGGGCGCAACTGCTCGGTTATCCCAACCATGCAGCGTGGAAGCTGGGAGACCAGATGGCGAGAACTCCAGAGGCGGCCTTGAAGTTCATGGATGCCCTGGTGCCGGGCGCAACCGCAAAGGCGGAGATCGAGGGCAAGGACATCCAGAATGTCATCGATGCGCAGAAGGGTGGTTTCAGTTTGCAGCCATGGGACTGGGAGTTCTATTCCGAACAAGTACGCAAGGCGAAGTACGATCTGAACGAGGACGAGGTTAAACCGTATTTCGAGTTGGACAATGTGCTGGAAAACGGCGTCTTCTATGCGGCCAATCAGCTCTACGGGATTACCTTCAAAGAACGGAAGGATATCCCGGTCTACCAATCGGATGTTCGGGTCTTCGAGGTTTCGGACGCGGATGGAAAACCCCTGGCGCTTTTCTATTGCGACTATTTCAAACGCGACAATAAGAACGGTGGCGCATGGATGGACAGCCTCGTGGACCAGTCAAAGCTGCTGGGCACCCTGCCAGTCGTCTATAACGTGGCGAATCTGCCGAAGCCGGCGCCCGGCGAGCCGGCGCTTATCAGCTTTTCGGACGTGACGACCATGTTCCACGAGTTTGGCCATGCCATGCACGGCATGTTCGCGAACACCGAGTATCCCACCCTGTCAGGCACGGCAACAGCCAGAGACTTTGTGGAGTTTCCTTCACAATTCAATGAACATTGGGCCCTCTTTTCGGCAGTCTTCGATCATTACGCCCGGCACTACAAGACGGGCGCGCCTATGCCGGCCGAGTTGGCGGCCAAGATCAAGAAAGCTGCGACTTTCAACCAAGGATACCTGCTAACTGAGTTAGTCGCGGCCGCCGAGCTCGACATGCAGTGGCACACGCTTCCGGCCAGCGCACCATTGCAGCAACCAGACACTTTTGAGAAACAGGCACTGGAAAAAACCCATCTGCTGCTCAGCGCAGTGCCGCCGCGCTACCGCTCGAGCTATTTTGCGCACATCTGGGGAAATGGCTATTCCGCGGGTTACTACGCGTATTTGTGGGCTGAGATGCTCGATGACGACGCCTACCAGTGGTTTGAAGAGAACGGCGGTCTGACCCGCGCCAACGGCGATCGCTTCCGGCAGATGGTGTTGTCGCGCGGCAACACTGAGGACTTGGCGAAAATGTATGCAGCCTGGCGCGGCAGAGATCCGAGCGTCGAGCCGATGATGAAGGACCGTGGCTTGCGCGAGTCCGGACAATAGAAGAGGGAGGCTAACCGTATACTTTCGCGTAAACTTCGTCCGCGACGTACCAAAATGGGAACATCGGTAACACCTTTTTGCTCAGCAGTTTATGCAGATGTTGCAAGAACTTGCAACGTGTCGCAACAAATCTCAATCTTGACAACGCGAAGGCTGGGTATACACTCGCCTCAGTTGTAAAGGATGGAAGTGGTGTTATGAGATGCTGCGTGAAGTTGTTTAGTGCTTGCAGTTTGTTCCTTTTGGCCGTGTCGCTGACGGCGTCGGCTGGTTCAACCGATCAATTCAAGAATGCCGTGCTCACGGGCGTTTCAAAAGGCGGAACGGTATCGGGGTCGTTTTCGTTCAACAGCCAGACCGATCAGTTTTCCAATATTTCCGTCTCCTTCGTGAGCAGCGCCTTCGGGAATGTCAATGCAAGCGACCCTTCCTCAGGGCATGGAACTTACGTCGGAAAAGGTTGGTGGGAATACACGTGGATTACGAGGGTTGATGGAGACACGGTCGTCTACTCCATGCTGTTTAACCCTACCACCAATCAGTTTGATGTGGGTGGCGGGATCGGTAATTGGTCGAACCGGGGTGAGTTCAACTATGTCTCGGTGCCCGAAGGTGGGACTCCGTTGGCCTTCCTGATGCTGTCTGGCCTCGCGATGTTTGCGGGGATTCTGATAGCAGCGAAGCAGCGCTGCCTAAGCTGTACCGTTCGATCTGTCTGACCCACGGTGCAATCCGGCAAGATCCAGATTTGTCCCTCATGCTATTTGTGCTGGTGTGAGGGCAACTTTTCTTTAAAATCTGCGGCAGAATGTCGCTTTCCTGATCCCGTCCCGCTCGTCCAACCCACTGCGGTGCAATTTTAGATCCTCACGGGAACCATTTTTGGTCCCGCCTCGTATACGATTACAGCGTGGACGCCACCGGCCCTACAACGACTGAAGTCGAGGTTTCGCAGAATAGCGTCCGGAAGTACGGGGTCACGCGAGTTGGAACGCAACTCAGGCACCAGAGCACCGTGTTCCGCGACCCCGTGTTCGAGGCTCTGGCCGCATTGCGTGCGCACAAGCTGCGTTCTGCGCTGACGCTCCTTGGTGTTACTTTGTCGGTATCGGTGCTCATCCTGGTGGTGTCGATTATCACCGGCGCCAACATTTATATTCAGAATCGGGTTGCCAATCTCGGCTCTAATGTCTTTCTTGTACTTCGCTTTCCTATCATCACTAATCAGCAGGATTTCTTCAAAGCGATGCGTCGCAATCGGCTCATCACCTGGGATGACTTCGAAGCTCTGCATGACGGCATGAAGCTGCCTCGGGGAGTCGGCCTGGAAACGCGAACCACCGGTAAGGTCCGCCTGGGAACACAGGCGCTCGACGACATTAATATCCGTGGAGTGACGGCAAACATCGCCGACATGGATGTGGAGGAACCCGAAACTGGCCGCTACATAACGGATGCGGACAATGAAGGCAGATCCGAAGTCACCTTTATCGGACAGGACGTGGCCACAAAGCTGTTTCCCACGGTCGATCCTATCGGCAAAACGATTTATATCGACGGCATGGGTTTCCAGGTAGTGGGCGTAGCCAAGGCGATTGGAACTGTCTTCGGACAATCGCAGGACAATTTTGTTTACATCCCCGTACGGACGCTTTTGAAGCGGTATGGCGAACACGGGCAGGGTCTGGATCTGGCCATCAACATCCAGGCACGGGGCCCGGAGTGGATGCAGGAGACTGAAGATGAAGCCCGCACCATGATGCGCGCCCGCCACCACCTTGATCCCAGCACGGAAGACAATTTCGGAATTTTGGCGTCTGACACCATTATGAGCTTGTGGAAGAACCTGACCGGCGCCATCGCCGCGACCATGGTCGGAGTGGTTTCAGTGTTTCTGGTGATTGGCGGTGTCGTGATCATGAATGTGATGCTGGCCAGCGTGACTGAGCGTACCCGCGAGATTGGCGTGCGCAAATCGCTGGGAGCGAGACGACGCGACATCATGATGCAGTTCCTGGTGGAATCGGCGGTGATGGCGGTCGTTGGAGGCGCGACGGGTATCGCCATTGCTTATATGCTCTCCACCCTGGTGAGGGTGCTCACGCCTGTGCCATCGCAGGTGCCGATCGGAGCGGTGATTTTGTCGCTGGGAGTCTCGACGGCTGTGGGATTGTTTTTTGGGATCTATCCCGCGAGCCGGGCTTCCAAGCTGGATCCCATCGAGGCGCTTCGCTTTGAGGTTTAGGTTTTTGTTGAATCAGTCGCACCGAGGTTTCGACCGTGAAGATTGAAATTAGCGAAAGCACGCGCATGGCGTTCGATTCGCTTCGCCAGCACAAGACACGGTCGCTGCTGACGGTATTGGGCGTGGTCATCGGAATTATGGCCATCGTGGCCGTAGCTTCCATCATGGTGGGGCTGGACCAGGACATTCGCGGGTTTCTCGATCAATATGGTACCGACACGCTGTTCGTTTTTCGTTTTGATTTCGGTTTTCGAGGTACCCTCACCGCCGAAGAACGCAATCGCAAGCCGGTAACCTACGAAGACGCCATGGCGATTCGAGATGAGTGCCCCGATGTGAAGGACGTGACGGTCGAAGTCTCCCCGCGGTTGGAACCGGGTCAGCCTATTACCGTTGTGCCGGCTCGCTACAAACGCAACGAAGTCTACGGGCTTCAATTTACCGGAACCATTCCGTCTTACGAGTGGGTCTACAACGCCAACCCGGAGAAGGGAAGATTCTTTTCTGAAGCGGAGAACCTGCATCACATGGATGTAGCGGTCATCGGTCACGATTTGGCTGACGGATTGTTCCACGAGGAAGACCCGATCGGCAAGTCGATCGAGGTCGGTGGCGCTTTCTATCAGGTCGTCGGGGTGCTGGAGAAACGCAAAGGCCAGTTCTTCAAAGATCCGTCGGCGGACAAAGTTGTGGTCGTGCCCTATGGCTCGTACCGCAAACACAACCCGCAGGACGACGAAAACTTCATTGGCGCGCAGGCGTACCCAGGCCGTAAGGCGCAGGCGGAGGACGAAATCATCGGTCTGATGCGGCGGCGCAGAGCGGTTGGCATTGATAAGCCGAACAATTTCGCGATCTCCAGTTCGGAGGGGATCGCCCGCCAATTCCGTCAGATCACGGGAGCGATTGCCATTGCCGTAGTCGTGATCAGTTCGATCGGGCTGCTTATCGGCGGAGTGGGCGTGATGAATATTATGCTCATGTCGGTCACCGAGCGCACTCGTGAAATCGGAGTACGCAAAGCAATTGGAGCCAGACGGCGGGACATCATTCGCCAGTTCCTCACCGAGGCCATTACCTTGACGGGCTCTGGCGGAATCATCGGCGTTTCGCTCGGAGCGGGGATCAGTTTCCTGATTAACAAGCTATTGCCAAGTTTGCCTTCGTCGGTGCCGCTGTGGTCGGTTTTCGCGGCGGTGACGGCTTCGATGAGCGTCGGCCTATTCTTCGGCATTTATCCCGCCATGAAAGCCTCGCGACTGGATCCAGTGGATGCGCTGCGCTACGAGTGAACTTGCAGCGTTTGCTTGATGGCGCGTTGTGCTTAACAAAACGACCATTCGAGAATGCTACAAGTGGCGCAGCGGGTCTTCGAGGGTTTCGCTGGTTGTCTTGGTGGCATCTCGTTCGAGAGATTTGCTGACGAGTTCCTTCGAGTTAAAAGCTACTGCCAGGGCCAGAGCTAGAACAATCCCACCGAAGAGAATGCCGAAAGCAAGCTCGACAATGCCTGAAGCAATTCTAAGGTGTTCCAGAGCCATTGCCACCGCCAGTACGATCACCAGCCACTTTACGCCGACGCTCAACAGGCGGCCGTACTGGAAATTCAAATTCACTGAACCAATCAATATGCTTCTCGCAAGAAAGCGAGCAATGATATTTCCCACTAACAAGACCAGAACGGCACCGAGAATATTCGGGACATAGGAAAAAACGCTACGCACGAGCAAAGAGGTTAGCTCAGCATCAAAAGCCGAGACACCGATGAGCAGCCCCGTCATGATCACCAGAGCCGCGGCGAACTGTGACAGCAGAACGGACGGACTCTTGATCAAGGACCCCTCTGCCGGTGAAGGGAATCCCCATTGAACCAGGCGCTGATCAAACTTCAGGCTGACCAGCAACCGGCGCATCGCAATGGCCACGATCCAAGCTAATACCACAGAGATCAGCAGCGCCACAACGAGTGCCACCAATCCGGGCAAGAGACGGGTTAACGCGGTTAGGAATCGCGTGGTTGACTGATCCAAAGCTTGCTTCACTTGCTCCTTCATAAACAAATCCCTCTCTGATAGCCCGATTACGGATTGAACCGGTCAGGCCATCGCCACCGCGACAGGAGATATGGTTTGGAGACTTCGTAAGCCGTGGAGAGGCGTTCAAGCCGGCGCTCCACGCCGGCTCCTTGCGCTGCCTCCACTTCCTTCGCATAGCTCGCTGCCCATCCCAGGTACAAAGGAGTCATCGACCGCAGCAGATGCTCGCGGTTGATGGTTCGAAGACGATGCGCGAGCGCGAAATCGTAGACGATTCGCGCCCACAGTTCATCTGGCATTTGGAATTGCTCTTTCGTGGCGCGCGACAGCTTTCTTAGCTCCAGCAATGTCGCTGGCGGGAGAACCAGTCCCCAGATCTCTTGCAGATCTCGAATTCCCAGTTGGAAGGAGTTCAGCAGACGGTCCACATCAACCGTTGCGGTCTCAGGAGAAGCTGCCAACGGCTCGCCAAATCCGGGGACTGGAACCGATCCGCGCGTTTTTTGCCAGCAAGCTGCATTTCTCTCCATGGCAAGAAAGACCGGGCCCAGCACCTGCACCAAAAGCGAGCTGATGTTCGTCCAATCCGTGGGCGGCAGGAGGCGGGGGCCGACGTGCACCTGGCAGACGCGAAGGTTATCGCAGATGGCAACCGGAGCGAGCGATGCCAGTGGATGTATCCGATTAGCATTGCGATCGCTCCCGCGTGCTCCGAATAGCGCTCGCGAAAACCCTAAATCCGGCCCTAGCGGATTTTGGATACGCTTGCCGTAGAGAGAACGGATGAGAGGACAGAGAATGCTGCTATTCAACAACCCCTCGAATTTACGGCGAGCGTAGTGCGGAGCCACCAGGTCAAATTCCCCTTCCAGCACAGGCTGCATGAGTTGACGGACCCATTGCGGGGTTGCACCTTCCAGATTTGAGGCAATGATGCATCCGGCACGAGCTCCAAGCTTTTCACCGGCTGCGAAAATCGATTGGTACGCAGCAGAAATGCTCTGCATCGGAGCGCCCGAAGCGTCCGGGGCGATTGAAGGCCACGAGACAACGGATAACCGCGGCCCAGTTGCGGAACTCGCCGAATCAGTCTGACTCCGGACCGAATTCCCATCACTCGACAAAACCACGATTCGCAGGTCTCCCTGAAGCGTTCGTAGCGCCTCGTGCACCGCGGCGACGGTCTCTTGATCAAGATCAGCCAGAACGCCGACCACGAGATCAGCCGCGTCTACTTGTTCGATCTTCTCCAGCGCTTGCTCCGGGATGAAGTCACCCTCCACTGTTCAGGCCTCGATCACATTGTTTCCCGCCAGCGGCGGGGCGGGGCACGAGCCTTTCACGGCACAAGCGACATGATCCCCGCCAGGGGGATACGTAGCCACGCGGGGCGGCTGTTTAACTCATGCAGCACTTCGTAAAGCGCCTTGTCAAGCAGGAAGACATTGAGCAGCCTGCGAAAGTCAGCATTCACGGAAGGCAGAAAATCGGCGCCTTGCGCTGCTTCACGATAGGCGCGCAAGAATTCCGCAGTTACTGATCGCTGCCAAAGATGTGCCCAGGGTCCGAGGCGCGTCACGTCCTCAGGATGCCGCGCGGTATAGTTCATCAGACTGGCATAAGACGCGTAACCAAAGGACCGCAACATACCAGCGACATCTTTGAGTGGACACTGCTTGGAGCGCCGAACAGCCAGCGGCCGGGCCTGTTCGCCTTCGAAGTCCAGAATGACGAAATCAGTTCGTACGCGGAGTACTTGCCCAAGATGATAGTTTCCGTGAATTCGGATTCGTCGCATCGTCGGAAAATCATCGCTTAGGGCGCTGAAGTGATCGAGAATCTGACGACGGCGGCTGAGCACCGATGCCGCAACTTCGACTACTTCATCCGGCAGGTGCGACAGGCGTTCTTTCAGAGCGTCCAGGACGCTGGAGGCGTGCTGTCGGACATCGGCAAATTGCGCGGTGAGATCCGCACCCGTCAATGCTTCCGGCGCGAATGCAGGATCGTCGGTCGGCGAAGCCAATGCCAGATGGAGTTCCGCCGTCCGGCGACCCAAGGTCGCACCGGCTTCGAGGTACAAACCGACGTGGTCGCGGGCCAGTTGAGTTGGAGGATTCTCAGAGAGCTCCATTGGGCCCTGCAGCTCGCCGCTCACGTTTTCTGGAAATGGCAATGGGGCACAAGCTTCGTAGTAGCGGTCAAGTTCCTCCAATGTCCATTTCCAGCCGTCACCTTCGTTTGCTACCAAGCCTTGCAACATGGCGAGGGTCGTGAATTTGCCATCCATTGCGGCTAGCCCGTCAACTTCAATCGCACCTGCAAAGGGGGGAATCCGATCGAAATTGGTTTTCTCGGTCAGATACTGTCCAATTTCCGCGTCTGGATTTAATCCCGGTTCCTGGCGGCGGAACAGCTTGAGAATGAACCGATCGCCGAACAGAACTAAAGTATTGCTGTGTTCCGCTGAGCCACGCCGTACCTGCAATGTCGTCTCGGCCGGCGTCATGAGATCCGCAAAAGCCTTTCCACGTATGCCCCGGAGGCCTCCGTGCCGCCCATCTGTGCTGCTCGAATTCTGAATCAGCGTGAGCAACAATGCGCAAGTCTGATCGTCGAAGACTCCATCGTAGAGCAAACCCGTGCCTCTCTGGGATAAAACCGGTGCGATGATGGAGTTTGCGGCTGTCCGTTGTAATTCGTCCCGAGCGTCTCCAAAACTCATCGCCAGCGGCAGAAAGTATAACTCTGGTGGCCCCGCGTCAAACTCTACTTCGATCAGCACAAGCGCAGATTGCGATCCCTCGGACGGACTAGCTAACGGAACAGTCAGAGGAATCCAGTCCGCAATTTGAATGCACTTGACCCCTCGCGATCCGGGAAACCAGCGCTGCTTGGGCAGGTACGCCGGGAGTTCCACAGTTTCCAGCCGCAAGCGACCGGACCCCTCGAGGACGCTCTCCCATCCCGCAGTTACGTCCAGGGGCGCGCGCTCGGTCAGATCCACAGTGACGCCCGCGGCCGCTTCCCGCCATTGAAGCTCTAGCCAGAGGAAACTGTAAGGCGCCAATGTGAGCCGGTAAGGTTGACGCTCAATCGCTGGAAATTCCACGTACCCGAGCATTTCCACGGGAGTCATGCCATCCAACTTCGACAAGTCGAGATCGACAGGTTGCGCGAAGCGAGACAGGTTGGCTACGCACAAGACCTGTTCGCCTTCATACCGCCGAAGGTATGCCAATATCTTGCGGTTCGATGGATCAAGAAACTCGATGCTGCCGCGCCCAAACACGCGAAACAGCTTTCGCAGCGCAATCATGTTGCGCATCCAGTTCAAAAGCGAAGATGGGTCGCTCTGTTGGGCTTCCACATTGATCGCTTCATACCCCCAGACTGGATCCATAATGACTGGACTAAACAGCCGGGCAGGTGTCGCAGTGGAAAAACCAGCGTTGCGGTCGCCATTCCATTGCATGGGTGTGCGTACGCTGTTGCGGTCGCCCAGATAAATGTTGTCTCCCATTCCGATTTCGTCCCCGTAGTAAAGAATCGGCGTACCTGGGAAAGAGAGAAGCAAACTGTTCAGCAGTTCGATGCGACGGCGACTGTTATCAACCAGAGGCGCGAGTCGGCGGCGGATGCCAAGATTGATGCGCATCTGAGGGTCCGCGCTGTACGCGAGATACATGTAATCGCGCTCATCTTTTGTGACCATCTCAAGAGTCAATTCATCATGATTTCGCAGGAACAATCCCCACTGGCATGAGTCAGGAATGGCAGGAGTCTGCGCGATGATGTCGGTAATTGGAAGCCGGTCTTCCTGGCGGAGAGCCATATAAATGCGCGGCATGAGCGGAAAATGAAATGCCATGTGGAACTCATCGGCGTCGCCGAAGTAAGGGCGTACGTCCGTCGGCCACTGGTTGGCTTCCGCCAGGAGCACACGGCCGGAATAATCTGAATCAATCGCTTTGCGCAATTTCTTGACGACGGCGTGAGTTTCCGGCAGGTTTTCGCAACTGGTTCCCTCGCGCTCGACCAAATAGGGGACCGCATCTACGCGCAATGCGTCAACCCCCATGTCGAGCCAGTAACGCATCACCTTCAGAACTTCTTCTACCACTTTCGGGTTGTCATAGTTCAAGTCGGGCTGGTGAGAGAAGAAGCGATGCCAATAATATTGCTGCGCTATGGGATCCCAAGTCCAATTGGAGCGCTCCGTGTCGGTGAAGATGATTCGCGCATCTTTGTACTTCTGGTCGGTGTCGCTCCACACATAAAAATCGCGTTCCGGTGCGTCGGGAGCCTGCCGCGCCGCCTGAAACCAGGGATGTTGATCGGAAGTGTGATTCACGACCAGTTCGATCATCACTTGCAAATCGCGGTCGTGGGCGGCCGCCAGAAAAGCCCGGAAATCATCCATCGTCCCGTACATCGAGTGGACGTTCATGTAGTCGGAAATATCGTAGCCATCGTCTTTAAGCGGTGACGGGAAGAACGGCAGCAGCCATAGACAAGTGACTCCCAGGTCCTGAAGATAGTCCAGCCTCTGGATCAAGCCGGGAAAATCCCCGATACCATCGCCGTTGCTGTCTTTGAAAGCGCGGACATGCAACTCGTAGATGATTGCATCCTTGTACCAGAGAGGATCTGCCGCGCTGCCCGGCCGCTTTGCCATGATGTTTTTTCTGTTTCCTTAGATGCCGCTCGATTAAGCCACCGAAGTTTCCCTGGTGCGCCAGCCTAGAAGTGCTCTCCTAAGCAAAGTGCGACCGGAAATTTCGCCAGCATTGTCGACAAAGCAATTGTTGCGTAGCCATCGCCTTTCCGTAAATTCAGAACCTCTTCCGTAAATGCGTTCCGATATGTGTCGGAAGCACTGCAGGACGTCAGCACAATCTGAGTATCCGCCCAAACCTGGGGCCCGATTGGCGGGAAATTAACGTCACCGAGCAGGCCGGCCACCAGTCGGGGAACCACAACCAGCACGGTTGAGTTTTCATTTTTCCTGGCAAACGCGACCACATGATCAGCCTTTGTGCCCTCAACCGTCAACGGCAAGTATTCGCCTATCTGAAAGAGATCGGCCAACTGTTTACGCAAGCACAGGGTTTTCCAGATCAAGTACAGCTTGAGTCGACCGTCGTCGGGAGCTTCCGTCAACTCAGCTAAGAATCTAGCGTCGTTCTTGCCGGACTTGCGAATTCCGTGAAACATTTGTTGGCGGTGGGCGTAGTCGACGGGACGCCGGTTGTCTGGATCCACCAAACTGAAATCCCACAATTCATTGCCCTGGTAAATATCGGGCACGCCCGGGCAGGTGAGTTTTAGAAGCGTCTGCGCGAGGCCGTTCCACAGTCCAATGCGCGCGACACGATGCTGGAAGGGAAGAAAGTCGTTGAGGAAGCGGTTCTCAACACCCGGCGTCAGCAAGGCCCTGACAAACGACGACACTGCGCTTTCATATTCGGTATTTCGATTGATCCAACTGGTATTTTGCTTGGCCTCGCGGATCGCCTTTAACATGTAGCTCTCGATGCGTTCGCAGAAATTCTTCCATCCGGCCGCGTCGTCCAGAGGTGCGGACGGCCAGGCTCCGACCAGCGTTTGATAGAGCAAATATTCGTCATTCGGCGAAGGGGCGGGTTTGTTGTTGACGATGCGCCGGTGGCTTCGGTTGACGCGCTTCCAGTCCCGCACCCGAAGCCTCCATTGCCCCGATATCTCCGAGAGCACGTTGATCCGGGCGCGCACGTCCTCCGAGCGCTTCGAGTCATGCGTGCCGGTACTCAGCATAGTGTGAGGCCAGGAACCCAGGCGCTCCTGGTTCGCACGGTGAAATTCGGGTGTGGTCGTTCCGAACCGGTGAAGGTCGCTTCCGACGTCATTCAACGAGACCAGGCGGTTGTATCGATAAAAGGCAGTATCTTCCAGACCCTTGGCCATGACCGGGCCGGTGAACTGCTGGAATTTCATGGCGAAAGTGGTCACGGCATTCCTGTAAGCGGGATCCTGTCCCTCGGCAATACTAGTTAGCAACACCTGGCTGACGAAATCAAAGATACTGGTGTCCGCGGCCGGACTCCTCCATTTAGCGGATGCAATTGCGCTGCGAATGTACCGCATGTCGTCATCCGAAACGCCGGACGTACTGACGTAGGTACGGTACACGGGGAAGCTGGCCACCACTTCGGTCAGCGCTTCCCGCAAGCGGTTCAGCGTGAAGTCGCAGGTGCGCCTTTTGGAAAGGGCGATACGGGTGAGTTGAGTGGCGAGCACGTTCATTTCACTGGCCAGGGCAACCTGCATGATCAGTTTTCGACAGCGATATGCCAAGTCATCGACATCGATTTCGTCATCGATAAATGTTCGGTAAGTGCGCTCCAGACTCATGACTGCAGCTGAGTCCACGAATACTCGGTTAATGAGATTCGCGAAATCGTAGCCCGTAGTGCCGCAAATGGGCCACTCGGCGGGCAGCCGTTCTCCGCCCATCAAGATTTTCTCGATGACGACGTAGTGTGATCCGTTTTCAAAATTCTTTGCGGCGACCGCGATGCCGCGGCTGAGGCGTTCGAAGTATTGGCGTGGGTCGTACAGGCCGTCAGGGTGATCAATGCGCAAACCATCGACTTTGCCGTCTGCCATTAAGCTCAAGGCCAGACGGTGTGTTGCTTCAAACACCGCCTCGTTCTCGACGCAAATTCCTGCCAGCTCGTTAGTATCGAAAAAACGACGGTAATTGATGTCGTCGGAGGCAACCCTCCAATTTGCCAGACGAAAGGTTTGTGCTTTGATAAGTTCGTGGAGTTCTTCGAAGCTTGCTGGATCGGTGGGAGTACCGTTTATCAAGTCGACGGCTTTAGCGATACAGGCAGCTATTTCAGGAGATCGCGCGCACAATTCGGCCAGCCGGCGCTTACTAATTTCCTTGTCACGATTACGCTCGGCGATTCGATCTGCGCTGAGCTCGTATCTTGCAGGCAGGTGGCTAAAAGCGGTGATCAAGCTCTGAAACTCCAACAGTTCCGGGTTCTGCTCACCGAGTATCGCCGTGAGCGGGTCCGTGCAGTGCTGCAGGATACGGCGATATTCCCGCGGATCTACCGGAAAACGATGCTCGCGGTAGGTGACATCGAATTCGCCGCGCTCCTGGTGAAACACTACCTTCAACTCGCCGCTCTCCAGGACCACGCCGTAATGATCTTGGAGCACCGGGATGAGCACTTTTCCCAGGAGTTCGGCTTTTATCGGATGCCAGTCAATGTCGAAAAATCTGGCGTAGATGGAAGATTCGCCGTTTTCCAGAACATCCAACCACCAGGCGTTGTCGCTGCCCATCACTCCCATGTGATTGGGCACGATGTCCAGTATCAATCCCATACCATGCTCGTGGAGGGCAGTCACGAAGCGGTCGAAGTCTTCAGGGCTGCCGATTTCCGGGTTGAGCGAATTATGATCGACGATGTCGTATCCGTGCATGCTGCCCACACGAGCCTTCAGGCAGGGAGATACGTAACAATGACTGATGCCAAGCGCAGAAAGATAAGGAACGATCGCCGTGGCCTGGGCAAAAGTGAAGTCGCGATTGAGTTGCAGTCGATAGGTCGCGAGCGGAATGTGCGGACGCCGATTCATGATTGCAGGAACCACACTACGGACCACGCCGGAAGCGTTCCGTGCTTCAGCGCATCCGTGGTTACTTCGTCGCTCGCATAGATAACTTGCGAAACGGGAGAAGTCAAGCCGGAGAGGGAAGCGCTCGCAAGGTTCGCCATCAGAGTCAGTTCTGACCGGTCGGGAAATTTCCAACGCGCAGTAAGACCCTGATTATCGTGCACTTCATAGTTCGCACTGAGAGTACATGCGCGGGAAAGGTGTGGGATGATGTGCTGAAACCGCAATCTCATTAACTTGCGATAGAATTTCAGCCAGTTTTGATGGCGTGGTTGATCGATCACGTCCCATTCAAGCTGCGAAGCTTCAAACGTTGCAACCGACATGGGATCCGGGATTCGCTCTCGTTCAGCGGGGTCGTTGAACCTCGCAAAGCGAGCGAACTCATTTCTCCTGCCTGCGGTTACGGCTTCTGCCAGGCCCTCCTCGAAATCGCAGAAAAATAGAAATGGCGTTTCTGCACCGAACTCTTCGCCCATGAAAAGCAAGGGTGGGGAAGGAGCCAACAAGAGGATCGCTGCCGCCGCGCGCACGGCACGACAATTCGCAATCTTGGTGAGCCGCTCTCCGAACACGCGGTTTCCAATCTGGTCATGATTCTGAAGGAACGAGACAAACGCAGTAGGCGGCAAGCCAGCAGTAGGCTCACCCCGCGGCTCGCCGTTTCTGAAGGTCGAAGCTTCTCCCTGGTACGCGAATCCGTCGACCAGGCAACGGCCCAACTGATCGAGAGGGCATTTGGAATAGTCGGAATAGTAGGTGTCCCGCTCACCGGTGATGAGCACGTGCAGTGTATGGTGCACGTCGTCATTCCATTGAGCAGCGTACCACTTCGGCTGGCAGTGCTGGTTGCGTTGAAGATAACGCGCCTGGTTGCGATCGTTTTCGAGGATAAGGTGGACGTGGCGATCCGGAGGGATGGAATTCCGGACTGCATCGGCGAGTTCCGTGAGGATGTTGGGGGTTGAGTCGTCGACGATTGCGTGAACTGCGTCCAGCCGCAGTCCATCGAAATGATACTCGGTTAGCCAGTAGAGCGCATTACGGATGAAGAAGTCTCGGACGACTTGACTTCCCGGGCTGTCGAAGTTGATGCCATCTCCCCACGGCGTACGATGCCGATCGGCGAAAAATTGTGGTGCGTACGTGCTGAGATAATTTCCTTCCGGACCAAAATGGTTGTAGACGACATCCAGAAAAACCATGAGCCCCCGGGCGTGGGCGCTTTGAACCAATTCTTTGAGATCCTCGGGCCGGCCGTACATGCTGTCGGGGGCGAACAGGAAGACACCGTCGTAACCCCAATTGCGCTGGCCGGGAAAGTCGCCAATTGGCATCAGCTCGAGCGCAGTAATTCCCAGGTCGGCAAGGTAGTCGAGCCGCTCGCGAACCGCGGCAAAAGTTCCGCGCGGAGTGAAGGCTCCGACGTGGAACTCATAGATGACCGCTTCTTCCCACCGGCGTCCATGCCAATTGTGATCTTTCCAGTCGAAGGCTGCGGGATCGATGACTTCGCTGGGGCCGTGCACGTCTCGTGGCTGAAATCGTGAGGCTGAGTCGGGAACTTCTTGGGCGCCGTCGATTCGGAATTTGTATTGCGTTCCTGGCCGTGCCGCGTCTGTGCTTAACTCGAACCAGCCGTTATCGCCGCGGTCCAAAGCAAGCAGCTTGGAGCCGTTCGCACCGTCGACGGAAAGTTCAACCTGATGCGCAGCCGGGGCCCACAACCGAAAGCGCACGCTCCCGTCCTCGCGGCACTCGGCGCCGAACGGCATGCTATAGCTGCGCTTCACTCGACTCTTCCTTTTTGCCATTTCCGCGTCGTTCCATCAACACGACCATGGAGCGCGCCTGCAAAGGATAGGCTGCACCGGCGTCAGAGGACTCGGCGGCGGCGCGCAAACCGCTTTCTCGAGAAGTGTCCATCCACGGTGTCCACCGGGCGCCGGGACGGAATGCTGGCAAGATAAATCCGACATCCTCGTGGTGGGCGTTGAGAAGCAGGAGGAAGTTTTCATCGCTGAGCTTGCGCCCGCGCTCGTCGGTTTCGTTCAATCCCTGGCCGGAAAGAAACATTCCCAGGCAGTGAAGGGAAGGCTCGCGCCACTGCTCTTCGCTCATCTCTTTGCCGTCAGGATTGAGCCACAGCACATCTTTTGCGGTTGCACCCTTGATCGGGCGACCCTGAAAAAAACGTCGCCGCCGGAATGTCGGATGCCTCTTGCGGAGATTGATTGTGCGCTGAACGAAAGCCATGAAGTCACGATCTTGCGGTTGCAGATTCCAATTCAGCCAACTGGTTTCATTATCCTGGCAGTAGGCGTTGTTGTTTCCCATCTGCGTGCGTCCGATTTCGTCTCCTTGACACATCATCGGCACTCCCTGGGACAACAGAAGTGTCGCAAGCATATTCCGCCTCTGCTTGGCGCGCAAAGCTTGAATGTCGGAGTCTTCGGTCGGACCTTCAACACCGCAATTCCAGCTGCGATTATCGTTATTGCCATCCTGATTGTTCTCGCCGTTGGCTTCGTTGTGTTTTTGGTTGTAACTGACCAGATCCTGCAACGTGAAGCCGTCATGCGCGGTCACAAAGTTCACGCTGGCATAAGGACGCCGGCCGCTGTGCGCGTAGAGATCGCTCGAACCGGTGATGCGATAAGCCAGGTCTCCCAGCAGCCCCCCATCACCCTTCCAATAAGAACGCACCGTATCGCGGTAGCGATCGTTCCATTCGGCCCAACCTACAGGGAAGTTTCCGACCTGATATCCGCCTTCGCCGAGATCCCATGGTTCGGCGATCAGCTTTACCTGCGAAAGCACGGGATCCTGATGGATGATGTCAAGAAACGCCCCCAGGCGATCGACCTCATGCAGTTCGCGGGCGAGCGTGGCGGCGAGGTCAAACCGGAAGCCGTCCACATGCATCTCGAGAACCCAGTAGCGCAGGCTGTCCATGATCAGCTGCAGCACACGCGGATGCCGCATGTTCAGCGTGTTTCCAGTGCCGGTGTAGTCCTTGTAGTAGCGGGGATTCTCCGGCATGAGGCGGTAATAGTTGCTGTTATCGATGCCCCTTAGAGACAGCGTGGGGCCAAGCTGGTTGCCCTCGGCAGTGTGGTTGTAGACCACATCGAGAATCACCTCCAGCCCCGCTGAATGCAAGGTCTTGACCATGGTCTTGAATTCGCGGATTGAACTCGTGGCCAAATAGCGGGGCTCGACCGCGAGAAAGCCGATCGAGTTATAACCCCAGTAATTGCGAAGGCCGCGTTCCGTGAGTTGGCGGTCATCGACGAAGCTGTGCACGGGCATGAGTTCTACCGAGGTCACTCCCAGCCGGGTGAGGTATTCAATCACGGGCGCGGTGGCCAGGCCTGCATACGTCCCTCGCAAATGGGCCGGAATGTCAGGATGGCGCATGGTAAATCCCTTTACGTGAAGCTCGTAAATCAAAGTGTCGTGCCAGGGGATTCTGGGCGGTGCATCAGCTCCCCAAGTAAAAGCGGAGTCGATCACGCGGTTTTTCGGCATTCCGGCGGCATCGTCGCGCCGGTCGAAAGACAAGTCTTCTTGTTTGTGTCCGACCTTGTATCCGAAGTGCGCGTCAGTCCAACGGATGGCTCCCTGAATCTGCTTGCCATACGGATCCAGCAGAAGTTTGTGGTGATTAAAACGATGGCCTTGCTCGGGAGCATAGGGGCCAAACACGCGATATCCGTACAATTGGCCGGGGCGTGCCTCTGGCAGGTATCCGTGCCAGACCATATCAGTCTGCTCGGGAAGCGGAACCCGAAGGGTTTCCCGCTTGCCTGAAATGTCGAACAGGCAAAGCTCCACTCTCTCCGCATGCTCCGAGTAGAGCGCGAAGTTAACGCCCTCGCCGTCCCAGGTTGATCCTAAGGGATAAGGTCGGCCGGGCCACACAATGGGCTGGGACTGATTGGACATCTATCTTGGATTCCTCCGCCGCGCTGGAAGATGGAAGGCCGTTTAGTCATCCACTGTTCTGAAGCAGATTGAACCTTCGCCGTGTTTTATTAGTCGTCGCAGCCTTTTTGTTTATCGTTGCCGCTCTGGAAAATGCAACTGTCCATCACGAACCAATCGATTGGGATCTTACTCCATTTACGGCTTGCTCTTAGATGCGATCGTTCGGAGTGCGGCTGAGGCAATTCGCATAAAGCAAAGGAAGTTCCGAACGATAAGACTAAGCCTAAGAGCGTCTAACAAAATCTCAACAGGAAGAACCGCCGAAGAAATCACCTCCGCCTCGAGCTTCCTGACTGGGTTTTTCACAAGGGAAGCCGCCTTGAGGCTGGATGGCGTTTTCTGTGCTTTCCGTTTGCTGGCACTCTCCCGTATTAACTTCCGCTTCCATGCGATCACAACAGGATCGTGAAACTTTGTGTGCTCTTGGCCGTACCTCCGAGAGTAGTCACCGCCTCCCCCACTGCTATGGCGTCACCCGGAATTTCACGTTGCTGGTCAGCGTGCGGTGGGGCGTAACCACTTTCACTTTGCCAGTGGTCGCGCCGGCGGGAACAGTGGTTGTGATTTCCGAACTCGAAACCACGTGAAAAGTCGCTGCAGTCCCGTTAAAGGTGACCTTGGTCGCGCCCGTCAGATTGGTTCCCAGAATCTTGACGTGCGCTCCTACCGTGCCGGAAGTGGGCAGTGTCTTCACGAACGGGTGAAGGCCCACGGCCAGGCTGAAGATCGTGCCATAGTTGCTGGCCCCGCCGTTGTAGGTGACCCCGTAGAAG
>Ga0209415_10008229_pt1 | contig 18116 bp, 9 predicted proteins | sample PeaSoiSIISIP2007_FD_187696 | JGI IMG/M metagenome (GOLD analysis project Ga0209415, IMG submission 187696) | Peat soil microbial communities from Weissenstadt, Germany - SII-SIP-2007 (SPAdes) (version 2) | ecosystem: Environmental > Terrestrial > Soil > Wetlands > Peat | place: Germany... | reverse complement strand
TTTTCGGGTGACGTCCGAAAAGTAGTTCATTGTGTTTATGACCACGTCTGAAACCGTCGCTCCCAGAGAAAATGAGAAGTGCGCATGATTGAACATAGCGACCGGCGGGCCGCCTTTGGCAGCAAATGCGATTACTGGTATGACGTCGCTGGGGTTGTGGTGCAGTATTACCCGGGTATGCAGCCTGGCCATGGCGCGAAGCATTCCGGCCTTCACGACGGTTGAAGCACTCGCTGGCAATAGAACGACCCGAGCTCCCCTGCGCCTAAAGGTTTCCTTTAAGAACGCAGGCAGTTCGCGTTGTTGCTCCGTGAGCACGATCGTATGGGTGGCTGAGTCGTCGCCGTTCACCCATTTTCCAATAACTCTCGAGTGTCCGCCCATGTCCTTTAGATGAGTGGCGACGTGCAGGTTCCCGGAAGCAGCCGGGATTTCCAGTGCTGACGCCCAATCCCTTAAACGTGGGTCCTCTTGAATTTTCTGGCCAATTTCAAACAGGGGATTCTCCACCGCGCCGTCCGCGAAGCGCCCTGGGTGGTTTAGCCACGAGAATCGGGCCACCGCCCAGGCTGCGTGCAAAAGTCGGCGCACGGAATTAGCCCGTGATTTGCGCAGTAATGCAATGCCCTCCTCATAGACGTAGGCGTTTTCCTTGAGACCCATAAGGGTGCTGTAAAACTCTACCGTCCGTCGACGGCGGCCGGTGTATTAGATGGCAACTATTCAGGTCGCGCTCCTATGCGGCGGCGCGTCTCACGGCGAGCTAAACAGTTACCATTTTAACCCACAGATTATGCCATAGAGCCGCATTTGTTACCTTTCTGCCAGGCTAGGCCGATGCGTTAACTCTCCCTCCGCTGGAGGAGTGTGACTGCTCCTTGAACAACCAAAACGTGTTGCATCCGACTCGCCGCTGGAACACGTAACCAAGAGACTGGAGCAACTGGAATTTTGCGTGATTCTTTGGCTGATAATCCTCCGTAATGATCAAAACCGGCCGATGCCTCGCCACGTCAAGCGTCTGAAGAATCTCGAAGTCCATTCCCTCGGCATCAATCAGCAAGAGATCGAAATGAACCGGAACCTGCTGCTCGGCGAGGAAGTCCGACAGCGGCAGTCCCTTCACTTCCACAAACGACTCGCTGCGGTGTTTGCGGAACCAACCGGAGTCCTCGGTTGAAAGGGTGGAGTACAAGCCTCCAGGATCCGCCCTGCCCAAGAACAGCTTCACCCGGCCCCGAACCGGCGAGATAGCGGCGTTGATGGGCCGGGCCCTGGGATAGCTGCGCAGGTTCCCGACCAGCCTCCGGTAAACGGCCGGGTTCGCCTCGATCGACCATCCCGACCAGCCATCCTTCAGGAGGCCCAGTGTCGTGGAGACGGTCAGCCCATCGTTGGCGCCTACCTCGACAAAAATCCCATTGACGCCGCGGTTCCCAAGGATATCCCTGATCGCAATCGTTTCTCCGGATTGCGAGTAGTCCCGTCGGATGATCCGCATCGTCCAGCCGCAACAACGCGCGTACCAGGGTCTCAAAACGGCCCTTACGGGCTGGGGTACCCAGTGCCTGAGTTTCATGGCTTGCCGCTGAGACCCACGGGGTTGGAAAACTCGGATTCCCGGGGGGCTAGAAATCAGAACGGCGTCCTCCGCCGTGCTTTTATCGGGTCTTGTGAGTCTCCCAGCGGAGCGGCGGCTGCACTACCCCAGGCTCCCTCGCCAAGCAAGCTCCATCCCTGGAACCCGCGTCCAGCACTTCGAAAGCTGCGATTTTGTCATGCACAAAAGTGGCACGGTTTTCGTTTTCAACCACGAGCAGCTTTAGATAGTAACCGCCGCTGTTCAGCAAGTTGGCGGGTATTTCGAAGGCAGCCCGGTAGCAACCGCGCTCGTGGGAAAAAGCCCGCGACCAGGTCGTCAGGACCACGATGCCTTGGTCGTTAAACAGATGGTAGGTGATGTGCAAGGTCCTTGCGGTCCTAAGGACCCAATAGTCTGTCTCGATGCGAACCGGGCTTTGCATGCCGATGGTGCCGTCCGGCGAAGCAGGCACGGCAGCAACCGCAACCCTTTGGATTTTACAGGTGTCATTGCCTGGCGCGGTTTCAGGTGAGGCCCATTCGATCCGGTTCCCGCCGTGCTGCAAACTAGCGAAGTAGCGTGAAATTACACCGGCACACGTTGAATCCAGGGAGATCGCACCGCGGGAGAGCAGCAAGCCCCTTTGGCAGAGGGTCTGCACCGCGATCATGTTGTGGCTGACAAACAAAACCGTCCGGCCCTCGTTCGCCACTTTTTGCATCTTGCCAAGGCATCGCTTCTGAAAGGCTGCGTCTCCCACCGCCAGGACTTCATCAACGACGAGTATCTCCGGCTGTAGATGGGCCGCCACCGCGAAGGCCAAACGCACAGTCATCCCACTGGAATAACGCTTCACGGGTGTGTCAATGAACTTCTCGACTTCGGAGAAGGCCACAATTTCATCGAACTTGGCGCGGATTTCCGCCTTGGTCATGCCCAGGATTGCGCCGTTGAGGAAGATGTTCTCGCGGCCGGTGAGCTCCGGGTGAAAGCCAGTTCCCACTTCGAGCAGGCTGGCGATGCGGCCTTTCACGCGGACCTCGCCGGCGGTGGGGGCCGTCACCCGGGACAGGATCTTCAAGAGTGTGCTTTTCCCAGCGCCGTTCCGGCCGATGATGCCGAGGACCTCGCCTTGTTTGACCTCGAAGGAGACGTCGCGCAGGGCCCAGATGTGTTGGGAGTTGGGAGATGGGAGATGGGAGATGGGAGAGGGGCCGACCTTGGAGAGGGGGTCTTCTTGGCCGCGGAGTTTGGCCCACCAGCGGTTGAGGTCGTCGACGAAGCGTTTGCCGCCGATGACGCCGAGGCGGTATTGCTTGGAAAGGCGATCGACCTGGATGACGACGGACATGGGGAAAAGCAGAAAGTAGAAAGCAGAAATCAGGCGCCGCGTTCGTTGGTGCGATTGATCATCGTCGTGAAAATGGCCATCAGTTCTGAGGATTCCCTTTCAAGGGGACTGGTGAGGCCGGCACTGACGCGGCATTCCTCGCGTAACAGTTCGAGCCAGAGGGACGACTCGTCGGCCTCCTGGAGCGCCCCGCCCAGCTTCGAGACGAACTCGGAGTCGGAGCGGGCACGGGAGGCTTCGCGAACATGGGCGGCAACCGAAGTCCGAGAGCGTAATAGTTGCTTGCCGAGAACCCTCATTTCTTCCTGAGTTCCGGGCAGCTTGACAAAGAGGCGGATCACGTGCGCGGCGTGGCGCTTGGTGCGATCACGAAACTCGTCTGACAGCCGGCTCTTCATCATTGGGCAAAGCAGAAAGTAGAAAGCAGAAAGCCGGAAGCGGGAACCAGAAAGTAGAGAGCAGAAAACAGAAATCACGCACCCGATCCCTCGCCAAGCGGCTCTTCATTCCTGCTTTCCCCGTTTTCCGCTCGGGACGGTTCTTCATTTCTGCTTTCTGCTTTCTGCGTTCCCCATTTTCCCGTCAGACGGTGTCCATGAAGGTCTTTTCGACGTGGTTGAAGAGGAGGATGCCGGCGGTGAGGATGAGAGCGGTGGCGGCGGCGGTGTAGCCGAGTTGGGACCAGTTGAAGGTGCCGGTGCCCAGAAAGGCGTAACGGAAGGTCTCGATGAGGGCGGTCATCGGGTTGGCCAGCATGATCCAGCGGTATTTTTCCGGCAGCTTGGAGAGAGGAATAATGACCGGGGTGGAGTACATCAGCAGTTGGGTGCCGAACTGCACCAGGAAGCGGAGGTCCCGGTAGCGGGTGGTCATGGAGGATACGATGATGCCGCTGCCGAGTCCCAAAGCGGCCATCAGCAAGACGCAAAGCGGCAGAAGCGCCAGCGCCGAGGTGGCGTGGATGGCGGTGCCGCGGGCCAGGAAGTAGAAATAGAACCCGAGGAAGAGCCCAAGCTGGATGCCGAAGCGGATGAGGTTCGAGAGGACGATGGAGAGGGGCACGGCGAGGCGCGGGAAATAGACCTTGCCGAAGATGCTGGCGTTGGCATTGAAGGTCTCCGAGGTTTTCATCAGGCAATCGGAGAAGTAGCTCCAGGCGGTCACACCGGAGAGGTAAAAGAGGATTTTCGGGAGGCCGTCGGTGGAAAGCTTAGCGACATTTCCGAAGATGAGGGTGAAGGTGAGGGTGGTGAGCAGCGGCTGGATAATGAACCAAAGCGGGCCGAGGACGGTTTGCTTGTATTGGGCGACGAAGTCGCGGCGGACAAAGAGCATGACCAGGTCGCGGTAGCGCCACAGGTCGGCCAGGTGCAAATCGAACCAGGCCGTCTTGGGGCGGATGACTAGCGTCCAAGCGGCCTCGGAGGCCGAGGGAGATGGGAGATGGGAGATGGGAGATGGGGCCTGAGGGCGCGGGGCGGGCGCCAAGGGGGCGGAGGTCAGTTGTGAGGGGTTGGGCACGGGGGGAAAGCAGAAAGTAGAAAGCAGAAAGCGGAAAGCTTAGATTCAGAGGTCGGGGCGGATGAGGGTTGGGAGGCGGTCGCGAACGGCTTGGTCGGCGGCGTCCAGGGAGGGATAGCCGCTCAGGACGAGTTCCAGGGTTTGCTGGCCTACGAGCCGGCGGCCAGTGAGGACGGATTGCAGCCGCCCGGCCTGGTTCGAGGCTTGCAGGCCGGCTTGTTCTCTGAAGCCGTCTTCCCATTGGCAGAAAAAGACAAAGAGGGTGCGTCCCTCGCCCTCGAAAACGTATTTGCGGAAGGGGAGCCTGAATTGGCCGGCGTCGTACCATAGCAGTTTGGACTCCGAGACCTGGTTAAGCCCGGTCGCGGGAAGGCACCGCTCAGGCCGGTGGATGCGGGACGTGATGACGGATTCGATGGAGCGGGGTTTCCATCGGAAGAAACTGGCGCTCCACTCCCTGCCGTTCTCGGTCCATTTGCCCGTAGTGCCGTCGTCGAAGGAAAGCAGTTGCAGGGTCCGTGGGGCCATCTCGATTTTTTGGAAGCCGGGGCTGCTGAGCGGCATCGCGACGGTCCAGTAGAATTTGCCGGAGTTGGGGTTGCCATGACCGCGGTACCAGGCCTCGGTAACGCCGATCGAAACCAAGGCCCAGCAGCCTAGGGCGAGCAGGCAGACTCGGAGGTGGGAGGCGGGAGATGGGAGATGGGAACTGCGCTCGCCTGGAGCCTCGGTCGCCGGAGAGCGATGGGGGTGCGATTTGGCCCGCTTGGTCATCAGGACTGCCAGTGCCCAGAGCGCGAAAAAGCAGGCGACGGTGATGGTCATGCCGGCCGGGTCGTGCCATTTGGCGATGGCTGAGATCCCATTCTGGTTTGCCTGCCAGCTCAGGAGGAGGGTGCGAACGACGTTGAAACCAAAACCGAGGACGAGGCCGCACAGCACCAGGGCGGCCCGGGGCAGAAGCCGGAAGCGGTAGAGTTCACCCATAACCAGCGCCGCCATCAGGCTCGATTGGAAGGAGCGGATGCCGCTGCAGGCTTCGTCGATGCCGACGGTGCCGCTGCTGAGTTCGATGAGGTTGCCGCGTTGCAAGGCGGGGATGTCGATCCAGCCGAGGAGTTCCACTGTGAGGTTCGCGTCGAGACGCATGAGGCCCTGAGTGAGGCCCTTTTCGATCCGGTACGGCCAAACCACCGCCACCAGGATGAGAGCGACGGGAAAGGCGAAGTGCTTCACCCACGCCCGGCCGCCAGCCAGTGACAAGGCGTAGAGCGTTGCGGTGACGACGATGCCGGCGTAAAGCCAGCTCATGAGCGGCCAGTCGCGGTTGATTTCATAAATCACGCGAAGCGGGAGCAGGGACAGGGCCAGGAAAAAGCAGAAAGCAGAGAGCAGAGACTTGAAACTGTTGGGGGCGGCCGGGGGGCGGTCCGGCCACCGGCGCCAGAAAAGGACCGCCGCGAAGACGGGAACGAACCAGCCGTAGGCGTATTGTTCGCGGGTTTCCCATTGGCTGCTAAGCAAGCGGCACAGGTCCAGCCAGAGAACGCTGAAGACCGCGGTGGGGAGCCAGAGCTTGAGGCTCCTCTCACTTGCCTGCCCAGGCGCGGCTGGCTCGAGGCCAGCGGCTGGGGATTCGGGGTCGAGGGTCGAGGGCATTCTTCGGGACAGAAAACGGGCCGAAACCCGTCTGTCAACCCGTTCTCCATTTCTGCTTTCTGCTTTCTGTTTTTCCAGGGCGCACTCCGTGCCGGTCAATTCGCGGGCCGTTTTCTGCTTGGCCCGGAACCTACGCCAACGAACCGTTTCTGTTTTACTCACTGCGGTAACCCACGGGGCGGGGGTCGTCAAACCGGCCGCGGACCACTGGACCACGAATTACTGACTACCGGCCTGTGCCATGTGATAATCCGCGTACTTGTGGTAGTAGTAGGACCGCGCAGCGGCGTCGGCCTGATTGAGAATCAGACCGAGGACCCGGGCGTTACGCTGATAGAGCAGTTCGAGGGCTTCGCGGACGGGGCGGGCGCAGGAAAAGCGGCTGCGCACGACGAAGAGCGTGCCGTCCACGCGGGGAGCCAGGGTCAACGCATCATCGGCGGCAAAGACTGGGCTGCTGTCGATAACTACATAATCGAATCGCTGACGGAGTTGGAGCAGGACCTGGTCGGACCTGGGGCCCATGAGCAGATCGCCGGAGGGGCTGCGGGGGCTCCCCCTGGGGAGGAAAGAGAGGTTCGGCCGACAATTTGTCTGGATGATTTTCTCCAATTCATCCGGGGCGAGCAACGCTTCAGCCAGACCCGGCGCGCGCGGCAAGCCCATCAGGTCATGCAGCGTGCCTTTGCGCAGGTCGCCATCCACCAGCAAGACTCGCGCGCCGCCTAATGCCAGGGAGCGGGCGAGGTTCGCCGCGACGGTGGTTTTTCCTTCATTGGGCACCGCGCTGGTAATCAGCACGACCTTGGCCTGCTCGGCTTCCGCCGCCATGAAAACGAGGGCGGAACGAAGACTCCGGAAGGACTCGGCATAAGCGTAGCGGGTATCGTTGAGCTCCAGCAGCGGGAGCGCGGCATTCCGTTTGAGGCCGCGGACCTCGGGCACCTGGCCAACAATCACCTGGCTGAGTTTGGCATTGACTTCAGCGACCGACCCGAGGCGGTCGTCGCGCAAGACCATCAGCAGGATCAGGCCCAGGCCCAAAGCCAAGCCGCCTGCGCCGCCGAGCACCAGTTGGCTTATCTCCTTGGCATAAGACCGCTTCGCCCCCGCGGCCGGTTCCAAAATCGCGAGGGTCTCTTGGTCGATATTCCGGCTGATGCCCACGTTCTGCACCAGCACCAGCAACCGGTCATATACACTTTGAATGCGCTGGACATTGAGCTTGAGGCGCTCCGCTTCGGCGAGCCGGGTGTTGGCCTCTACGACCTTGCCCTCCCACTCCTTGATGGACGTCACTACATTTTCCATTTTCAACTGGAGGGCCTGCCGCGAGGCGGCAACCTGGTCACGGTTTTGGCGGCGAAAGATTTCGAGGAGCTTGTGCGCGCGCTCGATGTCCCTGTCGAGCTTGACGATTTTCGGATGTTTTGGACGCAGATTCTGGCTGAGTTTCGCGCGCTCCATCTCCAGCAACTCAAGTTCTTTGGAGGCGTTCTGCCGCTCCGAGGGCGCCCCAGCGGTCGAACCCGAGCCCGTAGTGGTAGCGGCTTCGAGCGCGTCCAAACTCGCATTGGAATCCGCACCCGCGCCCGGGTTGTGGTCGGCGGCAATAGCCTGCAACAGTCTATCCTGGAGCTGAAAATCGGACAACTGGGTTTTGAGGGTTGCCAGATACCCTCCCGCGACCGTGCCTTCCTGCTGCAGAATGGCCATGTTGTTGGTCCGCTGGAAGGCCAGCAGGGCTTCCCGCTCGGCGTTCAAATCGCGTTCTCTGCGCTCGGCCTCCTCGGTAATCGAGGCCAGCGTGTCTCCGGAGACCACTTTGCGGATATTCTTCTTGTACTCGAGGTACACCTCCATCAGGGCATCCAGGTAAGCCTGCGTGTAGGCGGCTTGCGAAGCCGTAGCCTCGAGCGTGAACACCGAACTCTTAGTCCCCCCCGCGACGCGAATCGTCACCGGCAGCGGCTCGCGGTCCTTCCCCAGCGGAATGGCCACGTTGTTGCTCGAGGCCCTTAAGCGCGCCAAGGCCAGTTCCCGCAGCGTGGCGCTCTGGAGCAATTCGGTCTGGGTGCCCAGGAAATTCTGCGCGTCCTCCGCAAAAAACGACCCCTCCGGCAGATGGAGTTTAACCGTCTCCCACATCCGGGCTTTGGAAGTAAAGGTTGGCGCTTCCGACAAAAGGAAACCGGCTGCCGCGCCCAGGCCGAGCACCAGTGTCAGGACCGGCAGCCACCAGTATTTCAGCAGCCCCGCCAGCAACCGCTGGACCGGAAAGGGCGAAGCCGGGGCGGCATCGTCCTCCATCGGACTCATCATTTGCAGGTCCGGGCGCGAAGCTGGCAGCATCTCTGGCATAATGTCTCACTAAAATCGGATCAGTCGGTCCGGGACGTAGATCAGGTCGCCCGGTTCCAAACGCCGGTCAGTCTCGGTTTTCCCCTTCTCCAAAATCTCCGCCACGTTCACCGTGAACTTTTGATCCTCGCCCGCAGCGCCCTTGCGAGTGACCTTGACATTGTGTTTATCGGCGAAATCGGTGAAACCTCCAGCCCGCAGAATGGCCTTGCTCAGCGTGAGCACTTCGTCACTGGGAATCTCTTGCGGCCCTGGGACGCGCACGGCCCCCACCAGGTACACCTTGCCCCGGCTCTTGGTCATAGCGTCCACCGCCACAATGACCGTCGCATGGAAGTAGTATTCCTTTTCCAGTTCCGTCTTAAGTTCGCAGGCGAGTTGTTTGCACGACTTGCCCGTCGCCGGAAACCGCCCAATGTACGGCACCTCCAGCTCCCCCGAATCGGTGACCAAAAGCGGCTTGGGATCTTCCTCGTCCTGGACGATCCGGAAGCTCAACTTGTCGCCGATCGCCAGGAGGTGTTTGTCATCGAGCGCCTCCATGCTATTGGTGCCGGCGGCCGTCACCACATTCGTTCCCCCTTTGGCAAGAGAGCCGGCAGCGTCGCTTGGGGCATTCGTCGAGGCCGGCGTTCGCTCCTTCAAGGCCTTCGGCGTCTCGGTGTTGGGCGCGCTCGGCACCGCCACCCGAGGAGACGGACCAGGTTGGGCCGTGGGGCTGGGCGCTGGAACTGCCGGAAAGGATCGGGGCGGCAAGTTGGAGCTCTGAGTGCTCAACTCCGGGAAGCTGCGCTTCAACCATTCCTGCGGGGCTAGCGGATGGGTTTCGGCCCCACTCGACCGGCTCGCCGGCAACCCATTCGTCGCCCCTGCCGGGAGGGAGGATGAATCTGCCGCCTGCGCCGCGACGGCAAAGGAAAGCCACGTGGCCAACGCAAGGCGCATCGCGCTCGATAACCCGCCTGGCACGCACGCCTTGAAGGGCGCGGCGCAGGTCTCAAAAGCGGTCGGTTGATAGAACGCTTTCATTAAGGGCGATAGCTGATGAGGACTCCCACTTGGTTCTGCGCGTATTCATTGCTGGCGATGTCAGACGACCGCAAGGTCAGCCGATAATTCAAGCCGACCGTCAGTCTGCTCGTGAGCGGATGGCTCAGGCTCAGCGCGCCGCCGTACCACTCGAAGTTTTCCACCAAGTTGCCCCGCACATTCCCCTCACCCTGGGTCCCAAGCTCGTAAAAAAGAGAAGTCCCGAGGGTGAGGTCTTTTATGATGTTCCAGTTGATGCTCGGACGCACATAATAGTCTTCGAGCACGTCCGCAGCAATTCCCGGAATCTCCTCGTGTCCGGCGCTGAACGAATAACTCACGCCCGCGGAAACCTGGTGGCTTATGGTCAAATCGGCGTACCATGTAGCCACGTCGGTGGTTTGGATGAACTGGCTGGTGTGTTCGAACAGCATGATGGTATAGCCGACGCGAGGCTTGATTTGAAGAGCGGAGCCGGGCCGCCAATCCCCATAAATGCCTGCACTATAGTCGTCATTGTCATTCAAAATCAACTGGTCGTAGGCCATGAACGCCCCCGTGCCCTCGACGCCAACCGTAAGCGTGGGGTAAAGCCGGAGCCCGGCGCGGCCCACGACCAACTCCGAGGCGGAGTCCATCAAAGCGAACTGGCTGGTCGTGGACTGGCTGATTTGGTGATCGTAGCCGAGGCTCAAAGTCACGTCCTCCAGGTCCCACGTAGTATTCAGCCCGGCCGTGTTTTGCAACATCCCAAAGCTGCCGGTATTGGCCACTGCCGCTTGGCTGGCGGAGTCCTGAACGTAGCTGAAGCGGTCATGAAGGTTGATGCGGAAGTCCTTCACGTAAATATCGAAGGAAAGCGCGGAGCCGGATTGCACGAACAAGGTGCTCAGATCGTCGTGCTTCAGGTATTCTTGATAGCCGACCATCACGTTCAGTTGCAGTAAATTCCACTGGGTTACGGGATAGCTGGCGTTCAGCCCCAGTCCCGGTCGCAGTATGAAATCATCCTGAGCATTCGTCTTCGTTAAGAAAACATTATCATTCCAGTCCGCTTCCATTGAAGGCGTGACCAGCAGCCTGAAATCGCCCGATTTTACGGTGTAGGGCTGGGATTCTGGGCGGAGGCGAGTGGCCTCAGCCGCGGCGTCCCCAGCCATAGAGGTTCGCAGGGCTTGTTGGGCATCGGCGATTTTCTCGTTGAGCAGCACCGCCGCGGCCAGCCACAGCCCACACGCGGCGCGGCCGGGGCCGAGCGGCTGCACGAGGCGGTTTCGGACAGGCTGCGGGCGCATGGTCAGACCTGGATTCTCAAGCGGAGCACTCGCCCATCCGGTCGGTCGTGCCGGCCATCGCCGCTACGCGCGGCCTGGCGCGCCTACATTGACGCCGTGCGTGAAATGAGCAAACATTGGCCGCCTTTCCGTTTGACTCACTGCAGTGCCGGGGGACGACATGCCCCGCGGATGCCAGATCCGCATCATCGCTCAAATCCATGAACGCAACCCGGACCACCGGCCTTCCAATAGCACGCACACTACCCAAACAGCCTCGCATATATCCTGACCGTCGTAACTCGGTATGCCCCGCGAAAAACCCTGTAGGGCCGTCTTCCGGCCAAAGCCCCCAGGCACAAGGGGACGCCGGCCCTCCACAAATCCCGCAACGCGCGGGCGGTTTTCCGCTCGACAAACGCCCAATTTGACGCAAGTCGGTTGAAAAGTCCACACAAAACAGACACGACCGATCACTTTTCACGACGGCGTTCTTGATGAACGTCGTTGTTGTCTTCGATTCACCTTTCCCCATGCATTTCGCTCTTCTTCTGCCCGCGGTCAATCGGCGGCTTTTGCGATTGAATCGTGCCTCCACCTTAAATCTCCGGCCGCACCCCAACAATACGGGACCCTGCTGGAAAAGGCCCCGGTGATCCACCGGGAGGGCGCGGCCCCGCAACCGCCGAGCCAAAGCTAACACGCGGATTCCGGGGTAGTTGCGCCCGAAGAACAAGGCGCTCGCCCGGCGGTGATGAGGCCCAAGCAGAGTCCGTTCACGCCTCGCGACCGGCCCTGGGCTGACCGTTTCCCCGCGTCCAGGCCAGTCTGCTTCCCTAGCACCACGCTCCTCAGACAGAGCCACCACATGCAGCCGATGCCAAAGCCGAGCAAGCCGCGGATGACGCCGAAACTGGTTCCAACCAACTGCGGAAATGAGTCGAATAAGAAGTCCTGCTGCAATCGTTGAACATAGGATTAGAATGGCTCGCCTTTGGGAACTGGCGGTGAGGAGCAAAACGGTGGCAAACACGAGATAACAGGTTGTCTCCGCGCCGATGCTCCACGAGGGGCCATTGAACGTCCCGGATATACGGCCTTGCGCTCGGCGGTGTCGCGGGCGGAACGCCCATTGGCTTTGAATCCAGGACCGAGCCATCAGGAAAATCAACCATCTGATAGAGGAGAACCGGCCGGAACTTGACACTGGCCTTTGCTCGCGAACCGAGGCGGCATCAATTTGCTGTGGACCGGGCACTCCCTACCGGCTCTATGCACGGTCATCAGTTGTCTCCAGCAAGTTCCAACATTCTGCCTCCCTGTGAAGATTCCTCGTCCCGCTCAGTTATGTGAGGACGCTGTGGGGCTCCGGCAGCCGCTTGGCGGTAGGCGTTGTTCAGGCAGGCGGTGAGCTTTTCCACGAGCACCCGGGCCCTCGGCTCCCGCATGATGCTGCCGTGATGGCCCGGAACATGATGCACGTCAACGCCTCGCGCGTACTCACTCCACCCATTCGTCGGATCATCATAAATTCCCGATCGCCGCACTGTTGCCCTTAGCAACGTTACGATCCCAGGATATGGCGTAGCCTCGTACCGCTCAGACGCGTGACGGCCTGCTTCCCTGACCTCCCGAATCGTTTTCGGATGCAAACGGGATTCGATCGTTCCCTTCACACGGGCGCGAGCATTCTTAAACTGTCTCCTCAGCTGCCTCTTAAGCCGCACGAGTTTGGCCGTTATATAGGTCCACTTCTCCGACCCTCGAGCCTCTTTCAGGTTCTCCCAGTGGAGGTCCATCCGGAAGCGCCAATAACTCAACTGCTTCGCCAATGCCGTGGTTTTGGAGGGCCACTTCGGGTACCCAGGCGCAAACGAGTCAAACATAACCAGAAGCCCGATGCGCTGGTTTTGCGCAACCAACCGCTGCGCCATTTCATAGGCTACCACACCTCCGAAGGACGACCCTCCCAGGTAATACGGACCCTCCGGCTGAAACTCCCGGATCTCACTAATGTAGTGGGCGGCCATCTCCTCCACGGTCTTGAGCCGCGGCCGCTTCCCACCCAAACCCTGAGCCTGAATGCCGTAGAGGGGCTGATCCGCATCGATGTATCGGGAAAAGTCCTCAAACTCTAATATATTCCCACCCACCCCATGCACGCAGTAGAACGGCGGTTTGGAGCCATCCGGCTTAATCGGCACCAACGACGTCCACCGGGGCTGCCAACCCTCGCCCTTCAACACCGCGGCCAATTGTTCGATCGTCCTGGCCTCAAACAAGGTCACCAGGGGCAGCATTTTTCCCGTGAGCTTCTCGATCTCCGAAAACAGCCGCACCGCTAGCAGTGAATGTCCTCCCTGCTCAAAGAAATCATCTTTGATCCCGATCGGCGTGCGGTTCAGAATTCCTTCCCAAACTCGCACCAACTGTTGCTCCAATGCGTCCCTTTGGGCCGCCAGCCCTTTGCTCCCCTCCGGGCCGATCGCTTCGACCTTGGGCAGGGCCTTCCTCTCGATCTCCCCGTCCGGTGTCAGCGGGATCGAGTCGATGACCGCGAACGCCCCGGGCACGGCGTACTCCGGCAGCCTCTCCCTGAGGAACGCGCGTAGCGTCTCCCAAGCGGGAATAACGCCGGCAGACGGGATCACGTAACCGATCAGCCGCCTTTGACCGTTCGGCTCTTCCCAAACCCCAACGGCCGCATCTGAGACCGACGGGTGCTCCTCGAGTGCGGCCTCGATCTCCCCCAGTTCGATCGGGAATCCCCCCACCTTGACTTGGCCGTCGCCTCGACCGCAGAACTCCACACCCCCATCGGGCAGGTAGCGGCCCAGATCGCCTGTACGGTAGACCCGGTCCTCGGGATCCGTGCAGAACGGACTCACGGTAATCCGCTCCGGCGGGAGTTGCGCCTCCCCACCATTGCCCAGCACAAGGTACGGCGTGCGGATCACGATTTCGCCAGGCTCACCCACGCCGGCCATCGCGTTGCGAGAGTTAACGATGAGGACCTGCACCCCATCGATCCCCCGGCCGATCGGAACGCGCGCTCTCCTTTCCCCCGATGGCGGGACCACGTAAAAGGCGACGGCATGGCGTGTCTCCGTGGCTCCATAGAGATTCACGCAGGCCGCATTGGGCGCTGCCCGACGCAGCCGGTCCACCGTCCCGGCGCTCAGCACGTCCCCGCTCACGAAAACCCACCGGAGCGAGTTCATTCGGCGATCGGGGGCAGCCGTCACCAGCTTCACCATGGCAGGGGTCAGATGCAACACCGTAAGCTTCTCCCGAGCGATCCAGTCGGCCAGCCCGCCCCGCTCTCCCATGCTCGCCGGGGCCGGCACATGAATGCTCCCCCCCACCCACAAGGCTGCGAATACCTCCCTCAGCAGCATATCGCGCGACAGACCCGAGAGCATGCCAAAGCGGTCGTCCGGTCCCAGCGCAAAGGTCCGTGCCTGCCATTCCAGGAAGTGGACCAGATGAGCGTGAGTGCCGAGAATCCCCTTGACGGCCCCCATCGTGGCCGGTGCAGAGGCCACGTACGCGATCTCATTGGGACGGCTCGGCAGCGCCAGTTCCTTCCACGGGCCGCTCGAAGGTCCGCTGGCCGTCCCGTCCGCCGAGAGATGGATGCAAAGCTTTGGCGCGACAGACCTCATCTCGCCCTCAAGCAAGCTGGGAGGGTTGCCCGCGCCGACGATGAGGACCGCGGCGCGAGGCGCCGCGGCGCGCCAGCAAGCGGTGAGTTGCGCCGCGGGGTAGGCTGCGTCCAGGATAGTGAAGGCGCCCCCGGCTTTCAAGACGGCTTGCATAGCGCAGACGAGCGCCGGCTCGCGATGCGCATAGATCGCCACCACCTCCTGCCGGCGCAAGCCATTCTCGAGGAGCTGTTGGGCCAGCCGGTTGGCTCGCGCTTCCAGCTCTTCGCGGGTCCACGACACGCTCCGCCCGGTGACGGCCACACGCTCCGCCGCGTGCGCGACCGAGCCCGTCAGGGATGCGGGCAGGCATCCCGACACGCGCACTGCAAGCGGACGGACCGGATCAGGCAGCACTGCAGCCGCCGAGGGCGTGACGAGCGATAGTTCCGATCCTCGCAGCTCAGCATTACGAAGCACCTGCCCCAGCACCTGCTCGAATTGCGCCCGCAGCTCCTCCATGCGGCTGGCGGCGAACAGATCCGAGTTGTAACACAGCATCAGCCTCGTCGCGTCCTCCTCCAGACCTAGATAGAGCGTCATGTCGAACTTCGAGGCTGGTACTTGCGTCACCTTGAGTTCGCACTCCATCCCGGGCAGTGAAAAGCGGCCGCCGACGCTCAAGTCGAGGTTGTTCACAAACACCTGGAACAACGGGGTGCGACCGGCATCGCGAGGCGCATGCACCGCACTGACCACAATGTCGAAGGGTAACTCTGCGTTCGAATACGCGTCCAGGGCCTGTTTCCGGGTGCTCCTGAGCAACTCTTCAAAGCTCGGGTCGCTCGAGTGGTTCTGTCGGAGCACAATCGTATTGATGAACGTGCCGATGAGCAGGTCCGTACCCTTCCTCTCTCGTCCTGCCACGGGCACTCCAATCGGCACGTCGTCGACCCCGGAAAGTCGATGGAGCAGGAGTCCGAAGGCTGCCAGCAGAGTCACGAACGGGGTCGCGTCATGACTGCGGCTGAACTCGCCCAGTCTGCGACTCAAGTCGGCCGACAGATGCCCGGTACAGCGGCCCCCGAGGAACGTCTGGACGCGCGGTCGCGGAAAGTCCGCGGGAAGATTCATCACCCGCACACCGGCCAGGCGCTCGCGCCAGTAATCGGTTTGGCGGCGCGCCTCCTCGCTGTGGACCCACTTGCTCTCCCACGCTGCGAAGTCCGCATACTGGAGCCGGAGCTCAGCTAGTTGCGGCGCCTGGCCTTTCGTCAGCGCCTCGTAGAGCCCCATTAGCTCTTTGGTGAAAACCCCCACGGACCAGCCGTCAATGATGATGTGGTGGAAGGTGAACCCGAGCACGAACCGCATCTCGGAAATGCGCACGATGAGCGCGCGCCAAGGCGGCCTCGCGGTCAGATCGAAGTGCCGCTCCGCGTCCAGTTCGAGGAGCCGTGCGGCCTCCCGCTCCGGGTCCGCCCCGACCGCCTCGACGACCGGCAGTGCGCCGGTTTCCGGGGGATCCACTACCGCGAACGGCTCGCCGTCCTTGGTAGGATAGCGCGTGCGCAGCGCATCGTGGCGAGCAACTACCATGGCGAGGCTCCGTTCGAGCACGTCCAGTCGGACCTCGCCGACGAGCGCGAGCTGGAAGCCCGAGTTGTAGACCGAACTGCCCGGTTCGAGGTGATCGAAGAACCAAAACCGGCGCTCGGATGAGGACAGTGTCCGCTGGGCGGCGCGAGGCAGGGCTCGAATCGGCTCTTCAGTTGGAGGGCTGCCGGCCACGGCACCGCTTCCTGCCTGAACCACGGCGCTCAACTGCGCGATGGTCGGGGCCTCGAAAAAACTCCTGAGGGTCAAGTTCATCCGATACGCGAACCTTATCTTCGATACGATCTGCATCGCCAGCAGCGAATGGCCACCCAGGTCGAGGAAGTTCTCATGAACGCCAATGGGCGTAATCCCAAACACACCGCTCCAAATATCGGCCAACGCCTGTTCGACCTCGTTTCTTGGCTTGTCGATGGTCGCCCCGTCTCTCATCGGGTCAGGCCTGGACGAAGCCGGAGCACGACTACAGGACTCAAGCTGTCGCGGTTCAGTCGACTCATCTTTCACTACCTTGAGCTCCTGCGGGCTCACAATCACTCGTGGGAGCTTCGACCCTAGGGCTCTCTTGAAAACTTCTAATCCATCTTTGGTCAGGATCGCTTTATTCAGAGTCGCTTCCCTCTGACTTTCGAGCCCGGCCGGCGTCTTTAGCCCCGCCAAAATCCCGACTTCGCGCCAACCTGGCCAGTTAATGGTAAGGGTCCGGAACCGTGCGTGCGAGTTGGAGAAGTGCGGGAATCGATCCAGGAAGGCATTAGCTGCGCAATAGTCACTTTGCCCATGAAGCGGGATGACCGAGGAGATGGAGGAGAACAAAACCAAAACGTCGAGGTCGAGATTCTTCGAGATTTCGTAGAGGACGAAGGTGCCGTCCACTTTCGGCGAAAGGACGGATGCCGCAACTTCCCTCGTCTTGAGTTGAATCACACCATCCCGGACTATGCCCGCGGCATGGATCACACCGTTAATCACATGGTGCTTGGCAAGCGATTCCTCGAGGACCCGCTTCATGCCCGTCCGGTCCGAGGCCTCGCAGGTAAACACATCCACCTCGCCACCCAGCGCTTCGATTTCCAGCAAGGCTGAAATGACGTGCCGGTCGGAATCTGGCAGATCCGCCGAACCAAGCCGCTGGCGCCAAGCAGACTTTTCCGGGAACGGTGTCTTTTTAGTGAGGACCAACCTGGCCTGGCAGGTCTCCGCGAGGTATTTCGCAATGGCCAGTCCAATGCCGCCGGTTCCCCCGGTGATGAGATAAACGCCACGAGGTCTCAGCCCTTGAGCCCGGAGGTCTTCATCGCCAGCCTGCGGCGTGACGGGGGGCAGTCTTTGTGGCTTGAAACCCATTTCCCAGCGGTATTTTCCGCGATACGCGATGACCCCGCCCTTTGCCGGGTCACGAAATTCACCCAAGAGATGAACCACGAATTCCTCGAGGTCCGGAGCGACGGAAGCCGGCGTCGGCAAATCAACCGAGAAACTCGTGACATTGGGATATTCCTTCGGCATCACACCACACGGGCCCAAAACCGTGGCCATGGCCGGATTCAACGTCTCCTCACCCGTAACCTCGTGAATCTGACTGGTCACCACCCCGATGCGAACCGGCGGCGAGGTGTTCTGCTCGCCGATTGCCTGGGCGAGATTCAAGAGGCTGTAAAAGCCCAGTTCCTGACTCAACTCATCGTAGCCCGCCTCGACACCTTTCACGCGGCTGGATAGAGGTCCCAGATGCACGACGTTGAGGGCCTTGCCCGCGCCTGTTTTCAGAGCCTCGAGCAGTTGCATGTAATCAGGGAGGCAGGCGGGGCGGATTTCATATGCGCCGTCATTCCGCCGGGCAAACGAATCTCCGAAACAAGCAAGCACAGCGGTGGCGCCACGGTGTTCTAAAGTGCTCACCAAACGGCTGGCGAAATCAGATTGTTCCGCGATGATCAACCAGAGTGTTCCATCACCACCTGCACTTCGAGTGTCGGTTGGGAAACCGGTTTTCTCCCACGTCGGGATGTAGAACCAATCGGACAGGTCGGCTTTTTGAGCGGCCGAGTTTTCAATCGTTGCAGCCGGCCGGCGGC
>Ga0209415_10008228_pt1 | contig 18117 bp, 22 predicted proteins | sample PeaSoiSIISIP2007_FD_187696 | JGI IMG/M metagenome (GOLD analysis project Ga0209415, IMG submission 187696) | Peat soil microbial communities from Weissenstadt, Germany - SII-SIP-2007 (SPAdes) (version 2) | ecosystem: Environmental > Terrestrial > Soil > Wetlands > Peat | place: Germany... | reverse complement strand
ATTCTTCAAGAGGCTTCGGCAGTTGCAGAGGCAGCAGTCAATGACAGATTCCCATCAATGCCTGCAGGTCAATCTTCCTCCTCACCCCGTTACGTCTAGACTATCTTATGTGTTAGTCTATAGCGGAAATATATCTGAAACAAGACTAGTGACACTACTAGTATAACTGAGGCAGAAATGAACATAGTTGCATATCCTAGAAATTTTGTTAGCTCACCGGTTACAAGTGAACCCACAAATATTCCTACTCCTGTTACTGCACTATTTACTCCTAGATACTTTCCTTCAAATCCCAGTGGGATACTCTTGAAAAATATTACCGAACTAGATGTACTAAAAATTGAAAATCCTATTACCATTAGACAAGCTGATGCTATTGTCATTACGAATCCTGAAATTCCTGTTACGAAAAGTAATGAAACGGCAGGAATAGTTACAGCCAAAATTCGTGGTATGTATGCTAATATCGTTGATCTTTCTTCTCCAAACTTTGATATTATTTTTGGAGCAATAAAAAAGACCAATAACATAGCTGCCGTTTGAATCATATAATTTAGAAAGACATCAGAGTTTGAAAAATTCTGATTTTTCAAAAATGGCGTCCACGCAGTAAAGTAGATGTTGCTTCCAAAATAGAAAAAGAAGGACGCCAGATAAAATATGCCTATCTCATGACTTATCCTTCCTCTAAATATTGTAGTTATGTGCCTAAAATCATATGCCTCCAGGGCCTTTGGAAAGACAAAATGGTGATTGCTAATTGAATAACGCAGGCCATGTAAAGAATGTGCAATACTACTTCTCTCAAGATGGATTCCTTCGCCTTTTACAGCTGTACTTAAAATCATGGATGCACCACTTGATACAGCACATATTAGAAAATATGGTCTTAGATCAAAATAAAAACTTCCAACTGTCCCGATAGCCATTGCTACTAACATCCCAATAGTACTGATAATTGATGTTCGTGCAAATAACCAACTCCAGAGATTTTTTTGTACTGATTCCATTACAAGAAGTTGTGTTACTGGACCTCTTGCTACCAAAAAGAATCCAAGAATTGTTGCTAATCCATAAAGAATGTAAATTGAAGTGGTAAAATACATTCCAATACTACAAAGTAAAACAAAAAAGGATGAAATGATAAGTATTGATCTCTTGGCATGAAATCTGTCAATTATCTTACCCCAAGCAAGTGACCCTATGGCTACAGATCCGTTCTGTAGTGCAGAAATAATAGCTACTTCACCTATATTGCCCCCCAGAAAGATCACATATAGTGGAATTACAGTGCTTAATCCTTGAGCAGTAATCTGAGATGGTAACAAATTCCATATCCATCGTTTAGCTTTAAGTTGCATCTTTCTAGATAATCAGAGATTAGCAGTTATTGTATAATGCATTTGAAAAATCTCCATAGTTTTGTCTATCTTTGTTACAGGTGGAAAAATTTTATCATGCAAGTGTGTGGAGTATCACACATGGTGAGTGTGATACACTCAAAGCAATGATGACCATTGTCATCATTTTCCTTCGGGGGTACCTTGGGAGATTATGTTGAAGGATTTAACCTTGCAACATCACACATTGCTTGCATGATTCCTATCCCAGGGAGGATGCCCTTTGATAGGGACTACTATACGTGAATAAAATATTTAAGGTTTATGTATAATTTGATACTAAACTCTGAATTCACCTAATTAACCAAAAGTTATCATATGATTTTCAAAATATCTTGAAATTTCTCTATGAAAGCTTTTATGATACGATGATGTAATTTAGTCATGAAAAAAACTGGGGATGTGTATCAACTTATTTACGAATCAAATCTGGACAGCAAGTTGGAACAGATTCTAATTGGATTGGTAAAGGACAATCCTTCTCCAAAGATTGAATCCATAATTCAAAAATTCCTTCTATACGTTCAACACTCTGCAGAAAATTTCTGGACTACCTACTATAGTGCAAAAACATATGAGGAAAAACTTGATTGTTACTATCAATATTCTAAGAATCAATGTCTTGCAACTGAGGTACTGGTGAGAGATCTGAGCTCATTATCATCTGATGATGAAATAAAGGAAAATCTTGATGCACTAGTAAAAGAGAGTTTTACATTCTAAGTTAGAGAAGACTCTGTCTTTGGTCGTGTTTCTTTGAATTTTGCAATCTTATTACCTTCTTCGTTTACAACCTGATCAATACTGATTAGCCTTTCTCGTAGATTAGTAATCATTATTGCAACATCATCTGCTTCTTTTTCAACCTCGCCTCTTTTTTGTTGCAATGTCTTGATACCTTGTTTTTCTTCTTCTATGTATTGACCTACTTTAACAAGTTTCTCCTTTAGATTTTTGATATCTACTGATTCATCTTCAATGCTCTTTTCTAGATTGGTTCGCTTGTCTTTGAGGTCCTTGATCATTAGACCTACATAGTCAATCGCTTCTTCTAACTTGGTCCTCTTATCCATTAATGCCTTAATTCCTATATCCTCGCCTGATGTACTCATACGAGTTTGTTGAATAGGTTCCGGTATTTTTACTTGTTCTGAAGGGCGAAAATGGGATTCTTCTATGACTTCTGATGTTTTTGTGCCATCTGGTTTTGGTTCATATTGAAAAGTCTTACCTGATTGGTCAGTCACATTATCCTTTGTTCCCGAAGTAACGGGCTCAAACTCATCTTTTTTCTTTCGAAACTTATCAAACATATCGCTTATGGGATATTGTTATTTTTAATATATAAAAAGTTAATAAATGAAAACTATTTTTTGGCTAGATTTTGTGCTTATTTTAAATCAAAAACCCATGAAAACATTGGATTGAGATATATTTAGAGAAGAGAATCTTTGGTTCGAGTCACTTGAAAAATAACAAAGTCGACCTTCTTCCAATTGTTGAAGATATCATAGGATTAGATCCAATGATGAGATTTGCAGCAATAATAGACCTAAAAGGAGACATATCCGAGGCCATAATGAAGGAAGGCAAGACTTCTCTCAAGTCGCAAAAGGAAGAAGAACACTTTTGTAAGCAAGTTGCGATGAGGAGGAAAATTAGACAACAATTCGACAAGAGTCTTGGACCAGTAAATTATGTACATATCGAACGCCAAAAGATTACTCAGATTGTTATCTATCCTAAACGAAAGACTGTCTATGTGACAATGGAATCAAATATGGATATGAAACGTAAGCTTGAGATTGTAGAATTAATCAAAAAGAGAACTACAAAATTGTAAAAAATTAAGGAAGATAAATTTTTTCAGATTACTAGATCTACTCAATTATCTGCTCCCGCTTCTCAATAACTGAAAAATTGACTGTTTCCAAGTATAAAACAGCCGTTCCGCTATGTGTTCCGCTATAGAATTTCATACTGTCCCTGATAAAACATCGATTCCATAGTATATCCATGTCAAAACAACAATACAGGTCAGAAATGGGCATTATTGCCGATATTCTTGGTGTAGCTATGGATGGAGGAACACAAGGAGTAATTGTCTCAGCAATATCTAGAAAAGCAAATCTATCGCATTATGCGGTTCTTGAGAAATGCCAGAAATTGATAGATGCAGGATTGGTAGAATCAATGAAGGCTGAAAGAAACAGACTGTTTAGAGTTACAGATAAGGGAATAAGATTCTTCCAAGAATTCCAAAGATTTCAAGGTGTGATGCAGGGATTCAACCTCAGGTATTAGCAATGCCTCAGGAATATCAAGTGATTGAGGCACCGGAAGTGTTACCGGAAGGAATGATTTTTGTAAGGATCAATTGTATTCTCACAGCAATGGTTAGAGCGCCAGTTATAGCGGCATGTTTCATTTTGCTTACTCTATCTGCCTTTGTTCAGTGTGCTGTGGGAAGTCCAAAAATTCTTGATTTTACAATCTACACTGATGGAACTTCTCATGTTTTTTATCAAACTGATGTAGATTCACAATCACCTGATTCTACTGTGAATCTCTATGGTAATAGTATTGAAAATCTTGTTGTACAGGATGAAAATGGAACATTACTTTTGAGTAAAGTAAATGAAAATACTACAACAGTTGAAACTCTAGGATCTCCTACCATTAAGGTAGATTATGATACTCCGGATTTGATCTCAAAGAATGGGAAAACATGGACTTTTCATGTAAATTCACCAATTGATTATTCCATACTTTTACCAAAAAATTCAGTAATTGTGGGAATGAGTGTATCTCCATTAAATATGCAAATAGTTGATGATCAATCACTTATTTCATTACCTAGTGGTTCATCCGAGATCAACTATATCATTGGAGTATTAGGAACAAGTCAGACCGCTACTTTAGCAATACAACAAGCTCAAGATTTTATTAATACCATAACATCCACAGGTGTACAAACTCCACTATCTTTTGCAAAGCTTGAGGAAGCCAAATCAGATTTTAACCAAGGTAAGTACTCTGATGCTGAATCTCTTGCTAACGCAGCCAAAAGTCTTGCACTTCAGGAACAACAGATTACTAATTCTGTTCCAAAGACATCATCTGATAATTTGTCAACTTATCTTTTAATTGTAGGAGGTATTGTTGCAGCAGGAGCAACCGGATTTATAATAATGAAAAGAACAAGTTCTAGTAATACTGTAACTTCAAGTGATATTACAAAGAACAGCTACATTGCACCAGACAAGGAAACAATCTACAAACTCAAACCAGAATTACGTCAAGATGATAAGGATATTGTAGCATTTATTTCTGAAAAGGGGGGTCAAGTATTTGAAAGTGACCTACGAAAAAAGTTTTTGATGCCACGTACAACAATGTGGCGTGCTGTTAAACGACTTGAAAGAGAAGATATCATTGAAATAGAAAAGGTGGATCAACAAAATCTCATTAAACTTAAAAAAACTCAGGAGGATGAGAAATGAAGGCTTTAGCAATTATCTTCTTGGCCTTAGTTGGAACATTGATCCTGGATGGCCCAATTCAATCATATGCAGATCCCCAACTTGATGCATTACTACAAATTGCTACACAAGCAAGAGAAAATCTGAGGATGAACATTTCACAAATTAATAATGTTTCTGATGAAATTACAAATCTCTTCAAACAAGGCTCTAATGAAACTGATGCACTATCTAATGCAATAGATGCGAAGGACGTTGCATCAGCAAGACAACATTTTCTCTCTGCCATGAATTTCTTCAAAGCTACTAATGATAAAATAAATTCTCTTAATGCAACACAAGTAAATGATCAACAACAAACAGATACCTTACAATTACAAAGTGAAATTTCAAGAATAGAAAAGATTGGTGAAATGTTAAAAACAATATCAATAACAAACCATGCAAGTCTTGATTTTACGCAATTTGAACAACTAATTCAGAAAGCAAAACAAGATCTTGATAATGGTAATACCAGTGAAGCATCAAAATCAATCGGAGAGGCAAACAGTATTGTAATTGATGCTCATCATTCCCTTACGGAAGTTGCAAAACAAAGGACTTCTGAACGCGCAAAGGACTTTACAGAACAACAGATTGAGAGACTCGACAAAATAGAAAATACGACTAAAAATTCTATTACACAGCCTCCAAAAGTTCTACCCACGACTAGAACTATCTCTAATTTTACATCCTATGAAAATCCAAAAGACGTGGTTACAAAGCTAAAGAAACTTGCCGCAGAGGGTAAAGTTGACGAAGCATTAAAAATGATAAAATCATTTGAAGCATATCAAAAAGAGAAATAAAAAACTATTACGAATCCATGAATTGCTGCTTAGGAGCTGCACAAAGCTTACATAAAATTCATATAGATTTTTACTAGAACCAAAGTAGATTGACTTCAAAGCAAATTTCTGTTGGCATAGGAACCCCAATGATCATAGTTGGTATCATACTTGCTTTTCTTTTGGCACCTATGCAAGATAACCTAAAAGATACAGTAGAGTTTGTAGGAAGTCTTATTGGAATTCTTGGAGTCCTAATTTTTATAGCAGGATTATTTTCAAGAAAAGTACCTCAAATTACATCCTAAACTTTCATAATTCCAATTGATATGAGATGTTGAATGGATGCCCAGAATGTATTATCATCAATCTGACCTGAAGACCACTGCTTTACATTTCCTTTTAGCCAACTTGGAATTTTTACATTATCATCTTGATTTATTGACTGTGTTGTGATTAGACCCTGGTTTATCATATATCTAATTGCTTGGGAGAAATCTTTGTTATCTAAAGCCCCTTCTGACCACCAAATGGCTGTATTTCTTATCCAACTTGGTACAACATTATTATTAATTTCTCTATAAAGTGTAAATTTCTGTATGTTGTTATTTTTCTTATCAACAACATAGATGTTGTCTGCAGCATCAATTGCAAGTCCTACTGGTTGTTCAAACTGACCTTGTCCAGTTCCTTCTGTTCCCCAACTCAAAAGGAAATTTCCATTACTATCAAACTTTTGGATCCTATGATTATCAGTATCTGCCACATAGATGTTATTTTTAGAATCAATAGCTATTGCTGATGGCTTGTTAAACCAACCTTCTGCAGTTCCTTTAGAACCAAAAAAGTTTAGAAATTCTCCAATGTTGGAATATTTCAATATCTTGTTGTCTGTAGAAACGGCATACAGGTTATCTTCCGAGTCAAATGCTAATGCTCTGATGCCTGAGAAACTTTCTCCTTGTAAGAGTGATGAATCTATTTGTTCACTATAGATACCCTTACTATCAAATAGTTGAATAGATTTTTTTTCTATATCGCCCACAAAAATTTCACCATTTTGATTTGAATTTATTGAGACTGGTATCTGAAACATTCCAGGATTTTCGCCATAGGTACCCCAAGAATAAACAAACTCTCCAGTTTTGTTATACATGTTTATTCTTGAATTTCCTGTATCTACTACATACACATATTTTTCATTAACAAATATGCCTGATGGATTTTTGAATTGTCCTATTGATGTTCCTGGATTACCCCAAGAAAGCAGTAGATTGCCATTTTTATCAAATTTCTTTACTTGGGAATTTCCAGAATCTACTATGTATGTACTATTGTCTGAATCAACAGCAATGCCTTTTGGAGTGCTAAAAGTTGAATTAATTGTTGAAACAAAAGTAGGTATTTCATATTGAACAGGATCAAGAATTTCTGAATCCTGTATGGGTGAACCAACTACATTAAAAAATGAATATCTCTCAATACCGTCATAATTTACATGAATGTTCCATTCTCCAACCGAATCATTTACACTAATCTTATGCGGAATGATAGTTTCTGTTGTATTTACTGGAAATGATATCCTCTGACTAGTTATACCATCTGGATTTGTAATCAAAACATCTATTGAATCTGTAATGACTTGTGAAGTGTATATTTTGACGTGAACAATTTCTCCTGGTCTATAATTTAATTTATCTGGAAACACCACTAGTTTAATGTTAGGTAACTCATGAGGATTTTTAATCACGTTAAAGGAACCTATGGTTGTTGCACCAGCATAGTATACTTCATATTTGTATGTACCAATTTCTTTGGAAAAGTTCCTGAGTACTAATGTATCATGTACAGAACGTGGATTAAATTGATTACTAGTTGTATTTCCTAAAGGATCTGTTATCTTCAAAGTAGCGGTTGATTGTGTTAATCTTGTAAATATTATGTCAATTGTTACATCACTTCCTTGATAATATGTGGCTGAAGTTTGTGTTGATAATGCCATAAATTTATTTATATCTCCCAAAAGAAATGGTATTTCCACAACAGAATTAAAGTATTGAACTTTTAACTTGTATAATCCTGGTGGATTATATCTAGAGAGTTCAAACATTGGGAAATAATAAGATGTACTATGACTATCTACTGCTATTTCAATTTCGCTTACATCGTTTGCAGGATTTCCATTTCTGTCATAAAAATTCAGAAGATAAGAGTGTGCAAATTCAGCATGTGTAACATAATAAGATGAAGTGATGTTGATATCCATTGTATCGGGTTCATAGTAAGTTACTTTATCTGTAAATACTGCTAAATTAAGCGGATTGACCTTAAAATTAACTGTCTGATTAATGCCTCCATATTGATAGTTAATTGACCATGGACCAAACTCGTTGTCAAATGCATCACGTTGAATTTGATGTACTGTTTTTTCTCCCCTTACTTGACTATCAACTATTCCTGATATTGTTGAATTATCAGGTCTATGAGCTACCCAATTTATGGGTCCACCATTATATCCACCAATTTCAAGATTAATCTTTATCCAATCATTTGCACCAAATTCTTGTTGTTGAGGAACAGCACTTATCGTATAGGCACTTGCATTTTGACAAGTAACAAAAACCAAGACTACAAATAAAAACAAAGGAATTAGGTTTTTCATTGATTACTGTCAGATTCTCACAAATTAATTACTTTGGCAGAAAACCGTTCATAAGAAGATCCAATTAAATAAATAATGAACAAGCACAGACTGAATACTTGAACGTAAGACTCTATGAAATATTCACATCTGTTGAGGGGGAAGGAATTTTGTATGGTACAAAAACCCTCTTTGTGAGGTTATCTGGTTGTCCCTTCAAGTGTTTTTATTGTGATACTAAAGGTGCACTTCCAATGGATTCGGGAAAAGAATATTCAATTAGTAAGGCAAAAGAGTTAATCAAGCAAAATCTGAAGAAAAATACATACAAAGTCAATTTTACAGGTGGGGATCCACTGGCTCAATCTAAAGCCGTCGCAGAACTAGCAAAGTTTGTTCAAGGAAAAAAAATTCCTACATATTTGGAATCATCTTGCTATGACTCTACAAAGTTTGGACAAGTTCTTCCTTACATGGATTTTATAAAAATTGAATTTAAAACTCCGGAATCTGGTTTTGTTGATACAAAACATTATTCTAAACTTTTAGAAAATGAACTTGAATGCCTTAGAATAGCCAAGAAATCAAAGAAAATTACATACATCAAAGTAGTAATAAGTTCAAAAACTCAGCTAGGTTCATTTAAGAAACTTCTCAGACAGATATTCAAAATTATATCCAAAGCAGAACTTGCAGGATTTATAATACAGCCTACGTATGGTATTTCAGAGCCTAGTTTGGAACAACTATTCAGCTTTTATGATGCAGTTTATACTTATTATGATCAAGTTAGAATAGTACCACAGCTACACAAATTCATAGGTGCACCATGATGAATAAAGATAGAGTAAAACGGCTAATTCGAGAAATAATTGCAGAGATAGGTGAAGATCCAACAAGAGAGGGTCTTGTTGACACACCAAGCAGAATCGCCGATATGTATGAAGAGATCTTCAAGGGATATGAAGGAGAGTCAGAACTATCAGTAAAGTTTTCTGAAGATTCTGATATTGTAATTGCAAAAGACATTCAATTTTATTCCATGTGTGAGCATCATATGTTGCCATTCTACGGAAAAGTAAGTGTAGCATATGCACCTGATGGCAAAGTATTTGGAATATCCAAATTGGTGCGTCTTGTAGAAAAATACTCTGCTAGATTGCAAATACAAGAACGAATTACAAAAAATATAGCTGATGAATTATACTCTGAAGGAGTCAAAGGTGTAATTGTAATTGCGGAAGGTGAACATCTTTGTATGAAAATGCGAGGAGTAAGAAATGATGCTATAGTAACAACAATGGCCTCAAGAGGAATTTATGATAAAAAGGAAGCAAGGTCAGACGTTCTTAATTTGATATATAGTGGAAAATCCAAGCCAAATATTATCTGATCTAAAAAATTAAATAATAACATCTGCTGCAATATAGACATGGGCGCACATAATAACATACATGTTCCAAAAGAGTCTTGGCCTTACTTTATGTGGTATGCCATAGAATTTTTCATCGCACTTGGAGTTGGATTGGGAATTTCCTATGAGTCGATGGATTATTTTAGGAAAATTGGGTTTAATGATTCCATGACAACATGGGCTTTTTGGGGGATTGTAGGCATTGTGTTTCTAGTCTATTATCTAATTGTGAGACCTATTATACTTAGAAAACCAATATTGTCAAAAATCTAGAGTCTTGTTGAATACTTGGTTTTATCCAAAATCTTTGATTGACGAAAAGCTAATTTTCTGTTATTACAAGATTCACATTTTCCACAATGAATCTTGGTGTTTCCATAACAACTCCAACTTTTAAAAATATGTTCACCCAATTCTGTATGTCCATTCTTTAGAAGATCACTCTTTGAGAGATTTTCCATAAATGGACTCCAGATTATAATCTTCTTTCTGAGACCAAGTTTTATTCCATCAATCTCTCCTTCATTCAAGGCCTTTGAGAGTAATCTTGCAAATGTAGGTCTACAATCTGGATATCTCATGTCTCCTAAATGAGCACCATATGCAACAAGTTCAGCTTTTTTTGAAAATGCCCAAGCCGAAGCTATACTAAGAAAAATAGCATTTCTTATTGGAACAACTATTGAATAATCAAATTTAGAGGGAATTTCTATTTTAGAATTGGTTAGAGCATTTGTCTTTTCATACAAATCTTTCATAAACCCTATGTCTACTACTTTATGTTCTTTGAATTTTAGTAATTTCGAAAATTGTTGTGCAACTTTTACTTCTTTATCAGCTTTCTGACCATAAGAGAAAGTTATTCCATAAAGATCATATTGTTTTCTAAGATATGTGGCAGTACATACTGAATCTAAACCTCCACTAAAAACTATAATAGCTTTCAATTTGAAAACATTCCAATTAGACCAAATAAAATGTTTGACTATGCAAGAGAGAGTAATACTGCTCCAGACAAAATCATAACAGATCCCATGATAACTCTGAGTATATTTCGCTTGTGAACTATTTCCTTAAAATACAAAACTCCCCAAGATACCGCAAAAAGTGTAGCTGTTTGAGAAATAGGATATGCCACTGTAATCCCTATTGAGGCTATGGCTATCAAGACTGATAAGCTTCCTAAATTAAATAAACTCCCTGAAACTACTCCAGCTATAATCTCCTTCTTAATCCATCTTCGTGATAAAAATAGTAAAGGGATTCCAATTGCAAAAATGGATATACTAGATGAAAAAAATCCTGATTGAAGTGTATGCGTTGCCTGCATTGGTATAACATACGAACCTCCTACAATACCTGAAACTGCAGCAATAACGTATCCTTTTCGTTGAACAACTGAGGCTTTTGCAGCGCTTGCAACTAATGGTAAACCTGCTAATAGTAAACCAATAGCACCAATAGCTAATACCATGTAATTGAATTTCTCTCCAAAGAACAAAATTCCCCAGAGAAACGAAACTAGAATACTAAAACCTGCAAGAAATGGAGAAGTTCTTGAAAGTCCTATCAATCTAACAGAATAAAGTGCAAGTATATTTCCTGCAGTCCATATTGCTCCACTGAGAAGACCACTAGGTAAAATCCCAAATCCCCAAAAAAAAGCAATTGGTATTGCAAAAAGAAGAACTCCTATTCCAGTAGATCCTTGCAGCTGCCAAATGCTTACAACATTAACTTTTCTAACTGGAACAAAGAAAGTTCCCCAACAAATAGCCGAACCAATAGCTGAAGTCAACCCAGACGTATTCAAAGGTGGTTTGACTGTGAGAATAGCAGTATAACTCGGTTTCTATTCTAAATGTATACTCTAAAGTTTAATTTCTGCTAAAATATTTTTCTTATATGCAATATCTAAAGGTTGAACGAGAGGAAGAAATTGTTCAAATCACAATCAGCAGACAAGATAAACTAAATGCTATGAATCTAGATATCATGGATGAATTTATTTCTCTATTGGATAGACTGGAAAAAGATTCTTCACGAGTAATTATTATCACAGGTGATGGTCCTAAAGCTTTCTCAGCTGGTGCAGATATTGAATATATGAATAATATCGGACCAATCGAGGCAGAAAAATATGCGCTTCGAGGACATGAAGTTCTAAATAAAATTGAAAAATTAGAAAAACCTGTAATTGCAGCAGTTAATGGTTATGCACTGGGTGGAGGATGTGAACTTGCACTCTCATGTGATATCAGATTTGCTTCACCTAATGCGCAACTTGGTCAACCAGAAGTTACATTAGGAATCTGCCCAGGCTGGGGAGGAACACAAAGACTATTACGAATTGTGGGTCCTGCAAGAGCCAAAGATCTCATATTTTCTGGTAGAAAAATTATGGCAGAAGAAGCACTTTCAATGGGTCTAATAAATAAAATATTTCCTTCTGAGAGTTTACTTTATGAAACTAAAGCATATGCAAAAGTATTATCAAAAAATAGTAGTTTTGCAATAGGGATCTCTAAGATGCTTGTAAACCGAGGAACAGATGCTACTCTTGACACTGGATTGAAACTTGAAATCTATTCATGGGCTGTATGCTTTTCAACAAAAGAGAGGGAAGACCGAATGCGCAAATTCATTGAAAAAAAATAACTATAATATAAAAGCGCCTTTACTTGGTCTGCAAATTATTGTAGTACATTTTGTATTAGCTGATGCAAATCCCTTTTCCATTGCTTTACAGATCTTATTATGATCTGCAGATTTTAATGTAAATGAAATTATTGATGGACCAGCACCACTTATTGTGACACCTAACGCGCCTGCCCTAAGTGCATTTGTTTTCACTTTATCAAAACCTGGAATCAAATGTTTTCTTGCAGGTTCAACAATTATGTCTTTTATTGAATGACCAATTAGTTCCACATCTTTCTTGATAAATCCTACAGTTATTGCAGATGCATTAGAGAGATTCTTTACATGATCAGATAATTTTACTTGTTGAGGCAATACTCCTCTGGACACCTCTGTCTTTTTCTTTGGAACGATAATTTTTGGTATTGCTACACATAAGACCAAGTCCTTTGGAGGATCAATTCTTATCACATCCAGTGGATCTGTTCTTACTATTACAAATCCACCAAGAACTGATGCACTAACATTATCATAATGAATAGATCCTGCACTAGCTCTTTCCCCCATTCCGGCAAATTTTATCAAAGTATTTTGATCAAGATCAAGATCAAATAATGCATTAAATGCAATTGCTGCTGCTGCTGCTGATGCTGCACTACTACCCATTCCAAATCCAGCAGGGATTCCTTTCTTAATTTTAATCCGAAGTCCAGATCTTATCTTAAATTTTTTTGACATTTCTTTTATTACTAATCCTGCAGAATTTTTCTCTGGTTCAAGAGGAACTGATCCTGAACTCTCAATGATAATTTTACTTCCTTCCTTTGTTAACTGGATCTCATCATAAAATGCATCAAGAGCTAAACCAAATACATCAAAACCCGGACCTAGATTGGCAGTAGAACAGGGTGCTCTTGCAATTACGCTTTGCATCAGTCTTCTACCTCTTCCCCTAAATTGAGTACACGGCTTAGAGCGGCTTGGAGATTAACCATTCCTTGACCAGTAGCACTAGAAATTGGAATCATTCCTTGAGCAAATCCTCCTAAATTTAGACTTCTAAGAATATTAGTTGCTAGAATATAGTTTTCACCATCAGCATCTTTAGCAAGAGCATCTTCAAGACTTGCCATATTTGTTGACCATTTCAGTATATCTTTAATCTTATCTTCAATAAGATCTGTTTTTGTTAGAACATTTATCTGCGATAAACCAAGTCTCAATTTTACTGAAGTAGCAAGTAACGCAATTGAGACAAAATTGGTAGGTGATGTAATCAACGATCCATCGTGAAGAAATATTGATACTTTTTCTCCTACATTCAAGTTTTGTATAATGAAAGGTCCGCTTGCTCTATAGGCAAACAACTCAATTTGACCAGGCGTATCCACTATAAGATAATCTGGATTCACATTATCTATTTCATTTTGCAGATCATCTATTTTTGATGCAATAAGGTCATTTGCCATGATCATGGATCCATTGGGTCCAAGATCGTATTGTTTCATAATTGCTACAATATCAATATAGTCTCTAACATCAATGTCGCATGTGTATGGCAAATTCTCTACACCTGGATCTAAGTTTAGCATTCCAACAAAAGCGCCATTTCTAGAATAATAGTCAAGAATTTTAGAAGCCAATAATGATTTTCCGGCTCCAGCAGTTCCGACTAAAAAAATTGCCTTCATTTTTCTGATAATTTATTTTATGTTGGGCTTATATTTCCATCCATGAGTAAGGCAGGCAATGAATTGGAAACTCCTTGCTATTCCTATTAGTGTAATTCCATTTCTTATCATTGCTGCAACATTTAATGTAAGTTTTGAGAATATTCTTGCAATAGGTATCATTCCTTTTGTAGGTGCCTCAATAGCTATGGCAGGCAAGCTATTTACTCAAGGACTAAAGTTCAATTATCTTGTAAAGAAATTCTTGGGTCCTGTAGATGTAAACTGGCGAACAATTTCTGTAAGAATAGGTAGTGAATTTGTTACATCTACTACTCCATCTTTTGTGGGTGGTGAATTAGTTAGAATAATGTGGTTAGGTAAGAAGGGCGTTCCAATTGGAAAAGCATCTTGGGTAACAATAATTGAGATTGTAACTGAAGTACTAGTTTCAGGAGTATTTGCAATTACTGCCGCAGTAATTGCATTTGTAAATGGTGCTTATGCTATAGGGATAACAATTCTTGCAATTAGTATTCCTATAACAGGACTCTGGTCTACAATGTTCTTTTTATCATCAAAAAGAACATTTCAAGTACCTGGTTGGGCTTCTAGAATTGCTACAAGGATAGGAAAAGAGCGTTCAGTAAAATACATTGACAAGACCAATCTATGGATGAAAGAAATTTGTGATATGAGCAGGCAAACTCTTCATACAAAAGAAATCAAAAAAGCATTTGTAGTCTCAATAATAATTTCTATATGTACGTGGTCACTTTATGGTCTTTCTTTTATGATAATTGCAAATGGTGCAGGTTATATGATAGACTTTTTCCACTCTCTGATGGCTACAATGGCATCAATTGCTGTTGGTAATTTACCAATTACTATTGGTGGATCAGGTCTGACTGAATTTTCAATCTGGGCATATTTGGCACACTTGAATAGCTTGACATTTGAGGCTGCCAAGAATAGTCTCCAATGGAATATTGTGATCGGATGGAGAATAGCAACTTATCATGTTGGTCTTATAATAAGCTGGATATTTCTTATGAAAGTAGTCTATCCAAGCATAAAGAAGACTAAAACTGTATAGAAAGCACTTTATTTTCAAACTTTTAATTTTTAGTTATTGAATTATTCTGGTAAAGTAGTTGTTATTACAGGTGCATCAAGCGGGATTGGTGAACAATCTGCTGAAGAATTTGCAAAATTACATGCTAATGTTATACTTGTATCTAGAAATGAAGAAAAGTTAAAGGAGGTAGCAGCAAAATTATCGAAATACAAAACTAATGTTTTTGCCTATGCATGCGATGTCTCTAAAAAAAATCAAGTAGAAACAATGAGAAAAATCATAATTGAAAAGTTTGGTACAGTTGATGTACTTGTAAATAATGCCGGTTTTGGTATACACAATACTGTAAATGAAACAAAGATAGAAGATATGGAATCACAAATGATGACAAATTTTTTTGGGACAATGTACTGTACCAAGGAATTTCTGCCAAAAATGTTAGAACAAAGATCTGGACATATTGTTAATGTGGCATCTGTGGCAGGCAGCATAGGAATTCCTGGAATGGCATCTTATTGTGCCTCTAAATTTGCAATGCTTGGATTCTCAGAATCATTATTTCATGAACTAAAGGGAACAGGAGTGGGAGTAACTGTAGTAAGTCCAATAATGGTACGAACCAATTTTTTTAATCACGCGTCTTTCGGTAAAATGCCAAGATATTCATCTACGTCACTTAGTTCAAAGACTGTGGCAAATGCAGTTGTAAGAGCTGCATCATCTCCTAGACTTGAGATTGTTGTCCCACAACTTGTAAGATTTGCAATATGGATAAAGCAGACTTTACCTTACTTAATAAACCCAATAATTGGTGGAATCTTTAGAAAATCAATGAAATCTAAAATGGATTAAAAAAATAATATTTATTCTTCTTCTGACTCATCTTCGCCAGCGGAATCAGAGTCAACATCCATTAGTTCAAGATTTGTAATCTCAAATTGGTAAATGGCATCCATGTCAATATCCATCTCATTTTTTAGAAATTCAATTACTGTTTTACTCAATGGAGCCTTGAAAGAATTTATTGTAAATTCGTAAACAGTTCCCTTCATAAGATCTGAAGGCTTTGTTTTCTTTGGTAAATTCATTCCTTCTATGATCTTTCTTCCATCTTCAACAACCTCGTAAAGCTGAGCATCAATTTTCATGTCTTTATCATAAATCTCAAGTATGTAGCCAGTTCTTGTTAGGGATTCTGGTTTACCAAACTTTGCATTCTTTATTTCTTCTTGTATATTCTTTGGAATTTCTTTTTCTTTTCCCATTATAGTTCACTTTGTTGCTAACCTTGTTTATCTTTCTTACTTGCTGTCCACCAATCACGATATTCATCATGCTTGTCTTCACGTGTTTTTTCTCGTTTGTTTAATCTGTATCTTATATCACTTACCTGTTCTCTAGTAGCAAACAAGCCACATTTTTTGCAAATGAAATGTTTCGTGTTAGCATCAAATTTCATTTCTATGACTACCTCTTTGGCTGCACATTCAGGACATTCAGTCAATGACGGCAATCATCAAAGTTATCCATAAAAGCTTTTGGTAAGTTTCTGGTACGCGGTCTATGTCTTCATCCCCAAAGGTCAGTTCGCCCATCTAATGCCACGTACCAGTACTTTATGTTCAAATTAAAAAATTATAATTCTTTCTAGTCTTCCAACATCTCAGAGATTATCTTGGCTGTATTTTTTGTGCCGTCTTTTTTGTAGTTTTTTGAAAATTCTAAAAGATTTTCCTGGTACTTGTTATAATCATGATTTATTTGGTGAACTGCTTTAACAGTATGTTTTACTGTTGTAGACAAAATTCCAAGATTCTTGTCCTGTGTCCACTTTATCTGATTAGTATGTTCATCATACACAGGTATTCCTATGATTGGCTTTGCTTTTCCTCCTAATATCTCTCCCATCGCAGTATGGGAACCATTTATCACTGCATATTTGCATAAATTTAGGACCGTGTCTTTTTCCTGTTCAGATAGGAATCCTATGTCAATTCTAATCCAATCTATTTTTTTTTCTAAAGCTTCAGAGATTGAATATGTTTTTCCATCTTTTCCTAAAACTTTGTCTAATGATGGATCATTATTTGCATGTGAGACAATTCTTTTTTCACTCGACATTTCAGGATTTTGAAAAGTCTTTTCATAATTTTCTAGGGTTATTTTCTTTGTTGATTTATTACCTGTTATCATCCAATATCCAAAACTATCTACATTTTCAATTAATTTTTCTGTATCAGATTTAGGTTTGGAATGTATTATTCCACCATTTGAAAAATGACCAACGTACACAACTTTTTCTTTTAACTTGTCAGGAAAATTAAGATTGTATTCACATATAGTATACGGTGGTGGAGAATCTGCAACTACTATCTTTGTTGCCTTTTCAATATTTTTTGATACATATATCACTCCTGGATAAAGATAGAATCTAGAGCCCCAGAGTTTTGGTCTAAACTGATTTGTAATGAAAATACATTTGATGTTTCTTCTTTGTGCAATTGCATTTGATCCTACATCTCCATCATTTATGACAAGATCAAATTTTTGATTATTGTAAAGTCTTCCTTCATTTCTTAGGTAGTTAGTTACAACTGAAAGAAGTGGAGGTCTACCAGATACTGGTAAGAGAAAATTAAGTGAAGACAGAGCAATACTGGGACCTTTTTTACCATCTATTGGAGTTGGCATCTCTATATTGTGAATTTTATCTTTTTTCTGAGGAAAATTTTGTAGTAGCTTTTGATAAATTTCACCACTGCTTGTGTAATGCATTTCAACGTCATCCTTCATTATATCCTGAATAGTCTTGTCTAGATGCATCATTCTTGTATAGTGACCATTTCCCCAAGGATAGATGAATCCCCCTATCTTTTTCATATACGGAGGTAAATTTGACCTGTTTAAATTCTCAATGATTTGATTTTAATAAATCAATTATATCGTGTATATTTTTTGGACCGAC
>Ga0209415_10008227_pt1 | contig 18117 bp, 20 predicted proteins | sample PeaSoiSIISIP2007_FD_187696 | JGI IMG/M metagenome (GOLD analysis project Ga0209415, IMG submission 187696) | Peat soil microbial communities from Weissenstadt, Germany - SII-SIP-2007 (SPAdes) (version 2) | ecosystem: Environmental > Terrestrial > Soil > Wetlands > Peat | place: Germany... | reverse complement strand
CCAAGCTGGCGGATGCCAGCGCCCGGCGAGGGACTAAAGATTATCAACAGCCTCGCTCTTGCGAGGCGGCGGCCAAGGGCACGGTGCGCCCGCCCGGTGAGGGACCAAGATTATCTACAGCCTCGCCCGCGAGGTGGCGGCCAAGGGCACGGACGTGCCCGCCCGGCGAGGGACTAAATATATTATCTACAGCCTCGCTCTTGCGAGGCGGCGGCCAAGGGCACGGACGTGCCCGCCCGGCGAGGGGCAATGAGGTGAGCCGCGTCAGTGGCTCACCGGTATAATACCTGCACTAAAAAACGGCCCGGTCCTTTTGGATAGGGCCGTTTTTTAATCCCCTTGGCGCTTGGCCCCTGGGGGGAAAGCAGATAGGATTCGCCTCGTCCGAGGGAAGAGGCGTGTTGGATGTTCAAGTTCATCGGCAAGGCATTGGCCGGCATTTTTCTGACCGGCGACGCCCGCAAGGCGGTGGTCGGCGGAGCCAAATCCGCGCCTGCCGCCAAGGGGGCTGGCAAAAAAGCCGCCGAAGCCCCAGGTGAACGCGACGTCGTCACCCAAGCCAAGGCACAAGCCAAAGAGCTTCTGACCGAAGACCGCGCCGAACTGATCCGCAAGGCCATGCAGGTTCGCGCCGCCAAGCAGACTATTCTGGCCGACCTTAACGACGAGGATCGGGCAAGACTGGTCGCCACCGCCATGAAGGCCCTATTGAACGAGGGGCGTCAGAAAAAAGAGTGACCATCCTTTGAACCATGATCCCAAGGCCCTGGCCCAGGGCGTTCTTGCCGGGCAGCGCCGCGCCCTGGCCCGCGCCATCACCCTGATCGAATCCACCCGCGACGACCATCGCGCCGTGGCCGACGCCCTGTTGGAACAATTGCTGCCCCATACCGGCAAATCGGTGCGGGTCGGTATTTCCGGGGTTCCCGGCGTGGGCAAGTCCACCTTCATCGAAAGTTTCGGCCTGCATGTGATCGAGCAGGGGCACCGGGTGGCGGTGCTGGCGGTCGATCCTTCCAGCCCTCGTTCGGGCGGCTCGATCCTGGGCGACAAGACCCGCATGGAGATGTTGTCGCGGGACGAGCGGGCCTTTATCCGGCCCTCTCCCTCGGGCTGCACCCTGGGCGGCGTGGCCCGGCGTACCCGCGAGGCTTTGCTGGTCTGCGAGGCGGCGGGTTTCGATGTCATCGTGGTTGAAACCGTCGGCGTCGGCCAGTCCGAGACGGCGGTGGCCGATATGGTGGATATGTTCCTGCTGCTGCTGGTTCCCGGCGGCGGCGATGAACTGCAGGGCATCAAGAAGGGCATTGTCGAGATCGCCGACGCCATCGTGGTCAATAAGGCCGACGGCGATCTGGCGGCGGCGGCGGCGCGGGCCTCGCGGGATTATCAGAACGCTTTGCATCTGCTGCGTCCGGCCAGCAGCCATTGGACGGTGCCGGTGCTGCGGGCCTCGGCGATCTCCAATATGGGGATTTCCGACGTCTGGGACACGGTGAAATCATATCGTCATGTGATGGGCGAGTGCGGCGCGATCGAAGCCCGCCGCATCACGCAGGCACAGGCGTGGATGTGGAACGAAGTGGCGGAAAACCTTATGATGCGCTTCCGACATCATCCGAAAATCACCAGTTTGCTGGGCTCGGTCGAGAGGCGGGTGGCATCTGGAAGCATGACGCCGACGGCGGCCGCGCAATTTTTGCTCAACGCCTTCCTCGACAGCGATGGCGCGACAGGCTAATTAAGAGATCAGGTTCTGCGGGGGAAGGATTCGCGATGATCACGGAACAGGAAGAAGACCGCCTGAAGAAGGAGTTGGTCGGGCTGTTCGGTCACATCAACAAGATGCGCCGCGAACTGGCGGCGTTGCAGGTGCCGACCTCCAGCGGCGAGGTGTTCGCCTCGATGGCCGATACGCTGGACGACATCGTCGACAACACGGAAGCCGCCAGCAACACCATCCTTGAAAGCATGGAACAGATCGAGGAAGCCTTGGGCGATATTCGCGCCAAGAACGATCCCGAACTGAATGCCGTTTGCGACCGCATCAATGAGCGTTCGAACGCTGTGTTCGAAGCCTGCTCGTTCCAGGATCTGACCGGCCAGCGCATCACCCGCGTCGTCGGCTCGCTGAAATTCATCGAAGAGCGGGTCGGCACCATGGTGCGTATGTGGGGCAAGGAAGAACTGGCCAAGGTGGTGGACGAAGTCACCCGTGAAACACAAGCGGCCCAGCAGGCTGACGAGGACAAGGCGCTGCTTCACGGGCCGCAAAGCGAGTCTACGGCCATCAGTCAGGCGGATGTAGACAAGATGTTCAGTCAGGACGACATCGATAAATTGTTCGGTTAAACCCTATTTTCTATAAGGAGCCTTGCCGAGGCGAGGCGTTGGGAAGATAGTCTTCTTCTTGCCGAAATGGCGGGATGGATTTTATAGGGGGATTGGCATGTCCGTGTTGGGCTGGACAGAAGATTTGAGCGTAGGCGTGGAACTGCTGGACGGCCACCACAAGCGTCTGTTCGAACTGTTGGGCGATCTCTATGCCGCGGTCCAGGCTGGCGGCTCGGAAACCGCCGTCGGTCAGGTTCTGGACGAGCTGGTGTCCTACACCGAATATCATTTCCAGGAAGAAGAGAAGATGCTCGAGGCCGCCGGCTTCGCCAACCTGGAAAACCACCGCAAGGTTCACAAGGTGCTGACCGGCCAGGTCATCCGTATGCGGGACGACTACAAGATGGACCCGCGCATGGTCTATGCCGCCGAACTGTTCCAGTTCCTGAACGGCTGGCTGGTCAATCACATCAAGGTCGAGGACTTTTCCTACAGGCCGGTTCTGGTCAAGGGCTGACCGCCCGGCGATGACGGTTCGCGTTACCCACGGGCGGCTGGGCTCGTTCCTGTATCAGGACAACGACATGTATATCGGGCGGGCTCTTCATGTGTATGGAGAGGCTTCCGAGGGCGAGCTGTCTTTGCTGCGGCAGATGTCCAATCCGGGCGATTGGGTGGTCGAGGCCGGAGTCAATATCGGCACCATCGCCATCCCCTTGGCCCGTCATATCGGCCCCCAGGGGCGGCTGTTCGCCTTTGAGCCCCAGCGCCTGACTTTCCAGACTTTCTGCGGCAATCTGGCTCTGAATCAGATCGAAAATGTGATGGCCCTGCAAAAAGCCGTGGGGGCTGAAAACGGCATGACCCGAGTACAGGCGGTCAGCTATGGCGCCAACGCCAATTACGGGGCTGTTCAGGTGGGGGTGGAAAAGGGCGAACCGGTTGAAATGGTGACCCTGGACAGCATGAACCTGCCTCGGCTCAATCTGCTGGTGGCCGATGTGGAAGGCTTCGAGGAAGATGTGGTGAAAGGGGCCGACGCCACCTTGCGCCGCTGCCGTCCGCTGCTTTATCTGGAAAACAACATCCGCGAAAAAAGCCCAGACCTGCTCCGGCGGCTGTTTACCCTGGGCTATCGCGTGTGGTGGCACCTGGTGCCGATGTACTTCGCCGGCAATGGCCGTGGCGTTGCCGAAGACATCTTCAAGGGCATGATCACGGTGAACATCTTGTGCGTGCCCGAAGAGCGCGCCGGCGTGATCAAGGGAATGCGCCCGGTGACGTCGGTCGATGATTGGTGGAAAAGCTAGAGCATTGCGCGAGCGGACAAGTGTGCGGGTGCGCACGCTTAGGCTGAGGGACTTGACGGTCTAATTATCGTTCTGGGCCAGCCCCATGATGCCGGCAGCCATGCCAAGGCCGCCAAAGGTGGCGATCAGGCCGACAAACATCAGAACCAGGGTCAGGATGCCGTTGTCCTCCTGCATGGCCATGGTGCGCAGATGGCTGACATCGAGATACAAGATCAGCCCGCCGAACAGCACGCCGCCGATGCTGCCGTAAAGCAGATGCTCCAGCAGAAAGCGAATGGCATTTTTTTCATGGCGCAGCAGCGGCATGGCGGTCGGTCCCAAAGATTTTCCCGGCATGAGACGAGAACTCTTACGTCAGCATCCCGAGCCGGTATTTCAAGTCTTGGCAGGGGCTATTGTGGCGCTTGTCCGTCGTCTTCAATCCGGGCGCCCAGGGCTTGGGCCATCTCGATCACTTCGGCGGAAACGGCGCTGACCAGGGCGGCATCGGTCCCGCGCGAGACGATAATGGTGCCATAGCCGCTGTCTCGGGTGAAGGGATAGCTGCCGATATCAACCGTAGGATTGCGTTTTTGGATATCACCCAGGGCGACGGCGATACTGCCTTCGCCGATATGCAGGGTGACGGCCTTGGACAAAACCTTGGCTCCACCCCGCAGGCTGTGTTTGATGCCGTCGAACATGGCCTGCATGATGCGGGGCACGCCGGCCATCACATAGACATTGCCGATATTGAAGCCGGGGGCAGCGCTGACCGGATTGTCGATCAGAGCGGCGCCTTGGGGGATGTTGGCCATGCGCAGGCGGGCCTCGTTGAGGTTTTCCGGCTTGATGACCTTTTTCAGCAGTTCGACGGCGCGGGGGTCGCGCAGCAGAGGCACGCCGAAGGCCTTGGCCACTGAGTCCGAGGTAATGTCGTCATGGGTGGGGCCGATGCCGCCGGTGGTGAAGACATAGTCGAATTTGGCCCGCAGGCTGTTCACCGTTTCGATGATCTCGGCTTCGTCGTCGGGAATAACCCGCACTTCCTTCAGGCGGATGCCCGCCTCGTTCAGGCCCAGGGCCAGAAACTGAAGATTGGCGTCCTGAGTGCGTCCCGACAGGACTTCATTGCCGATGATGATCAGCGCCGCGCACACGTCTTGTGTCATTGACTCTGCTCCCCTGACTGCGGATCGCAGCATAGCAGGGGCGATGGGGCGGGTGAATGCCAGAAAAGCCGGGCTGACCTGTCCGTGTTATCCTTATTAATTGCCAGTGACATATGACATGGTCTTTCTACGGTTCGAAGAGGCCGGTTTGGAGAGCGTTCAAGATGAAGAGAGCACTGCTGGGCTGCGGAATGGCGATGCCCTTCATCTATCTGCTGGCGCTGGTCGCGGCCAGCTTGCTCAATCCTGATTTCAATCTCATGGCTCAGGATCCCAGCCAGTTGGGCCGGGAGACAGCGGCGCTTCCCCGGATTTACAATGCCGGGATGATGATCTCGGCGCTGGCGGGCATTCTGGCGGGCTTCGGGCTGCTGAGCGAATGGGGCCGGGGCCACGGCTTTGCATGGCGGGCGGCGTCTGGCATTACGGTTTTGCTGGCCTCGGCAGGGCTGGGCATGGCCGGGTTGTTTCCGCTGCCCAGTCCCTGGCATTACGGCTTCGGCCTGACCGGCATTGCCGTGTTGACGCCTCTGTTTGGGGCTGGGTGGATGTGGCGTTCCATGGATGACGGGGCGGCGCTGCTGCTGCTGTTGGGCTTTGCCTTGATGGTCGGGCTGATGGTGACCGGCGCCCCACCCTTGGCGCCGGGGATGCTGATGCTGGTGGTGATCGCCGCACTCTGCTGGATCGCCATAACCCACATCCGCCGCCGACATTGGTAGCTGAAATCCAATAATCTACAGCCGTGCATCAGCACGGCGGCGGCCAAGGCTGCGGATGCAGCCGCCCGGCGAGGGACCGATATAAATCTACAGCCGTGCATCAGCACGGCGGCGGCCAAGGGCGCGGACGCGCCCGCCCGGCGAGGGACCGATATAAATCTACAGCCGTGCATCAGCACGGCGGCGGCCAAGCTGGCGGATGCCAGCGCCCGGCGAGGGACTTACGGCGCAACGCGCCGGTATCTAACTCCGAGGGACTTACGGCGCAACGCGCCGGTATCTAACTCCGAGGGACTTACGCCGCTATGCGGCGGTTCATAACGCCGGTGCCCTAGCCCAAAACCTCTACAACCAGTCCCGCAAGATGGCGACCAGGGGGATATCTGCCGGGGGCATGGGGTAATCGCCCAGGCGCGGGGCGCGGACCCAGGTTAAGGTCTGGCCTTCGCGGGGGTGGGGCTGGCCTTCCCATTGGCGGCAGGCGTAAAGGGGCATCAGCAGGTGGAAGCTGTCGTAATCGTGAGAGGCGAAGGCCAGCGGCGACAGGCAGGACTGGCCGACCTCGATGCCCAGCTCTTCGCGCAGCTCGCGGACCAGAGCCGCCTCGGGTGTTTCTCCGGGGTCCAGTTTGCCGCCGGGGAATTCCCAGAAACCGGCCATGCTCTTGCCTTTGGGGCGCTGGGCGATCAGCACCCGGCCATCCAGATCTATCAGGGCGACGGCGGCCACCAGCAGCATGGGGCGGGCGGCTTGGGCGGCCAGCCAGTCTTCGCGGCTCAGGCTGAAGACTTCCAACTCGGTGCAGCGGTTGCGGGCCGGCATGTCCATGCGCTGGGCGCGGTCGAAGCGCAGCCCGGCTTTTTCCATTACCCGGCGCGAGGCGGGATTTTCCGGCAGAACGGCCCCCCAGACGGTGCCCAGGCCGAAATTCACATAGAGTACGCGCAGACAGCGGCGCACCGCTTCGGTGGCATAACCCTGGCCCCAGAATTCGCGGCCGATCCAATAGCCGATCTCGGCGGTATGGTCGTGGAGGGACGCACCGACACAGCCGACCAGACGGCCGCTCAGACGTTCCTCCAGAGCGAACACCAGGGCGCGGCCTTCGGCCACCTCCACCGTCACCTTGGCGATGAAGTCGTCGGCGACGGGCCGTTCATAGGGATAGGGGATGTTTGAGGTGGTGCGGGCCACCTCCCAGTCATCCAGCAGGCGGGCAACCTCGGCGGCGTCGGCGGGACGCATACGGCGAAGACGCAGACGCGCCGTGTCCAACGGCGCGCCATGCCATCCCCGGTCTGCGGCCAGACAGCCGCTTGCCTCAGCTCCGGTAGGAGCCATTGATGTCGATATAAGCGTGAGTCAGATCGCAGGTCCAAACCGTGGCTTTGCCCTTGCCGACGCCCACATCCACTTCGATCAGGATGTTCTGGCCCTTCATATGGGCGGCCACCGGGGTTTCGTCGTAATCGGGCACGGCCAGACCGTTCAGAGCCACCTGGAAACCGCCCATCTTGATGGACAGTTTGTCGCGGTCGGCCTTTTCGCCGGCCTTGCCGACGGCGGCGACCACGCGGCCCCAGTTGGCGTCTTCACCGGCCACGGCGGTCTTGACCAGGGGCGAATTGGCGACGGCCATGCCGATGGTGCGGGCGGCCTTCTTTCCGGCAGCGCCGGTGACGCGGATTTCCACGAACTTGGAAGCGCCTTCGCCGTCCTGGACCACCATCTGGGCCAGTTCCAGCAGCAAGGAATCCAAAGCCTTCTTGAAGGCCTTCAGTTCGGCGTCCTTGGCGGACTTGATTTTGGGGTTTTTCGCCTGATTGGTGGCGAACAGCATCAGGGTGTCGCTGGTGGAGGTGTCGGAATCCACCGTGATGCAGTTGAACGACTTGTCGACGCCGGCCGACAGCAGGTCTTGCAGCACGTCGGGCGGCAAGGTGGCGTCGGTGAAGACATAGGCCAGCATGGTGGCCATGTCGGGGGCGATCATGCCGGCGCCCTTGCAGAAGGCGTTGATGCGCACGTCGGCGCCGCCGATCTTGACCGAGCGGGTGGCCAGCTTGGGGAAGGTGTCGGTGGTCATGATGGCCCGCGCCGCCTGGTCCCAGTTCTCAGCCGACAGCTTGCCCAGAACGTCGGGCAGGGCGTCGGTGATCTTGAAATCGTCCAGGGGCACGCCGATGGTGCCGGTCGAGGCGATGAACACCTCTTCCGGCGCGCATCGGGTTTGCTTGGCGGCGGCGACGACGGTGCGGCTGACCGAAGCTTCGCCGACACCGCCGGTAAAGGCATTGGCGTTGCCGGAATTGACCACGAGCAGGCGCGCTTTGCCCCCCTTCTGCGCCTTGCGGCACCACAGCACCGGAGCCGAGGCGGTGAGCGAGCGGGTATAGACCCCGGCAACGGAGGTGCCGGGGGCCAGCTCGGCCACCATCAGATCGGTGCGGCCCTGATAGCGCAGGCCGCAGGCATGGGCGGCCAGACGGACGCCAGCCAGCGGCTGCAGGGTGGGCGTGCTTTTCGGAGCAAGAGGGGAGATCGCGCTGCTCATGGTCATATTTCCGGTTGGCTGATGCTTACTGCTTGGCCGGAGCGGCGGGCTTGTCAGCCAGCGGCGTGCCGTCCAGATTGAACTTCTTGACGGTGGCGGACTTGCGCAGATCGTCAATCACCTGATGGGCGGACTTCTGCTTCAGCTCGGCGGCCAGGGTCGGCTTCAGCTGGTCGAAGGACGGAGCCGGAGCGGCGCGCTTGTCTTCAACCTTGATGATGTGATAGCCGAACTGGGTCTTGACCGGAGCCTTGCTGACTTCGCCGGGGCTCATCTTGAAGGCGGCTTCGGCGAATTCCGGCACCATCTCTTCCTTCGAGAAGTAGCCCAGATCGCCGCCGGTGTCCTTGCCCGAAGGATCTTCGGTCTTGGCCTTGGCTTCGTCTTCGAACTTGGTGCCCTTCTTGAGGTCGGCCAGCACCTGCTTGGCGGCTTCCTCGGTCTTCACCAGAATGTGGCGGGCGTGGACTTCTTCGCGGGGCGGGGTGGTCTTGATGACTTCGTTATAACGAGCCTTCAGGGCGTCGTCGGTCACCAAAGGCTCGACCTTCTTGCCGACCCAAGCCTGCTTCATGATGTTTTCCTGGGCGGCCTTGACGGCGCGGATCACATCGGGATCGCTTTCCAGCTTCAGCTTCTGGGCCTGTTCCAACAGCAGCTGGTTGGTGACGACCACATCCAGAACCTGCGGATAGACGGCTTCCAGGGGAACCTGGGCAAACTGCGAATTCTGGTAGAATTCAAGAACGGCGGACTTATGGATGTCGGTGCCGTTGGCGGTGGCGACGACCGGATCCTTGGCGTCGTCGGCAAAAGCCGGGGCGCTGAAAGCAGCGGCCACGGCGGCGGCGATCGCAGCGGCACGCAAGGTGCGAATGGTCATGCGGAAGAATTCCTTTTGCGAAGCGGTCCGCCGGCAGGCAAGCCGCAAGAACGATTGGATACCTCGGATTAAGCACAACCCGAAGCGCCTTACAAGTGGGCCGATGGCATTATTCGACCTTTGTCGGTGCATTGCGGGCATGTCGGCGGGGCAAGTCAGGACTTGACCTGGGGCCTTGCAAACAGGAAACTCGCGGCCTCCGCAGTGGGGTATTCCCTAAATGCGGGAAGGGTGGGCCTGTAGCTCAATGGTTAGAGCTGACCGCTCATAACGGTCTGGTTGGGGGTTCGAGTCCCTCCAGGCCCACCAAAACATCCTCCCTCCTTGCAGTGTGGGGCGAAAAGCTTGTAAATAAGCCGCTTGCTTTCGCATGGATGGAAAAGTGACTTCTCAGGAAAAATTGGTTCTCGCACTGCCTAAGGGCCGGATTCTCGAAGAGGCGATGCCGCTGGTGCGCGCCGCCGGGATCGAGCCCGAGGCAGATTTCGACAATCCCAAGTCGCGGGCCTTGCGGTTCAAGACCAACCATCCGCATATCGACATCATCCGCGTGCGCGCCTTTGACGTGGCGACGTTCGTGGCCTTTGGCGCGGCGCAGATGGGCATCGCCGGCAACGATGTGCTGATGGAATTCGACTACCCCGAAATTTATGCCCCCCTCGATCTGGGCATCGGCAAATGCCGTATCGCCGTGGCCGAGCCGGTGGATCTGGCCGGCACCGACGATCCGGTGCGCTGGAGCCATATCCGGGTGGCCACCAAATATCCGTCGATCACCACCCAGCATTTCGCCCAGCGCGGCGTGCAGGCGGAATGCATCAAGCTGAACGGCGCCATGGAACTGGCTCCCAGCCTGGGGCTGTGCCGTCGCATCGTCGATCTGGTCTCCACCGGCTCGACCTTGAAGGCCAACGGTCTGGTGGAGATCGAGCATATCGCCGACATCAGCTCGCGTCTGGTGATCAACCGCGCCGCCTTGAAGACACGACCCGAAGAAATGGCCGGCTGGATCGAACGTTTCCGAAAGGCGACCGAACATGCCGCGTGAACTGGTTTTCGGCGCACCCGGCTTCGAGCAGGACTTCGCCCAACTGCTGGACGACAAGCGGGAAACCGCCGCCGACGTCAATGCCGCCGTGACCGCCATCCTCGATGACGTGAAGGCCCGCGGCGACGACGCTTTGGTGGAATACACCAACCGCTTCGACCGCATGAACATCGACGCCAAGGCGTTGCGCATCACGCCGGCCGAGGTGGATGCCGCCGTCGCCGCCTGTTCCCGCGACACCGTGGCCGCTTTGGAGCTGGCCGCCTGGCGCATCGAGGAATTCCATCGCTGCCAGAAGCCGGAAGGGCTGGATTACACCGACAGCGCCGGGGTGCGGCTGGGTTATCGCTGGACGGCCCTGGAGGCCGCCGGCCTTTATGTGCCGGGCGGCACCGCCAGCTATCCGTCGTCGGTGCTGATGAACGCCATTCCGGCCAAAGTCGCCGGGGTGGATCGTCTGGTCATGGTGGTGCCCACTCCCGACGGCAAGCTGAATCCTCTGGTGCTGGCTGCTGCCCGCGTTGCCGGAGTGGATGAAATCTACCGCGTCGGCGGCGCTCAGGCCGTGGGCGCTTTGGCCTATGGCACCCAGACCATCCGCCCGGTGGACAAGATCGTCGGGCCGGGCAACGCTTTCGTCGCCGCCGCCAAGCGTCAGGTGTTCGGCACGGTGGGCATCGACATGATCGCCGGCCCGTCGGAGATCCTGGTGATCTCGGACAATGGCAACGATCCGTCGTGGATTGCCGCCGATCTGCTGAGCCAGGCCGAGCATGATACCGCCGCCCAGTCGATCCTGATCACCGACGACGCCGCCTTCGCCAAGCAGGTGATGGCCGCCGTCGAGTCGCATCTGAAGACTCTGTCTCGTGCCGCCATCGCCCGCGCAAGCTGGGACGCCCATGGGGCGATCATCCTGGTGCCCAGCCTGGACGACGCCATGCCCCTGTGCAACCGGATTGCCCCCGAGCATCTGGAACTGGCGGTCAGCCATCCTGAAGCCTTGCTGGAAAAGGTCCGCAATGCCGGCGCGGTGTTCCTGGGGCGCTATACCCCGGAAGCCGTCGGCGATTATGTGGGCGGGCCGAACCATGTTCTGCCCACCGCCCGCTCGGCCCGTTTCTCGTCGGGCCTGGGGGTGTTGGACTTCATGAAGCGCACTTCGATCCTGGGCTGCGATGCCGAGGCCTTGCGCCAGATTGGTCCGGCGGCGGTCACTCTGGCCACCTCGGAAGGCCTTAGCGCCCACGCCCTTTCCGTGTTCCTCCGACTGAATTTGCCGAGGAAGCCGTGACAAACAGCGAGCGCCATCAGCGTCTGAACAACGTCCAGTTGGACGAGAAGACGCTGGTGCGCCGCAAGCCCGAGGTCGAGCACGAACGGGCCATCGCCATCTATGACCTGCTGGAAGAAAATTATTTCTGTCCGGTGGGAGAGTTTCGCGGCCCTTATTCCCTGCATATCAGCCTGGCCGACAACCGGCTGATTCTGGATATCCGGGACGAGGACGACATCGGCCAGTTGACCGAAGTCACCCTTCCGGTTTCGCCTTTCCGCTCGGTGGTGAAGGACTATTTCCTGATCTGCGAGAGCTATTACAACGCCATCAAGAAATCCACGCCGTCGCAGATCGAAGCCATCGATATGGGGCGTCGGGGCCTGCATAACGAAGGCTCCGAACTGCTGCGCGAACGTCTGGCCGGCAAGATTGACGTGGATTTTGAAACCGCGCGCCGGTTGTTCACCCTGGTCTGCATCCTGCACATCCGGGGTTAGCGGTGGCGATCGAACGCCCCTCGGCCGTGTTGTTTGCCTGCACCATGAACGCCATCCGGTCCCCTATGGCCGAGGCGATGATGCGTCATTTCCACGGCAAGCAGATCTGGGTGGAATCGGTCGGCGTCCATAAGGGCGAGCCCGACCCCATGGCTATCGCCGTGATGGACGAAATCGGCATCGACATTTCCAAGCACCACCCGCGCACCTTCGACGAGATGGAAGATAATTTCTTCGATCTGGTCATCTCGCTGTCGCCCGAGGCCCAGCATCACGCTGTGGAAATGACCCGCACCATGTCTTGCGAGGTTGAGTTCTGGAACACCCTCGACCCGTCGGTGTTCGAGGGAAGCCGGGATATGCGGATGGAAATGTATCGCCAGGTGCGCGATCAGCTGGAGCAAGCCATCCTGCGCCGCTTCCCCCTGGCCCCACAGTTGGGATTGGGGCGTTAATAGGGTAATCGGGGCACCCGATTGTAACCCATTCTCTTGGCAGCGGTTGTCGATTGAGCTAGCCTTTCGCGGCATTTTTAGCATTTGGGGTTGGGAAGATATGGCTCTTCTTGAAAATTGCGTGCTCATGCCCTTTTTGAGCAGGCCCGGCACTCTGTTGGATGTCGGGGCAAATTTTGGTCAATGCACGCTGGGGCTGCTGCAAGTGGCCGACGCCCGCGTGGTGGCTTTCGAGCCGGTGACGCAGACCTTTCTTGGCATGTGCGTGGTGGTGTCACGGAATTTCGACGGGAAACTGCCGAAGAACCTGACCACCTATAACCTTGGCGTTGGCGCCGAGGTGGGCAAGGCGACGATCTCGGTTCCCTATTTCGAAGGAATCCGCTGGGAGGGCCGGGCCTCGATCGTCAAGGATTTTGGTGCTCTGGCCAAGGAAACCACCAACGTTGCCATTACCCATGTGACCGAGGACATCGTGACGGTTCCCCTGGACATGTTCGAGTACCAGGACGTTACCTTCCTGAAGATCGATGTCGAAGGGTTCGAGAAGGAAGTTCTGCAAGGTGCGGCGCAAACCATCGCCCGCTGCCGACCGATCATCCATATCGAGATCGAAGAACAGCACCGTCCGGGAGCTACCGTCGAAGTCCCGGCTATGCTGAAGGAAATGGGCTATCGCGGGGTGTTCTTCCTGGATGATTGCCTGCGGGACTTCGCAGATTTCTCCAGCGCCGAAATGCAAAAGCCGCCGCCATTGCCAAAAAGCGGGCTGCCTTACCCCGAACCCTATATCTACGAGTTCGTCTTCGTTCACCAGGAAGATCTGTGGGGGCTGCAGAAACTGGCCGAGTTGGGCGGTTTTCTGCTGAGCAAGCGGGCCGAAGCGGCCGCCTCGTCCTGAGGCGGCCTCTCTGATCCCAGGCGTCTTACGCCTGGGACGTGACCACGGACTTGTGGACTTCGCGGGTCAGGGTTTCCACCCGCTCGGTCAGAATGCGGACCGTTTCGGTCAGCTGCATATTCTGCTGAACCATATTCACCAGCATCTCGGTCTGATGCGCTGCCAGCTTCTGGCGTTCCTCGCTGGCGCTGTTCAGGGCTTCGCGGTGCTCGGCGTCGGCCATGGCGTGGGCCTTGTCGCGGTCGGCCTGACGGGTCTGGGCCAACAGGATCAACGGTGCCGCATAGGCGGCCTGAAGACTGAAGGCCAGGTTCAGCAGGATGAAGGGATAAACGTCGAAGTTGGCCAGCCCCATCGCGTTCAGCAAAATCCAGATGCCGACCACCACGGTTTGGCCGATCAGGAACACCGGGGTGCCGAAGAAGCGGGCGAAGGCCTCGGCCTTCAAGGCGAACCAGTCATCGCCGAATACCGAGTGCAGATGCATATGGGGGCGGTGAAAGCGGAAGAAATGCATTTTGTCCTCGTTCAACTCGGTCATGATGGTGCTCCCGCTTTACGCTGTTACCCCAACCGTGCCCGGATGGCGTCGTAACTTTCCACCTGGGCCAGGGGGCCGATGGCGGCGAAGGTCGGGGCCTGGGCGCTGCGGAACAGGCGTTCCGCCACCCTGATCACCGCCTCGGCGTCGATGGCTTCGACCTTGGCCACCACTTCCTCGGCGGGAATGGGGCGGCCATAGGCCAGCATCTGGCGGGCGATCTGTTCGCAACGCGAGCTGGTGCTTTCCAGGGACATCAGGATGCTGGCCTTCAGCTGGGCGCGGGCGCGCTGCAACTCGGCGGCGTCGATGCCCTGGGTGACTTTCATCACTTCGTCGCAGACCACCGGGATGACCTCGGCCACTTCGTCCTCGCCGGTGCCGGCATAGATGGCGAACAGGCCGCCGTCGTTATAGGACGAGGTGAAGGAATAGATGGAATAGACCAGTCCGCGCTTTTCGCGCACTTCCTGGAACAGGCGCGACGACATGCCGCCGCCCAGCAGGGTGGAGAGCACCGAGGCGCTGTAGAAATCCGGGTCGTCGTAGGACACGCCGTTGAAGCCCAGCACCACATGGACCTGTTCAAGATCCCGCTCTTCCCGGTAGTCGCCGCCCAGATAGCGGGCGGCTTCGTCGGGGGCCGGTTGGTCGGCGGGCAAAGCGGTGAACTGAGCCTGGGCGGCTTCCACCACTTCGTCGTGTTCCAGATTGCCGGCGGCGGCCAGGATCATGCGGCGGGGGCCGTAATTGTTGCGCAGATAGCCCGACAACGTATCGCGGGTCATGCCGCGCACCAGCTCGGCGGTGCCCAGCACCGGACGCCCGACCGCCTGATCGGGGAAGGCGGTGGACTGGAAGTGGTCGAAGATGATGTCGTCGGGAGTGTCGATAGCCTGGCTGATTTCTTGAACCACCACCGCCTGCTCGCGGGCCAGTTCTTCGGCGTCAAGGCTGGAGTTCTGCAGGATGTCGGCGATGATATCCATCGCCAGCCCTTTGTCGTCCTTCAGCACCTTGGCGTAATAGGCGGTGTGCTCGCGCGAGGTATAGGCGTTCAGATGGCCGCCCACCGCCTCGATTTCCTCGGCGATGGCGCGGGCCGTGCGGCGGTGGGTGCCCTTGAAGGCCATATGCTCCAGCATATGCGAGATGCCGTTGATCTCGGGCGCTTCGTGGCGGGTGCCGGCATTGACCCAGACGCCCAGCGAGGCGGTTTCCACCGTCTTCATGCTGTCGGTGGCGACGATCAGGCCGCTGTCCAGAGTGGTGAGGCGGATGTTTTCGAGGCTCATGAAGCCACCCGAGCGACGCCGCGGACGTAAGCCTTCACCTGTTCAAGATCGTTGGGCAGAACGTCGAAACGTTCCTTGCGGTCGAACAGATCGGCCAGACGGGGCGGCAGCTCGGGATGGACGCCGGTGGCGGCCTTGACGGCGGCCGGGAACTTGGCGGCATGGGCGGTGGCAAGGGCGATCATCGGTGTGGTGGCATCCTTGCGGCAGGCGCGACCGGCGGCGACGCCGATGGCCGAATGGGGGTCCAGCAATTCGCCGGTGGTTTCATAGATTTCGCGGATGGTCTGCTTGGTTCCCTCGTCGCTCAGGCGGAAGCCGGTGAAGAGGGTGGATATCTCGGCCATGGTCGCCTGGTCCATGGCGTAGCGGCCATCCTTGCGGAAGCGGTCCATGACCTCGCGGACGCGGGCGCCGTCTTCCTTGAAGACGTCGAACAGGTAGCGTTCGAAGTTGGAGGAAACCTGGATATCCATGCTGGGCGACAAGGTGGGATGCACCCCTTCCATGGACATGGAGCCGGTTTCGAAGAAGCGGGTCAGAATGTCGTTGGCGTTGGACCCCACCACCAGCTGGCTGATGGGCAGGCCCATGCGGCGGGCGGCGAAACCGGCATAGACATTGCCGAAATTGCCCGTGGGCACGGCGAAGGACACCGGACGCTGCGGCGCGCCCAAAGCGGTGCCGGCCACGAAGTAATAGACGATCTGGGCCATGATGCGGGCCCAGTTGATGGAATTGACCGCTGACAGATGCATCTCGTCGCGGAAAGTCTGGTCGTTGAACATGGCCTTCACCATGTCCTGACAGTCGTCGAAGGTGCCTTCCAGCGCCACGTTATGCACGTTGGCCGACGGAACGGTGGTCATCTGGCGGCGCTGCACGTCGGACACCCGGCCCTTGGGATGCAGGATGATGATGTCCACCGCATCGCGGTCGCGGCAAGCCTCGATGGCGGCCGAGCCGGTGTCGCCCGAAGTGGCGCCGACGATGGTCACCCGCTGGCCCTTCTTGGTCAGCACATGGTCGAACAGGCGGCCCAGCAGCTGCAGGGCGTAATCCTTGAAGGCCAGGGTCGGGCCGTGGAACAGCTCCATCACCCAGTCGTTGCGGCCCAATTGCTTCAGCGGCGCCACGGCGGCGTGCTCGAAGCCCCGATAGGCGTCGGCCACCAGGGCGGCGAAGTCGTCTTCCTTGATGCAGCCGCCCAGGAACGGCGTCATGACCCGTACGGCCACGTCGCTGTAGGACAGCCCGGCCATGGCCTGCTGATCCGCCTTGGTGAAGCTGGGCCATTCCTGGGGCAGGTAAAGGCCGCCGTCGCGGGCCAGACCGGCCAGCAGGACGTCGTCGAAGGAAAGGACCGGGGCCGTACCCCGCGTGCTGTGATAGCTCAAGGACATACTCCAACAGCCTGGCCCCGGGGTGTCAAAAGCGGGGCGAGAACGCGACCGCACACCTTAGCGGCGGTTGTCGCGGGGAACAAGGGTAACCATGCGCGAAACATCTTTGTCGGGGCGCGTTCAGGGGGCTTGCGTTGCTATTCTTTCGTATAAGTAGTAACCTGAACGAAAGGAATAAATGGAGCGCGGGGCCAAAGAGGAGGACTCGCTTGGTCACGAAAAGAAACGCCATTCTGGTGGTGCTCGCTTTGCTGGCGTCAGGTTACTGGTCCGGCGGCGAAAGGGGTTATGCCCAAAGTCTTATCAAAGGACCAGATCAAGCTTTGAGCGGAGAACCGATTCTGCCCTTGGTCAAGCCGGACGGGCTTGACCCGCGCAAGGTGGATTTGGGGCGCCGGTTGTTTGGCGATCCGATCCTGTCCGTCGATGGCAGCATCAGTTGCGCCAGTTGCCATGATCTGTCCCAAGGCGGCAGCGATCACCGGGCGCGCTCGGTGGGCGTCAAGGGGGCCGAGGGCTCGATCCGGGCGCCGACGGTCTATAACAGCGGCTTGAACTTCGTGCAGTTTTGGGATGGCCGCGCCGCTCGTCTGGAAGATCAGGCCGCCGGTCCCATCACCAATCCGGTGGAAATGGGCTCGAACTGGCCCGATGTCTTGAAAAAGCTGTCGGCCGAGCCGGGCTATTCCGTCGCATTCCGCAAGATTTACGGCGCGCCGCCCGATCAGGCCGCGGTGACGGACGCCATCGCCACGTTCGAGCGAACCCTGGTGACGGTGAACTCCCGGTTCGACGCTTATTTGCGCGGGGATCGCACGGCCTTGAACGCGGATGAGCGGAAGGGATATGAGCTGTTTAAATCCTATGGTTGCGCTTCTTGCCATCAGGGGGCCAATGTAGGGGGGAATATGTACGAGAAGTTCGGCTTTATGGGGGACTATTTTGCTCGTCGCGGCCATGTGGAAGAGGCCGATCTGGGGCGCTTCAATGTGACCCGGCGAGAGGCTGACCGCTTTGTTTTCAAGGTTCCCAGTTTGCGGCTGGCGACCTTGGGCGGGCCTTATTTCCACGACGGAAGCGTCGAGGATTTGGGAACCGCCATTGAAATCATGGGGCGTTATCAGCTGGGACGGGATATACCCCAAAGAGACGTAACGCAGATCATCCTTTTCATGAACAGTCTGGTTGGTCAGATGGAACCGGCGAAACAATGAGACGGCAGCAACTGGCTTTCGCCACCCTGGTGGTGGTTACGGTGTTCACCGGCGCAGTGGCCGCCCTGTTGAACTCATATTCAAATCTGGAAGCCGAGGATGATCGGCTGGAAAACGATCAGGCCGAGTTGGCCGGGGCCGAGGCCCGCATGGACAGCGATGCTCTGCGGGTCATCTCGCTGCAACTGCTGCATTACGATCAGGTGGTGCAGTCGGTGCAGGACCTGAACCATCAGCGTCAGGAGATGCAGGCGCGGCTGTCCAGCGCCGCCTTTAGCGGCGATCAGCCTTTGGCGGACTGCGCCGGGCATTATTTCGAGATGCTGACGGCCAAGGTTGATTTGCTGGAGAAGCTGAAGGGCGAGGCGGCCTTTCTGCATAACCAGATTTCTTACATTCCCTTCGCCGTGGAACAGGCTCTGCCGGGACTGCCCGAGGGGCGGCGGCTGGCCTTGCAGGCAGTTCGCCAGCAGATGCTGCTCTATCACGCCCACCCCACCCCCGAAGAAGCCGATCGGCTGGTGACA
>Ga0209415_10008226_pt1 | contig 18117 bp, 13 predicted proteins | sample PeaSoiSIISIP2007_FD_187696 | JGI IMG/M metagenome (GOLD analysis project Ga0209415, IMG submission 187696) | Peat soil microbial communities from Weissenstadt, Germany - SII-SIP-2007 (SPAdes) (version 2) | ecosystem: Environmental > Terrestrial > Soil > Wetlands > Peat | place: Germany... | reverse complement strand
GGCCCGCACATGATCTCGAGCCGTTCGCAGACCCGGGCGAACGCACCGGCCCGCGGACTTGCGAACCCCAACTCTCAGGATGTCTGCAATATCACGACGTGGCTGGGATCTGCCCCACGCACCGCGGTCATCGATATCGCCGGATCAAAGGTCGCCAACCTTCCGCGGTCGTGGATGGCCAGCGCAAGCAGATAAACGTCAGTCAATTGCTCAGGCGCCGTTCGCATGCACTGAGGGCTATCACATCAGACAAAGAAGTCCAATATCTTCGCTTTTTCGGCTGCAAAGAGGCCCATCAGAGCGGCAGGTTATCGTGCTTCTTCGCCGGCATCTCCACCTGCTTGGCGCGCAGCATGGCGAGCGCGCGGGCGATCCGCCGGCGGGTGGCGTGCGGCATGATCACGTCGTCGATGTAGCCACGCTCCGCCGCGATGAACGGCGAGAGGAAGCGGTCCTCGTATTCGTGGGTGCGCCTGGCGATCTTGTCGGCATCGCCGATGTCCTGACGGAAGATGATCTCGACCGCGCCCTTGGCGCCCATCACGGCGATCTGCGCGGTCGGCCACGCGTAGTTGACGTCGCCGCCGATGTGCTTGGAGGCCATCACGTCGTAGGCGCCGCCGAACGCCTTGCGGGTGATCACCGTGATCAGCGGCACCGTCGCCTGCGAATAGGCGAACAGCAGCTTGGCGCCGTGCTTGATCAGGCCGCCGTATTCCTGCGCGGTCCCGGGCAGGAATCCCGGCACGTCGACGAAGGTGATGATCGGAACGCCGAACGCGTCGCAGAAGCGCACGAAGCGCGCCGCCTTGCGCGAGGCGTCGCTGTCGAGCACGCCGGCGAGCACCATGGGCTGGTTGGCGACGAAGCCGACGCTGCGTCCGGCCATGCGGCCGAAGCCGGTGACGATGTTGCGGCCGAAGGCGGGCTGCAGCTCGAAGAAATCGCCCTCGTCCACCACCTTGAGGATCAGCTCCTTGATGTCGTAGGGCTTGTTGGGATTGTCCGGGATCAGAGTATCGAGGGAATGGTCCACGCGCTCGGGGTCGTCGAACGAGGGCCATTCGGGCACCCCCGCGGTGTTGCTGGCGGGCAGGAAGTCGATCAGCCGGCGCAGCTGCAGCAGGCATTCGACATCGTTCTCGAAGGCGTTGTCGGCGACCGATGACCGCGTCGTATGCACGCTGGCGCCGCCGAGCTCCTCGGCGGTGACCACCTCGTTGGTGACCGTCCTGACCACGTCGGGCCCGGTCACGAACATGTAGCTGGTATCCTTCACCATGAAGATGAAGTCGGTCATCGCCGGCGAATAGACGTCACCGCCCGCGCACGGACCCATGATGACCGAGATCTGCGGGATGACGCCCGACGCGATGACGTTGCGCTTGAACACCTCGCCGTAGCCCCCGAGCGCCGCCACGCCTTCCTGGATGCGGGCACCGCCGGCGTCGAACAGGCCGATGATCGGCGCCCGCGCCTTCATCGCCATGTCCTGGATCTTGGTGATCTTCAGCGCGTGCGTCTCCGACAGCGAGCCGCCGAACACGGTGAAATCCTTGGCGAAGACGAACACGGTGCGGCCGTTCACCGTGCCCCAGCCGGTGACCACCCCGTCGCCGGAAATCTTCGACTTCTCCATGCCGAAATCCGTCGCCCGGTGCTCGACGAACATGTCGAACTCCTCGAACGAGTCCTTGTCGAGCATGAGCTCGAGGCGCTCGCGCGCCGTGAGCTTGCCGCGCTTGTGCTGCGCCTCGATGCGCCCGTGCCCGCCACCGACCCGCGCGCTGTCGCGGCGCAGTTCGAGCTTCTCCAGAATGTCCTTCATCGCCGCCCCAACCGCTGCCAGAAGAATCGGATGTGGACCGGATTGCCGGCCCGGCAGCCAGGCAAGCCGCCGCGATTCGTCCATAGCAGACGGCGGCCCGGCGTCCAATCAGGGCGCTTCGGGCATCAGCGCAGCCGCCCGGAGACCTGCAGGATGAACCGCAGAACCTCGGCCACCGCACGATAGAGCGCCTCCGGGATCTCTTCCTCGAGCTCGACCTGCGCCAGCGCCTCGGCCAGCCCGGCATTCTCCTCGATCGGAACGCCGTGAGCCCGCGCCGACTCGATGATCCGTTGGCCGACGTCGCCGCGCCCCTTGGCGACGACGCGCGGCGTGCCCGGCTTCTCGTAATGCAGTGCGACGGCGAGCGGGGTGCGGCGCGTCTCGGTCATGACGCCCGGTCCAGGAATCGCCCGGCGGCCGGCCGCGGCCCCGCGGGAGCGCCGACGCGGCACTGGATCTCGCCGGGCTCCAGCTCGGCCAGGCGTAGCGCCTCGCTCAGCATCGGCGTGCTCTCCCGGAGCTGCGAGGCGCTCGCCGGGCGCTCGGCCCACATGGTGACGGCGGTGCGCTCGCCGAGCAGCGCGACCTGCACATGCACCGGTCCCATCGGCTCGACGTCGAGGGAAAATCTGGCCCGCCAGATCTCGCGCCCGTCCGCGGTGACCGCCCGGCCGTCGCGCCCGATCTCGAATTGCGCCAAGCTGGTGCCCTGCGGGGTCATGAACGGAATCTCGAACAGCCATTGCGATCCGTGCACGTCGGGGCGCAAGCCGGCCGGATGGGCCTGGTCGGGCAGCGAGGCGACCTGCATCAGGGTGTGCCGGGCCAGCGCCGCCTCGGTCTGCCCGAGCAGCTGCTGGGCAACCTCGGCCGGGGCCGCCTCGGCCGCCAGCGTGGGGGCCGCCACCGGCTGGGCGGACGGGGGGTCGCCGCGATAGGGGGGCGGCGGGCCCGGCACGTGCGCCTGGTCCACGGGCCCGGCGACGGCCGGCGCGGGCTCGCCCGCGGCAGCGCCCTCGGCTGCACCCTGCGGAGCACGCGGCATGCCGAGCGCGCCCGGCGGCGCCGACCCGGCCGTCGCCCCGGGGACGGTCGGGACGCCGGCCTGGTCGAGCCAGACCTTCAGCACCTCGCGGAACACCAGCAGCGCCGCCTTCATGTCGCCAGCCGGAAGGACGATGTCGGCAAGGTTTGCAGGAGCATCGTTCGGAACGCCTGGGGCAGCCGGGGGGCCGGACGTGGTTGCCCTGGTCTGGGTCTGGGTCTGGGTCTGGGTCTGGGTCTGGGTCTGGGCCTGAGCCTGAGCCTGAGCCTGAGGTTGGGCCTGTGCTTGAGCTTGAGCTTGAGCTTGAGCTTGAGCTTGAGCTTGTGCTTGAGGCTGAGCCTGTGCTTGAGCCTGTGTGTCAGGCTGGGCCTGGGGTTGAGGCTGTGTCTGGGCCTGGGCCTGAGCCTGAGGCTGGCTCTGAGGCTGAGGCTGGGTCTGTGTCGGCGGTCCCCCGGCGGTCGGCGGCGCCAGCCGGGCCTCGAGGAACAGGCCCGACTGCGCGAGCGCCTGCCTGACATCCGCTGCGACGAGACCCTCATCGAGCGGCACTCTGAGGTTCAGCACATCGAGCGCCGCCTGCAGCACCGGCCGCGGCGCGGCGCTGGCGTCGACCACCTGCGCCATATTGGCGAGCAACGGAGCGAGCCCGCCCTGGCGCGCTGCTGCCACCCGCGTCGCGTCGGCGACGGCAACGCGCGTCGCATCGGCGACCAGCGGCGGGATCGGCTGCGGCGCGGCGCCGGCGATGTCCGGCTCGGCCGTGACCGCAGCCCGCAAGCCGGCGAGATCGACGATCGTGGCCTGTCCGGCCGTGGCCGCGACGCCCTCGCCGCCGACGAGCTGCTGCGGCACCAGCGATACCAGGTCGGACGCCGGCTGGGCGCTGATCGTCTGGGCTGCTCCGGCACTCGCCGCCGCTCCGTTCGCGGCGGCGCCGACGATCACCAGCCGGAGCGCCGAGCTCGAGCCTTGCACGGCGAGCCGCACCGTCGTTCCCGGATCGAGCGGAACGGTCGTTTTCGCGTCGAGCACCATGCCGGGAAGCGACAGCCGCACCGTCTCGGAATCGATCAGCGCCAGCACCAGCGCACTGACGATCTGCCCCACCTGAAGGGTCGGCGCGGCCGATGCCTGCTGCGGCGCGAGCCCGAGCGACAGCGACACGATCGACGGCGTCACGATGTCCACGGCTGATCCTGGCGGTTGCGGACCTCGATCTCGAGAAACGATCCTGTGGCCGGCGCAGGCCCAGCATGCGGCGTCGGCGGTAAAGCCCGCGTTAATCGCTGCGCGCAAGCGACTGGAGCGGAACCGGAACTCAGGCCAGCGCCTCCAGCACCACCGCGGCCGCCTGCAGCTCGGCGTGGCGGTACGCCCGCTGCGCCAGCGCGGGCTCGTCGTGGCCCCAGACGTCGAGGTTGAAGTCCTCGTCGACCTGGGCGGCGGACCAGGCCTCCTCGGCGGAGAGCCGGCCATGCAGGAGGGCGAGCGCGATCAACGCCGAGCCGGTCAGCGTCGTGACCGCGTGCACGGCGCCGAGCCGCCACGGATCGTTCGGGATCGCGGCGCGGGCGCTGGCGAGCGCGGCGTCCGGCTGCGCCGCGAACACGACTCCGGCCGACGGCACGAAGCGGGCGCCCAGCGTCTCGTGCGCCCAGGCGAGCACCGGATCCCAAAGCTCGGCCTGGCGCGCAACCAGCCGCTGTGGCGCCTCGGCGCGGTAGAACAGCAGGTCGGAGCCGAGATACCTGGCGACCTCGGCGGCGACCGGACCGGGGGCCGCGGACACGCCGTCGATGATCGAATTGGCGAGCCGGGTCAGCGGCATCCGCGCCGGATCGATCACCTCGCCCTGGGCCTGCCATTCGGCGCACAGCGCCTCGGCAAGCCCGCGCGTCGGGCACGCGAGGAACTGACGCGCCGGCGTCCGCGCCGGGCGACCGTCGAGCAGGATGCGCCAGGCGCCGTCGGCTTCGCCGACGGCTGCCGCCGTGAAGAACCGCCGCGGCAGACGGTGCATGCCACGCCGTACCGATTCGACCGGATCGAGCGGCTGGCTGGCGAAGAGCTCGGAGAAAATGTCACGCATGACGTTCCGTCAGTGTCCGACCGTGCCGGGCGCTTGGCAGACACTCATCCATGGCGTGCCCGCGCTCAAAGATCACTCATTTCAGCGACTTGGACACAATTTGTGAGGTCCGGGAGCACAACTGGCCGATTGGAGTTGCAACAGGAGCACAATAACTGTTGCCATTCTGCACCGATCTCTGTGTCGTGATCGAGTTTTCACCCGGCATACCGGATCCAGCGATTGGCTTTCCAGCCGATGGCCGACTAGTATGCGCCCCCGGATTCGGCGGGGCCAGCCGGACCGGGGGGAGACAACCTGCGATGCGTCGCGCATCCCGACGGAGTTCCGGGATACGTGGTCGAGGAGCATATGAAGCCTACTGATATTTCGGCGCCGGACTACTTCCACAAGGTCGTTGATTGCCAATGGGCCTGTCCGGCACATACCCCGGTTCCCGAATACATCCGCTTGATTGCGGCGGGTCGCTACAGCGACGCCTACATGGTCAACTGGAAATCCAACGTCTTTCCGGGAATCCTCGGGCGCACCTGTGACCGGCCGTGCGAGCCGGCCTGCCGGCGCGTGCGCGTGGAAAAGGAGCCGGTCGCGATCTGCCGGCTGAAGCGCGTCGCCGCCGATTTCAAGGACGACATTCGCAGCCGGCTGCCCACCGCCGGTGCCCGCAACGGCAAGCGCATCGCGCTGGTCGGCGCCGGCCCGGCGTCGCTGACGGTGGCCCGCGATCTGGCGCCGCTCGGCTACGAGATCGTGGTGTTCGACCACGATCCAAAGGCCGGCGGCATGATGCGCTCGCAGATCCCGAAATTCCGCCTGCCGGATTCGGTGATCGACGAGGAGGTCGGCTACGTGCTCGACATCGGCGTCGAGTTTCGCGGCGGCCGGCGCATCGACAGCCTCAAGGCCCTGCTGGCGGACGGGTTCGATGCCGTGTTCGTCGGCTCGGGCGCGCCGCGCGGCCGCGAGCTCGACATCCCGGGGCGCCGGGAGGCGGCCGCCAACATCCATATCGGCATCGACTGGCTGTCCAGCGTCTCGTTCGGCCATGTGTCGAGGATCGGCAAGCGGGTGATCGTGCTCGGCGGCGGCAACACCGCGATGGATTGCTGCCGCTCCTCGTGCCGGCTCGGCGGCGAGGACGTGAAGGTCGTGGTGCGCTCCGGCTTCGAGGAGATGAAGGCGTCTCCCTGGGAGAAGGAGGACGCGATGCACGAAGGCATCCCGATCCTCAATTACATGGTGCCGAAGGCGTTCACCCACGACAGCGGCCGGCTGACCGGGGTGGTGTTCGAGAAGGTGAAGGCCGAGCGCGACGCCAAGGGCCGGCGCAACCTGGTGCCGACCGGCGAGCCCGACGAGCACCTGCCGTGCGACGACGTGCTCATCGCGGTCGGGCAGGAGAACGCCTTTCCGTGGATCGAGCGCGACATCGGCATCGAGTTCGACAAGTGGGGCATGCCCAAGGTCGATACCGCGACGATGCAGTCGACCCGCCCGGACGTGTTCTTCGGCGGCGATGCCGCATTCGGACCGAAGAACATCATCTGGGCGGTCGCCCACGGTCACGAAGCGGCCGTCTCTATCGACAAGTTCCTGGCCGGCTCGCCGATCGCCGAGCGGCCGGCGCCGGCGGTCGAGCTGACCAGCCAGAAGATGGGCATCCACGAGTGGAGCTACGACAACGACATCTCGCCGGACAAGCGCTACCGGGTGCCGCTGCGCGACAAGGTGGTGGCGCTGCGCGACATCCGTGCCGAGGTCGAGCTCGGCTACAATCCGCAGCTCGCGCTCGCCGAGACCCAGCGCTGCCTCAACTGCGATGTCGAGACGGTGTTCACCGGCCAGCTGTGCATCGAATGCGACGCCTGCGTCGACATCTGCCCGATGGACTGCATCACCTTCACGGAGAACGCCGACGAAGCCGAGCTGCGCACCCGGTTCGCGGCGCCGGCGACGAACCTCACGCAGGATCTCTATGTCTCCGACCACCTCAAGACCGGCCGCGTCATGGTCAAGGACGAGGACGTCTGCCTGCATTGCGGGCTGTGCGCCGAGCGTTGCCCGACCGGCGCATGGGACATGCAGAAGTTTTTGCTCGATATGACCTACGCGGGTGACTCATGCCGATCCAGAGCGTAAACGACTTCGTCATCCGGTTCGCCAACGTCAACGGATCGGGCTCGGCCAGCGCCAATCAGCTGTTCGCCCAGGCGGTGCTGCGCATGGGCGTGCCGGTGGCGCCGCGCAACATCTTTCCCTCCAACATCCAGGGCCTGCCGACCTGGTACGAGGTGCGGGTCTCCGAGGCCGGCCATCTCGGGGCACGCGGCGGCGTCGACCTGATGGTGGCGATGAACCCGCAGACCTGGACCCAGGACGTCGCTTCGATCGAGCCCGGCGGCTACCTGTTCTACGATTCGACGCGGCCGATCCCGGCGACCAAGCTGCGCGAGGACGTCACCGTGATCGGCATGCCGCTCACCGCGATCTGCAACCGCGAATATTCCGAGCCGCGCCAGCGCCAGCTGTTCAAGAACATCATCTATGTCGGCGCCCTGACGGCGCTGCTCGACATGGATGTCAAGGAGGCCGAAAAGCTCATCGGCGAGGAGTTCAAGGGCAAGGCCAGGCTGATCGCACCCAATCTCAAGGCGCTGCACATCGGCCGCGACTATGCGCTCGCGCATCTCACCTGCCCGATCGGCCTCAAGCTGAGGCGCGCCGACGCGGTCGGCGACCGCATCTTCGTCGAGGGCAACTCGGCGGCCGCCCTCGGCGCCGTCTACGGCGGCGCCACCGTGTGCGCCTGGTATCCGATCACGCCCTCCTCGTCGCTCGCCGAGGCGTTCGCCCGGCATTGCGGCCGCTACCGGGTCGATCCGGAGAGCGGGAAGGCGCGCTATGCGGTGATCCAGGCGGAGGACGAGCTCGCCTCGATCGGCATGGTGATCGGGGCGGCGTGGAACGGGGCCCGCGCCTTCACGGCGACCTCCGGCCCCGGCGTCTCGCTGATGCAGGAATTCCTCGGCCTTGCCTACTTCGCCGAGATCCCCTCGGTGATCTTCGACGTCCAGCGCTCCGGCCCGTCGACCGGGATGCCGACCCGCACCCAGCAGGGCGACGTGCTGACCTGCGCCTATGCGTCGCACGGCGACACCAAGCACGTGCTGCTGTTTCCCGAGGACCCGCGCGAAGCCTTCGAGTTCGGCGCCCAGGCGTTCGATCTCGCCGACCGGCTGCAGACGCCGATCTTCGTCCTGCTCGATCTCGACATCGGCATGAACCATCGCCTGTGCCGACCGCTCGCCTGGGACGACTCCCGCCGCTATGACCGCGGCAAGGTGATGACGGCCGCCGACCTCGACGCCGGACGGGAGTTCGGGCGCTACCTCGATGTCGACGGCGACGGCATCCCGTACCGCACCTATCCGGGGACCCATCCGAGCAAGGGCTCGTTCTTCACCCGCGGGACCTCGCGCGACCGCTTCGCCCGGTACACCGAGGAGGGCGGCGCCTATGTGGACAATATGCAGCGGCTGCTGCGCAAGTTCGAGACCGCCAAGGCGATCGTGCCTCGCCCGGTGCGCCGCGACGCCGGCAAGGCGACGCGCTACGGCGTGATCTATTACGGGTCGACCAGCCCGGCCATGGACGAGGCGATGGGCGTGATCGGGGCCAGCGGCACCCAGCTCGACATGCTGCGGGTCCGCGCCTTCCCGTTCCATCAGGACGTCGTCGACTTCGTCTCCGACCACGATTTCGTCTTCGTGGTGGAGCAGAACCGCGACGCCCAGCTGCGCATGCTGATGGTCAACGAATGCGGCATCGATCCGGCGCGGCTGGTGCCGGTGCTGCACTACGACGGCACGCCGATCACGGCGCGCTTCATCGCCCGCGCCATCGCCAAGCATCTCGATGCGCTCAAAGTCACCCCGCTGCGCAAGGTGATGTCATGACCTATATCGCCAAGCCGAAATTCCATCACCCGGCGCTGCCGACCAACGCGCTGGGCTTCACCCACCGCGACTACGAGGGCGCGATCTCGACGCTGTGCGCCGGCTGCGGCCACGACTCGATCAGCGCCGCCGTCATCCAGGCCTGCTTCGAGCTCGACCTGCCGCCGCACCGGGTGGCGAAGCTGTCCGGCATCGGCTGCTCGTCGAAGACGCCGACCTATTTCCTCGGCAGCTCGCACGGCTTCAACTCGGTGCACGGCCGGATGCCGTCGGTGCTCACCGGCGCCAATCTCGCCAACCGCGACCTCATCTATCTCGGCGTCTCCGGCGACGGCGATTCGGCCTCGATCGGCATCGGCCAGTTCGTCCATGCGATCCGCCGCGGCGTCAACATGGTCTATATCGTGGAGAACAACGGCGTGTACGGCCTGACCAAGGGCCAGTTCTCGGCGACCGCCGACCGCGGCTCGAAGTCGAAGCGCGGGGCGACCAACACCGACAGCTCGATCGATCTCGCCGCGATGGCGCTGCAGCTCGGCGCCACCTTCGTGGCGCGCAGCTTCTCCGGCGACAAGGCGCAGCTGGTGCCGCTGATCAAGGCGGCGCTCGACCACCAGGGCGCAGCCTTCATCGACTGCATCTCGCCGTGCGTGGCGTTCAACAATCACGCCGGATCGACCAAGAGCTTCGACTACGTGCGCGAGCACAACGAGGCGGTCAACCGGCTCGACGTCATCACGCCGCGGGCGCCGATCAACATCGACTACGAGGCGGGCGCCGTCGAGATCGTCGAGCAGCACGACGGCTCGCGGCTGGCCTTGCGCAAGGTCGCGGCCGACTACGACGCGCACGACCGACTCGGCGCCATGACGTTCCTGCAGGAGCGCGCCGCCGCCGGCGAGATCGTCACCGGGCTCCTGTTCATCGACCGCCACCCCGAGGACCTGCACTCCCATCTGAGCACCGTGACGGCGCCGCTCAACACCCTCGGCGAAAAGGAGCTGTGCCCCGGCGTCGCCGCGCTCGACCGGATCAACGCCGACCTGCGGTAATTCTCACTCCTCCGGGGCGTCCTCGATCGGGTCGTAGCGCTTGGCGTCGAAGCCGAGCAGGTTCCACGACTGCACCATGTGCGGCGGCAGCGGCGCGGTGACGTCGATGGTGCCGCCGCGCGGATGCGGGATGGCGATGCGCCGCGCGAGGAGATGCAGCCGGTTCTGCAGGCCGCCGGGCAGCTCCCAGTTCTCCTTGGAAAAGTATTTCGGGTCGCCGACGATCGGATGGCCGATATGGGCGCAATGGGCGCGCAGCTGATGGGTGCGCCCGGTCACCGGCTTGAGCGACAGCCAAGCGAGCTGCCGCGCCGCAGTCTCCACCACCGCGTAGTAGGTCACCGCGTGGCTCGCCCCCTCCTCGCCGTGCCGGGCGATGCGCATGATCGAGTCGTCCTCCCGTTCCTCCTTGGCGAGAAAAGTGGAGATGCGGCCCTGCCGCGGCTTGGGGACGCCGGCCACCAGCGCCCAATAGATTTTCCGCGCCGACCGCGAGCGAAAGCTCTTGGCGAGCGCGGATGCTGCGAAGCGGGTCTTGGCGACCAGCAGGCAGCCCGCCGTGTCCTTGTCGAGCCGGTGCACCAGCCGCGGCCGCTGGCCGTCGGGGGACCGCAGCACGTCGAGCATGCCGTCGAGGTGCCTGACCGTGCCCGAGCCGCCCTGCACGGCGAGGCCCATCGGCTTGTCGAGCACCATCACGTCGGCGTCCTCGTAGAGCGTGATCGATTTGAAGAGCTCGCGGGTCTTCTCGTTGGCAGCATTCGCAGGACTGAGCGGCTTCGGGGCGTCGAGCCGCAGCGGCGGGATGCGCACCGCCTGGCCGGCCTGGAGGCGATCCTTCGGCTGCGCGCGCTTGCCGTTGACCCGCAGCTCGCCTTTGCGGATCACCCGCTGGATATGGGAGAACGACAGGCCGGGAAAGCGGGCTTCCAGGAACCGGTCGACCCGCATGCCCGACTCGTCGGGCGTCACCGCCACGGTCTGCACGCCGGTGGCGCCCGCCCCGGAGAGTCCCTTGTGCGTGTCGGGCTTCATCGCTGCCGAACTTTCAATCCGTAGAGCACATCCCGATCAGGTCTGATCGGGCACTTTAGGGTGGGCAAAGCGCAGCGTGCCCACCATCAGCGCCCCCGGCGGGCACGGCGCAAGGGCGCCTTTGCCCACCCTACGATCCCTGCGATCACTTCATCCCTGCCCTGAGCTTCGCCCAGTAGTCCAGGCGCTTCCTGATCTCGCGCTCGAAGCCGCGCTCCGGCGGGTCGTAGAACGTCCGGCGGCCGAGCGCCTCGGGAAAATAGCTTTGGCCCGAGAACGCGTCGGGCTGGTCGTGATCGTAGGCGTAGCCGCGGCCGTAGCCTTCGTCCGTCATCAACCGGGTGGGCGCATTGAGGATGTGCTTCGGCGGCAGAAGCGACCCGGCCTCGCGGGCGACCCGCATGGCCTCGCCGTAGGCCAGATACGCGGCATTCGATTTCGGCGCCGTGGCGATATAGATCACCGCCTGGGCGATCGCCAGCTCCCCCTCCGGCGAGCCGAGAAAATCGAAGGCGTCCTTGGCCGCATTGGCGATGACCAGCGCCTGGGGGTCGGCGAGCCCGATGTCCTCGATCGCCATGCGCACCACGCGGCGCGCGATGTAGAGCGGGTGCTCGCCGGCGTCGAGCATGCGGCACAGATAGTAGAGCGCGGCGTCCGGATCGGAGCCGCGCACCGACTTGTGCAGCGCCGAGATCAGATTGTAGTGGCCGTCCTGCGCCTTGTCGTAGATCGGCGCGCGCCGCTGCACGACCTCCTGCAGCGCCGCCGAATCGAACGTCTCGCCGGCCCGCGCGGCGCGCCAGATCTCCTCGCTCAAGGTCAGCGCGGCGCGGCCGTCGCCGTCCGCCATGCGCACCAGGGCGGCGCGGGCGTCCGCATCGAGCGGCAGCGCCCTGCCCTCGATCGCCTCGGCGCGCGCCAGCAGCTTCTCGATCGCGGCCTCGTCGAGCGGCCGGAACACCAGGACGCGCGCCCGCGACAGCAGCGCCGCATTGAGCTCGAACGACGGGTTTTCGGTCGTCGCGCCCACCAGCACGACGGTGCCGTCCTCCATCACCGGCAGGAAGGAGTCCTGCTGCGCCCGGTTGAAGCGATGGATCTCGTCGACGAACAGCAGCGTCCCCTGCCCGGTCTGGCGGCGCGCGCGGGCCTGCTCGAAGACCTTCTTCAGGTCGGCGACGCCGGTGAACACCGCGGAGATCTGCTCGAAATGCAGCGCCGTCTCGGTCGCGAGCAAACGGGCGACCGTGGTCTTGCCGGTGCCGGGCGGCCCCCAGAACACCAGCGAGCCGAGCGAGCGCGACGCCAGCATCCGGGTCAACGCCCCGTCCGGACCGAGCAGATGGTCCTGGCCGACCACCTCGGCGAGCCGCGTCGGGCGCAGCCTGTCGGCGAGCGGGCGCGGCGCATCGCGCTCGAGCCCTGCCGCTTCGAACAGATTTCGTCCCCCGCGCTCCGCGCGCGGGCTCATCCGCCGAACACCACCGATATCTGCTGGCCGCCCCGCAGAATCGTCACCCGCCACAGCCGGCTCGGCGTGCGCGTGATGCGCTCGAGATCGCGGGTTCGGCCGACGCGCTCGTTGTTGACCTCGACGATCAGATCGCCGCGATGGAACCCCGCGTTGGCGGCCAGCGACCCGTCGGCCACGTCGACCACCACGATGCCGTCGGCGGCGGCGTCGAGCCGCAGCTCCTCGGCGAGCGCCGGCGACAGGTTGGCGACGGTGGCGCCGAGGAAGGGCGAGCGCGACTTGATGACGAGCTCGTCGCGCGGCGTCTCCGGAGCGGTCGCCAGCGCCACCGCGATGGTCGCCTCCTTGCCGCCGCGCAGGATGCCGAGCTGGGCGCTGCCGCCGAGCGGCTTGGTGGCGAAGCGGTAGTCGAAGGCGTTGGGATCCTCGACCACCTGGCCGTCGATCGCCAGGATCAGGTCGCCGGTCTTCAGCCCGGCGCGCGCCGCCGGGCTCACCTCGCTGACGCTCGCCACCAGCGCGCCGGCCGGACGCCGGAGGCCGAGGGTGTCGGCGATCTCCGGCGTGACCGCCTGCAGCTTGGCGCCGAGCCACGGCCGGCGGACCGCGCTGCCGCCGCCCTTGGCGGAGGAGACGACGACCCGCACCATGTTGGCGGGAATCGCGAAGCCGATGCCCTGGGAGCCGCCCGAGCGCGAGAAGATCGCGGTGTTGATGCCGATCACCCGGCCGCTCAGGTCGACCAGCGCGCCGCCCGAATTGCCCGGGTTGATCGCCGCATCGGTCTGGATGAAGAACTGATAGTCGGTGATGCCGACCTGGGTGCGGGCGAGCGCCGAGACGATGCCGTGGGTCACCGTCTGGCCGACGCCGAACGGATTGCCGATGGCGAGCACCACGTCGCCGACCTGGAGCTCATCGGAATTGCCGAGCTCGATCGCCGGAAAGCGCTCCTTGGCGTCCTTGACCCGCAGCACCGCGAGGTCCGACCGGTTGTCCTTGAGCACGATCTCGGCCTCGAACTCGCGCTTGTCGGCGAGCGCCACCTTGACCTCGCTCGCCCCCTCGATGACGTGAAAGTTGGTGACCACGAGGCCGCCGGCGTCGACGATCACGCCCGAGCCCAGCGCGCGCTGCACCTGCTCGCGCGGCATGCTCGAGTTCGGCCCGCCGAAGAAGCGCCGGAAGAACGGGTCGTCGAGGAACGGATTGCGGTTCTCCACCACCTTGGCGGCATAGACGTTGACCACCGACGGGCTGACGCGCTGGACGATCGGCGCGAACGAGAGCTTCAGCTCGGTGGGCGACGTCGGAACCCGCCGATCCTGGCCCACGGCGTCCCTGCCGAGCGCGAGCACGGCCAGAACAACGGCGGCGAACAGCCCCAGAGGGCGCGTGGGTGCGGGCATGATGCGATTCCGTGGAAGGCTCAGCGACATATAACGGCCCGGGCGAGGCAAATGAAGGGCACGGCCGCTCTCACGGCAGGACGGCTCTGCCGAAAGATCGTACGCGCCGACCGCCGGCCGGCGCTAAGCTGACCCGGCGTCACCCCGGCGCGATCCCGCCGGCCGCCCGGAACCTGAGCCGGCTCAAGGCCTTGTGACGCGCCGCCCGCACCACCGGGCGGGTCGGGACGGCAGTCACGCGGCGCCGGGCGGCCCGCGGATATCCAGGCGGGTTGGGGCGGTGCGCATCGATTTTCCTCAACCGCCAAGTGATCTTTGCCGGTTGATCCTTGCCGGCGCCGGCCGGGCATCCGCGCGATCGCGCAAGGGGGAGGAACCGATGAACCAGCAACCAGGAAAGCTCGAGCCGTGGCAATGGCCGGAGGAGCACTGGCGCAAGCTCGTCGGGCATGTGCGCGCCGGCCGCCGCTATCGCCCGGACTGCTGGAAGGACGGGACGCGGTGCGCGGTGGCGCTGTCGTTCGACAGCGACCACGAGACCAACGAGCTGCGCGACGGCGGCACCTCGATCGGCCGCCTGTCCTGGGGCCAGTACGGCAACCGGGTCGGCGTGCCGCGGATCCTGGCGCTGCTCGAGCGCTACGACGTGCCGGCCACCTTCTACGTGCCGGCGGTGGCGGCCCTGCTGCATCCCGACGAGCAGCGCCGCATCGTCGGCGAGGGCCATGAGATCGGCATCCACGGCTGGATCCACGAGCTCAACTCGGCGCTGCCGTACGAGGCCGAGCGCGACCTGATGCTTCGTTCGGCCGATACGCTGGAGCACATCACCAAGGTGCGGCCGGTGGGCTTGCGCACCCCGTCCTGGGATTTCAGCCCGGGCACGCTGGCGATCGAGAGGGAGCTCGGGCTCTCGTACGATTCCTCGCTGATGGCCGACGAGGACTGCTACGAGCTGATGCTCGACGGCGAGGAGACCGGCATCACCGAGGTGCCGGTCGAATGGGTGCGCGACGACGCGGTGTATTTCATGATGAACCGGTTCCAGTCGCTTCGCCCCTACACGCCGCCGCGCGACGTGCTCGACATCTTCCTGCGCGAGCTCGACGCTGCCTATGAAGACGGCGGCCTGTTCCAACTCACCATGCACCCGCACATCATCGGCTACCGTTCGCGCATCTTCATCCTGGAGGAGATCATCCGCCACGCCAGGTCGCGGACGGATGTATGGTTCGCGACCCACGCCCAGGTGGCCGACTGGGCGAAGTCGCACGCGGCGTGAGGGGGTGGCCTGCAGACTCACCTGCATTTACAGGTGCGACAGCGCCGGTCCGGGCTCCGCAGACTCCGCGACGCGGCGCTCGATGTCCGAGGTCAGGCGAACCCTCTCGATCTGACCGTCGATCGTGCAGGACCCTCGGCGGGCGAACACCTTACGCAATCTACATCTACGGAAACTTTCTGCGCCGGGAACTTCGCGGCGTGTTCCGCGTTGTCGACCACTACTGACTCAGTGGTGCTAGGCGCAATCCCGTGGAGGCCCCGATGTCGGTCCGTTTTCAAATCGCTGCTCTCGTTTTCATGATGGTTCAGGCGGTCGTTTTCGGCATTGGGACTGTCGCCGTGCTCGCAACGCCGTTGTCGGCGTACGCCATGCAGCTGATGCCGTGGGTGGTTGGCGTCAGCGCCATCGTTTCTGCGCCCTTGTCCTGGATGATTGCGCCGCGGATGCGGGCGCGGTTCTGGAACCCTCGCGTTCCGGCTCATTAGATCAGGCCACCGAGGCTTCCCAGCGGTCGCCGATCGAGACGTTCAAGTGCGCCTCCTGTCTTGGTCATTTGCAGGCGCGCCCCGTAGCGGGCGCGGCTGGGCGGTCCATATGCTGTCGTGGGCGCCGTCGCACGCCGCGCCACCTGCAGATTCACCTGCATTTACAGGTGCGCCCGGCGGTTCAGGCTCCCCAGCGCCGCCCGAGGTCAGGCGGCGCCGTTCCAACCCTGGCTGTAGCCGAGCGGCCCGCACGCCGTCCGCGGCGGCCTCGCACGCCGCGTCGCCTGCAGATTCTCCTGCATTTGCAGGTGCGGCCGACAACGCCGGATCGGGCTCGGCGACCCGCCGCCCGGCTCCGAGGTCGCGAGAGCCCGCTCGATCTGACGGACGAGCATGCCTTCGAAGAGGGGCAACCGCGGCCCTGTTGCGCGAGCCGCGACCGCGCGATGGCCGCCCTGCCCGGGGAAGAAAGCTGCCTTCGGCGCCAAGGTCGCAGACGAGCATGCCGTGCTCTTCGGTTCAGCGGCCGCGGCGGCTCAGGAGGCGCGACCGACAGGGAATACACCTAAAATACACTAATTCCCCGAACAGTCAACCCTGTACGGGGTATATTCGGCCATGGCCAGCCAGGGAGAACCGAAGAATAGGGTCCCACTCTATTCCTCCTACCAAGGCATCGATCGTCGGCCAGACTATCGGCATCTGAAAGCAGCGCCGGCGATCGCGCTGCAGCGCCGCAACATTGTTTCATGTCCGCAATAAGCTGCGCGAGGCCCGGAGGCCGCACCTCGGACCACCTCCGGTTTCGCTTTTCAGCGCTTGCCGACAGGTCTAGCATCGCGGCAGCCGGCGACGCGGACGGTCCGACGCGCCGGCACAATCACAAGGGGAGGACGCGATGAAGGCAGAGACTCTGAGCCGCAGAGACTTTCTGCGGCATAGCGGTTTTGTCGCCACCGGACTGGCGACGGGCGGCACCATCATCTTCGGTCAGGACTACGCATGGGCGCTGTCGACCAGCGCGCTCGACCCGCATACGGCCGCGACCCTCATGGTCATGGCGCGTCAGCTCTTCCCGCATGACCGCTTGGGCGACCAGTATTACGCGGCGGTGGTCGACGCGCTCGACAAGCAGGCGGCGGGCGATGCGGCCCTGCGCAAGCAGCTGACCGACGGCGTCGCCAAGCTCGACGCCGCGCGCGGCCTGCCGTGGCTGCAGCTCAGCGACGGCGCCCGCAACGCCGTGCTGAAGTCGGTGGAGACCGGCGAGTTCTTCTCCACCATGCGCTCGGCGACGATCAACAACCTCTACAACAACCCCCTGGTCTATCGTCTGTTCGGCTTCGAGGGCTCGTCCGTCGAGTACGGCGGCTACATCGAGCGCGGATTCGACGATATCGGCTGGCTGCCCAACGCGTGACCGGGAGGAAACGATCATGGCCAAGACATTCGATCTGAAGGATGATTCAGTCGTCGTGGTGGTCGGTTCGGGCGCCGGCGGCGGCACGCTGTCCAACGAGCTCGCCCAGCGCGGCATCAATGTGGTGTGCCTCGAGGCGGGGCCGCGGCTCAGCCTCAACGACATCGTGAACGACAACGGAACGATGTTCGGCCGCCTGAGCTGGCTCGACAAGCGCATCGGCAGTGGCGATCTCAATCCGGGCCTGCCGCTCTGGGTCTGCAAGACCGTGGGCGGCACGACGGTGCACTGGGCGGGCGCGTCGCTCCGCTTCCAGGAGCACGAGTTCCGCATCCGCTCCGCCTACGGCGACATCCCCGGCGCCAATCTTCTCGACTGGCCGATCACCCTGCAGGAGCTCGAGCCGTTCTATGCCCGCGCCGAGGACAAGATGGGGGTGACCGGCACCAACAACATCCCGCGGCTGCCCGGCAACAACAATTTCAAGGTGCTGGCCGCCGGCGCCAAGCGCGTGGGGTACACCCAGGTCCACACCGGCAACATGGCGATCAACTCCGAGCCGCGGGATGGCCGCCCCGCCTGCCATCAGATCGGGTTCTGCATGTCGGGCTGCGCCATCGGCGCCAAATGGTCGACGCTCTACACCGAAATCCCGAAGGCGGAGGCGACCGGCCATTTCGAGATCCGGCCGGAGAGCATGGTGCTCAAGATCAACCACGACGACAGCGGCAAGGTGACCGGCGTCGTCTATGCCGACAAGACCGGCGCGCAGCACGAGCAGAAGGCGCGCGTCGTCTGCGTCGCCGGCAATTCCGTCGAGACGCCCCGCCTGCTGCTCAATTCGGCCTCGACGAAATATCCCGACGGGCTCGCCAACTCCTCGGGTCAGGTCGGGAAGAACTACCTGCGCCACATGACCGGCACGGTCTACGCCATCATGCCGGGCCGGGTGAACTTCGACCGCGGCACGCAGATGGCCGGCATCGTCAAGGACGAATCCCGCCACGACAGGTACCGCGGCTTCGCCGGCGGC
>Ga0209415_10008225_pt1 | contig 18118 bp, 11 predicted proteins | sample PeaSoiSIISIP2007_FD_187696 | JGI IMG/M metagenome (GOLD analysis project Ga0209415, IMG submission 187696) | Peat soil microbial communities from Weissenstadt, Germany - SII-SIP-2007 (SPAdes) (version 2) | ecosystem: Environmental > Terrestrial > Soil > Wetlands > Peat | place: Germany... | reverse complement strand
CGACAGCACCCGGACCATCTACCTCTTCGAGACGGGTCACCTGCCGGTCTACTACTTCCCGCGCTCGGACATCCGCTTCGACCTGCTTGAGCCGGCCGGCCACCACACGCACTGCCCCTACGAGGGTGATGCCTCGTACTACTCGGTGGTCGTCGGTCACCGGCGGGTCGAGAACGCGGTCTGGGCCTACCCGCAGCCGCTGCCGTCGGTCCCCGAGATCGCGGACTATGCGGCCTTCTACTGGGACCTGGCCGACGCGTGGTATGAGGAGGACGACGAGGTGTTCCGGCACCCGCGGGATCCCTATCACCGGGTCGATGTCCTGCACTCCTCACGGCACGTGCAGGTGAGTATCGCTGACGTGCTCGTTGCCGACAGCCACCGGCCACGGCTGCTCTTCGAGACCGGCCTGCCGGCCCGCTACTACCTGCCCAGGCTGGACGTCCGCCAGGACCTGCTCATCCCCTCGGCCACCCGCACCCGATGCCCCTACAAGGGCGAGGGCAGCTACTGGTCAGTCGATACCGGCGGCACTCAGCTCGACGACGTCGCCTGGGGTTACCCGGCGCCGATTCCTGAGGCATCCAAGATCGAGAGCCTGCTGGCCTTTTACAACGAACGAGTCGACATCCTGGTGGACGGGGTCCTCCAGGAACGGCCGGCCACCAAATGGTCCTGACCGGATCGCCGCCCGGCACCCCCCTTCACTTCACGAGAGCGAAACAGACCCATGGCGCACCAGATACCTGTGATAGACCTCGATGTCGCGCTCAGCGACAACCCCCCGCCCGAACTGCTTGACGAGATCCGTGTTACGGCCGAGCAGATCGGAATCATTCAGCTCGTCAACCACGGCGTGGACCTGGCCTTGATCGAGGCCTTCAGCGGGCGGGCAGGCCGCCTGCTCAGCCTGCCCCGGGCGGACAAGGCGAAGCTGGCCAGCCCGACCGGGCACCCCTATCGCGGCTGGCGCCAGTGGCCCGACGACTTCGGCCGCCTGGAACTGGAGCGCTTTAACGTGGGCCAGTTCGACAACGCCGACGACGCGCGGGCAGCCGGCGTCCCTGAGGACTATCTCAGCCTCTACGAACACCGGAATGTGTGGCCCGCAGACGACCCCGAACTGCGCGAGGTCACGTTCCGCTATATCGACGCGTCCCGCAGGGTCGCCGAGCAAGTGCTCACGCTCTACGCCAGGGTGCTGCACGTCCCGGATGACACTTTCCCCCACAGCACCCTCCCGTACCTGACGCTCACCGTGAACGATTACCCGACCTGGTCCTACCCGGACGCCCTGGACGAGGACAAGCTTCTCCTCCTCGAGCACGCGGACGGGTCGGCGGTGACAGTTCTCCACCAGGAAGGTGACTACGCCGGCCTCCAGGTCCAGTTGCCCGACGGGGACTGGCTCCCGGTGCCGATCGTCCCCGGCGCCCTCCAGGTCTTCTCGGGCACCCTGCTCACCCGGTGGACCAACGGGCTACTCCGGCCAGCCCGGCACCGGGTGGTCGCGGGAGGCACGGTGACCAGGCGCTCCACCGCGGTCTTCTACTACCCGAGCCTGGACACGGTGCTCGAGCCGATCGCTCCCTTCGTCGGCGTCGACGGCACGGATTACGAGCCCGCGCTGCTGTGGGACCAGGTGCGGGGCGGCGTCGAGGACTACCTCAAGGTGTTCGGCCGGCCTGAGCAGGTGACGGCCTGGCGGGAGCACAAGCCTTACGTCGCGCCGCTGGCCGAGAACTCGGCCGGACGCTGACATCACCATCCCGCAGCCACCCTCATCGAGTTGCAGGCACCCCGGCCTGGCTAGTGACCGGCTACCGACGGCGTAACGCGTCAGATCACCGGCGGGCGCCCGGCGCGAGTCATCCTCCAGGCAGTGCCGGCCGATATGGGATGCCGGCCACCGGGGTCCATCCGCCATCCCTCGGCGAATCCGGCCAGCCAGGCCCGCAGGGAGCTCACCGACCGCTCCCGCGCCACGGTCAGCGCCAGCCAGTTCAATAGGTAGGCGAAGGCCAGCGGCCAGGGCAGGTTCCTGCGCGCGAGCAGCACCCGGTTCCGCCCGTCCAGCCGGTACCAGGTCGCATGCCTGGAGTTCGGCAGCGCGGGATGGCACATCCGGGCCACGGCGTCGTACTCAAGCCGGTACCCGAGCTCAAGCAGCCGCCAGGCCAGGTCGGTCTCCTCGTGGCCGTAGAAGAACAGCCCGGGCAGGCCGCCGGCCTCCTGGTAGGCCGAGCGCCTGATCGCACAGGCCCCGCCGGCGAAGGTGGTGACCGGCGATGACCTAGATGGGTCACCTGCCCGCAGTCGCGGCACATGCCATCGTGCACCGGGCCCGCCGTCGGGATCCACCACCCGGAACGAGAGCACGGCAAGGCCCGGGTCGGCCGCGAACCGGCTGGTGACGTGCTCGCCGAGGCCCGGGTCGGGGTACCAGCCGTCGTCGTCGAGGAACAGCACCACATCGCCCGTGCCCGCGTCCACGCCCGCGTTCCGGCCTGCCGCCACGCCGACGTTCTCCGGCAGCCGGATCGTGGTCACCCCGGGCGGCAGCGGCGGCACGTCGGCCCCGTTGCCGACCACCAGCACGTCCACGCCTGCATCGCCTCGTGCGGCGTGGCCGAGGGCGACGGCGCTGGCCACCGCCCGGTTCAGTTCGGCCGGCCGGTTGCCCATCGTCAGGATCACGCAGGACAGCTTCACCGCAGCCGCCTCGACGCGAGGATCGCCGCGAGATGCGCGACAACCATCGCGGCGGACACCACGAGGCACGCGATGGTCAGCACCCGGGTTGCGGTGAGCCCGCCGCGTGCCGCATCAACGAACGCGGCTACCAGGATCAGCAGCGAGAGCTCGACTGCCTGGGTGATGCGGTGCACGCGCAGCACGCTGGCCAGGCGGCGGGCCAGGGCCAGGCCCCCGGACCGCGGGGCGAGTGCTTCATCTTCATGCGTGCCGGGCAGGCCTGCCTTGGCCCGGGCGACCGTGACGTTATCGGTCTCTGCCTTGACGATCGCCGCGAGCAGCGCGGCCGCCAGGCCCGCGCTCACGTAGCTCCCGGACAGCGTGAGCTGACCCTGCGCCCGGATGCCGAGCCCGGTAAGCAGCGCCGACTCGCCCAGGTAGTGCCCGATCCCGTCCAGGTAGATGCCGGTGACTGAGGTTCGCTTGCTCCATCGCGCCAGCTCGCCATCGGAGCAGTCGAACAGCAGGTACGCCTGGATCAGGATCGCGGCCGCGACGGCGGTCCACAGGCCGCCGAACGCTACCACCACCCCGGCGGCCACGCCGCAGATGATGAACGCCGCCGTCACCGCGTTCGGCGGCCAGCCGAGCCTGGCGAAGACCCACGTCGCGCGGGGCGAGAATTTGCGCATGTAGAGGCGGCCCGCCCAGTGCTCATCGTTCAGCCGGTCGATCACCGACTGCGGCTGGCCCTCCGCCCTCAGCTCAGCCAGCGTAGGCCCGTGCATACTCCTCCACTCGCTGGGCGGTCTCCGCTGCTGACATGCTGAGGCGCTCCAGGATCGTGTACCGCCCAGGCCGGGTGGCCGGGGCGAGTTCCACGGCCTTGGCGAAGTCGGCCGCCGACAGTCCCAGGTCATCCGGCGTCCTCGGCAGCCCGTGCCGGGCCAGGCAGGCGGAGATCAGCTCCGCCTGGCCGGGATTGGCCCGCAGGTGGGCGCAGAACAACGCGCCTGCGCCGGCCAGCTCGCCGTGACTGCCAGTGCCCGGGTACAGCTGATCGATCGCGTGCATGATCTCGTGGTCGCCGCCGCTGCACGGGCGGCTCGACCCGGCCACGGCCATGGCCAGGCCGGACAGGACCAGCGCCTCGGCGAGCACGGTGAGGAACTCGTCTGACCGCGCATATCCCGGCTGATGCAGCACGGCGTGCGCGGCGGACCTGGCCATGGCCACAGCCAGCCCGTCCACCTGCTCACCGGTGTCGGCCGCGGCGAGCTCCCAGTCCGCCACCGCCGACAGGTTGCTCACCACGTCGCCGATTCCGGCGCTGGCGAGCGGGTCGGGAGCGCAGCGCACCCGGTCCAGGTCCACCACCACGGCCACCGGCATGACGACCCCGTACGATCCCTTCCCGGACTCATGCTCCAGGGAGCTGACCGGCGAGGCGATGCCGTCGTGGGCGAGGTTGGTGGCGACAGCGACCATCGGGATGCCCGCCATGTGCGCGGCGAACTTGGTGACGTCGATGGTCCGGCCGCCGCCGATCCCGGCCACGGCCTCGTACGCCCTGGCCCGCAGCCTCTCCCCCAGCGACACCGCGCTGCGGTGGCTGCCGTCGGCGATCCAGAAGATCTCTGCCTCGTCGATCTCCAGCTCGGCCGTGATGCTGTCACCCTGACCCGGCCCGACGGCGACCGCGACCCGGCCGCGGGTCGCGATGCGCCGGTCGGCGAGCAGCGCGCCAAGGCCGCGGATCGCGCCAGGCCGAACATCAATGACCATCGGCGCGGAGAGCATGCGGGCCAGCAGCGGCATGCTCGCGAGATTAGCAGTGAGCAGCGATCTCCCGCGCACGGCGCAGATCGCTGTGGTCGTCGACTTCCACCCAGTCCACGGCGCCGATCGACACCGCCGTGACCTCGCCGCCCCGGTCCGCGAGCTCCTGGTAGCCGTCCTCGTAGTACAGCCCGGGATCGCGGCGCCAGGTGGCCTCCAGCGCGTCGGCCAGCGGCATGGCGGCCGCCGCCTCGATAAGCGTCGCGCCGATGTACTCGCCGTGGGCCTTGGCCGGGTCCATCTGCTTCGTGATCCTGGTCAGCTGCCCGCGGGCGTCGAGGACCACCTTCATCTCCTCCGCCGCCAGCGGCTTGGCGTCGTCGACGGCGAGGATGACGCGCGCCCGGCCTCGCCCGCCCGCCTCGCTGGCGGCCAGCAGGGTCTTCTCCACGCTGACCGGATGCACAGTATCCCCGTTGACCAGCAGGGCACCGCGGCCGAGATACTCGCGGGCGAGCCAGAGCGAGTACGCATTATTCCACTCAAGCGCCCTGTCGTTGTGCACCAGCTCCAGCGTGATCCCGTACGCGGCCTGCAGGTCGGCCGTCCGGGCGGCGATAGCGCGCGCCGCATGCCCGACGACGATCACGACCTCACTGACGCCCACGGCGGCTAGGTTACGCAGCGTGATATCCAGGATGGTGGTCTTGCCGTCCACCGGAAGCAGCGCCTTGGGCAGTTGGTCGGTGTCCGGGCGGAGCCGCCTGCTGGCGCCTGCCGCGAGCACTATCCCGATCACCTATGTCCTCCCCGCCCCCGGCGAAGCAGCCGACCATGACCTTCCCGCATACGAGCACCCCAAGATACGCGGTCATCGTCAGCTAGGCGGGCATTCCGATGCCGAACATGGCAACCCGCGCCGACGGCCAGCATCCGCCCTTCTCAGCCCCGGAGCCTGCTGAATTGGGCCGTTTCTGGTGAGCGTTCGTGGCGCGTGATGACGGTCGCGTCCGGCCCTGGGCCTGCGGCCCAGGCGGGCCGGGCGGATCAGGCGGCCCGGCTGGTCAGGAAGCCGATCCCCCAGCAAATGTGCATCGTGGCCAGGGCCAGCGGCAGCCGCGCCACGGCCGACGGGCGGAGCCGGCGCGCCGCCGCCACCGCGACTCCGAGGACCACGGCCAGGTACGCCACTGGCACCGCGAACCCGACTGCTGCCAGCGCGGGCCAGATCCAGCCCGGGCCGACGGCCAGGCCGGCCAGGCCGATGATGCCGATCAGCGTTCCGGCGGCCATCGCCAGGACCGCGGCGGGCGGCGCCAGGTAGCGCAGGTTGATCGTGCCCGCATGCTGCCGCGACACGACCCGGCGCCAGCGGCCGTAGCCGAAGTACTGCGCAGCGAGCGCGCGCGCAGTGGCCCGCGGCCGGTAGCTGACCTGAAGCTCGGGCAGGAACCAGATCAGGCCGCCGGCCTTGCGGATCCGGTGATTGAGCTCCCAGTCCTCGGCGCGCAGATAGGACTCGTCGTAACCGCCCACCCGCTCGATCGCGGCCCTGCGGAACACGCCCAGGTAGACCGATTCGATCGGGCCCGGCTCCCCGCCGGTGTGGTACTTCGCCGCGCCCACCCCGAACGGAGACGTCATCGCCCACGCCACCGCCTGCTGGAACGGCGTCACGCCCTCCGCGGCCATGATCCCGCCGACGTTGTCCGCGCCGGTCTGCCGGAGCGCGCGGACCGCGGCGCTCAGGTATCCCTGCGGGAGCAGGGCGTGGCCGTCAACCCGCACCACGATCGAGTGCCTGGACGCCTTGATCGCCGCGTTGAGGCCGCACGGGATCTGACCGGTCGGATTGGCCACCAGGGTGACGCGAGAGTCGGCGGCGGCCAGGCGCTGCGCAATGTGCAGGGTTCGGTCCCGGGAGGGGCCGACCGCGAGCACGACCTCCAGCCCGCCCGCGTAATCCTGGCCGAGCACGCTGCGGACCGACTCCTCCAGGTGCCGTTCCTCGTTTCTGACCGGCATTACGACGGAAACGGGCTCGGCGCCCGGATCAGCCGGCCCGTTGTCGTCGGCCTGCGTGCTCGTCGGATGACTCATCATGCGCGTGCCGGTCCCGCGCCCGGGCGAGTACGGTGGCGCGTCGAGCGGTTCGCTCTGGCCGCGGTAACGCTCGGCCGTCCGGGCGCCGATCATCACGCCGGTCGCGGGGAGAGCGGCCACGTCGTCGGCGTTCCAGGCGAGCAGGGAGCTGGGCCGCACTACCGTGTCGCCGCGCTCTGCGGCAATGACAGCCGTTGCCAGTTCGCCGACGCCGATCAGCGGGCTGACGCCATCGGGACGGGGTGGCATGTGACCTCCTAGAAAGCAACTGCTACCTGATCACAGAAGAGATCAGGTAGCAGCGTGTAGTCTCTCGGCAACGCGTGCCGCACCCACCGCGTCAGCCCGGATCCTGAGAACCCGCTGTTAACCAAAGATTCTCTATAAAGCCGGTCTGCTTTGTCAAGATTGTAACCTGATTGTGAGTTTCGGTTGGGTATCAGCATGCCGTCCCGGCCGGGTCCGCGGGGTGCCAAGCTGACCCGCCACAGCATTTGGCCGCTTCCGGCCGGCCCGCGACCTCAGCACATGGGCAGCGTGCCCGGTGGAGTACGCCTCAGCCCTCGCCGGCCACCCGGGATCGCCCCGTCGAGAGCCTGGCCGTGACCGCGGCCGGATGCGGGTGCGGGGCCCGACCTGGACGTCGGCGCGACTCTCGCCGCGCGGTGCGCACGCTGTCGCTGCTGGTCGTGGTCTCCGAGGCGGGACGCGGCAGCATCCTGGCCGGGCCAGCATCGCCGCGCCTGGCGGGCGGCCACGATCCATCACAGAAGTTCCGCAGATCGGACACTTAGCCCTCTCCCAGGAAGAAAATCCGATAATTTTGACCGGCTTAGTTGATTAAGTGAGGTGGCAGACCTGCAACGAGGGCAACATCCGGTTCCACCAGCGCAGGACAGCCGTGCCGATCATGACTTGCTTGCGGCCGCTACTCCCGTCGGCCCTGCCGCGCTGCAGCGGCTGCAGTCCTGGCCCGCGCCGCGGCGCTGCTTGTGGCGAGTCACAGCGGCCGGAAGAACTGGCGCACCAGGGTGCGGCGTGACTGGCTCCCCGCTGTACGGTGTGCTGTGCGCCTACAGCCCGCTGCGCGGGTACGCCAGCCACGTACTCTGGGGGCCGTTCACCGGCAATGTATGGTTCCAGCCGTCCTCGACGACGGGCGCGCGGCCGAGCGCGCCGTCAGCCGCCTGCCCGCCGAGCCCTCCGACGTGAGCGGGGCCTGACGCCATGGTCGTGGCCGGATGAATGATGTCCGCATCCAGGGCCGGGAACGGCCAGGGCAGGCCGCCCGGTGGATGGGCAGGACCGCGATTACCGCGACCGGCGCCAGCATCGCAGCGGCGGCCGCCATCGGAGCCCTGGGACCGTCGGCGGCGGTACCTGCGTTCCGTCCGGCTGCGCCGTGGCCGCCGTGGTTCACGGCCGCTGACCCGTCGCCCACGCTGGTATCGGTCATCCTGTGGGCCGCAGTGCTGCTGGGCGGTACAGGCCTCGCCGCCGGGCTGGTCGCCGTCCGCTGGGGATGGCGTCCGCGGCCTGGCCGGCTCATCGCCGGGTCGGTCATCGCCGTGCTGGCGCTGATGGTGATCCCGCCGGTGGGCTCCACGGACATGATGGACTACGCCGTGTACGGGCGTATCGCCGCCCTCGGGCACAGCCCATACCAGATGACGCCGCTGCAGCTCAAGTCGACCGGCGACCCGGTGGGAGCGGCGGCGCCGAAACCGTGGGAGACCGACCCCTCGGTGTACGGGCCGCTGGCCACGGCGACCGAATGGGCGGCGGCCGAGCTCGGCGCCGGGTCGGCCGCCCGGACGGTGTGGTGGCTGAAGGTGTGGGACGGGCTTGCGTACCTTGCCCTCGTGCTCGGCCTGGACAGGCTCACCCGGTCCGACGCGGCCCGCAGGGCCAGGGCGCACCTGCTGTGGTCGGTGAATCCGCTGATGCTGCTGGCGGTGATGGCCGGGGGACACATCGACGGGCTGAGCGCGGCGATCGCCTTCCTCGGCGTGGCGTCGCTCTGTCCTGGCGGGGTGTGGCGCCCGCGTCCGGGCCGCTGGCTGCTGGCCGGCTTGCTGCTCGGCGCCGCGGCCGCGGTCAAGGCACCGCTGCTGCTGATCGCCGTGGGCCTTGGGTGGGTGGCGCGGCGATCGCCGCGCACGCTGGCCGCCCTCGGCCTCGGGATGCTGGCGGTACTTGTGCCCTGCTACCTGGCCGCCGGCTGGCCGGCGGTCACGGCCGTCGCAGGGCGCGCGGCCGGCAGCCCGGCCGTCTACGAGCCGTGGCATTTGCTGGTCCGCGGCCTCGGCCTCCACCCCGGCAACGGCACAATCGACCTTCTCGGCGCGTCCGGGGCCGTGATCCTCGCGGTGATCCTGCTGTGGCGGCTGCCCCAGGGATTGGCCAGCTACCCGTTCGCCCGGCCCGCGCTCGCGCTGATGCTCGCATGGCTGGTCACCACTCCGCAGCAGCGGCCATGGTACGACGCGGCGATCTTCCCGCTGCTTGCGCTGATGCCCGCGACCCGGCTGGACTGGATCGTGGTCATCCGCGCCGTCCCTGCGGCGCTCGCCGAGCTGCCGGGCGTCACCTACTACACCGCTTTGCATCCCGGCTGGCTCTCGGCCACGGCGAAGACAATCTCCACCAGACTGGCGCCCCTTGTTCTCATCGGCACCGCGCTCGCCTTGCTCTGGCTGTGCCTGTCGGGACGATGGAACGCGTCAGACGGCAGAGGCTCGCCCCCGTCGGCGCTGGCCGACCCGGGTGAGGTTGTCGCCGCTCCCGTGATTGCGCCCGCCGAGGAATGATGTCCAAGGCGTCTCCTAGCGGCCGGCAAGCGCCGTGGAACTGCCGGGGCCTGCCGCGCTGCCGGAGTTGGCGGCCACCCCGGCTACCTGCTCGGCGGTCTCCCCCAGCAGAGTTGCCGCGCTGCCGGGCAGTGTGCTGGTAGCTGTGCGCCCTCAGGCCGCGTAGAGGCTGAGCACGACGGAGTGCACCGTCCAGCGGTGGACCAGGCGCATGCCGCTGACCAGGGCAAGCTCTTCGCGGCCGGTTGCCGTGCCAGGCCTGACGGACAGCTGGGCCGCCCACTGGACCAGCCACACCCGGTGCACCCCGGCAAACCGCTGGGCCAGCACCGGCGCCCCGACCTGGGTTCCGGTCAGGCTGTCGGACGCCACCGGTGACTGCTTCAGCGCCAGGTCGCGGAGCTTGCGGAACGGCGCCGGGTACCCCATGCTCACCACCCGCGCCTCGGACGGCAGGTAGAAGACCGCGTCGCCGGGGCGCTCGTTGGCCGCCACGACCGCTGAGACGCCGCGCAGGTTGTCCGGCCTGGCCGAGGTGAGCCGCACGGTACGCTGCGGCCCGACCAGCAGCGCGGCGATCAGCACCAGGATCACCGCTGGCGCCGCCCAGGCGAGCGCCGGGGTCCTCTGGCCAGGGCGCGAGGCGGCGACCAGGCGGGCGAGCCAGGCCAGCCCGGCCGCACAGAGCAGGGCGAGCGCGGGCTGGCAGAAGACCACGTACCGCTCGACGTAGACCGGCTTGACCACCGAGACGGCGAGCAGGATGAACGGCGGCAGTACCAGCCAGGGCAGCGCAACAGTGGCCACCGTGATCTCCCGCAGGCGGCCAGCGCCGAGCCCGGATGCGACGCCGCACAGCGCCAGCACCGCCAAGATCGGGATGAGTGCCCACGAGCCGGCGAGGAGCCGCATCAGGGTAATCACCGTGCCGAGCCCGGCCCGGGTCACCCAGGAGAGCGACGCGGCCTGGCGATAGCCCAGGAGAATCAGCGGGCTCAGCACCACGACGGCGGCCACGACGGCGGCCAGCCAGGGCAGCAGGCGCGCCTTCCGCCTGGCCAGCAGCAGGGTCACGCCGTGCGCGGCCAGGATCAGCAGCGCGAACAGGCTCATCACCCCGGTCAGCGCGATCGCCACGGCGTAGCCGGCCCACCAGCGCACGCCACCGCGGCTGATGGCCACGACGAAGAAGTAGGTTGCCGCGACCGCGAACAGGGTGACCAGGCCGTACGGGCGCGCGTCCTGCGCGTAGTACGTGGTCTGCGGCGCGGCCACATACAGCAGCCCGGCCAGCAGGCCGGTTACCGAGGGAACAGGCAACCGGCTGAGCAGCGCCAGCCGCCAGCCCAGGTGGGCGAGCGCCCCGGCGGCGAGGCTCGTGGCGATCAGCGAGGGCAGCCTGAGCGCCGCCGCCGAAGTGCCAAGGACGCTGATGACGACGTGCATGCCGAGGTAGTACGGACCATGCACCACGTCGAAATGCGACAGCAGGCTGAAGATCTGGCCGAACGAGCGCCGTGCCGCCTCGAGCGTGTAGGCCTCGTCACGCCACAGCGACGGGCCGCCGATCCGGTAACCGCCGACCAGCAGGGCGGCGGCGATGGGAACCCCGACGACCAGCCAGCCTGGCAGCCGCCAGCCGGCCTCGTGCGGCGGGCGGCCGTCAGCGCCGGCCGATGCCGCGGCCTTGTGGCTGGCGGGCTCTGCGAGGCTGGGCACGGCACAGGCCTCCGTTGGCGATCAGAACCGGCACGGAGTTCCGGCCGGTCATTTCCCATTTTCCAGATAGACGTAGGAGTATAAGCTGAGCCCCCTTGCGGTCCCGCTACACGGCGCAAGTGGTTCCGAGCCTGGGCAGGGTGATGCCCAGCCCGGGCTGGATAGAGTAGCCCGCCGAGCACGGGGAGCCGCGCACGGGGATCCGTCCTGCGCCCGGGAAGAAAGAGAGAACAGATGACGGGTCCGCTGATCAGCGTTGTTGTGCCATTCCACAACAACGAGGACCTGCTCGGGGACTGCTTGAGATCCATCGCCGCACAGACTGTCGCCGACCTCGAAGTGATCATGGTTAACGACGGCTCCACCGACGGCAGCGCGGAGGTCGCTCGGCGGCAGGCCGAGGCTGATCCACGGTTCACCCTGATCAGCGTCCCGAACGGGGGCCCGGGGTTCGCCCGCAACCGGGGCGTGGAGCAGGTCTCGGGAGAATTCCTGGCCTTCGTCGACGCGGATGACCTGCTGCCCAGCCACGCCTTCGAGATCATGGTGCACACGCTGCAGGCCTCCGGGTCGGATTTCGTCTCGGGCGGCGTCGAGCGGATCGGCCCGGCCGGGATCACGCCGTCGGGCATGCACTCCCGCGCGATCAAGACCAAGCGCATCGGCACGCACATCAGCAGGTCGCCGGAGCTGTTCTGGGACGTCACGGTGTGGAACAAGATGTTCCGCATGTCGTTCTGGAGCGCGCACCGGATGTCCTTCCCCGAGGTCAGGGCCTATGAGGACTTGCAGGCCATGACGCGGGCGCACGTGCTGGCCACGGCCGTGGACATCATCCCCGACCCGGTGTACTACTGGCGGGAGCGCGGCAAGGGCGCGCTGTCGATCACCCAGTCGCGGACGGATATCAGCAACCTGCGGGACCGGATCGGCGCGCTGCTCGCCATCGATGGCTTCCTGCGGGACCGCTCCTCGACCGGGCTGCTCCGGGAACATCAGCGCAAGGCGCTGGTCAACGACCTGTGGCTCTATGTCGGCGACCTGTCCCGGACCAGCGAGGACTACCAGCGCGAGTTCATCGAGCTCGGCGGCACGTACCTGAGCCAGGTCGGCCGGCGGGTGCTCGCGAAGCTGCCATCCACGCACAAGCTCGCCTACCACCTGATACGGGCTGGGCAGCTGGAGCAGCTCCTGGAGTACAACGCCTGGCAGGCCGCGCAGCCGATCAAGACGATCCCGGTGGTCCGCAGCTTCGGCAGGCTCCGTGCCGACCTTCCGTTCCGCGGCGACCGCAGCGTGGGCGTGCCGGCCAGGGTCTACCGGCCGTACTGGCGGGAACTGGACCCGTTCATCCGCGTGGAGGAGCTCAGCTGGCATGACAGCCGGCTCGTCATCTCGGGGTGCGCCTTCGTCCCGTCCACCGACATCACCAAGCGCCGGCATACCTCGAAGATCGTGATCCTGCGCCCGGTCGGCCGCCGGCAGCTGCCGATCGTGGTTCCGGCCCGCTCGGTCTGGCATCCCGACGCGACTTCGTGGTCGGGGCAGGGCAGGTACTCCTATGACTGGGCAGGCTTCCGCTGCGAGATCAGCTCCCGGTGGTTCCGTTTCGGCCGCCGCTGGCTCACCGGGGAATGGGACTGCTACGTGCTGGTCAGGGCGCGCGGGGTATGGCGTCCCGCCCGGCTGCATACTCCCTTCGGAGGGTTGGCGGAACGCCCGGAGTACCTGCAGGTGGCCCCGCGGATAAGGTTCGGCGCCCGGTGGGACCGGCGGCGGCTGCAGGTGGCCGTCACCAGGACGCCCGCTATCCTGCACGGCTGCGAGCACGCGGGCAGCGAGCTCCTGATCGACGTGGACGTCGACCGGCTGGACGCCAGCGCTCACGCGGAGCTCGTGCTGGCCCGGCCGAAGGGCGCGGCCACACGTCGCCTCCCCGCCACCGTCGAGCCGATGGACGGCGGCGGGGCGCGGGTGCGCGGGGCAATGCCGCTGGACGCCCTCGCCCCGGTGACCGGCAACGCCGAGGACGCCAGTGACGGCGGCGCCGAATGGGACCTGTACGTCCAGGCCGAGGGCCAGGAGCGGATGCGGGTGGCCTTCCCGGCCGGGCGGCCAGAGTACCGGTACCCGGAAGGCCCGCAGGAGATCGCCGTAGAGCGGACCAAGCACGGCGACACGGTGATCCTGCGCCGCGGCGTGCGCCCGGTCATCGAGGAGCACTCGTGGAGCGGCGACGGGCGGCTGACGCTGCGCGGCAGCTACCCGGCCTCCGCCGGGGGCCCGTCCGAGGCGGTGCTGCGACGGCGCTCCTCCACCGAGCAGCACGTGGTCGGATGTGACCGGCATGGCGACCGGTTCGCCATCGATATCCCGGTCAGCGCCATGCCATCGTTCGGCCGGTCGCTGCCGCTGCGGGATGGATCCTGGGAGATCTTCGTGCGCCGGGCCGGAGCCGGCGGCGAGCTGGTCGTCCCCGGTTACGATCATGCCAGGCTCGGCGAGGTCGACGGCAGGAGGCAGGGCTTCGGCCCGAAGGTCTACCAGTTCACCACCGCCGAGTATGACACGCCGCTGCTCACCGTCGGCCCGGCGCTCAAGCTCACCGAGCACGGCCGGCTGCCGCGGCGGATGCTGCGCGACGTCTACTACCCGCTGCAGCAGAAGCTGCCGCTCCGCGACGCGGTCGTCTTCGTCAGCTGGAAGGGGAAGCAGTGCGCGGACAACCCGCTGGCGATCGCGGAGGAGCTCCGCCGCCGCGGTGACGACCGCGAGCACATCTGGGCGGTCAACGACCTCTCGGTGCCCGCCCCTGACGGCGCGCGGGTCGTGCTCAACGGCACCGAGGACTACTACGAGGCGCTGGCCCGGTCCAGGTACCTGATCGCCAACGACGACATGGGAACGAACTACCAGAAGCGGGACGGCCAGGTCTACGTGCAGACCTGGCACGGCACGCCGCTGAAGCGGATCGGCTTCGACATCGGCCGGCCGCAGTTCATCAGCGGGACGCGCTACTTCGACGTGCTGGCCGAGGACGTGGCCAAGTGGGACCTGCTGATCTCGCCCAACCCGTTCAGCACGCAGATCATGCGCCGGGCGTTCCGCTACCAGGGCGAGATCCTGGAGTCGGGGTACCCGAGAAACGACGTGCTGCACAGCGGTGACGCCGATGCCATCGCGGCGGACGTCCGGCGGCGGCTCGGGCTGGCCGACGGGAAGCGGGTGGTGCTGTACGCGCCGACCTGGCGGGACAACCAGTATTACGCCTCGGGCCGGTACCGCTTCGACTTCCGGCTGGATCTCGACCGCGCCTGGCAGGAACTTGGCGACGATCACGTGTTCCTCATCCGGGGGCACCACACCATGGCCGAGGACGTGCCCGCGGGCGCACGGCCCGACTTCGCGATCAACGTGACCGCCTATCCGGACATCTCGGAGCTGCTGCTGATCAGCGACGTCCTGGTGACGGACTACTCGTCGGTGATGTTCGACTTCGCCCCGACCGGGCGGCCCATGCTCTTCTTCACCTACGACCTGGAGCAGTACCGGGACGACCTGCGCGGCTTCTACTTCGACTTCGAGGCGGAGGCGCCCGGCCCGCTGCTGGCCAGCTCGGCCGAGGTGGTCGCTGCGATCGCCGACCTCGGCGCCGTGTCGCAGCGGCACCGGGCATCGTATGAGACGTTCCGGGCCAAGTTCTGCCCGCTGGACGATGGCAAGGCCGCCGCCCGTGCCTGCGATCGCATCTTCGGCGCCTAGCTCTGTCAGGGGCAGCCCAGCACAAGCCCCGGCCCACAGGCCCGCTCGCCCGTCGGACCGTCTATCGACTCGCGGATCAGGTCGGCGTGACCGTTGTGGCGGGCGTATTCCACGTGGCGGGCAGGTCCTGGGGCCGCCGCCAGTGACACGACCAGGTAGCGTCACCGCCCAGCAACGTGCCTCACGTAAGCTCTCCGGCTATGCGCATCGACGCGATCTTCGGCGCCCTCATCTTCCAGCGTGCGCTCGGCGAGGCCTACATCCGGGGCTGGGCATCCTGATGGACACCTTCCTGGCCCGGGCGCCGTTGGTGCCGTCCACGGTGGCGCTGCCCGGCCGGTGGAACCGGTGGCCGTCGAGCCTGAGCCGCGCCAGCGCCGGCCAGCCAGCGGCCGGATCACCGGAGCCGCCGGTGGAGGCCGCCGCCGAGGAGGCGCAGCCGGACCCGCGGCACTGAGCCGCTGCACGCATGCCGGACCAGCCGCCGCTGATCAGCGTCATCATTCCCGTCTTCGACGTCGGGCCGTACCTGGACCGGTGCCTGGACTCGGTCCTCGGCCAGCCGTTCGCCGACATCGAGGTGATAGCCGTGGAGGGCGGCTCCAGCGACGGGTCCGGCGCGCTGCTCGATGCCAGGGAGCACGCCGACCCGCGGCTGCGGGTCCTGCGCCGCGGCCGCACCGATCCGGGCCCGGCCCGGAACGCCGGGCTCGCGTGTGCGGCCGGTAGCTATGTCTGGTTCGTGGACGCGGACGACCTGGTCGCGCCGGGAAGCCTGCAGGCGGTCGCGGACGCGGTCCGGCGGGACCACCCCGACCTGCTGCTGATCGACTTCGAGTCGCTGTACCCCGACGGCCGCACCGAGCCGAGCCCGGGACGGCAGGTGCTGCGCTCGGCGCCGGCCGGGTGCTTCCGGCTCGCGGACTGGCCCGCCGCCATCGGCCTGACCGCCACGGCGTGGAGCCGGGTCTTCCGCCGCGAGTTCCTGCTCGGGCTGGACCCGTTCCCCCCCGGGCCGCACGAGGACGTGCCGGTGACCTTCTCGGCACTGCTCACCGCCGGGAGGATCAGCGTGCTGAGCCGGGTGTGCTACCGCTACCGCCGGGAGCGGCCCGGCTCCTACATGGCCGAGTCGACCGACCGCCACTTCGCCATCTTCCGCTCGTACCGCCGGATTCTCGACCTGGCGGACAGCCGGGCGCCGGGCGGAGCGGCCGGCATCCCGGCCAGCGTCCGCGCCGCGCTGTTCAGCCGGGCCATCTGGCACTACGTGACCGTCCTGGACGGCGCGGGCGGCGGGCGGGTGCCGCGAGACAGCCGCCGCCGCTACTTCGCGATGATGCACGGCGACTACCTCGGCTACCGGCCGGCCGGATACCGGCGGCCCGGCGGCCTCCGCGGCGTCAGGTACCTGCTCATCGAGCGGAACGCCTACCGGGCCTACGCAGCGCTCCGCCCGGTCAACGGGCTGCGGGTGCAGATCCAGCGGGCGGTGCGGAGGTAGGCGCCACTTTGTGCGGGCCTCCAGCCAGGAGATGTGCTGCGGGGCATGAGCGGCCATGGGCCCGCAAAAGTGCGGCCATATGCCCCCGTTGCGCGGTAAGAAGGCTCGGCGGCCCCCCGGACCGCGCTCCAGTGGCTAAGGTCGGCCGGGTGCGGACATGGTACGAGATCGAGGATGACGACGGCTATCTCGCTGCGCGTGAGCTGCTGCTGCGCCGGTGCGAGGCCTGGGCCGTGGCGAACGGCCTGGCGATGTCTCCACCGCTGGCCGCGGCGCTGCTGGATTCGCGGCACTTCAGCTCGGACGGGCGGCTGGGCTACTGGACCCCGGCACAGGTGCGCCGGGCGCTGCTGGCGTGGATCCCGGAAAAGGTCAGCGCATCCCGGGATGACCTGCTGGAAGCGCCCGGGACGCTGCGGGCCCTGCTGCGTTACCTGGACGCGCACGGGCTGCGCGATCCCCGGGGCGCCACGGCGGGCGAAAACGAGTCCGCCATCGACGCCGCCGGGAAGGAGTTCGCCGACGCGCTTGGCGACCGGGGTCGGTACGGGACCGCGAAGACGGTGGTGATGTCCGCCCTGGACCGCGGCGTGGACATCAGCGATCCCCAGGCGCTCGCCGCCTTCCTGGACGGCGTCCAGGAAGGCCGGATCACCCTGGATGAGGACCTGCTGGAGCGTGCGCTGGAACGGCAGCTGACCCGCCCCGCCCAGGGGGAACGGAAATTCGCCCAGCTCCCGGTGCGGCTCCCGCCCCCGGAGGAGCTGCACGCCGCGGCTCAGCGCAGCACGGTGACCGGCCAGCTCCGCACCCTGGTGGAATGGCTCGGCCCGGCGGGACGTGCGCTCACCCAGGCCGGGGTGATCAGGCCCGCAGACGCCCGGGAGCTGATCACGCTGCTCGGCACCGGCGACGAGGGGCGGAAATTCCGCAGCGCCGCCGAACTGCCCGGCCTGGACCTGATCGTGACCTGGGCGAAGCAGGCCCGTCTGGCCCGCCGGCAGGGCACCCGGCTGGTTCCGGTCGCCAAGGCACAGCCGGTGCTCGCCGACCCCGAAGCCCTCTGGCAGCGGGCGTTCGAGGCCGCGTTCGGCATCGGCGGCGCCGTCTGCCGGCCGATCTGGCCCGATGAGCCTCCCTCGCCAGTGCAGCTTCTGTACGACGTCATCGTTCCCGACGTGCTGGCCACGATCTACAGCATGGACGAGCCGGTTCCGGTGGCCCGGCTCGCGGAGTCGGTGTGGGACTCGGTCCGGGGCCACTTCGACGTGGACTCGCTCACCCCGCTGTCCCAGTCCGGCCTGCGGGGCCGCGCCGACACCGACCTGGAGCACATCTTCGATGCCTTCGGGGCGCTGGGTGCGGTGACCTCGGTCCACGGCGTGGCCAGCGGCGTCTTCTCCGCCGACCTGGACGAGGCGGTCCCGGTGCCCCCAGGGGAGCAGCGGCCGTATAGCGGTAAGCGGGCCGCCGCCTTGCGCGAGCGGCTGGCGGCGCCGGGCCGCCTGGTGAGCCTCACCCCGCTGGGCACCCGCGCGATGCGGCAGCGCTTGCTCGCCGAGGGCCGGGAAGCGGGACTCGTCGGCGAGCTCGCGAGCGCCCCGGCGGCGGAACTGCTGGGCACGGTGGCCGAGCATTACCCGCCGGAGGCCGCGGCGGAGGAGATCGCCATCTGGCGGGCCGGCCACGGCGGCGCGCTCGATCCGCTGGTGCAGGCGGTCCGCGACTGCCCGTTCGTCTCCCGGCA